>Ga0213861_10000608_pt1 | contig 31513 bp, 13 predicted proteins | sample PICome_4_FD_160110 | JGI IMG/M metagenome (GOLD analysis project Ga0213861, IMG submission 160110) | Coastal seawater microbial communities near Pivers Island, North Carolina, United States - PICO131 | ecosystem: Environmental > Aquatic > Marine > Coastal | place: USA: North Carolina... | reverse complement strand
CGTCAATAAAGTGACCTCTTGCATCACTTCTTATATTTGAATAACCACCATTTGTTCTAATATCTTTTACCCATGTTGTACTAAATGCAGGATTACAATAACTACATGCAAATTGACATGTTCTATCAAATGCTATTTCTAATGTTTTTAAGTTTACATCTTCTGCTGGGTCCATTGTTGCAATTCGTTGTAATTCTTTATCACTATAAATATGTGTTTTGAAAGTACGGTCACTGACAGGTCTATTACCATCAGCATCATGCTCCATATCTTCTATTTTCCAGCAGTATTCACATTCTTTTGGCCTTGTACCTTCTAACATCATTTGACGCATTTTCTTTTTGTGTCGAGTGTTATGAATTGCACTAGGATTAGTTTTAATTTCTTCTTTGTCTATATTATGTGCCGGGGGATGGTGACAACTTGCTGTGCCTCCATGTCCTAACCATATTGTAGCATTGTACCACTTAGCACCACAGAATGAATCAGAAATAGGATCTATTACCCTAGTTCTGTAATCATCAAATGATTCATTACCTTGTCTACCTTTGCTCATTTATACTCCTCATATCATTGCTTCTGCTTCATTACAAATATCCCACCAGTCCTCCATCTCAGGATAAACTTTTAAAAAGTCTGTATTCCTACGACTATCATGTTGCGTAAAAAATTTATAAAAATTTGCTCTTGCCTTTGTTAGGTCCTCTTGTGACATTTTACGACCTTCTTTCATCCAAGCAAGGTTTCGTCTTACTTTGTCTATTTCAAAATCTTTAAATCCTCTATAGTCTATATTTACTTCATCTGCCTGATTTAACTCCATAAAGGCAACGCATTCTTCTAAATAATCCTCGTAATGCTGTGGTAATACTTGTATGCATTGCCATAGTGGTGCTCTTAATAAAGGTATGTCAAACCATATTCTTTGCTTTGGTCTAACTTCGTAATCAGGGTGTTTGTGATCTCCATTGTCTGGTACAGAAATATATTTTGTTCCTTGTACATCTTTTGCATACTGTTCTCTTAAGTCTAAAATGTATTGTAAATACTCTTTTAAACTTGTCATGCTTAATGCATTAAAAGTATTAATAAAAGTTATTGTTGTATTATTTGTTTCTGTTAATATCCGTTGCACATTATCTTGCAACATGCGAAAATCCATACCGTTACGCATATACTCTGCTTGTGAGCCAAAGCCATCGACACTTACAAATACTGCGAAGTTCTTACATGCTGGTGCTACATACCAGTTATTCCCTGAGTTTGGATTAAACTTTTCCGGGTCCTCCCATATTTGTATCTCTTCTAATTTCTGTAGCGATTCGATGAATTTGTCCATCAACACTGGCTTAGGTGGACACATGTTTGATGTGACACTCATTTCAAGCCAAGCATTTGGATTTTTATGCACATAGTCTAATACTTTAAAGGTATTACTATCCATTAATGGTTCGCCACCTGTCATACGAAAAACTTCTAAGTTTTTATATAACTCAGGCCACCATTTCCAAAATGCAGTAACGTATGGATTCTCTGCCTGCGATACTCGAGGTGGCATTAATCCGCCTCTATCTAAACTGTCTATATTGTTATGTTCCCCATCAACTATCTGATAAGGTCCGTGATCTTTAATTTCTTTTTCCCAACTATTACTTAAATGAGGTGAGCAGTAACTACATTTTAAATTACATGCTTGGTTAAAGTTTACTTCTACATATCGTGGATTGATATTACCGTCTGCACCTGCGTCTGCTATTTCTTCTTTGGCATTTTGTGCCCAGTACTCGCCACTTCTATAAACTCTATCACTTCTGCCGCCAACATCTTCTATGCGCCAACAATAACTACAGCCTTCTGGCCGATCACCTGCTAACATCATTCTTCGTTGCTCTTTCTTTTCTTTTGTATTATGTAGTGCAGAAGGGTTAGTTTCTAATTCTTTTAAATTAATTTTATGTGTTGGAGGGTGATAGCAACTGTGAGTCATACCATTAGTAAGGTGCATGGAGACTTGTGTCCATTTTGCGTAACACATTGTAGGACTTATTGCATCTAATTGGGCTTGGGCCTTATCTGCGGCTTGGTCATAATTGCTCATTAAGTATTGCCAATGAGTCCTTTCTCTAATAGATCTTGAATTTGCCTTTCAGTTATCATTGCTCCCCATCTTTTAGGATTTACAAAGGTTGCTTTGAAGAATTTACTCATTTCATTATTGGGTTCGAACAGCATCATGCCTTGCACTTGTTCATTTATTTCTTTTCCAAGTTCTATTGTTAGTTTTTTAAGATGCTCTTCACTTTCTATTTTTGCTTTTTCTTCATCAAAAAAGTCTTTAAACCAATCATAATCTGATATATTATTTGTGTTCCAATTACTTAATACTGTCATATGGCATCCTAATCTTGCTCCGTATATTGCCCACCATCCGTTTTCAACATCTGTGCCAACATTACACCAAACATTTAGTCTATTAAAGTTGCCGTACCATATTTTATCTTGAAACTCGTGCGGGTCAACTCTAACACCTTGATCTAAACTTAGTTTAACACCTTCTCTAAATCCTGCTCTAAAGGCTTGGAATGGACTTGCAGTTTGATGTACTTCTGAGAATATATCATTCATTTGTATATAGTTTAGTTTCCAACAAAACTCCATGCCTTCGCCATCAGTAGCGGCTTCATGTGTGTTGATATTTAGTGTATATTCTTTTGGCCAACACTTTAGTCCACCATTGCCATACACTAAACCATTTAATAAATTTTTTGCATTCCAACTAAAAATACTTTCTGATATATCATTACCGTCATGATCCTTTTCAGGAAATTCTAGTTCTTGATTAAAAAACTCGTCCATAACAATATTATCGCCATCTACAGTTATAAAACGATCTGTTTGTGATCTCATGGCCGCATCTTTATGAGCGGCGTCAAAACCTTTAACTCCGTGTACTCGTTTTGCCCACGGTACTTTGTTTAATAAGTCTGCCCAGTTTTCTTCGCAATTGGGTTCGTCATAAGAAATGTAAAATATGTCTAGTTCTGTGACATCTATTTTTGCCATATGTGTGTCCTAATAATATACACATATTTATCTTGAATTTGATGACAGGCTATGCGACTCTGATATACTTATCGAATATTTTTCTTGTATAAATGCTTTTATCTGTAGAGTCGTGTGTTAAATTAAACTCTAATGATTCTTTTTTGAATAAATCGCTTAGAGACAGTTCGATGCTGTCAAATAGAAAATGAGGATCGTCTTGAGTAGTAATATACAATGCCATTCTTTGTTCGCCTTTAAAAGAAAAGTTATCTATATTAACATTTTTAGTTATATTATTTTTTAATTTTTCGTTTACAGTTACAGTAAGTTTCTTTTTATCCGTTTTAATTTGTATGTCATAATCTGTTTTATCAGACTTTCTTATCTGCGAAAGCATCTTAGTTGCTGATTTAAATTTTTCTAATTCAATTACTTTAGTTACAAATGAGTAAACGCCTTCTTCATTAGGATTAACAAATACTAAAAAGTCATTTATTGATTTGTCATTCTTAGGATCTTCAAATATCAGACATTGCTCAAATGTAAATACTGCATGATTATATTCTGAATAATCATCAGATTCTGCTCTACCGTAATAAGCAATATTACCAGTGTCGTCAAAATAAACATGACGATCACTTTGTCGCTGGGCCTTTCTAGCCTTTTCTAAGTCCTCTAACTTCATCTTCTAATGTCTCTATAATATCGTTGCTTAACCATTCCTTGTCTACATAATGAAATGGATAGTGTTGTTGAAAGTTTCCTACTTTAAAGTTTGATACACTACTAAAATATGTTGGAATACTCAATGTCCATCGTTCATCTAGCAATGCACCGCCTGGTAAATCTTGTATAAAACTTTTCATATGTGTGAATGTAGGTAACTCAGTTAAATCATCTACAGTAGTTTCACTCTCTAAACCTAATAATTGTATTGCAAGTGCGTAAACAACATCTGCACTTAACTTATTTGGCTTGCCGTTAGGCATATACTTAAAATAAAACCGTTGCCAGTTCTCAAATATAAGTTGTATCATTTTAAAAAGTTCACTTGCTGTTTCTGATTTTTTAAAATAAAAGAATGCTGTATATATGTTTGGCATATTATTTTTAATAAAGTATTCTCTGTAATACTTACTGCTAGGATCAGCGGCTTCACCCCTATAAGTCTTAATATTAGTTGTTGCCCATACATCTTTTTCTTCAAGAGCGTCCCACCAATGACTTACATCTGTAGGAAATATCATATCAGCATCTAGTATAACTGTTTCATCATACGGTGTCATGTAATAATATTTCCACTTGTTATCTATTTTCCAATCAGACTCTTTTGCATCGTCTGTCCAGGGTATTTCAATTACTTGATCAAATACTTTTTTGTATTTTTCAGGTACTGTGGTTTTATCTTCAACACATATAGATAGGTTGCTGACTTTTGATTGTGTTATCTTTAAACTTAATGCAAGTGCATACGCCATTCTAACATAATTAGTGTCTGCAGAATTTTGTGCTATCACAATATAACCTTTAGACATTTTCTAACCTCGGTCTTATGATGTTGTTGAAGTATAGTTTATGACCTAATTCATTTGGGTGTCCTTGATAATCATTTTCGCACCATACATCGCTATTAAGTTTTTCGTACTTCATTACTTCTTGTCTAATAGCAGGTAAGTCAATGCTGTCTTTGATATGATCAGTTAAATGATTAAACATCCATTGAGGCTGTGCATGAGTAACTGCTTCTCTGTTACTCTCATCCATCCATGTAAACATAACTTTTACATTATGTGTTTCACAAAAAGACTTTACTAAACTATATAAAGTTAATGTATTAAGGATATCAGTAGTAGCATTTTGTAAATTAGTATAATACTCAGTTGACAAATGGTGCAAGTCTGGTGTTTCTGTTGCTATGGCTTGATTTGTGGACCATGGTGCTATACTTAACCACCCTTCATTCTCCATAGGCATACAGTCATAGTTAGTAAATGTCCTTGGGTAAATTGCTCTTTTACCTAAATGCATATTAGGGTTACCGCTAATAGTCTCTTCCCCTGATACAAATGCATATCTATGAATCAGACTCCATTGCACTATACCAAATATATTTTCTGGTGAAACGCCTGAATCTAGTTTTTGTTTGACATTATTCATAAATGTATGTGCAATAAATTGATTACCTGTTCCGCCTATACCTAAACTAACTAGTCTTGACTTTAAATGTTCTGCAACAAAATTATTCCAAAGTTTAAAATTTGTAGCATGTGTATCACTAAAACTACAACCTGCAGATATAAAATACTTAGGCATTATATATCTCCAATAGTTTGTCGGCATTTCTTTGTAATGCCCATTTATTCATTATGTGTAAGTCAACATCTTTCCATCTTCCTAGTTGAAAGTCTGCATTTGCTTTTGGCTTTTCTAAAAACATTGTGATGTCATTTACACCATTGACTTCGTGTATGTCGTCCCAGTCAAATGTTTTGTACATTTTTTCTATTGGTAATTGTTCTTGTGCTTCGCTTTTAAAACCATTCATTACATGAGCGGCAACACTAAAACTATAATCATTTCTGTATAGCATGCCAGGTATTTCATATAAATCTTTGTAGTAATTCCAATTTTCTTTTACATCTTTTACTACATCAAAAAAACTTTCTACATATGGCGTCTTTTTAAAATAAACTACTGTTGCCCAATACATTGATATACCAAAATCACTTATTCTTTTATATGATTCTGATCTTTGAAACTGTATATCCTGCACATCTCTGTGCATCATTATATCATTTTTATGACCCCAACATGCATTAAGGCTATCGCTCATCACAAGATAGTCTACATCCATTACAATAGTTTCATCATAAGGTGAAATATCGTATGCATCGCATCTATTTGCATTATAAAAAGGTAATACTTTGACACTATGATTAGTGTCTCTAAAGTTTCTATGATTTTTTGCTTTGAATTCTAAATCTTTTTCAGCAATAATTATATTATCAATATAATCTTCTACTTTTATATTTTTTGATGTGTAATCGTAAGAGTTTTGATCTGTGACTACTGTAATACTATGCTCGCCAAGATTGTGTCTTATCATACTTGCTGTTACGCAGGCAATTTTAAGATACTCAATCTCCTCATTGTTATGAGCGTATAATAAAAATCCTTTAGTCGTCATCGAGATCTATGTCTATTAGTTTATGGACTTTGCGAGCCTTTCTCAACTTGACATATTCTGCGTGATAATCATTTGTTACTTCAAAGTATCTGCTCATCAGTTCATCTAAGAATTTTGATAAGTCTTCTATGTGTATAGGGTTTTCGTAGTTATCAATCAGAATACTTTCTGTATAATCTTTTTCAATTAATGTATTTACAAATGTTATTAGTTCTTGTGATACTGTGAATGTACCGCCATTTGTTGAAAGGATAAGCCTCGTTTGTGTTTTTGATCTCAACGAGGCTATCTGATTGTTTAATGTTTGCCTATAATTGGCGAATTCTAATGCTTTGGTTAGTCGCTCACTCATACAAGTCCTGTGTGGTGTTAATTTATACTACTATTTAGTATTATAAATCTGAGTTTGTTGCATAAGACGGTGTAGCAACCGTTACATCATATCCATTCGGTAAAGTGCCACTGTTAGGCCTAAACTGTCCAATAACACTTGTTAAAGTTCCGTCAACACTATCAAAGTATCCTCTACCTGTATGCGAGTCACCATATGTAATTAAAAATCTAATGCTTGAGGCATTTGGTGCCTGTGCTTCAATTTTAAAAAAGTTAGTTGAATAAGAACCTGACCCTGCTTTTGTAAAGATAGTTTGATAACTTGTTGTTAAATCATACATACCTAAACTTGTTGTTGAGCCTGAACCTGCTGTTACGGCAGTATAATTCATTTTAATTGTGCCCATTGCACTTAACATATTAGTCCAGTCAGTGTTCTGATCATTAGTTGATCCTCCACTTCTTGCACCTGTAAAGTAAATGCTTCCACCTGCATTAAAAAATGAATTTCTGTGTGCTTCACTAGTAAATGTTACAGTTGCGTCATGAGTAACTGTTGTACTCCATGCCGCTGTTCTTGTGCTAGTATTTTTAGATTCTTGCGACAAGTATGAACCTGAGGCTGATGTTCTAGCATTGTAACCATTTGTTACTGTAGATTGAATATTGTTTAAGTCCGTGTCTTGGATTGTTGCGGCATTAGATACATCAGAAACATTATTACTTGCTCCTGTGTAAACTGCAATATCCTGTGCGGCATTTATTATGTCATTAGTGTCTGTATCTGTAATTGTTGCACCTGCGGCTGGATTGTGTACACTCCAACTTTGACCCCACCCTTCTTGAGTGCTGTCTTCTGCAGTTCCTGTAATTAATAAAATATTATTCCTTGCAACGTCCCAGTCAGAAGCAGTAATTGAATCTCCTGCTGATCTATTTGTCATGGTAGATAATGCCATTGTTTTCTCCTAAATCGATTTAGTTATCATAAAGATAACAAATTGTACAAATGTATTTATCAAAAATAAGAGATTATGTGTCTTGAGTAAACCTTTTTGTCCATAGTGTGAGGCTATATTTAACACCTTCTTCTAATTCTTCGCATACATGAGGGTGAGTAACCTGTCCAGGCCATAATAGCATGACACCTCTTGCTACATGTCTATTTGTGAAGTGCTGTCTTGGAAAACTTAATTCAGCACCTTGATAATCCTCATTTAATTTAACACTACCACTAACCATGCTGGCATCGTTATGTAATGCTAATTCTTTTTGTGTATCTAAACTGTAACGCATGGCAAAGTAGTCTCGTATGCCGTACATGCTCATTGGTGGCCAATATGCTTCTAGTTGAGGGAAAATATGTTTAGTTAAATTCTTTTCCATTTCTTTATAAAGACTAGGACATAATTTATCAATTCTTATTTCTTGTGCCGGGTAGGCATCGTCGGGTCGTGGTTCCCAACCGCCAAGTTCGTCACATGCTCCTATAATGTCATCGCACATTTGCGGTGTTAAGTATTCACATGCCAGTATGTCATCTGCTACAGTCCAAATCTTGTGATACTTAGCAAAGTTGATAGGAACAACTGAGCCTTTATTTAAAACTTGATTTACTAGTCTTGTATAAGATTTCTTATCTTCTGGTCCGCCGTTGCCGTGTAATACACAACTATAGCAACCTGTTTCACTATTGTAAACTTGATTACCATCACTAACACTTAATGCATGACCTGTTGCACTTACACATTGGAATATATAGTTTTCAACATCTAGTTTTATATTGTATAAGCCAGTTAAGAATAGTTTTTGATAGTATAGTTGATCGTCGTCATTCTTATTAATATCATTTCTTAACATTTCCTTAATAACACTTGCTCTACCTATAAAGCCACCGCTGTTTAAAAATCTATTTCTTGTGTGTACTTGCGGAAATTGATCTGATATACTGGTATCTGGCCATAGTATTGGTTCTGCACCAAATACTACATCTGCCCCAAATTGCTTGAATCGTCTTATAAGTTCTTCTTGATTATCATTTACTATTACATCATATCCATCAACAAACATTATAATATCGCGATCGTCAGCATTACGCAATCTACTTCTAAGATAGTGTACTTTATGACCGCCACCTGGCCCATCTGCCATTACACCACCTTCCCATTTTTCACCTACGCCTAACATTTCTACTTCAATTCCGTGGTTGTGAGCACTTAATACTAAATTATCTGCTTTAGCACTTTCTGTTGCCACTGTTAATAACTTGAAGTTGTTCCATTCTTTAAATGTGTTTGCAGTCTCAGTGTCGGTTCTACCTATTTCAGTTTCTCTTTTGTGCGGTGTGAACACATTATTTTTATATGCAAGTCCTTTTAATTTTTTAAATTGTTTAAATTGTGGATATGTTTCTATCAACGGACTTGTACCTAACATCATAGGCAAGTATTCGTCTGCTGGAATTATATGTTTTAGTGCTGATGCATTTAAAAGTTTAGTTGCACCTTGAACACTTACGGCATAACCTGCCGTCCAATAGCAATAACCTGGTATTTCAAATACATCATCAAAGCCTTGTGCATTTTGATCCATATTATATTTTGATAAGTACACTAGATCAAATTCATCTAGCCTCTCTGATATTTGTGCAATGTTATATTTGTCACTGCTATGATATAAATCATCTTCTAATATTATGCCTGGCTGTCCGCTAGTAACAATTTTACTCCATGCTGTAATATGGCTAAGCATACAACCTACTTCACCTGATGTAAGCGGTCTATCTTCTAGTGGGTCTAACCAACTGTTGCATACTTCCATACCAGTTTGTAAAACTTTTGTATAATCAATTAAATTTCCATCAACACCTTCTATGCGTTCGTAATCTGTAATGTTTAAATTGGCAAACACATCAATCATATTTTGATTTCTTTCTGGTCTGCTATCTAAATTTATATAATAGTGCTTCATCGCCAATGTGGACCTTCTACCCATGTTACTAAACTATGTCTCAGGCCACTTGTTACTGGTGTTACTCTGTGCCTGTGAAAACTAGGAAATACAATTACAGAGCCTTTATTAAATGCTTCGTCTGGTAATTGAGGTAATGTATTGTCAAATTCAAACCTTCCTCCCTCGTATTCGTTAGGATCAGTTAATTGAAATACTATACTAAGTTTTCTATGAAAGCCTCTGCCTTCTGCCCAATCAACATCATGATGCCAATCGTACTTTCCTGGATTATCAGGGTCGCCTATATACTTTGTAAATTGTATTTCATTTACATAACGCAAGTCTAAGTCAAATGAATCTCTATTTGCCTGATTGGCATAGTACCATATTTCGTCTACTATTGCTTTTTCTGATTTTGCATTGAGCCACCGTACTTCACTTTTGCGATAATTGTCGTCATGCTTTGCATCGTCAAAACCTATAACTGCATCACGCGGAGTATAGTTTTCTTGAGCGTAATTTACAATGTAATCACACCAATCGCTATCTAATGCTTGATTGAAATATAGCCAATAGTCTCCTTTCATACTATTAGTTATCTTGAATATGGGGAATTTTTATAATTATTTGACGCCGATAACTACTTCGACTACATCATCATCAAAAGTTTCTTTGTCTTCTAATGCTCTACCAATAATTGATCTCATGTCGTAGTCATTTGACATTAATGCTTTTGCATAACCAGGCTTATTACCACTTACTAATCTTTCGCCTTTCTTAATGCGGCCTTCAACTTTAACAGGTACTCTACCTGTTAGTGCTACTGCTACACCTTCTGCTTCAGCATTCATTAAGTAAGCAGGATTTGTACTGACTACACCAAATACTTCTGGGTCATTAAACGAAGTTGTTTGAGTAACTTCTGCACTTCCACCTAATTTAACTACAGTTCCTGGCTCATAGTCTGCATCTGAAGAATAAATTTCAGCCAAATCCGCATATTGAGCCGATGTTGCTTCACCGTGGAATGTGCCAAACCTTGCACTTGCTGAACCAAGATTTAATGTGGCATTAGCATTTGGTATTATATGTGAATCTACAACACCATTAAATGTAATAGTGTCTGATGCGGCATTACCTAAATTAACATCACCATTTAAATCTGTTCTACCGTTTAAATCTGTAACTCCAGTTACTTGTAAAGTACCACTTAGACTACCGTTAACGCCAGCAAAGTTTCCTGTTGTTGTAACATCTTCGCCTACATAAAGTTTCTTTTCAATTACTGCACCACCGTCTAAATATAAAGGTGCTGTAGTATCTGTTGTGTTTGCAGGATTGGTAACATCTGTTAATCTTAACTTACCAGCAAATGTCATATTTCCTGATGCATTAATTGTATTAACATATAAGTTATTCCAATATCTAGAACTTGAACCTAAGTTGTAAGTTGTAGTTGCATCTGGTAATAAATGGGAATTAATATCTCCATTAAATGTAATATTATCTGCGGCGGCATCACCAAGTATAACTGAACCGTTTAATGTAGTTGTACCTGAATTTGTAATACTTCCAAAGGAACCATTGCCTGTTAATATTGCTGTTGTACCTTTGAATATAGTACCATCAATATTACCTGTAATTGCCGCACCACCTGATAGTGTTAAAGTTGTAGAACTTATGGCCCCACTTGCAATAACATTACCAATGTTAATATTACCAGCACCACCTTGATAGTTTGTAACTCTTATGGTGTTTACTGTTGCATCACCAATGTTAGAAGTTGTAATAGGATATGCTGTTGTTCCTATTTTAGTTGTAACATTAGCCGATGTTGCTCTAACCTCTGCAGTACCGCCTGTTTGTCCTAATGAAAGAATACCATTAACATAAACATTTTGCCATCTGTTTGTGCTACTACCTAAATCAAATGTATCACCTGCATCAGGAATAATATCACTTGATGTTGTAACAATAGATGTTATACCAACATTACTGGCACCAATAACTAAGTTACCTGTAACGCCGTCTGCTCTATAGGCTCTATCTGCCAATGCTATAGAAGTATTTGAATACTCCTGCCTTAAGTTCATACCTGGCTTGATTTCAATACCAATACCATCGGATTCTGCTAATTGATCATACCAATTATGAATATCACCGTGTGATGAACCTGCTGTATCTTTTGCTGTAAATGTTGCATGGTCACTGAATATAGCCATAACGGTTTCACCGCCTGGTCTAGTAGTACTTGACTCTCCGTCATTTACATACATGATTGCACTAACGGCTCTTGGTACATTACCGTTATCTGTTAAGAAAATGTTTCTTAATTTTGTACCATAAGCACTAGGTGTATTTAAGTTTCCAAAACTATTATATTCGTTTGAAACTTCACCTGCGTAACTTGAATCTTTATAACTGACACCATCATGTAATTTTAGTTTATCATCTGTGGTATCAAAATACATAGCACCTGCTGTGGCACCGTCTGCCGGTGGTGTTGCTTGAACAACTGGTGCTGTTCTAACCCATTGTGCTGTTGAATCTTTGTAAACTCTTAAAACTTTCTCAGTAGTATCATACCAAATTTGTCCAACTAATGTTGTATTTGGTGTGGGTGCTGTAGGACTTGCAAAGTTTTCTAAATGTCTTAAACTGTTTTCTGCAAATACTTGACCATAGTTAGTAACATTTTTACCAACTAATTTTAGACTAAACGCATTGTTAATTGTTCCGTCTTCAACTGTGTAACTTGTGCCTGTACTTGATGTTATTGTATATGACATTATCTAACTAAAGCCTCCACTACTCCGGCACCTGCATCTGCTTTTCCTGTAATGGCTATACCTATACAACATGGTCCTGTTACATGATAGCCACCGAATGGCGCCGCTTGGGCATGGCCCTCTGTGAGGCTGTGTATTAGTACATCTCCTTTCCTAATTGGACCTACTACCTTCACTGGTACCCTACCTTTAAGTGCAACCGCTGTTACATGGTCGCCTTCTAATTCTGAATTCATTAAGTATGCAGGATTTTCTGATACTACTCCTGCTATTGACGGATTATTTTGTTTTGAAGTTGTTGTTACTTCTGCACTACCGCCAAATATTAAAACTGTTCCTACTTCGTAATCTTTATCTGCAATATATTTTTCTGCCAAGTCAGCATATCTGGCCGATGTTGCTGTACCATGAAATACATTTGCATAAACATCACCACTGCCATCTCTAGCAACAACTTTACTTGCTGTTGCGGCTGTTGTGGCATCAACGGCTATATCATCTGCATTTGCTGTGATATATGAACCTGCTCCAACATTTAATGTAACTGCACCTGTAGTACCGCCACCAGTTAAACCTGTTCCTGCACCAACACTAGATATGTCACCAACTTCAGTTAGTGATAATATGCCTGTTGTATTATCATATACTAATGGTGATTGAGCACTAATTGCCGCTCTTGCTCTACTATTTGTATAAAATAAATTTGTTGATCCTTCTATAACATCATCTAGGTTACCACTTAATTCGCTTAAATGATCTTTTGTTGCTACTTGTGAATCTACATAAGCCTTAACTGATTGCTGTGAAGGAACATGTGTTGCACTATTACTTGCCATGTTATCTTCATCTTTAATTGCATTTGAAATTCTAGCATCTGCTCTAGCATTTGTATAGTATAGATTTGATCCTTCTGCAACTGTATCAGTATTACCCTGAGTATATGTTAATACACCTGTGGTACTATTGTATGCTAATTGTGTTGAGCCTTCGCTTATTGCCGCTCTTGCTCTTGCATCTGTATAATATAAATTTGTGCCTTCGCTTAAATTTGTTGTACTATGATTAGCAATACTGCTAACAGTACCTGTAACATTTCCAATTACATCGCCAGTTAAATTGCCTTCAAAACCACCAGTTGTTTTTACTGGTTCGGAACTGAAAGTCCATTTATTTTCTGATGTATCATATGCTATTTGTTTTATAGCACCGCCAATATTTGCTTCAAAGCCTGCGTCAACATCTGCACCATCTGAATTTACTCTAAAGAATGCATCATCAACTGTAACTGTTGTTGAATTAATTGTAGTTGTTGTACCGTTAACTGTTAAGTCACCAGTAATAATTACGGCTCCACTTGCATTTACATTGTTAAATGTAACATTAGATGTTGTTTCTACTGCTTGTCCTATTGCAATATCACCTGAACTATTGTTGTAAGTAACTCCTGTTCCGCCTGTGAACTTGCTTCTGATAGTTGCATCTGATATAACTAAATCAATTGCGGCATCACCGGCATCATCATATGTTGCGGTAATGTTTGTATGGGTGCCATTTGTTACAAGTTGGGCGGCTGTTAAGTCTTGAATATATTCTGTGCCTATTACATTTACCCAAGCACTACCATTATAAATTTTTAAATTTAGATCTCCTGATGTTGTATCATAATACAATTCACCATTTTGTATATTATCTGTTGGAGATGTTGCTGATAACTTAGGCCTAAATGCTAATTCTTCAAAACCTTTTTCTGCACTATCGCCTGTGTAAACTCTTAAGTGTTCGCCAGTTTTATCATACCAAAGTTGTCCAACTAGTTTTACTGTTGGGTTAGGTTGATTTGGACTAGCAAAGTTTTCTAATTGTCTGATTGTATTTTCAGCAATCCGCTCGCCATAATTAGTAACGTTCTTACCAAGTAAAGTTAGCGAGTAAGATGTTTGATCAAGTTGGTTATCATTGACCGTTATTGTCCTGTCGCCTTGTGTATTTGAAAAAGTATAAGCCATATTTTCCTACTAAGTCATCTGTATTCTTAAAGTATAAACAACTTCAATTATTCTGTTAAATGATTTTTGTACAGGGTGAAATACCACATGTGTTAATAGTTCTGAACTACTACTTGCTGTGGTGGCATTATCGCCTGCTGTAAATGTCATTAACCCTAATTCATCAAAGATATAATCACCTTCGTTGTTTGCACTAGTGTCAAAGTTTTCTTGTCCTGCAGGCTCATTAAGTCCTAATGTACAAGTAACTTTTAAATCTGTAAAACCAGCACCTTCTATTACTTCAATTTTGTTATTTGTTTTATCAGTGTTTGCATCGGTGTCACTGATAACTTTTGCATAAGTTTTTCTGTACAAAGTAGCATCTGTTTCTCTAGTTTCGCTAGTATTTGTACTCTTATATAAAACTTTTCCTGCACTATCAACACTAGAAGCACCGTTACCAAATGACATAAAATGAACATAATTGTTTGGTGCTACACCAGTTGATGCACTAGTGCCTTTTCCTATTGAATTCGCAATCAAATAGCCTAAGTTACCATAGTGAATGGCATTTCTTTTATTAACTATTTCCTCGCCAGTTTCTTTGTCTCTGATTAAAATATGACCAGATACATTAAAGCCAATAGTAGTATCTACTTGCTCTGTATTTGCTTTATTTTCGTTTGTTGCGGTTTCTTCTTTCATATAGGTATTTATCTCTTTTTTAAACTACTGCTATAATTTACTAGTCAAAGTATGTTCCTGGTCCTGCTTGTAGGAATTGAGCCATAGATGTTGTGGCATTTGCCAATGATACACTACTGCTGTTTATCCATACTGTTGTTTCTGGATCAGATCCACTTCCAAATGCAAAAGCACTAGAATTTATATTGTTTGTTACTGTAGCATCATACACTTTTTCTCCTGTAGTGTGTGATTCTGCAGATGTTCCGTTTGTTCCTCTTGTAACACCTGTTAAAGTATTACTGTCTATTCCCTCAAATGTAATTCTTTCGTCACCAATAAACACGGCAGTTGCTGGACTTCCTGTATATGGTGGTGTAATTACACTTGCGTCTGTTAATTGAATTGATAAACTCTTAGCAGTAATATTTGCCGCTAATGTTGTTTTGTTTGCATCATTAAGTCTAACATATTCAGTTGAACCATTCATGCCAATGAATATCTTAAATGATACATTTGCACTACCAAATACCAATGCATTACCATTTATTTGTGTATTTGTTTGAACATTCAACTGCAATCCTTCTAATGGTTTAAATATTGCATGTTCCGGTGGTATGCCTGGTCCAGTCAGTCCAGTAAAGAATGTACTACTATCAAATCCTTGATATGTTAATGTATCTCTAATGAGTTGACTTTGTACTGCGGCATTAACTGTGTAATTGTTTACTACTTGCTTAGAATCAAAACCTGCACTATCAAAACCAAATAAGTCATAACCTAATCCTGTTGACATTATTTCTTTACCAATGCTATCATAATATGCTTTTGCAAATAAGGTGGCATCTAATTCCTCACCGGCAAAGTCTGCGTATGCTAATGTTCTTAGAGTTGCATCTCTTGTTGCAATAAATCCTGCTATAACATCACTTGAATAAGTTGTAGTATCTGCAATTTTTGTAGTTAAGTCTTTTATCACAGTATTATAAGAATAAACTCTTTCAATATGATTTATTGGTGTTGCATTGCTTGATGCAGAGGATAATTGTGTCATTCTTTCTGCACTACTATTTGATTGTGGTTGCCCGTATCCAGTAGCAAGTTTGGCAAGACCAACATTATTAATTGGCATAATTTCACTTGCTGTTCTATCAAAGAACATTTTTTCTTTAATAGTTCTGATCTTAGATGCATTATTACTATAGTTGTTTGTCCAGTTGACATAGTCCTTATGATCTGTTAAAATAACAGCATCGGAACTGTTTCCGTCATTTAATATTCTGGATTCTACAGATAAGTCCGGCTGATAAGGCGGTCTATCAAAGTCAGTTGCAAATGACTTCAACGAGTCTATGCTAATCTTTCTATCTTCAAAATCTCTTAATTTACTTGTATATGGTTTGTAATCTTTAATACTTTTTACTACACTATTAAATGCATCAATCTTAGTTGAAGCACTTTGTACAAGATTTTCTGCACTCTGCCTAATGTTGAAGTATGTAGTTTTAAAGCACCATTCTGTTTGATATTGCTCTGTTAGTACATAATTTAACATTGAGAAGAATAATTTGTTTGCTAAATTTGTATTTTTAAATATGTTATTTTTTATAGCAAATAATAATTGTCTTAGTTCTGCACTAAGTCCAGAATTAATAGTTCCAAAAACTGTATCTTTAAGTTTTATTGTACCGTTTACTATCTTAACAAGTTTATAATCATCTATTACAGAATCATATTCATAGAACTTATCTGGATTATCTCCTATACCTGCTAGTCTTACAAATGTACCATCTGGGATATCTGTAAGTCCTCTCATCTGTTTAATAGATGTAACACTTGCTCTTGCTTTAATAGTGTTTGTATTATAACCTGTTTCTACCCAATCAATGCTCTCATAATAAGTATTTGTACTAACAGTTGAGTTCCAACCAACATAATTGTCGTTGCTAATTTTAATTTTCTTCATTTCGTTATTAATAAAGTATGCTAACTGTCTTCTTGCGTTAGCAGGCTTCATAAACATTGACTGTCTTGGTCTTATGGATATACCATACCTTTCAAATTTGTTTAAGTATGGATCAGGAACTACTTTACCTAATACATCTTCTTCAACTAAACTATCAACTAATTTGTTAAACAGTTCTGTTGGTATGGAATCTGAAATATTATTTTCTCCTAATAATATATAAGATTCATGTTTGTTTGTATATTTGCTTTCTGTTCTTCTAAAGTTTATTTGGAATACATGATCGTCATCGTTCAATTGACTCTTAACATTGTTAAGTACAATAGAGTTGTTTGATATTGCACCAAATGTTGGAATGTTTTGTTTCTTAGGCGATGCAATTTGCTGACTTACACTTGATGCACTTGCAGTTCTATTGTCTGCATTAGGTACAGTTGTTAAATTTTCAACCCAATAGTAATACTTGTTATCGTATGTTCCGGTGAATGAATTAAATACTTGATCGATTAAATAGTTTTCAACATCAAACGGATTACCTTCTCCTGAATATTCTATTGGAGTTTCTGTAGATTCTATCCATTCATAAACATTAAATTGCGAGCCGTCCATATAAGATGCCCAATACTGTCTTCTATAATCGTCGTCTGCTTGTTCATACCATCGTACACGCATAGCAGATGTGTTCCACCAAAGTTCACCAACATTGTCTTTATTAAAGTTACTGCTGTCGTCAGCATAGTAAACAGGGTCACCCTCTGAAATATATGTTAAGTTTCTTTCTACTTCAGGCATGAATACATTTTTGAATGGATCATTTAAGAACACATCTGATATTCTTTCGCCTGTGTAATCATCATATACTAATGCTGATTTAATTTTGCTACTGTCTACTAACATGTCTTTTCTGTAAATTACTTTACCATTTTCTAAATATGCCCATCCATTTACATCGTAATTATCAACCCATGCTTTAGGCATGTTTGGTTTCAATTCGTACTTGCTTCTTACTCTTGCAGATTTCAAATACAATACATCTAGTTCTGTTTGCAATTTATCTGTAACTAGTGGCCCACCGCCTATTCTGTTTATATTGTATGCATAAACATTACCAAAGTTCTGACTGCTTAGTCCTTCAAACTGTGGTGGTACTGCCGCATTATAAAGTATTAAACTATCTGGATCACCTTTATCAAACGGATTATCTTTTCTTATACCGCTGTCACCTAGACCAAAACCATCACCGGCATCGCCTAAATCAGCACCAAATCCAAATGAGCCTGGCCCATAATCGCCACCTTGTAATCCTATTGAGTCTAGTGTTCCTGGTACTATATCTGATAATTCTAATCCGTCTGCATCTGTTTTAATTTTTAATGTATGTACTGACGGATTAATTGCAGTTGATGATGCTGTTAGTCCACCGTCTACTCCGCCTATTGTATTAATTAAGTCTGCTAGTAATTCTGTAGGTGTTGCTGGTCTAGAATTACCTGCATTATCATTTGCTATCCTTGGTGGCTGTTGACAATTAATAACACTTCTTGCTGTGAGTTGTACACGAGCACCATACCCTTGACCATATGGTCTAGCATTTATATCATTTGAATTAACTTCAGCATCTGAATATTTTAATGCCACACCTCTTTCAAATTCTGCTGGGAATATTTCATACACACCTCTATCTAATATTCTTAATTGTGTAATACTACCTGCCTGATTAATTTTTAATACTTCAAATAGTGCTTGTTGGCTTTTAAGATCTGGATTGTCCTCTCCTACTAACTTACCTTTTTTGAGGAATGCCTGTGCTTCAAACCCTTCACCGCTACTGCCTTTTGCTACGACAACATATCTTCTTGTTGCAAAGTCAGGCTGGAATCCGCCCTTCTGTATAATTGCTACATCACTGATACTTTCTTTATCTGCATTATCCCATGCTGGGTTTTCACTAGCAGATGTGTACTTGATTTTTATGTTAGGTGTTCTAATTCTTGTTTTGTTATATCTTTCTTGCTCTAAGAAAGGCATAGTATTTCTAGTTAGTGATCTGGCTCTACCTGAACGAGACCATTCTAAAAACCATGTGCCTTTTCCTAACACACCTCTAATTGAACCGTCGCTGTTTCTTAAGAATTTTCTTAATACATTTTCTACATTATTCCATGTTATTCCGTATAAGCCATTTAGGTATGAACCTTGTGTGCGATCGTAATCACTACCATATACATTTACTAATTCAAGTGGATCTATAGATTTATAACCAACACCTATATGATTAGGATGTCTTTCAGGATCACCTATCCAAGGTTTAACTATATTATTGTTGTAAAGATTTGAACCGCCGTAGTTAATAGTTTCTGCTGTTGATTTTGATGAAATTGTAAAGTTAAATTGTTGTTGTACTGTTGAACTATTATAATCATATCCATCTAAGAATCCACCTTGATCAAATTCACCACTGGTGCCAAATTTACCAAGTGTTTGTAACAGTGGTACTCTTTTACCGTCTGGCGATGTTAACCACATCATATCAAAGTCACCTGGTGCATAACTGTCAAATTTTAAATCTATATTGATGTCATTTACTTTTGCATCACTAGGCAAGTTACCAAAATCAAATTTGTAAATTATTGATTCTGAATCTTTTAATTCATTAACTGGTTGTACTATTGGTCTATAAACAGTACTGTAATTAATCCTAGCCATATCATCCGCTAATGTTGTGCCAAGAATATCAAATGCACCTTCTCTATCTTCTTTTAATATTGTAGGATGTACTGTAAACGGTACTCTTAAATATCCTGAGTCAATTCCATCTTGGAATATAAATAAATCCCATTGTTGATCTAAAGGACTTACATCAAACTTAGTACTTCGTGCTATAACTTTTAATCCTTGTACAGAATCTTTGTTTGCCATACTAAATGTTGCAGTACTTGATGCTGTTGTACCTGATGATAAAGTACTGTCATGCTCTACACTTACTGTTACTGCACCATGTGTTGCAGATGTATTACTTGCATAAGAACTTAATGAACTTACTGGATAGAATCTACACCATATATTTTCAAAGTCTGGTATACCAATGGCCCCACTTGCTCCTATATCTAAATCATATGGATTCATTATCTGGAAGTAAACTCTGTTGTTTGCTAGTTTTAAGAACTTAACAACTCTACCATTCATTATTTTTATATTATCACTTAAGAAATGTCTAAACTGATCTCTCCTTAGGTGATCATATGTTGTTACATCATGGAATGCTTTTAAGATTCCTGTTGAACCTTCGGCTAGTGCTCCATAGTTTGTAATCATATTATGATTACCATTAATTAATGTGTTAGGAGCATCCATAACAACAATCCATGCACCATTTAGATTTACTTGTTCGCCTTCATCAAATGATGTAGTAAATTTACTTAGTCCTCTATTATGGTTGCCTGATGTATCATTCATATCAAAATTAAACATCATTGTGCTACCAGCATTTTCGTATTTTCTTGTTCCTATAAATGCTTTGTATGTGGTATTATTTTCTATTTTAGTTGTAGCAGTTATTCTAAATGAATCACTAAAGTTAGTACTCTTAGTATCTATACCAATATCTGCACGCCTAGTATCAACTGTAATACCATTTATAGAATTTCCTGCTCTATCAATGAATGCAGTATTTGTATCTAAATCATTTAACCAGTTTTTATCTGTATTACCACCGGAACCAATGTATGTTGCGTATGGTAATTGTGCTGATGATATTGCTGTTCTACCTGTATTTTTAGTTACAGGTGTAACTGCATCATCTCTTGGTGAATAAATTGGTTTTAATTGTACACCTGGAAGTGTTGTACCCATTTCTTCATCTACAATTTCTAATCTTGTGTTGCTTTGGTTATATCCGTAACCCGGATTTGTAACAATAATATCACTTAGGTAGTACGCATCTTCGTCTATAGTTTTTGGTTGGCCACCTACTAATGTAAGTTTATCGCCAATCATGTAGTTGAAACCTGTACTATCTTCTACCATACCAGTTTGTACTGGGCCTTGTATTTGAGAATTGGCAATAGAGCCATCTCTAGTACCTTCACCTGACCTTGGATTAACTGGATAGCCATCTATCCTAATATAGTCTGATGTCATAAACGGATTACTTGTATCCGGAGCACCAAGTATGTCTACAATAGTAATTTCTTGTCCTGGTAAACCACCTGATATAACTTTTGGTGTAAATACAGAACTTGTATCGCCACCTAACTGATTGTACTGATCAGGTGTAAGTGCATTTGCTACTGTTAAGTTAGCACTCGAGGCCATAATTTTTTCTCTATATGGCTGGAAGTCGCCTACTTCTGTAAATGGACTTCTTGCACAACCTTTTCCTAAACTAAATGGTACAGCACTTTTAATCCTTACTATAGGATTAAGTTGTGGTATATTTGCTTCTTCGCCGGAAGTACACCCTGCTTCACGCCTTTGTTGTGTTGGGTGATACTGCCATAAGTTCTTAAACCAGCCGCTTGTTCTATCTGCCCATCTGCCGCCTGTAGTTCCGCCTTCTGATAATTTTTTACCATAACCAGTAATTTGTTTAAATCTAAATCCTCTATCATCTTGCTCATCTGATACATTAATTGCATTGTATCTTTCATCTTCGTGTGTACTTCCAAATGCGCCTAAGGCCAAGTCATCTATAACAGTAATGTTATATAAGTCACCTAAGTATTTGTGCTGAGAATCACCTTTGGCGGCCATTCTATATAATATACCTTTGCCTTTTGTACCATAGTCATAACTGCTTCTGCTTAGTTTACTTACAAAAACACTCATAGTATCTTTGTTGATACCTCTGCCCATATGGTCCTTACCAAATTCTATTGATTTTATTGAGTTCCCTTCAGCAAAAACTGATCCTGTACTAGGTGCAAATACTATTGCAAATGGATGTTTTGCAATATTATTGTATTCACCACTTACACCTGACCCAGTTTTTGTAATTCTAGTTGAGGAATTCTTCCAATGTAATAATTCACCGGACTTGTCATCATTTGTTGTACTTCTTAATACGATTGTTTTGTATTCATTTGGATTAAGTCCTTTCTCTTGCATTAACAGTTTAATAGACTTAAGAAGTTCTGGACCGTCAATTTGATACATAAGCCTAGCATCACCAAAATACTTACCAAATTCTAATGCTGGTACACCATTTTCTCTACCTGTCAATAATTTGTAGTTGTCATCTCTTTGACCAATTCTGGAAAGCGACTGCCCGTTGTTGTTACCTGCTTTAAGAATTTTTCTAATGTTGCGGAAGTCTGTTGTACCCCATGCTTGTCCGCCACCTTTGATAACACATGACTTAGGCTCTCTTTCTTCTTCTACTGGTAAACATTCTGCTCTAAAGTTTGGTGACTGTGCGTTAATTGAGTCTGCTAAAGCACAAGGATCACATCCTTCTGGTAAGTTTACTGCTGAGCCACCTAAGTACATTACTTCGCCACTTGATGTACAAGTGTTTCCATCTATATCTTTGATGTGTAAATCTTCTAATTCACATAAATCTACATCTAATTGTTTGTAAGGTATCTTAGTATAATTTGTACCCATACCTTCCATATACGAAAGTATAGTTGTCCAATCCTGTGATGTTCCGCCTGCCTCTATAAATTGTTGTTGAAAGCCTGTGATGTTTTCGTATTCTGCATCAATATAGTTTTGTACTACTTCAAACAGTCCATCATCAAATTCAAATGTTGTTCCTTCTTCGCCTGAATTACTATCATATAATGTAATCCTAAACTTTCCACATGTTTCTGTTATTGGTGGATCTTTTGGTGGTGGATCTTTTGGTGGATCACCTGGCCCACCTGGCCCGCCTCCGCCTCCGGAGTAGCCGCCACCGCCACCGCCACCATTAAGTACGCGATAGCCATCTTTCCAATCCCACATTTTATAAGGCTCACCGTAGCCGCCACCGTAACCTGTGTATGGCCATACTTTAATAAATGGTGATCCGAATGGTTGTTCTGCTTTATTTTTGATTTCTCTCAAAGAGGGATCTAAATACATATTGCTAATATTATTTTCGTACTGTTTAACTAATTGTTTGTCTGATGTTATTTTGCCATCTAAAACTCTAAATGTTGGATTACTATGTGGTCGTTTTGTTCTGCTTTCATTTGCTGAACCGTAATAGACTTGCTCTTCCAAGCCTGCCATATCAATTATATATTTTCCTGCTCTCTTACTTGGTGCACGCCTTTGTGCAATAGTTTCGCCATCTTTAACTTCTAAGAATTTATTAATACCGCCTTTTAAGGCATTACCTGCCGGAGCACCTGCATACTCATATGAGTAAATTTGTTCTAAGCCTGTTGTATCTGCAGGCCGTTGTATATACTTCTGGTTAAAATCTCCAGCCTGTCTGTTATCACTTCTAGGATCTCTATAGCCATATAGGAATCCAATTTGTAATTTTTTCTCTTTATCTGTTGCGCCTGCTTTAAAATCACTTACAAAGTTTAAACTATCTTTAACTTGTTCTATTGTATCTTGTGCTGGCAAGTATGTAATATTATCATTAACTTCAACAGCATTATAGTCTGTAATTGAGTAAGACACATTTTGATCTGTGAATTCTAATGCAACATTAGAGTTAGTATATCCAAATACTTCAACTTCTGCATTTGCTAGTCTTCTGTTTTTGTAATTTATAGGCACCATTTTATATGTTGAATTATAATTTCTTACTGGTGAATTTTTAATTGCAATACTATTTTTATTTGGTTTTGCATTAATCTCATTATGTAAACTGTCACTTGCTGTAAGTATTATTGAATCTGAAACCCAGTTTCCTTTTGATATAATGTTACCTGTGTAAATTGTGTTTACAACAAAAGAGTTTTTATCTGCTAAGAAAGGAGTTGCAAATCCATCATAATTACCTGTGCCAGTAATTTTAATTGCACTTGAAGTTTTCGGAATATAATTATCATATGCTACAGAAAATACATTTGCAGTTACAGTGGCACCCGGGGCATTAATTGTAATAAACTGTGAACCGCTACCTGCTATTGGATCTAAGATACTTACAAAATCTACTACTGTAAATGTGTTGCCGTGGAATACATGACCTTTTTGACTCTTAGAGAATGTAATATTTCCACCTAGTGCTAATCCATTTAGTCCGTTTGTTAATTCAATATTTACTAATCCATCTGAACTAGCAGTTGTAGAACTTAATACTAATTGGTTATCTTCTATTTTACCAATATTGTGATCTTTACTTACAAATCTTGTTGCTTCATAGACATCTAGCATTAATGTATCGTCTCCACCTAATGTATTTCCAAGATTTTTCTCAAAATACATTAATGGTGTATTGTTTAAACTACCAATCCATTTATCAGGACCTAAGTCTAAATCATTAATATTTTTCATTGTTACATCAATGTTGCCACCCAAGTTGTAATTATTTTCAGGATCATATATTGATGCTGTTAAGTTTGGTATTTGGTAGCCTGGTGGTACACTTACAACATGCATATTTGCATTACCTGTAAGTGCCGCTGTTAGTGTAGTTGTTAAACTTGTAGGTCTTGTAGCATGATTGATTTCAAATGCATTTTCGTATGCTTTGTTTACAATAAATGTTTGACTATTAACACTTGCTGTATCTGTTGAGCCTGTTGAAAGTGTAATACTGTCACCTACTGCAAATATATGTGTATTTGCAGGAACATGGATAACTCTTGATGTTACAGAACTAGTTGTTGCATCACCTGTTAATGTTGGTGCTGGATACACTAAATACTTCATTGAAGTTAATTCTGCTGTTGGTATAACATTTGTATTTGCTAAACCAATTGTGAATGTATTTTGTGTAACACTCTTAATAGCAAATTCTGTATTGTTAATGCCATTTGCTGAACCACTTGTATTAATAAAGATTGTATCAGTTGCACTTAGCAAATTGTTTGGTTTATTAATAATTAATTGAGAACCTACTGCTGATGATACTATTGCTCCTAAATTTGCTTTTTCTGATTGGTTGATTGCAAAACTTCCAACATTATCTGCAATGCTTTTTGGTATGATTGCATAGTTTGGTTGTGTGTTTGATACTGCAATATTACCTGTTAAAACTGAACTTGCATTATGTTGAGTATCAGCAAATCTTAATATGTTGTTATCAACTGCTTCTGTGTCCATAAACATTTTATGTTGTGGCTCAACTGCATGTACATCTATTGCAACATTTGGTGCAGAAATAACTTTAGTACTATTTCCTGTGTTGTTAAGTGGCAAGTAATCAAATACAATATCTAAGTTACTACCAAACATTGATGGTAGTGAAACATTTGCTGAGTTGTTAATGCCCATATAGAATGTTCCTGCTGGCGCAATTTCAGTGTATAATTTACTAATATACGCCTGTGTTGTACCTGCAATTAGTGAACTACTTCCGCTTCTAGGCTGAAGTAATATAGACGAATATCCACCATCTGTAGTTGATTGTTCAACTGTAGAACCGAAATCATTAACTAATACTTGCTTGTTTTTATTTTCATCTATCTGATAGATCATTGCTTTAAGATTATTTGATGTATCATTTGCCGCAAATTTATTATCACTATTATCAATAGTAACACTACTGTTGTTTACTTCTTTAATTTTTCTGTCTACAATATCTGCAAATCCGCCGCTGTCATCTTTAATAGCAACTCTTAAATTTATTAATTCGTTTTTAGTTGTAGGTGCTAATGTATATTTTATTTTTGCACTATTAATAATTACTATAGGTACTGCTAGTTCAAAATTACTATGTAATGGTAAACCTGTTAAGCCGTTTTCAAATCCTACATTTAATATAAGTTTATTGTCGGCGCCTTGACCAAATGTATTTCTAACATCTTCGCCCCACCATTCAAATGGATACTGGCCACCATTAACATGGCTAGGTCTTAGTTTATTTGTTTTAAGTCTTGCTCTAATTTTTTCTGGTTGGCCACTATGTACTGGTATGTTATTACCATTTGGATCAGTCCATATTAAATTATTATTTTTTCTATCAACAATACTTAGAACATCTGTCATGCTATGATGATCAGAGAAATCAAGTTTAACTTTGTTTTTATTATTTTTATCTACTAGGTTTGAATTTATTCCTGATATAGAAAGACCTTTTTCAACTTCTCCTGTGTACTGAAGAGCCTGATGACTACCATAGTATCTTGGAATAAGATCTAACTTACTTGAAATAGATGAGCCATTTCTGGCTTGAAGTTCTATAAACATACCGTCCATTGATGGTGTTTCTTGCTTATATGTAAAGTTTTCTATCCACCATGCAGTATCAAAGTTTTCTGTTTTTGCTAACATTTCAAAAGCATTGTTCATCCAATTTTCTGAATAGGCCTCATCTGCATCACCGCCACTTTGATCCCAATATGGATGTTGTAAATATTCTTGAATGTTTGGTTGAATTCCTGTTTGTTCTAGTAATTGCGTTAAGCCTTCGCTGGTTACATATCTAAATTCTAAGTCTAGTTCTACACCATCTATACTTCTTAATGATTCTGGGATACCTGCAAAGTCTGTTTCTAGTGTCAATGCACTATTTGTTGTTGGTAATCCTAATCCTAGATATACTGGTTTATTGTTATAATTAAATAAGTTACCAGGGTTATTACTTAAAAGATCTTGTTCTTCTGGTGTTTTTTCACTTGTATTAAATAATGTTCTTGCAAATTCTCCAGCACTATCATCTTTAAAGAATAAATCTACAGTTTTATTTGTAGTATCTCTTAAAGTATGTACCGGGAATCTACTGGTCATTGTTCTTACAGAATCTGCAACATCCATTATAATTGTATTAGAATTTATTTTAAATGGTCGTTTAGTACCTGACACGCCTGGTATAATACTAGTACTTGTATTTGAGTTCATATATTGAACATTACCAAAACCGTAATTTCCTAAATTGCTTGTAGTAAATCCTGTAATGGTTAAACTATTACTTGTTAAACTACTTACAACACCAGTTCTTGTTTCTTTGGAACCTGTGTAAATTACTGCTGTTCTACTTGCTGTATTACTTGTTGTTGCTGGATCATAAATTTGTATAAAGTTACCGTCATTGCTTTGTACCGGATACACATTTCCTGCGTATGCACCAGTGCTTGTAAATTGCACAAAGTCACCTGTGTCTATAATTGTTGCATTTGCACCTGATAAAATGCTGTTGCCTTTTCCGTCATTGTTACCAAATCCTGCAAGGGTGATTTCGTTATATGCTGTTCTGGATATAGTACCAGTATTTGGTGTTCTTACATTTGCAGTTATTGTAAATGTTTTATCACTAGAATTCCAATTTGCCACAGTATAATCTTTTGCAATATCAAAGAAATCGTTTTTATCAGTTAATCTCTGAGAGCCTATATCAGCAAAGTTAAATGTTAAACCGTTTGACATATAAGATGCTACACTATTATTATATGCATCACCTAATTCTAATTTTACAGTATTAGTACCTGAGAGTCCTTTAACTCTAGTACTAACTGTAAAGTCTAAACTTGACTCGTAACTTACATAACATTCTGAATTTATAGAAGCATAATCACTACCAGTAACATTTGCTTCATTGATTGTAAAGAAGCCTTTAGAAGGATCATCTACTTCTACTGCACCTGGGTTACCGCCAAGTCCTTTTTCACTTAAACCTGTTACGGTATATGCCTTACCAACAGTTAAGTTGGCGGCTGTTGCCTGTGAACCAAAGAATCTTACTGTATCACCAACACCTAATCCATTCATAGAGTTTGGTGCAACTAATACAGATTGTGTATGAGCATTTGGTAAGTTATCTTTAACTACTGATGCTTTTGTAAAAAATTCTAAATTTTGTACAGGATGAACATGCTCTGCATATATTCTTGCTCTGTAATTTGGATCTTTGTAAGGCTCTACACTTTGTATTGGTTTTGTATCACCAGGTCGTATTTTTGTAATGCCTCTTGCTATTTTCTTTAATGGTTTATAGTCGCCTTTGTAAACTACTCTTGGTGTTAGTACAAAGTCTTCATTGCTCCATTCTAAAACTGTATCTGATAAGTTTGCATTTTTTACAACAATAACATTATCATAAAAATCAGCATTTGTTTTATCGCCTAGAACATTTCCGTCTGTCCATTTTGATAGTCTCTGATCTGAGAACAACATTGCTCTTCCGTCGACACTTTCTATGTAATTTTTTGCTCCAGAAATAAATCCACCTGCGCCTTCTATGCCGTGTTTCTTTAATCTGAAAATATTCCAATCTTCGTTTTCTGATTTTCCTAAATGCAAGTAATCATTTTCAAAAGGTATTCTAGATTTACCTGTGCCAATATGTTTAGCAAAGTATGGAAGATCTATTGCCTCCCAATTAATTTTATTTCTATTGACATATCCTGCATTTGGAATTATGTAATCTTCTTTGTAATCTCTATACCACAATCCATCTTGTAATGAATTACTTGGTCTTTTCAACATACTTTCAGTATCATCTATGTCAATAGTAATCTTATTATCTGTTAAATCATCGACTGTTTTATTATAGGTTCTTTTGCTTATGGTGTTAGCAATTAATGTATCGTTGGCAACACTCTTAATACTTAAAACTTTACCTGGTACATCTGCTGTAAATGTATTATTAAATTGTACAGAACCACTTTCAATAACTGTTATGTTAGAACCAATACTAAAGTTGTCTGTATAAAGAGCAGTATTACTGAAACTGATTGTTGTGGTTGTTGAATCATTTGCTAAACTAAATGCAGTATATTCAGGTGTATTATAAATTCTTTGATTGTCAATGTAAACTTCAGTGAACGGATATTTACCGTCTATGTTTACAATATTATCTGTTTCAAATTTACTGTTTCCACTTAATACAATCTGGAATGCATTGTTTGGATTTATTGAATAATCATTGACAATTGATGTATTTGCTGTTATACTAGTTCTGTTACCTCTATCATATGCCCAGTATGTTGTTGCTACATTTTTACCGTCAACACTGACAATAATGTCATCTGTTGTAGTATTGTTTGCTGATCTGATTGGGAATCGTTGTGTAGGTTGATACCTACCTGCTGTCATATTTAATGTGGCTAACGATGTACTTGAACTACCGCCTGGCAATGAACTTTCTGCTAGTGTGAAATCATAACCTCTAATAAACAGCCTGTTATCGCCGCCTGTTCCTAATAGTGATATATTTGCTTGTATATTTACAAAACTGCTGTTAGACGTTGAATACTGTGCTGTTAGACTGCTTGTATTCAGCGGTACCTGTAATGCCGGGTCAGAGTACAAATCAAATGTTGTATTGGTTAGTTTTTTCACAAAGTATGTGCCATTTAGTGCAGATACTTCTGCAAATAAACTTGTATCATGTGATGCACCTATGCTTGATAAATTAAATTGTAAATTAGCCAAATCAGCATTTGCTGTCTGGAATGCTGATAAACTTTGTAAGTTAGCACCTGGCTGTGTCCATGTTGTGGCATTTACATTAGCATTAAGGTTTTCATTTGTATATAATTCGTATGTAGGCAAACTATTTGAATCTGGGATTCTCTTAACATAAAATGTTTTGTTTATTATGTTTGCAGTATTAATAATATTTGCAGTATTGTTTACAAAAGTTATGCTATCTGAATCTGTATATATTGAATTAGTACCGCCTACACCTTCAATTGCTAATTCAATTACAGCCGGATTTTGTAATTTAAGATCAACTACATGAGATTCTTTAGGCGCAATGTGAGTATTAAGTTGAATATTTGTTGCTGTAGTAACTCTTGCTGTAGTACCTTTTGTTATTTGTGTAGCAGAATGTATCTCTGCTGGAGTATCAATATCGCTAAATGCTGTAACATTTGCAACATTGGCACTTAATAAATCTTTGTTAATTGCAAAAACTACATTGTCAATGTTTCTTTCATTGCCTAAGTATATGTCTCTTGTAGTAGATGTAGTATGGTCAGTAATGCTTACATTTGTTAATGCATTTGCACCTGTAAGTGGTTGATCGACGCCTGCTGAACTTCCTGCTAAACCATATGCTAGTACATCACTGAATTCTGATATTACAATATTACCCGTAATAACTGCTACATTTGGTTTACTTGCATAACCGTCACCGCCATTTGTAATTGTTACACTTTCTAATTGTGCATTGGCAAATAATTTTGCTGTTGCGGTTGCGGCATTGCCAGTTGCTGGTGCGTCAATTTCAATTGCTGGTACACTATAATATGTTGTGTTTCTTTCAAATACAAAAATATTTGAAACTGCACCTGTTACATTTTCAGGATATACTATCTCTACTTGCTGATTATCTCTAGTAAATTTGCTTTCATCAAGTTTAATGTCCATGCTTTGATGATTATAAACATCACCAAACTCACCGCGTTTTATTGCCCACTCTTCAAATAATTCTATATTTTTATTTGTGTTTACAACATTTGATCTTATTAAACTTGTTAATGAGTTTGCAGTTCCTTTACTATTAATAATACCTTTGTAGTACTGGAATCCTATTTTGTCGTCTACTTTGATATCTGCATATTCATTTGTAGTTTCATATCCAAGTAAACCTTTTGCTAATTCAGATTGTACTGGATCTAGTAATGTTGCATCTTTATCATGATAAAGTCGTATGCTGTCAATTAATGTATCAAAGTTTGGTAATACTGCATCGCCGATAATAACAAGACCTTCTGCTTGATATCTGCCGTCCCAATTTTTACTTCTTTGAGTTTTTACTTCTAATCTGTCTTGTCTAATACCTAATATGTTATCATTAATAACATCATTGAAAACTGTTTTGTTACTCATTACAAATGCATGTTCGACTAATTCTGTGTGAAGCAGTAATCCATATATTCTATTATCTATCGGAGATATTGTAATTGTATTATCTTCTCTAACTACTGAACTATTTTCTGGTATAATTACTTTACCGTTTTCGTCTACAATACTATATTGATCGTTTACCTGTCTTTGAATTTTTGATACTTTACCAGTAGTGCTAATAAATTTAACTGATTCTGATAGTGGACTTAATTTAATACTTTCGCCAACTGCATGTGTTTCTGTTGACCAAAACAAGAATCTTCGTCCTGCTAGTACCCAATCATTTAAACTGTTTATTGACGCATCGTATTCGCCAAAATCAAAACCTATATCTTTTTGTTTTCTTCCTAGACTTACTAGGAAATCAAATACTTTTTCTACTGAAGTAAATGTTGTATCATAATAAACTTTTTCTGTTTTGCCAGTGCCTATTTGATATACTGTACCCGATGCACCGCCTATTGTTGGCAATGCGGCAATACTGGTCCATTGTGCTGTATTAAAAGCACCTGCACTAATATTATTTTTTGCTATGTAATATGTGCTACCTAATTTAACAATTTCATCTTTAAGGTAATTTACAGTAGTTTCAAATATACTAAAGTCTGCTGGACTTCCTCCTTCTTGTACACCTTCTTTAGGTCCTGCAAAGTCACTTGGTATTATTTCA
>Ga0213861_10000607_pt1 | contig 31567 bp, 41 predicted proteins | sample PICome_4_FD_160110 | JGI IMG/M metagenome (GOLD analysis project Ga0213861, IMG submission 160110) | Coastal seawater microbial communities near Pivers Island, North Carolina, United States - PICO131 | ecosystem: Environmental > Aquatic > Marine > Coastal | place: USA: North Carolina... | reverse complement strand
CTTCATCATAAGGGGATACCATCCACTGTACGTTGTTGGTGTCGTGACCTACTGTTTGCATGTAGTCTTCCGGGTACTCCGGGTAATCGTTGTATAACACTCTTTTGATAGTGTACTTATACACTTGTCCGTCGTTAAAATCTAATACCCATAGGTATACGTATTCGTTAGTTTCCATATATTATATTTTTATATTCATCAATTACCCATTGTTGTTCGTTAATACCGAGTTGATCGAAGGCTAGGTCAAACTCTGTTTGCGCTATTATATTAAATTCTTCCATAGTTTATTTTTTAAATAGTTTTTGTAGTGACCTAACATCCGCCATTCGTTTTAAATTATCTATTTCATTGTCCTCATCGCCATCGAAGTCACCTCTCATATCGCTGAGGTGCTCGTACATGTGGTCGAGTGCAACCAATAATACATTGTATTCCGTATTCGTTAGTGTAGCTTGACCGAGGTGTACTTCGGATTTATTTTGTTCGATAAATTTGTGTAATACTTCATTTATATTACCGAGTGCACGGTCCATTTCAAAAGATTGCTCAGGTGAAATGTCACCGCTATCGAGATTAAAGTCTTCGCATATTCCGCTCCAATCTATGTTTACATATTCTTCAGTTAAATTCTTCATAGTTATAGTTTTATTAGTTAATCTTCTTGTTCATCGAATTCCGCCCACTCTAGGCAATCTCCACATAATTCTTCGCTTAAATAGCTGGCTTCAGCGCCACAACAGTTACTCCACATATTATTTAGTTTTTTCGGTTAAATCTTTAATTAACATTTCGCTAGTTTCACCATCTTCTAAAGTACATTCGAAGTTGACAAAGTCACTCAGTTGTCGTATATATTCGCCTTCGAGGCCGGGTTTAGAGTTTAATTTTTTAAAGTACTCTATTGTATCGGGATTCCAGTAAAATTGCATAATTTATAGTTTTTATTAGTTACATTTATATTATCTAACGGTGTTCGTAATTAGTCTGCAACCGTGACAACTATTACCGTAGCCACTTACAAACACTTAATACCGCTTATTCCTTAAAATAATCCCATATTTACTGTAGCTTTCACTCCAAAACAGGTAATTATATTAATTTAATTAAATACTAGTTCTTTAAGTGTACTTTTATTACCATGAGTAAATTAGTACTCTAGTCTAATAGATAGTCTCTGACTACTCTACTCTAGTATTTGTTAACTAAAGCTTAGTTATTTACTAAGTTAGCTCAGTGAGGTCCATTTTTTTCTACATCGACTCTTAAAACTGACTCAATCGGTACTCTCGGTTGTAAAACCCGATTAACTCGGACATCGTAAATTTCTTTCTCCATTGGGTAGTTTGCTCAATATAGGTGTCTTCACCGATCTTCTCAACATTACCGTCTTCCATCCAATCTTTAAATTCTTTTTCCATAGTGTGTTATTTTGTATTCACATATATTATCTATAGGTGAGCGTAATTCGTCTGTAAAAAGCCCACTTTTTTTACTGCGTTTTCTTTGCTATACGCGTTGCTATACACCGCGGTAACCGCCCGCTGAGGACGGAACATACCTATGCTATACACACTTTGCGGTGTGTTTGGTCAGTTAGCTAAACTTGCTAGATAGATCTAGTATTTCGTCTCTGTCAAAGCTAGACATTCCTTCAGTTGTTTTAGCGTACATTCTTAATACGTGGCGTACAAATAACGCGTCGGTTTCAGTTAATTCAATTGTCATAGTATTTAGTTTTAGTTACATTATTATTATCTATTAGTATTCGTAGTTGATCTGTATTCGGCCGAAGCCAAGCCCACTACTTCTTAGCAGGCTTTAGGTCTTCGATCGTAGCTAGATGTCTAACGTTGGTCGGTAGATTTGTACTTTGTGACCAGTACTTTCGCTTAAGCCAGCAAGCTTGAAACTGTAATTTCGGTAGCATTGCATTCAGTACCTCATCATGATTGTACGTTACTTTCTGATTTTTGTTATTCACAAAGGTTATGATTTGATTTCGATTCATCCAGCTTTCACGGACTACGAAATTCTTTCTTTCGATCGGTGGGAAGATTTTAGCTTTATCTTCGTTAGACATAGTTTTTAGTGCGTTTGATAAAATTTCATTTGTATTCATAGTTATTAGTATTTAGTTATTAATTATTATTATTAGTATTCAATTATATTATCTATTTGTATTCGTAGTTTGTCTGCAATTTCTTAATTTCTCATTGCATATCCAGCGGCGGATCCTAATTCTTCTAGTTGATTGTAAAATTTTCTTAGTACTTTTTTAATTGTTTTCATAGTTATTATTATTTAGTTATTATTATTAATTACTTACTTACAACTATATTATCTAAAAGGGAACGTAATTCGTCTGCAAAAGGGTAATGGCATTTGCTATACGCGTTGCTATACACGCCCCCGGCGTTGCCGGTGTCACCCTCAGCATTATTGCTTCGTAGGGTCGGACATTGGCGCCGTGAGGTCGTGATCTTAGCTTAGCTTCTCAGGGCCTGGCCGGCTGCTGAGCCCCAGCTCTCGAGGATATCCGAGATCTTGTTGCTGGTTGCTGTGATTTTGTCTACTGTCTTTTCGATTTTGTTTAATGTTTCTTTGTTCATAGTTATAGTATTTAGATTAGTATATGTTTAGGTCTAGCTCTTTACCCTGGAGATAGTTCGCCATCATCAGGCTGTCGATCTTGTGGCCGTCGATAGGTTGTATACCTTTCTTGTAGTCGGCTTCACTTCTGTTTTTCTGGTAGAACTTTATCAGTTCATTGATTGTGTTGTGATCTTGTAAGGTCATAGTTATATGGATTTTAGTTTATACTTTATTATTTCACGGTCCAGTATCTTGGTTATTGTTTCGACGTCACTGTTGTCGGCTATCAGTCCGCCGTATGTTATATGGACTGGTCTGTTCAGTTTGTTACTGTTTGTAATATCGTTGATAGTCTTGTACATCGTGTTGAATAGAATCTTTGTCATTGTTATTATATTTATTAGTTACTTACTTACATTATTATTATCTTATAGTAGACGTAGTTAGTCTGTAAAAGATCCGCCTTGGTATCAAGGACATGTTGAGGTTAATTTCTCATGGCATGCCCGGCTCCGCGCCCAAGGTCCTCAAGGATTTCCTTCAAGGTTTGTGTGTTGTTGTTAGTTCTTAAGAACATTGCTACTAAGGCTACTGGGATTGCGATTGCGATTAAAATCATAGTTATTTTATTTATTAATTATTATTATTATTATTATTATCTTACACCTATATTATCTAAATCACTACGTAAACCGTCTGTAAAATGCTATACGCGTTGCTATACACGCGCTGCGTGCAACCGCATCCGCTCAGCCAAAGCCTAGGCCTAACGCCCAAACAGAAAGGCTAAACCCTGGCCGTAAACGCACGGCTAAAGGCAAACCCTAAACCCTAAACCCAAAAAATCAAAGGGGGGTGGGCAAAATGAAATCGATTTCCGTAATGAAAAATGTTTTAAAAACTAATATATAGCCCTATACCTATAATTATGCAACAAAATTTTTTTTCGACCCGTAGCTTTTTAATAATTCGGGTGATAATATATATTATAGTACTAAAATGCAAATAAATGGCCTCAAAACAAAAATTATCGCCTGCGGCGAAGAAGCGTAAAGCCGCCCGGGACCTAGCTTTTGCTAAAACGCCGGCTCGTAGAGCTAAAAAAGCCCATGCGCAGCGTGAAAGGCGCAAGGCAAAGAGGAAAGGTATCAATGTTAAAGGCAAAGATTGGGATCACAAGGACGGTAGATGGGAAACCATAGCTAGAAACCGCGCAAATGACGGCAAAGGTACTAAGAAAGAAAGTAAAAAGAGGTACAAGGTACCAAAACGCAAATATAAGAAGAAAAAATAATGGGGGCACTGGACAGGGTAAAAAATATTGCAAAGGGAATCGTTACAGATCCTCCTGTTAAGAAAAAACCGGGGGTGGTATCTGACATGTTCCTTCCTCCTCCGGAAGAGCAACTAAGAAATACTCAATTAGCGGCCAGTGGGAATTTTGCAGGAATTGAAACGGCAAAACAAGAGGCTTTAAAAGATTATGACGCTAAGTTTAATGAATCTCTTAAAGAACCTGGCGTAGGCAAAACTGCTTATAGGGTATATAATAAAGTAAAAGAAGTTCAACAAAAATTACCCTACGTAGCAAAAACTTTATCTGAGGTGCTTACTTCTCCTTTCGATGTGGGATTTAAACTAGCTGAGGCAAAAGACGAGAGAAGAAACTTGCTTTTAAATAAAAACCAAAAGAATCAGCAGAACTTCGGGCTATTGAGTGCTGGGCTTGACTTCTTAGGTTTAGCTACCTTAGGGGGCACTACTGTGGTGCAGCAAGGAGTTAAAACAGCTTTTAATTTAAGTAAAAGACCTGCAGCAAAATTGCTTAAAAATGCACTGCCGTCGTTTGCGGCTTATGAGGTTTTAGGACAAAAAGTAGAAGACGAGGTGGGATACAGAACGGGATTAAAAAAAAGAAAATCCAAATAAAACATAAAAATAAAAAATAAGAATTATGGCTAGAATAACAAGTTATCCGGTACTATCAACAGTATCTTCAGGGGATTGGATACCTATTACGGATACATCGGTAACGGGTAATCCATTAAAAAATGTAACTGTAGCAGATCTACAGAGTTTTATTATAGCAGGTTCAACATTACAAACAGTTGTAACCGCGGGCAATACATATCAAGGATCTTCAGGCCCATTGTGGACATGGGGCGGCGACGGAGTGCTTACGGCAGTATCGGCTACTTTAAGTACAAATCTATCGGAAAGAAGTTTTAAAGCTACAAACCTTAGTAATTCCTCTTACACAGAAATAACTCCCGCTCAAATAACAATAGCATCAGCTAACGGAAACAAAACTGAGCTAGGGCCTAACGTGTCTTTGGCAAGTAATGTTTCTTTGGAATTTCCTTTAGCCTCCGGCACACTAGCCCTTGTTACAGATATACCTGCATCTCCGTGGGTTCCAGTAACAGGCGGTATAAACTACCCTACTAATAGAGTGGGTATAAATACGGCATTACCCCAAGAAGCATTAGATGTTACGGGTAACGCTCTGATTTCTGGAAAAATAGAATCTCCAAATTTTTACGGGCAACTAAATGGGACTATATCTAGCAGTACAACAGGAATCACACAAGCAAGCACTGACGATAGTACAAAAATAGCCACAACAGCGTTTGTGACTAATGCAGTCGGCGCGATACCCTCTGGATTAACATTTCAAGGGGAATGGGATGCCGCTACAAATACACCTAACATTGGAGCATCTACCCCGGACAACGGAGACTTCTATATAGTGTCAGTTGCGGGTACAACTAACTTAGGAGGTATTACAGACTGGGAAGTTGGTGATTGGGCTATAGCTGTTGTTTCAGGCGGAGTAACGACTTGGCAGAAAATCGATAACTCTTCTGTATTAACAGGTACAGGTACAGGTACTAAAATAGCTAAATGGGATGGAGTAGGAACTAGTGTTACTTTAACAGATAGCGCTATATCTGAGGCCAACGGAAGCGTAGCCATAAACGATCTTATAGCACTTGATACCGCTTTGAACGTTAAAAAAGAAACTATCATCCAGACCGACACTTTTGGCATTGCTAACAATACAAGTAATTATAACACAGATTCGTCTATTAATGCTAGTGTTTACGGAATAACATCAGATGCTACCGGTGGTCAAACAGTAGGCTTTGCAAGTAATGTTCAAGCCATAAAGCTAAACGCACGCCATGAGGGAGCTTCTAGTGTAGCCTTTGTAGTAGGATCCAATGCTAAAGCAACAATAACCAACGGCGGAAGCCCTACCTCAGCAAATGTTTATGGGAATTACGCTACAGCTGAAGCCACCGGAACAAACACCTCTAACAGCAAATACAACATAGGAAGTTTTGTTTCTTCAGTAATAGATAACCCTAATCACACGGCTGTAAATTTCATAGGCTCGTATGTTAGTACCTCTCCAAAAAATGGTACTGCGGGGGACATGGTAGTCTTGCAGGTAAACAATGAAGATGTCGGAACTGGATCTTTCAATTTAACAGGCGATTTAACTTATTTAAAAATTACGCAAGGAATAATGGGTGCGATTGGAGGCACCTCAAGAGCAATACATTCAGAGGTAACTTTACCGTCTTTATTATTAGGCTCTTTAGAATCCACAGGATTTATAAAAACAGGTGGTACGGCTACGGAATTCTTAATGGCTGACGGAACTGTTACAACGGGAGCATTTACCGGGAATATTCCTGATAGACAAATTACATTTGGTAATGTAACTAATGATGGAATAACTTCTAGTTCAAGCTTATCGTTTAATGATACTAGCAAGCAATTGTTTGTTGGGGGAACTTCTGCATTCGGCTCAGCTACAATTACAGAAGAGCAAGTACAAATACAGTTTAATGCTCAATTATCAGCAGCTCTTGCTTTAAGAAACAGTATACCGGAAGTAAGATTTACCAAAGGCAATATAAATACTTACTTACAAGTAGCAACAACCCCTACACAACAAAACTTTATATCTTTGCCAGATAAATCCGGAACGGTTGCATTGTTAGACGATGTAGTTGGATCAGTTACGGGAACGGGTAATGTAGGGTACGTACCTCTTTGGTCAAGCACCACCGCATTAACAGATAGTGCGATATTCCAAAACATATCTAATGGAAGAATTGGTATTGGTACTCAAACGCCAATTGCCCAATTAGAAACTACGGGAGATATTGTGATTGCGGATCAAGTATATATAGGGACAGGAGACGGGGCTTATCAGCAAAACCTGCGATTTGGAGGAGGAGCTTTGTTCTTGAATACTTCGGGAACTCTTAACACCGCGATTGGTAACTCTACACTAACTTTTGCCACTGGAAGCCAGAATACAGCGCTAGGCGCAGCTGTTTTAACAGCTACCACCACAGGGGAGAAAAATACAGGTGTAGGGCCCCAGGCCTTATATGGCAATCTTACTGGAAATGAAAATGTAGCCATAGGGCCTCAGACTTTATACAGCAATGTGTTAGGTAGTAGGAATATAGCTATGGGTTACGAAGCTCTGTACGCTAATAATAGCAATGACAACACAGCTATAGGCTATCAAGCGCTAAGAGTCGCAAGTAATAACATGAACAACAACGTAGCCATAGGTAATGAAGCAGGCCGATCTGGAAACGCTACTTTCTACAACAACACACTAATAGGTCAACAAGCGGCGCTAAATGCCACGACAGCAAATGGGGCGGTTGTTATAGGAAGACAAGCTGCTCGAATAGCAGCGGATGGAACAGGAAATGTATCCAACCTTACTCGCTCGGTAATTATAGGTGCCTTTGCTAGCCCATTAACCACTACTTCCCAAGATGAAATAGTAATAGGATACGGCGCAGATGGGTTAGGAAATAATACAACTGTAATAGGTACCACTGTAACGACAAAAACAAGGCTGTATGGTGATATTGATGTAGCTACTGGAGACGTTGAAGTAGCAGATAATACTAAAGGCTTAATATTAAGTTCACCTGACGGAACAAGATACAGGGTAACTGTAGCAAACGGCGGAACACTAACTGTTACCGCGGTATAATTAAAAGATCACGTGTAGTTTTTTTAAATTACGCGTGATTATATAATAAAATCTAATTTAATGAATCAAATAGTAAAAAAGTTTAGCTTTGGAGACAAAGGTAGAGACAAAGTATTTAAGGGTGTTGAAACCCTAACAGAAGCTGTAGCCTCAACACTAGGCGGCGGTGGAGAATGTGTTATTTTTGAAGATGCGCAAGGCATACCTGTAATAACTAAAGATGGAGTGACGGTAGCGGAGCTATCAGTGTTGTTGGATCCCGTAGAAAATATGGGCGCTTCTTTAGTTAAGCAAGCAGCCAGAAGAACAGTTGCTGAAGCAGGAGATGGTACAACTACATCTACAGTATTAGCACATGCAATATTAAAGGAATTTGACAAGTCAAAAGACAAGTTTACTAGCAGACAAAAACGCGATGCTATTAATAATGTGGTAGATAAAGCACTTGCATATTTAGATAAAAATGCTAAGTCGGTTAACGGAAGCATGATTGATGAGGTTGCTACAATATCTACCAATAATGACGAGGAGCTAGGAAAGCTGATAGCCGATGCCTACAGAGCAGTGGATCTAACAGGTGTAGTTATGATGGAAACGTCTAATGACGGAGAAACCAGTATAGATGTGGTGGAAGGAGTACAATACGAAAAAGGATTTGCGAACAATCATTTTGTAACTAACCCAGCAACAAGCACCGCGGAGCTTAACAATCCTAAGATATTATTAGTGGATTCCATGATTGATACTATCAGGCAAATACAAACCGTATTAGAGCACGTAATTAAAAACAACATATCGTTACTTATAATAGGGGACGTTGATCCCAAAGTAATAGCTGCATTAGCTATGAATAAAAACAAAGGATCTATAAAGGTAAATGTGATTCCTGCGCCGACACACGGAGTAAACAGAAAAGAGGTATTTGACGATCTAGCTTTGTTAACAGGAGCGTCTGTTGTAAGTGAAAACCTAGGAGATGACTTAGATATGATTGATTTGTCTTGTTTAGGAACTTGCATTAAAGCTGTATCAACATTTAGAGATACGGTGCTACAAATAAGCGAAGAACAATCAGAAGAGGTGCAGGCTTTAATAGCTAACATAAAAGAAGAGCTGCTAACGGAATCACTTCCTGGAAAAATAATTAAGCTTGAAAAAAGATTAGCTATGTTAGCCGCTAAGCTAGCTATAGTAAAAGTAGGAGGCAACTCTGATGTGGAATTAAATGAAAAGAAAGATAGAGTGGAGGATGCAATATGCGCTACTAAAGCAGCTATCAAAGAAGGTGTGGTTGCAGGTGGAGGCATCGCGTTAATTAACGCAGCCAACAGCATTAAAGCAAAAAATTCGGCAGAGAAGTTAGTTTTAGAAGCGCTATCCTACCCTCACAACACAATAATGAAAAACGCTGGACTTGATTTACAAAGCATCGATAAAAAAAATTGGGGTGTTAACGTGGAGACTGGCAAAATGGTTAATATGTTTAAAGCAGGTATCATAGATCCTGTATTGGTTACAAAATCAGCTTTAAAGAATGCTGCATCAGTTGCTTCGACTATACTGTCAACTAACTGTGTTATGTCTAACGAAAGAGGATAATATGAAAGCAATAGGTAGAAACATAATAATAGAAAAATTAAAAGAAGGTATAACTGAAACTGAAGGCGGATTGCTTTTAGCCGAAAGCCATAGAGAAGATATAAGATATGTTCAGGCTACGGTTGTATCTACTGGGAGCGAATGTGACGGCATCAACAAAAACGATGTTATTTATTACGATAGACACGCGGGGCATAAAATAGAACTTGGTAGAAAAACATTTCATGTTATAAAAAGCAACGACGTAGTATTTGTTTTATGAGGAAGCTAACAGGTGGTGACATAAAAGAATTAGGTTTATTAAAGCACTATAGAATTATAAGGAAATGGGCTTGCAAAACAAATGGCATTACCGACGCGGATTTAGAGCTGCTTATATATTTTGATTGTTTAGGCCAATTCAGAAAGCGTGATTTTGAAGATGGTAGCCTTACATACTCTTGGGACAACAGGAGATGGAATAAGCTGCTTAAAGAAGGTTGGATAGTTAAATGGCGCGGCTATAATGGATCTGACAAGACTTACAGTATATACAAAATAAGTTTTAGGTGCAAATGCTTAATACAGCAGATGTATCGTATAATGTTAGGGGAAGAGGATATACCTACTTCAACTAGACGCAACCCAGTTATGAAAAAAGCGTCTTACAGCGACAAAGTATATTCTGCCGCGTTTGACAAAGTTAATAAAGATAAAACAAGATACTTATGAAAAAATTACTTCAAGATACACCACCGCCATCACCGGCTTAATAATTATAAAACACGATACTTATGATGAATATGAATCAAACTATGATGGACGCTAGAATGAGAGTTCGCGATAATTTTACAAGCGGCCTAAACCCAGCTATGCAGCAGGTTATGACTCCTACAATGCAATACGGCCCTGTTTCTCAAAATACGGAAATGCAAGCTACAGCGGGTATAAATCCCATGATAGATTTCACGGCTAAAAATTTTTCACCAACAACGACGCAGGTAGCGCAAGGTGTTTACGGAACAGATGAACAAAAAAAAATGTCATTAATGCAGGGGGGAACCTCCGCGGCTCTAATATAAAAACTATGGAATATCAAGATAATAAAATGTCACTTGGTAGCGGAACGCTAGCAACCAGACAACATTCACATCAACACCTTCATACACAAGCTTCTCCTCAAGGGGAATCTGCAATTTGGGGAGGACCCTTAAGCCAAGAAGGCAGGCCTCATGCTCCTGGAAGCTCTAGAGGCCCAAACGGAATTCAAGTATTAAAATACCCAGTTGAATATCAATATAAGCCTATAACTCAGTGTGCTAAATCAGGACGCAGCAATGAGCCTTACTAGTAACTTTAAGAAATCAGAGTTTGAATGTAACTGCGGTTGCAAGATGCCCGATGAAGTTTTCTTCAATATCGAAAAGCTTGCCAATCAATTACAGTACTTACGTGATTTTATAGAGCTACCAATAAGTATAACAAATGCATACCGTTGCAAAAACCATAATAAAAAAGTTGGTGGAGTTTCCAATAGCCAACACATATTAGGTAAGGCAGCGGATTTGCAGGTTAAAGATATATCCACCGATGAGCTGTACAAAGTCATAGATACTCTTGCGGAATACAACCATGTAATGCAAGGAGGTTTAGGTGTTTACGATACCTTTGTACATTACGATATACGCGGAACGGAAGCAAGATGGAATAATAAAACCAAATAGCATGGCGGAAAAAAAGAAAAAAAAGGCAGCACCTAAGAAAAGAGGTAAAGCACCTTCGCGTAAAAAATCCGAAGGGAATTATGCGAAAGTAAAAAAAGGTAAAGGCACTGGTAAAAAAGCAGGCGGAGGAATGACCGCCAAGGGTGTTGCGAAGTATCGCAAAGATAATCCAGGCAGCAAGTTAAAAACCGCAGTAACAACACCCCCTTCAAAACTCAAGAAGGGCAGTAAGGCTGCTAAAAGACGTAAATCATTTTGCGCAAGATCTAAAGGTTGGAAATCAGAAAGAGGATTAGCCGCAAGAAGAAAATGGAATTGCTAATATGAAAAGAAATAAACCAAACTGCGGGTGTCTTAGTAAATATATGAAAACACCTCAAATAGGAGTTAAAGGATCTAAAGGTAGAAGCGGGTGGGATGCAAAACCAGTTTTTAGAATAACTAATCCAGGTAGACGATGAAAAAAACTAAATCAAAAAAAGATGCTTGTTACTATAAAGTAAAAAAATCATACAAAGTATTTCCATCAGCTTATGCAAGCGGCGCGATAGCTAAGTGTCGCAAAAAGAAAGGCAAGAAGTAATGGCTGTCCGTAAAACCGCTAAAGGCGCATCTTTAAAAAGATGGTTCAAGGAAAAATGGACAGACGAAAAAGGCAACGCTTGCGGGTCAACAAAAAATAAAAATACCAAAAAATGCCGACCGTCTAAAAGGGTAAGCTCCAAAACACCCAAGACGTGGAAAGAAATGTCGCCTGCCGAAAAAAGAAAAGCGGTTGCGGAAAAGAAAAGAACTGGGATGGGTAAAAGGACGTCATCTCTAAAACGTAATACTAAACCTAAAACCAAAAAAAAATGAACAAGTACGACAAAAAAATGATGCATGAGCGTGAGCTTATTTACGATGCGAAAGGACAACTTCACAGAGCCGATGAAAAATACAAGCACGGAGACAAAGGTGCTAAGCAAACAATGATTCATGACCGTGAGTTAGTATATGATGCTAAAGGAGCAATTCACAGAACAGATGTAGAAAAGAAAGATAAAAGCACTATATCTAAACATTGGTACAGAAACGCTTAGTATTGTATATTATAAAAGCAAAAACTATAAATAAGTTAAAATAACATTATGCCAGCAGGAAAAGGAACATACGGAAACAAAGTGGGAAGACCAACAAAAAAGAAAAAGAAAACAACAAAGAAAAAAATAACAAATAAAAAATAACATTATGCCAGACGGAATATTTAAAAAAGCGGGAGATGTTGTAGGCTCTTTGTTCGGGCCAGCGGGAAGCGCAGTAGGAGGTGCAATAGCAGGAGCTTTGGGAGTTAAAAATAAAATGCTGCCCTCTGTTCAAATGCACGAGGCTACGCATAAAACATTGCAGCCAATGAAAATGATGAAAACTCTTGTTAAAAAAGAGCCTGTTAAAAAAGAGCCTGTTAAAAAAATGACAATGTCAAAGTCGCTTACTAAAAAGGAAATGCGGAAAGCAACAACAATGCCTGAAGAAAAGGTGACATACAGGAACTAATGAGCAAGATAATTTCATGGTTAACAGGAGGGCTTATTAAAGAAGTAGGCAGTGTTATTGATAGCTTGACTACTACAAAGGAAGAAAAACTTGAAATTAAAAAACAATTACAAGTTATTCTTGAAAAAGCCGAGGCTAATGCTCAGGCAGAAGTTACTTCAAGATGGAAGTCAGACATGAGTTCTGATAGCTTCCTTTCAAAAAATATTCGGCCTATGGTATTAATATACCTAACGTTTATATTTTCTGTATTAGCATTTGCTGATGGAAATATTGGAGATTTTCAAATCGCGTTAGAGTACATACCTATTTTTCAAACACTGCTGGTCACCGTTTACGGAGCGTACTTTGTAGGCAGATCTTGGGAAAAAAGTAGGAAAATAATCAATAATAATAATAAATAGAGTAGTTTTACGTTATTACACGTAATTATATAATTAATAAAAACAAAAATTATGGCATTTAAAATGACACCAGGAATGAAAGGTAGCCCTGAAAGTAATTCAATAATGAGGGGAAACTGTGGAGGTCCAAACCAACCACCCTGCCCACCTAGATTTCAAGCAGAAAAAACAACAGAACGAGCGCCGGATAGGTCTTTTCGTGCTAGGAATGCTGGCTTAAAAAAGAAAGCTGTAGTAGCACCGACAAAACCAACACCAGTAAAACTTAAAATAAACTTACCTAAAGGATATGAGTTTGGTAGTAAATTATTGGAGGCGAGTTTTTATGATGCATTTTCAGATTTATCCGGTTTTAAAAGCCAGGAGGAGCTAGATGCAGCTGTAATGAAACGACTTAAAGCAGCTCCATCAAAACCAACACCCATTGAAGGGCCAGGCTTTGAGGCACCTATTATTGCGCCTGCGCCTGTTGAAGGAGGAGAGTCGGAAGCAGTGGTTAGTAAGCCTAAAGTAAAGGCTGTAGCAGCAAAATAAAAATTAATAATTAACAATTAAATTAAATCAAAATGAGTAAAGTAAAAAAGATGGAGACAACTCCAAAAGCAATCACTAAAGACGAGTTAAAAAAAGTAACAGACCTGCAAGCAGAGCTGCAATCTTATTTAGCTAACATTGGTGTATTAGAAGTGCAAAAGGCTAAAGCTATCTACCAGGTTAATATGCTTGAAAAAGATATGGACCAGGTTAAAAAAGATATTGAAGCTACTTACGGTGCTATTAATATTAATCTTACTGACGGAACTTACGAAGAAATAAAAGCGTAAGTTATGGAAAGTGTTATAAGAAAAATTAGTATCGGGGCTGACTATAAAAACGAAGCAATGCATTACTCTGTAAAACAGACAGTTTACGGCGGTCACGAGATTTCTCATATAATATTTGAAGAGTCTGATAATTCTTATAATATATTTATAAAAAAGCAAGACGAGATAATGCCATGGAAGAAGTTTAATTCTAACATGGCAATATCCGTTGAGTATGACTTGGAGTATTAATGCGGAGTATATATGATTTTATCGTAAAACCAGTCGGTAAAAGATATGATAACGAAGTAAAGGTCGGGGAGCATACCTTGGTGACAAATAGCTCTATAGAAAGTTTTAAGCATGTTAATAATATTGCTGAAGTGGTTGAAACACCAGCTGCTTTTGCAACGCCAATCAAAAAAGGTGATTTGATTGTAATACACCATAACGTGTTTAGAGTGTTCTATGATATGAAAGGAACCAAAAAGAACAGCAGATCGTTTTTAAAAGATGGTTTGTTTTTTTGTGGTATTGATCAGGTATATTTGTATAAAAGAAAAAATATTTGGAAATCGTTTGGCGATAGGTGCTTTGTTGCTCCTGTTAAAAATAAAGACGTTTTAAGCAGCCAAAAAACAGCTGACCTTATTGGTATACTAAAAATCGGTAACAGCTCCTTAAAGAGCGCTGGAATCAATCCAGGAGACATAATAGGGTTTACACCTAATAGCGAATGGGAATTTGTTATAGATGATCAAATTATGTATTGTATGAAATCAAATGATATTGTTATAAAGTATGAACTCGATAGAAACGAAGAGGAGTATAATAGCCGCTGGGCGCAAGGCAATTAAAGAATTAGTAAAGGTAGCAGAGGAAAAGATCGTTGACTCAGATGAAGATATATCAGCTGACAGACTTAAAAATGCTGCCGCTACTAAAAAGCTTTGCATATTAGATGCCTTTGAAATATTAAATAGAATACAGGAAGAAGAAAGTATGATTAACGAAGCAACTAAGACTTCGGATAAACCTGTATTTAAAGGCTTTGCGGAAGGAAGATCTAAGTAATGGCTTACGAACAAGAATTATATAGTATAGTCAAAGACTATATTAGGCCTCAAGCGATTAAGAAAAAAAATCGTTACGCAAAGTGGGAATACGGTTATGATAAAGAGCATGATGTTGTTGTCATAAGTAAAACCGGTAAAATAGGGGATATATATTTGATAAGCGGAGTGCATATTGCATTGCCGCTACTTCAAAATAAGCCTGCTAAAGGTATAAACAAATGGAAGGCGGTTGAATACCCAAAAGAATTAAGTAAAATAAAAAGCGAAGCGGATTGGGTAAAATATCCAAATGCTTTTAAAGAAAAATGGCATGGATATATTGACGAGGAGTTTAACAGGCGCGAAGAAGGCTTTTGGTTTTATAATCAGGATAAGCCTACTTACATTACTGGCACTCATTACATGTACCTGCAGTGGTCCAAAATTGACGTTGGGCAACCTGACTTTAGAGAATCAAACAGATTATTTTACATATTCTGGGAAGCTTGTAAGGCAGACGGCAGATGCTACGGCATGTGCTACCTTAAAAACAGACGATCCGGATTTTCTTTCATGGCTTCCGGCGAGACCGTTAACCAAGCAACAATATCTTCGGATGCTCGATTTGGTATATTGTCCAAATCTGGACCCGATGCAAAGAAAATGTTTACAGACAAAGTTGTACCAATATCGGTTAACTATCCATTCTTCTTTAAACCAATCCAGGATGGGATGGACCGTCCAAAAACAGAACTCGCATACAGAGTTCCCGCCTCAAAATTCACAAGAAGGAAACTTGACTCCAACGCGGTACCAGAAGAAATCACCGGTCTTGACACCACGGTCGACTGGAAAAATACAGGCGACAACTCGTACGATGGTGAAAAACTAAAGCTATTAGTACACGATGAAAGCGGTAAATGGGAAAGACCCACAAATATACTTAATAACTGGCGAGTAACTAAAACTTGCTTAAGATTAGGTAGCAGGGTTATTGGCAAGTGTATGATGGGATCAACATCCAATGCTTTAGATAAGGGAGGTAAAAACTTTAAAAAATTATACGATAGTTCCGACGTAACAAACAGGAACAAAAACGGCCAAACTAAAAGCGGTTTATACAAATTGTTTATTCCAATGGAGTGGAATTACGAAGGATTTATAGATGAATACGGTTGGCCTGTATTTGAAACACCTAAGAAAGAAACAGCGGGTCCTCACGGAAGCACAATAGAGGAAGGGGTTATAAATCATTGGGAAAATGAAGTTGAAGGTTTAAAAGACGATCCAGATGCGTTAAACGAATACTACCGTCAATTCCCAAGAACAGAGCAGCACGCATTCAGAGATGAATCAAAGCAATCTATATTTAACTTAACAAAAATATATCAACAGATAGATTATAACGAAGAGTTAAAAAACAATACTATGGTTACCCAGGGCAATTTTCAATGGAAAAACGGCATTAAAGATACCGAGGTAATGTTTTACCCTAATAAAGACGGTAGATTTTATATTACATGGGTGCCAGATCAACAGCAACAAAACAATATAATAATAAAGAATGGTATTAAATATCCAGGTAACGAGCACATGGGTGCCTTTGGTTGCGATAGCTACGATATTAGTGGTGTCGTTGGCGGCGGTGGCTCTAACGGAGCTTTACATGGATTAACTAAATTTTCGATGGAGGATGTGCCTCCAAATCATTTCTTTTTAGAATACATTGCAAGACCTTCAACAGCCGAGATGTTTTTTGAAGATGTACTTATGGCTATGGTATTTTACGGCATGCCAATACTTGCGGAAAACAATAAGCCAAGATTACTTTATTATATAAAAAGAAGAGGATATAGAGGGTTTAGCATTAACAGGCCCGATAAAACATATAATAAATTGTCAGTATCAGAAAGAGAAGTAGGTGGAATACCTAATTCAAGTGAAGATATAAAACAAGCTCATGCTTCCGCTATTGAAACATATATAGAAGATTTTGTGGGAGAAAAAGTAGATGGCTATGGGGATGTCTATTTACAAAGAACATTGCAAGACTGGGCCAAGTTTGACATAAACAATAGGACGAAACATGATGCATCAATAAGTTCCGGCTTAGCTTTGATGGCTTGCAATAAGCACAGATACACGCCTAAGGCTGCTACTGAAAGAAAAGTTTATTCTTTAGGATTTAAGAAATACAATAACGAGGGAACTACTTCAAAAATAATATAATAAATGAATGTAAGTACAAATACTAATAGCCCATTTCCTGATCAGGTAGTTAGCGACGCTGAAAAAGCGACGTTAGAGTATGGATTGCAGGTGTCAAGAGCTATTGAGCAGGAGTGGTTTAACTATGGCGGTGCCGGGTCAAACAGATATGCTGCTAACTGGAATAACTTTCATAACCTAAGGCTTTACGCCAGAGGAGAACAAAGCGTGCAAAAGTACAAAGATGAATTAGCTATTAATGGTGATTTGTCTTATCTTAATTTAGACTGGAAGCCAGTCCCGATACTTTCAAAGTTTTCAAACATTGTTGCTAATGGTATTACACAAAAGCAATACGATATAACGTCTTACGCTCAAGACCCTCAGTCCTTAAAGAAAAGAACGGACTTTGCTACGAACTTATTGATGGACATGCTAACTATCGCCGATAGAGCCGAAGCATCAAAAATAATTCCTATGGACACCAGTCAGACTGGTATCCCGGATGCGGAACTTCCTGAGTCAATAGAAGAAAGAGATTTGCACATGCAGCTTAGATATAAGCCTGCTATAGAAATAGCCGAAGAAGAAGCTATAAATACCGTATTAGCCACTAACGAATATCACTTAACAGAATCTAGGGTAAATCAAGATCTGGTTAATATAGGCATAGGTATAACAAAAACATCTTTTAATCCAGCAGAAGGAATCGTGGTTGATTATGTAGACCCAGCCTATTGTGTTTGGTCGTATACCGAAGATCCTAACTTTGATGATATATATTATGTTGGTGAAGTTAAGTCTATATCAATACCTGAGCTCAAAAAAGAATTTCCTTTTATATCCAATGAGGAGTTACAAAGAATTCAAAAATTTCCAGGTAATCAGAGGATGATACGTGGGTTTGAAAACTACGATAATAATACAGTACAAATACTTTACTTTGAATATAAAACATATACCGATCAAGTATTTAAAATAAAAAAGACGGACAGCGGTTTAGAAAAAGCTATTGAAAAAACAGATATGTTTAATCCGCCTCCTAATGATAATTTTGAAAGGGTAGCAAGATCAATAGAAGTGTTATATGAGGGAGCTAAAGTTATAGGCACGGACATAATGCTTAAATGGGAAATGTCTGAAAACATGACTAGGCCACTAGCGGACACGACTAGGGTGGAAATGAGTTACTCTATAGCCGCACCTAGAATGTATAAAGGCGTTATACAGTCCCTTATAAGTAAATGTATTGGGTTTGCTGATGTTATTCAATTAACTCATTTAAAAATACAGCAGGTGCTATCTAGGATGGTTCCAGATGGGGTGTTCTTGGATGTTGATGGATTGGCAGAGGTTGATTTAGGTAATGGTACAAATTATAACCCTCAGGAAGCATTGAATATGTACTTCCAAACAGGATCTGTTGTTGGTAGGTCTATGACGCAAGAAGGAGATCTGAACAGAGGAAAAGTACCTATACAAGAATTATCTAGTTCATCTGGTATATCTAAAATACAGTCTTTAATTACTGCATATAATTATAACATGCAAATGATTAGAGATGTGACTGGGCTAAACGAAGCGAGGGACGGCAGTATGCCGGATGCTAACGCTTTGGTTGGGCTACAAAAAATGGCGGCAAACACATCTAACACAGCTACTAAGCATATACAAGATGCTAGTATTCAATTAACGCTAAGCACTTGTGAAAACATTTCTTTAAAAATAGCAGACGTATTAAACTTTCCGCTTACTAAAAACGCTTTAATGAATAGTATATCTACCTTTAATGTAGAAACGCTAAGAGAAATTGAAAATCTTAATCTTCATGATTTTGGTATATTTTTAGAAATGGAACCAGACGACGAGGAAAAAGCAGAGTTACAAAAAAACATACAAATCGCTCTTCAAACAAAAGAAATCGATATTGAAGATTCAATAGACATTAATCAAATCAAAAACCTTAAGTTAGCAAACGAAATGTTAAAACTTAAGCGAAAGAAGAAAAAAGAAAGAGAACAAGCGTTGGTGCAGCAAAATATACAAGCGCAAGCACAGGCAAACGCTCAGGCATCTGAAAAGGCTGCAATGGCTGAAGTACAAAAACAACAGGCTTTAACAGCGGAAAAAGTTGCAATAGAGCAAGCTAAATCTAACTTTGAAATGCAAAGGATGCAAACCGAAGCGCAGATTAAAAAGGAGTTAATGGCTACGGAGTTTCAATATAACTTACAGCTTGCGCAAATGAAAGCTCAAGAAACAAAAGCTAAAGATACGCAAATAGAAGATCGTAAGGATAAAAGAATAGAAAAAGAAGGTACGCAGCAAAGTCAATTAATAGAGCAGCGTCAAACTCAAGGCTTACCTAAAGACTTTGAATCAGCAGGTAATGACACCTTAGGAGGATTTGATTTATCTCAGTTCAATCCTCAATAAATAAGTATTTAACAATTATATAATATCATATCATGAGTGAAAAAACAGAAGGAACTTTTAAAATAAAGTCTAAAAAGAAATTAACAGATCAAGAATTAGGTGCTAAAAACAAGGAGCCTTTGATTGATACCCCTAACAATGTAACAAAAGTAGTAATTCCTAAAGAACCAAAAGATGCCGTTCAAGAGCCAAGCGCAAAGGAAGTGGATGTACATGAACCTTCCGAAGATAGCAAAAAGATGGTCGAAGAAGTATCCGAGCCGGTCATCAAAGAAATTACCGAAGAAAGTAAAAAAGAAGAAGAAATAAAACAAGAGCCATTAGCTCAACAACCTACATTACCAGAAAATATCACTAAGCTGGTATCATTTATGGAAGAAACAGGTGGTACTATGCAGGACTACATCCGATTAAATACTAATTACGATGATGTAGACCGTGATGTTCTTGTTAAAGAGTATTATAAGAATACTAAATCACATTTAACCGCAGATGAAATTGACTTTATGTTAGACGATAAATTTGCATTTGATGAAGATATAGACGAGGAGCGAGATATCCGAAGAAAAAAACTCGCATACAAAGAAGAGGTTGCAAAAGCCCGTAAGTTTTTAAATGATACTAAAGATAAGTATTATGATGAGATCAAGTTGAACTCGCCTAAATTATCTGGAAATCAACAAGAAGCTTCGGACTTTTTTAATCGATATAAAGAGGACCAAAAAAGAAACGCTGATAACCATGAAAAGTTTAAAGCCAACACTAATCAATTACTTAATGAACAATTCGAAGGTTTCGATTTTAGTTTAGGTGATAAAAAGTTTAGATATGGTATACAAAACCCTTCGCAGGTAGCAGAAAAACAATCGGATCTTAACAACTTCATAGGAAGGTTTCTTGGAGAAGACGGCACGATTGAAGATACCGCGGGATATCATAAAGCGTTATACGCGGGTGCGAATGCTGATAAAATAGCAAACCACTTTTACGAACAAGGCAAAGCGGATGCTATTAGAGATGTTGTAAACAAATCTAATAATACATCAAGTGTTGCTAGAAAAGCGGCACCTACAGGAGCTGCTAAGTTTGGTGCATATACCGTAAAATCAGTTTCTGGAGCGGACTCATCAAAACTAAAAATTAAAAAATTTAAAAATTATTAGAAATGGCAAGTGTATTAACACCACAATTCGGGAGTTTAATCCCAACACAAGTACCACAATTGTTACAAAGTAACTATTTACAGTGGAATGACAACGGAGGAGCAGCAGGTATCCCAGGAAACTTTGCAGACTTCGCACAGCAGTATTTACCAGAAATCTACGAAGCTGAAGTAGAGCGTTATGGAAACAGAACGTTATCTGGATTTTTAAACATGGTTGGCGCTGAAATGCCAATGACATCTGATCAAGTAATTTGGTCTGAGCAAAATCGCTTACATATCTCTTACGAGGGAGTTACATTCGCAGCTTTTGCAGCAGGTACAAACACAATGACTATACCGGTTGCAGCAGGAATAACTAACGTTATTTCTACGAATGACACCATTGTAATTATAGAGCCGGCTACAGGTAAAGAAGCTAAAGCTATAGTTACTGACTCAGGGGCTATGCCAGGTTCAGCTCTAATACCAGGTCAAATTAAAATTACAGCTTTCCAAGGCGTTGGTCTTGAAAATGCAGCAATTGGAATGACCGCTGGTGCAGGTGGAGACGTAAAGATATTTGTTTACGGATCTGACTATGCTAAAGGATCTAACCCAACTAGAGTAAGTGTAGAGCCTGTAATGACTCAGTACTCAAACTCTCCTGTTATTATCAGAAACCAATATGTTGTATCTGGATCAGATACTGCACAGATTGGATGGGTAAATGTAGCAACAGAAGACGGAACTGATGGATACCTATGGTATTTAAAAGCAGAATCTGAAACTCGCTTACGTTTTAATGACTACTTAGAAATGGCGATGGTAGAAGGCGAGAAAAACCAAATTGCAGCTACTGAGCTTACGCAGCCAGGAACGCAAGGGTTATTCGCAGCTATCCAAGAAAGAGGTAACGTAAATGTTGGATTTACTGCAGCAGCAGGTTTAGCTGATTTTGATGCAATTCTTAAAAACCTAGATACTCAGGGAGCTATTGAAGAAAACATGTTGTTCTTACAACGTCAGACTTCTCTTGACTTTGATGATATGCTAGCAGCAATTTCTGCTGGAGGAGCCGGTGGTGTTGCTTATGGTTTATTTGAAAACTCAGAGGATATGGCACTTAACTTAGGATTTTCAGGATTCCGTAGAGGATCTTACGATTTCTACAAGACTGACTGGAAGTATCTAAACGATGCGTCTACTCGTGGAGCTATTGTTACAGCTGCAGCTGATAAGAATCCTATCGAAGGAGTTTTAGTACCAGCTGGAACATCAACTGTTTACGATCAAGTACTAGGAACTAACATCAGACGTCCATTCTTGCACGTACGATACAGAGCTTCTCAGACTGATGACCGTAGAATGAAATCTTGGTTAACAGGATCTGTTGGTGGAGCAAGCAACTCAACTCTTGATGCGATGGAAGTAAACTTCCTATCTGAAAGATGTTTAGTAACGCAAGCTGCTAACAACTTTGTATTATTCAAAGGAGCATAATTGCTCAAATTAATGTAGAGATAAGGGTGCCTTCGGGCACTCTTACTTTACTTTTTAACTATTTAATTATATTATATCATGGCAAATAAAAAACAAGCAACTAAAAAGATTGTTAAAGAAGAAGAAGTTATTCAAGAAACAATAACTTCTGTAGAGGAAACAAAGCCTCAAGAAAAAGTTGTTCCAACAAAAAGCGAACCAACTAAACCAGAATGGGAAATTAAAGACAGAATGTATTATTTGGTAGGTAGATATACGCCTTTAACCTATACAATACCAGGAAAACATACACGTAAACACCCCTTACTGTATTTTGATCCTATAAAAAAAGAACAAAAAGAAATTAGATATGCCACTAATCACTCTTCTCCTTTCAGAAAAGAACAAGATGGTGAAGCTACTTTAGGGCATATAATATTTAAAGACGGAAGTCTGCAGGTTCCTAAAGAAAGACAAAATCTTCAAAAGTTACTTTCACTATACCACCCAATGAAAGGCAACAGATATGAGGAGTTTGATGCGGTAGAAGAAGCATACGATGATCTAGAATTACTAGATATGCAAACAGATGCCGCTGTATTCGCAAGAGAAATGGATATAGACGATGCTGAAGCAATACTACGCGTTGAAATGGGTACAGCTGTAAATAAATTATCTTCTAAAGAAATAAAAAGAGATTTAAGATTATTTGCTAGAAACAACCCGTATTTATTTTTAGAATTAGCACAAGATGAAAATGTAGGGCTTAGGAATACAGCTATTAAAGCTACCGAGGCAGGCATTATCACACTATCCCAAGATCAAAGAACATTTTCTTGGACTTCTAATGGTAGAAAGCTAATGAATGTGCCGTTTGATGAAAATCCATACTCAGCAATGGCAGCTTACTTTAAAACCGACGAAGGTGGAGAGGTGTTTAGATCTATAGAAAAAAGAATTAACTAGTAGTTTCTTAAAAAACTAGGTGATTATATTATAGATGGTCAATTAATTTTAGCCGGCTTCATCACTGGGGCCGGTTAATATTTATAATAAAAAGAAATAAAATGGCAGTAAATGTAGATATAGTTTATAAAACCGTATTACTTATTCTGAATAAAGAACAGAGAGGTAATCTAACTCCGGATGAATTCAACAAGGTCGCTACGCAAGTACAGTTGGAAATATTTGAGAGCTACTTTGATACGCTTAATCAACAATTACGTAGACCAGACAATGATACAGAGTACGGCGATCGCATTAAAAATGTTGATCATAATATAGCTGTATTCAAAGAATACGGCACAGCAACTTACGTGCCGGCAGGAGGTTATTTTACCTTACCAACAACCTCAGGAGCAGGATTATCTTCTTATTCCTTTCTAGCAGACGGGGTGTCATTATCATTCCCTATTCAATCAATCTCATCTTCGCAATTGCAGTCAAGTACAATTTTAGTTACCATAAACGGAATTTCTACTGTAGATTATAGTATAAGCGGCAATAACATAATATTCCAAGCAATACCCGCTTTAGATGATTTGATACTTATTACGGCTACACCAGAAGACTTTTATAGGCTTGGGACAGTCGTATATAAGGATTCCACAGAGGCTCAGCTATCTCAGCGAAACGAGCTTTTATATTTAAACAACAACCCTTTAGTAGCGCCGACAAAAACATATCCTATATATTTATATGAGGATAGTAAATTATACTTGTATCCAAAAACTATTACATCGGATGTAAGTGTTAGTTATTTAAGAAAACCTGTGGATGTAACTTGGAACTTTACAATACCTTCGGGTCAAAACTATTATCAATACAATCCTACTAACTCTGTAAATTTTGAATTGTCAAAAACAGAGCAAGCCAATATTATATTAAAAATATTACTTTATTCAGGAGTGGTAATACGAGATCCTTCTATAGTAAATATAGCCGCACAACAAGTGCAACAAGAAAATCAACGCTCAATAATGTAAGATATGCCTATACCTAATGGCGGTTTAATAACCGAAACTAACGAACAATATTATGCCGGGGCACAGAGATTTATTTCGACTGGAGCTGCAGCTTTTACGACTACTTTTAATACCGATTTGGTTTTTGGATCCTACGATCCAGCAAATGCTGATTATGCATTAAACAACTTTAAATTATACACAAGCCCCGATGGTATTCCTGGAAACTACACTGAATACACAGGAGCATACACTGTAGCGAATAATACTATAACTTTTTTGGCGGCCCCTATTGCAGGTGTCTATGTAGCCGTACAGCTTAAAGCATTAAATGGCGGTAATTTTGGAACAGAAGATGCTTACGGGGATACTGTGCAGGAAAACTACGGAAGCTACGCTTATACATCTTTAAACGATGTTATCAACGGATTTATAGCAACGTATGTAGGAGAGCACAAATTGATTGGAGACGTTAAACGAACAGACGTTATATTCCATGCCAAAAGAGGATTACAGGAATTTAGCTACGACACATTAAAAAGCGTTAAGTCTCAAGAATTAAACATACCGCCTAGCCTAAGCGTGGCTATCCCACAGGATTATGTTAACTACACTAATATATGTTACATAGATGCAATGGGAGTTAAACATCCTATATATCCAGCAAACAATTTGACAACTAGTCCTTATGAAGTGCCTTTGCAAGACGAAGGAGGTCAACCAACACAAGATAACATAGGTGATAACCTAGAGGCTAATTCTATAACTAACGATAGATGGGCTGCAGCTAACGATCGACTTTTAAATGGCAACATCACCGCAGAAGATTATTGGGCCTACGGAGGCTACTTGACGGGCAATCCAGTGCTTGGCCAAAGATACGGGAATGAGCCACAATACACTCAAACAAACGGGTGGTTTAATATGAATGAAAGAGATGGGACTATAGCTTTTTCTTCAAATATGAAAGACAGATTAATAGTACTTGAGTATATATCAGACGGGTTAGCTTATGACTTGGACGCTAGGATACCTAAGATGGCCGAGGATGCATTATACGCACACATACTATATTCTATATTATCTGGAAGAATAAACCAACCAGAATACGTTATACAGCGCTTAAAACGCGATAGAGCAGCTAAGTTAAGAAATGCTAAAATAAGATTATCTAACATTAAACTATCAGAGATAGTGCAGGTAATGAGAGGTAAATCTAAATGGATTAAATCATAATTGAATGGCACAGGAAATTAAAAACACATTTCTAAAATCCAAGATGAATAAAGATCTTGATGATAGAATATTGCCTAACGGCGAATATAGAGATGCTCGGAACATATCTGTTGGTAGATCCGAAGATAATGATGTAGGTGCTTTAGAAAACATTATTGGAAACAATTTAGTGTCTGGTACCGATATTGAATCAGGGTTAACAATTATAGGTATTCATACAGAAAGTTCTATTGATAAGGTGTTTGTGTTTTTAACTAATTACACAGACAATAACGTATCTAGTCCTACTAATGCTCCCGCTGGATCAAAGCACTATATATATTCATATAATAGTAAAGCTGAAGCGTATACTCTTTTAGTAAAAGGAGAGTTTTTAAATTTTTCAACTACAAATAGAATTGTAGGTATAAACTTATTAGAAAATCTTTTGTTTTGGACAGACAATAGAAATCAACCTAGAAAAATAAATATTAATTTAGCAAGAGCTTTTGAGCCCGGTGGAGTAACAGCTTCCATTGCGGATTATTATACGGAAGAGCATCAAATATCTGTTGCCAAATACAATCCTTATAACCCAATACAATTATATAATAGAATAAATTTAAAGTCAAGAAATACTTCTGCTTTAGATTATTTTGAAGTTTCTGGAGATAGAGAAGCGGAGTTAACCCCATATATAGGGGCTACTGTAGTTTCTGCAGAAAATGGAACACTGGGTAATGACTACGTAAAGGTAAGTAATGTTACACTTGATGCAGGCGGGTTGTTCACCAAAGTGTCTGTATCCCCTAATTTAGGTGCAAGTTTTTCGGCTGGCGATTATGTTAGTTTGATAAAGTCTACCATGACCAGTCAGCAAAACACCCAAAACTGGCCTGGTGATCCTGACTTCCTTGAAGACAAGTTTGTTAGATTTAGCTATAGATTTAAGTTTGACGATAACGAGTATTCTCTTATGGCTCCGTTTACACAAATTGCTTATATACCCAAACAAAAGGGGTTTTTTATTAATGGAGACGAGGAAGCAGCCTACCAATCTACGATAGTTGCTTTTATGGAAAACATGGTTCAAAATGTAGGCTTAGTTATTCCATTACCTGAAAAAGCAAACAGACTTTCATCGACTTACAAAATATCAGAACTTGAGATACTTTTTAGAGAAAGCGACAGTGGCGCTGTTAAAGTTTTAGAAAGTTTAAGCGTAGGTGAAATTTCAAGTGGTAGCGGCGCAAATAATTTTTTTAATTATGATTACCAATCCAGAAAGCCCTACAGAACATTGCCGGAAGCGCAAACAGTTAGGGTATATGACAAAGTGCCTGTTAGAGCTTTAGCTCAAGAATCTTCAGGTAACAGAGTAATATACGGAAATTATAGAGATCACCATACGCCTCCTAAACACATAAATTACAATTGCAGAATTGCACCTAAAAGCGTTACAGGCACAGCCAACAATTTTATGGAGTATCCTAATCACTCTGTAAAAAGAAATAGAAATTATCAAGTGGGGTTTGTTTTATCAGATAAATTCGGAAGACAATCGCCTGTTATTTTATCTTCTGTAGATTTAGGAGCTAGTAAAAATTCTAAATTCTTTTCTGGGTCCACTATATATAGTCCTTATGACGCGGAACAAGGCGAAACTGTGCCTATAGACTGGGTGGGTGATTCTATACAAGTTTTAGTAAATGAACCTATATCATCTGAAATTGATTTAGCGTCTGGCACCCCTGGCCTTTATGCTGTAAAACAGCAGAATTCATCTACCGGAGAAGGGTTTGCCATTACAGAAACTTTTACGGGATCAATTACTGGGCCTATAACTAATTCTACATTTACTTTTACTTTAAACGACGATGCCGCTACAGGCTACCCCGACAATACCAATGTTCCTGCGGTAGGTGATTATATGAGAGGCGCTTATAAAGATTTCGTTAAAGTTACTAATGTTGCTGGACCATCAGGTGCTAACGAATATGTTGTAACTACAGCCGGTAGAGTTAATGACATCTATTTAAGAACCGAAAATCTTCCGCCAGGCGTTCCGGATTTAAAGTTTGCATATAAAATAAATGATTTAGGATGGTATAGCTATAAAATTGTGGTTAAACAAACTGAACAAGATTATTACAATGTTTACTTACCCGGTATTCTTAATGGATACCCAGGGCAATCTGGAAGGGTAAATACAAGTACAGACCCAAATGCCCCAGACAATATTAATGGTGGTATAGATAACGGAAAATTCCCTACTACAGAAACAAATTTAATAGCCCATACTGTATTATTTAATGATAATATAAATAAAATCCCTAGAGATTTAGCTGAAGTGGGTCCAGATCAAAAACAATATAGAAGCTCGGTAAATTTATACGGAAGAGTTACTAACAACGGGTTAACAGCTTTAACCACTGGAAATGAACAATATTACCCAAGAAATTCCTCTGAAGGGAAGCTAGCAATAAAGCATACTTCAACTGCTATAGCTCAGGCAAAAGATTTTAACATGGGGTATGCCGATCTTTCCGACGGATACAGCAGCGCTACTCTACCGCCTTTTACGGGGGCAGGTGGCGGTAATGTAGTTTTTTATCAAATAAATACTAATCCTCTTATAGCAAGAATATCTACGACTGAGAAAGCAATAGGTGCGACAGCTCTTAATATAACAGCGTTTAACCAAAACCCATCACTAAATATTCCTGCAGGAAGAAATATGACACCATTTTTAGCTGTTTACGAAACAGCTCCTGTAGAATCCAATCTAAACATATATTGGGAAACTACATCAACAGGTTTAATAGTTGATTTAAACGCGGATATCGCGTCAACGGAAGGCGGGGTTACATCTTTTAATAATGTAACCTGGGATTTTAAAGAAGACGACGGTATAGGTACTTTTGTTACCCCTGATTTTTTTGAACCTATAAATAATATTGGTGAATCTGTGGCTAACACACAAGCCTCTATATCTTCACAAACTAATGGAGCAGGTGAAAACGTTGATTATTTTGAATTAGTTCCAGGCAATCCTTTAATTCCAAATGAAGCAGGAAAATATAAGATAAGGTCTAAAATAGAAGGACTTGTTTTTACAGCGAACAGTAATATCAATGACGTGTTTAGTTTTGTTATAACTATAGAAACCCCCTCAGGGTTTATAAGCAACATACCTCTACAAGGAGAAGGCGGCGGTTTTGGCGCTTTGCAAAATGTAGCGCCCTCCCTTAGTGGCACTATTTCTAATGTTGTAAGCAATCCTAACATAAGAACTCTTTTAAATCCAAGTGATTGGCCGGATCCAATAAATGGATCTATATTGCCAGGAAGTAGCAAACAAATAGGTCTTAGGTATTCTTTTGATGAAATCGTTCCTGGATCAATACCTTCCAACTGGTACATGAACCCTTCCACAGGTAAATTAACTCAAGCTGTTCCTGGGGACACAGGGCTTGCGGAAGCGGGTAATAACGAAGCTCCAGAATTTGGAGGTAATGCTAGCGGAGTTTATGCAATAACGCTAAAGTTGGAAGACGCAGGGGGTGTGGATCCCGATAATATATCAGATCCGTATTTGCCTCTTTTGTTTCAACAAACTATTAATATAACCTTAGGTATTCAACCTTTGAACTCGGGAGTAGTACCACCTACATGTATTTTTAGTCCTAGCGTTGCGGGGTTTAAAGGGCTTTTTTCAAAATCCAACAACTTAGGTTTTAGAGAAAAAACTACACAGGTTTTTTACGTATCATCGGATATACTTAATTTTAACACCCCTAACAATCCAGACAATAGCTTAGGCACAAATTTTACTTTTCCGATATCTGATGATCCGGGTCCAAATATTTTGCCTATAAAAATAGGTAACGCACCTCAATCAGCAGGAGCGATAGTTTTTTCTGTAAACATGGAGTCTAAGGTGCAAAATCTAGCGTCGTCTACAAAGTTTTCTTTAAATTCAGTTACGTTTGCATACAGGACAGCCCCCGTTGATACAAGCATACCTAAAGGATCATGGACGGCTGTTACGCGGGATATGGAAATTAACAACGCCTTAGGCACTATTCCAACCACTGACAATCCCGGTTTTGGCCTTGGAGGAAACAATCCATTTTTAACCCCCCCACCAGACACCAATAATCCACCGTTTATTGGCGGAAATTTAGAAAGTGAAGGTCCACTTGTTGATTACTATGCTCAAGGTACTAGAGCATTCGACTATTCCAAAATAAATACAAATCACCCTATAGAATGGAAAGTGACTGTTAGGCAGTTATTAGCCCTTCCAAATGTTGTAGGACAATTTGCTAACCAACCTAGAATATGGGTTACAATAGATGACCCTTATAATCCTTCGTGTGCGCCTCGTCAAGGAGTGAATTGGGTAGATGAAAATCCTCCTAGTTTCGACGGTAGGTTTAGATTTGCTAAATCACAACCTCAAGCCAGCAGTGTTACTTTTAACGATCCTTTTGACACAACCCCTACGAGCTACGTTTATGCAGATACTTGTTACGGCGAATACGTAACAGAATTTTTTCTTACAAGTGATGGCGATGAAACTTATAAGCCGCCGGAAGGTCTTAATTACATAACTTATAGAGCGGGTTTAATTCCTGCGGGTTACAGGTGGACCACACTGGAAGGACAAAATGAAACGCTATCTTTTGTTGCGGGGTTCAATTCAGACAGCGGTTTAATAATACAAAATCTTAATTCCACTGAGGGTGTAAATGCAGTTCAAGTTGTATCTAATTCAAGTTTAGTTAACAACGTCGCAGGTACATTTCGCCAAAAATTATTATAAAAACTACATAATGGCAGCAATAATAGAATTAAAATATTTTAATACGTTCTGGTTAAAAAAAATACAGGATATTACTAGAGTTGCAGGACCTGACTTAGCTTCTCAGCCAGATATTCTGTTTGTCAGTGCTAATGGCACAGAGATAACCGTAAACGTAGGGCTTAGTGAAATACAAATGAATGTAGGGGTAGAAGTTACTATGGTTTATAACATAGGAGGTACGGATATTAAATATTCAGGCTATATCGTTAGCAGGGCTCCCGGAAATACTCAAACCGTTTTTAATGTAGCGGTAGCTCCTATAGGGCCTGTTCCCGTGGGCACGGAAATATTTTTAGGCAAAATAATAAACTTTGACAATATACCTCAAGCTTATACTGGCAGTATAAGTTCCGATTGGATATTAGAAGAATCTCGAATAAGAGGAGGATACAACAATACGTCTGTAGATTTTGGGGTAAAAGCTTATGCAGTTGATGAAGAACCTGCTCAAAGTCACAAATTTAGTTCCTTAATTCATTCGGGTATATTTAACTCTAGGACTGGAATAAACCAGACAAATCAGTTTTCAGTTGCAGAAGATATAACTAGAACGATAGACCCGGCTAACGGCTCTATACAGAAGCTATATGCCGAAGACACTAACTTAATTATTTTCCAAGAAAGTAAAGTAAGTAAATCTTTGATTGACAAGGATGCAATATACTCTGCAGAGGGCAACGCAAGTGTTACTAGTCGTAATTTAGTTATAGGGCAGAATGTGGCCTATGCTGGAGAATACGGTATAAGCACAGACCCAGAATCATTTGCTGTAAATGGATACAGAAAATACTTTACAGACAGAGATCAAAACGTTGTTTGTAGGTTATCAATGGACGGAATAACCGTTATATCTGCTTACGGTATGACCGACTATTTTAGAGACAAACTTTCCGCGGCAACAAGCGGTATAATAGGTGGATGGGATGCACATAACAAACAATACGTGTTAACAATACCTCAACCCCCGGTAACAGAAGGGCTAGGGGTTGTTCCTGGATATGAAACCTTAGCATTTGACGAAATAGCAAAAGGGTGGGTTAGTCGATTTGACTATTTTCCTAATCAAATATTTAGTCTAAACAATAATTACTTTACAGCTAAAGGCGGTAAAATTTTTAAACACTACGAGCTATCGCCGAACACAGATGCTAGAGGTGTTTTTTACGGAGAACAAAAAAACTCAAGTGTAACATTTGTATTTAATGGAGCGCCATCTACGGTTAAAAACTTCCAAACTATAAATTACGAGGGGGATAGCGGCTGGGTTATGAAAGAGTTTAAAACTAATACAGATAGCGCTTTTCGTATATCAGAGGCAACTTTCGCAACTACGTTGGAACAAATGCAAAATTCATTGCTAGTAAATAGTTTTAAATTAAAAGAAGACAAATACTACGCAGAACTTGTTAATAATACATCGTCACAAAACGGAGAAGTTGTTTTTGGAAGATCTTCTTCTGGGGTAAAAGGGTTTTTTGGCGAAGTAACTATGACAGTAGATAATTTAGCAGGTAAAAAAGA
>Ga0213861_10000606_pt1 | contig 31637 bp, 33 predicted proteins | sample PICome_4_FD_160110 | JGI IMG/M metagenome (GOLD analysis project Ga0213861, IMG submission 160110) | Coastal seawater microbial communities near Pivers Island, North Carolina, United States - PICO131 | ecosystem: Environmental > Aquatic > Marine > Coastal | place: USA: North Carolina... | reverse complement strand
TATGCATATTGGCCCGCAACATAACCAGAAGACCAAGCCCATTGAAAATTATATCCACCCAAGTGCCCAGTTACATCAACAACTTCACCAATAAAAAATAAATTTTTATGCTTATTAGACATCATTGTTTTTGAAGATAGTTCTTTAGTATTAACTCCTCCTAAAGTGACTTCAGCTGTTCTATATCCTTCAGAACCCGTTGGATTGATTAACCAATTATTAATATTCTCACCTAGCTGTTTTAATATTTTGTTAGATAATTCAGAAATATTCCCACTTACTTTATTTTCACTACAGATAATTTGAGCTAATCTTTTTGGTAAAATTTCACTTACAATATTTAAAATATCAAATTTAGGATTTAATTTTCTTTTTTCTTCTAATAATTGATAAATGTTTAATTTTGGTGACAGATTAACTTTAATATTATCTCCTAGTTTCCAATATGATGAAATTTGTAAAATAGAAGGCCCACTTAAACCTCGATGAGTGAACAACATTCCTTCTTGAAATAAAGTTTTATTAAAAGAGACAATAGCCTCAACTGATAAACCTGTTAATTCTTTACACATTTCCAATATCTTTTCGTTAAACGTCAGTGGCACTAATGCAGGTAAGGTTTCAATGATATCGTGATCAAATTTTTTAGCAATTTCATAACCAAATGAAGTGGCGCCAATTTTTGGTACTGATAATCCACCTGTTGCAATAATTAAAGACTGTGATGAATATTTGTCAGTTTCAGTTGATACAAGATATTGATCATTTTCTTTCGTAACATTTTTTATAATAAATTCTTTTATAATAGTTACATTTGCTAATTCGCATTCTTTAAGCAACATCTCAACTATTTGTTGAGCACTATGATCACAAAACAACTGTCCTAGTTTTTTTTCATGAAATTTAATTTCGTACTTATTAATTAAGTTAATAAAGTCATTTTGTGTGTATTGACTTAGAGCTGATCTTACAAATTTTGGATTTTGTGAAAGAAACTTATTAGGGTTTGTGTGAATATTAGTAAAATTACATCTGCCTCCACCAGAAATTCTAATCTTCTCTCCTATCTTTTTATAATGATCAACGAGTAAAACTTTACGACCACGTTTGCCAGCTTCAATAGCACTCATCATGCCAGCTGCACCTGCTCCTATTATAATTACATCGTATGGAATACTCATAATAAGTAGTGAGTTCTATTTACCAAATATTTTTAATTTAACCCCATAGTCTACTGCTAAACTGTAATCAGGATCATCATCACTATCAACGACCAACTGACCTGTTTTACTCAAAAGCTTATGACAATCCTTAGTTAAATGTCTTAATTTAATTTTTTTTCCAAAACTATTGTATTTATGAGCAACATCTTCAATTGCTTTTAATGCAGATTGATCAATTACTCTAGATTTTGCAAAATCAACTATAACTAACTTTGGATCATTCTCAGGATTAAATAATTCTAAAAAACTATTGGCTGAACTAAAAAACAAAGGGCCTTCAATTTCATAAACTTTGGCTCCTTTCTCTGTTTTTGAAGGTCTCTCAATAGCTCTAATTCTTGATGCAGTTTTCCAAGCATAAACTAAAGCAGAAACAATCACTCCAACAATTACTGCAACAGCTAAATCTTCCAATACAGTTACAACAGTTACAAGCACTGTAACTAGCGCATCACTTCTTGGAACCATCATTAAAAATTTAATTGAATTCCAGGCAAATGTTCCAATCACGACCATAAACATCACACCCACTAGTGCTGCAATTGGAATCATCTCTATATAAGCTGATGTATACAAAATAAAAATTAATAAAAATAGTGCAGCAGCAATACCCGCTAAACGCGTTCTACCACCTGATCTTACATTGATCATGGATTGACCGATCATTGCACAACCACCCATTCCACCAAAAAAACCAGTAACTGAATTTGCAAATCCTTGAGCCAAACATTCTTGGCTAGCACCCCCTCTTTTATTAGTAATCTCCCCTACTAAGTTTAAAGTTAATAAACTCTCAATTAATCCAATGGATGCTAAAATAAATGCATATGGAAAAATAATTTTTAATGTTTCAAAATTTAAAGGCACATTTGGAATTGAAAAATTAGGTAATCCTCCTTTAACACTAGCAAGATCTCCAACACTTGGAATATCTATTTTAAGGGCAAGTACCAATACTGTAGTTAAAAGTATTGCAACTAAAGTTGAAGGAACAACTTTTGTAAGTTTAGGTAAAAACCATATGACAAACATTGTAAGTATTACAAAGACGATAGAATAAAGCAATATGTCTCCTGAAATCCAAACAGATTGTCCAAGATCATTAATAGTTTTAAACTGACTTAATTGAGAAATACCTATTACGATTGCAAGTCCATTAACGAAACCTAGCATTACAGGTTCTGGGACCATTCTAATAAATTTTCCTAATTTAAAAACTCCAGCTATTAATTGTAAAAGACCCATCAAGACAACAGTTGCAAATAAATATTCTGCCCCATGCTCGGTAACTAATGACACCATAACAACTGCAAGCGCTCCTGTTGCACCCGATATCATTCCAGGTCTTCCACCAAAAACTGCTGTAATCAATCCAACAATAAAAGCTGCGTACAATCCTGATAATGGCGCAACTCCTGCAACAAATGCAAAAGCTATTGCCTCTGGAACTAATGCTAAAGCAACCGTTAAGCCAGATAAAATTTCTACTTTAAATAATGAAAAAGAAACGCCTCCTTTTGGAATATAGTTTTGAGTGTTAAAGCTTAATGACTTAGCAAGTGCTAACATCGCTTTGGATGGAGGTGTTGGTTTTCTCATCTGGTGATTGATTTTTAAGTATTAATTAAATTAAATTGATTGTCTTTTAATTAACTCTTCAATTTGTTCAATCATTACCTTGGGTGATTTCATTGCAGGATAAATTTCTTGGACTTTTTGGTAACTTCTCTTAGCTTTATCATAGTTTTTTAATTGAATATTGACCATCCCTTGACCCGCTAAAGCTCCAAAATGTCTTTTTTCTAACTCTAAAACTTTATCTATATCATCTTGAGATTTATCAAACTCACCAACCATATAAAATACAGTCGCTCTTTTATTCCAAGCTTCAGCCCAGGTAGGATCTAACTCAATGACTTCAGTAAAAACATTTATAGCTCGAGCAAGCTGCCTGTCTTGAACTAACCTTGAACCCTCATCTAAAATTGAAGTCAATTTTTCATCCGTAGGATGTGTACTCCATAAACTCCAAATTTGTTGAGCAATCATAGGTGACGAAGATGTGATGTTATTTTTTAATTCCATAAATAATTTATCAAGCTTAGCATCCCTTTCATTGGCACTTAAAACCGATGTCGAAAGAAATATAATAATTATAGTTAGAATCTTATTCACTAAAAAATAATATCAAAAAATAAAGATTAAGTCTTTATAGTTTATTTAAGATGGCTTTTTTTAAGGTATTACTAATAATAATTGTTCCTTTTTCATTTGGATGTATTCCATCACTTAAATTATACTCAGGTTTTAAGGCTACACCTTCTAGTAAAAAGGGAATTAATGTTAATTTATATTTTTTAGATAAATCTGGATAAATTTTATCAAAATTTTTTTTATATTTAAATCCATGGGAAGTTGGAGCAATCAAACCAGCTAAAACTACTTCAATGCTTTTATCTTGAGCAATTTTAATAATTTGCTCTAAATTTTTTTTGGTCTCTTTTGGATTTATACCTCTCAGCATATCATTAGCACCAAGACCTAAAATCATTAAATCAACATCACTCTCAGATAACGTCCATTCTGCTCTATTTAAACCTCCCGATGAAGTGCTACCTGATACGCTACCATTAATAACTTCAATATTAAATCCATCAGCAATTAAACTTTCTTTTAAAACAACTGATAAATGGTGCTCATTAGATAAGCCATACCCTGCCATTAAACTATCGCCAAATAATACAACTTTTTCAATTGCATATACTTTTATGGTCACTAGACAGAGAACAATTATTTTAATAATAAAACTTTTATTCATGAGCATTCTTCTTAAATTAAAAAAAGTAAATCTTAAATACCAAACAGGCAAAGATACCATAAAGGTTTTAAATAATATTGATTTAATCACAAAGAAAAAAGAGACAATTTCAATTGTGGGCGAAAGTGGCTCAGGAAAGACTAGCTTAATCATGTTAATTGGTGGCTTGGAGCAAGCAACTTCAGGTAAAATTTTTTTTCAAGACCATGAAATCACTAAACTTAATGAGGACGAAGTCTCTGCAATTAGAAAAAAAAATATTGGAATTATTTTTCAATCTTTTTATTTAATCCCGAACTATACAGCGGTAGAAAATGTTGCTTTAACGCTAGAACTTAACAAGTTTAAAAATCCAGAAAAGGAAGCAAAGCTTTTGTTAGATAGATTTGGTTTAAAACACCGATTTAACAATCTTCCAAGTCAATTATCAGGTGGAGAACAACAAAGAGTAGCTATAGCAAGATCAATAGCTATGAAACCAGAATTAATTTTGGCTGATGAACCAACAGGTAATTTGGATACTGAAAACTCATTAATGATTTCAGATATTCTTTTCAATTACGTTAAAGAAGAAGGATCTTCTTTAATTATGGTAACGCATGACCCAAAACTTGCAAACAAAGCAAAAAGAAAAATTAAAATTAAAGATGGAAAAATCAAATAATTCATCTGAAATTAATTTAATTTTTAAATATGCTTTTAAAGATTTAAGCAGAAACTATAAAAAGATAATAAGTATAATCATTACACTGTTTATTAGTCTGTTTATTTTAAGTGCAATTTTTACAATTGAAGACTCTTTAAAAAAAGAATTAAACGATAATGCGAAAGCATTACTGGGTGGAGATTTAGAAATTGATTATAATAGAAATGAAGGAAACCTTGAACTTGTTACAAAAGTAAAAGAATTTGCAACAATCTCTCAAATGATTGAGTTCAGCACAATGGTTGCTACAATTAATAGAGATAAAAATAAATCATTATTTACAAGAATAAAAACTGTAGATGAAAAATATCCATTATATGGAACAGTCGAATATGAACCTGAAGGTGCATTTGATAGAATGCAAAATGAACCTAATACAGTATTAATTAATGAAAGTTTATCCAAAACTTTAAACCTTAAAATAAATGAACAGATAAAAGTTCAAGATAAGTTGTTTACAGTTATAGGAATTGTAAAGTCTGTTCCCGATGTTAGTGGATTTGTTGCATTTGGGGATTGGGCACTAGCTGGCAAACAGACTTTAGAAATTCTTAAACTTAATGGAATAGGAAGTTTTTTAAATTATGAATACAAAGTAAAGTTTAATGAAAATGATGATGAACAAGAAATTGAGGAAAGAATTGAAAATATATTTAAAGATGATCAAAAAGTTAAGCTTCGATATCCTGAAAATTCAGCAAGTGGATTAAAAAGAATTATTAACAACTTTTCACAGTTTTTATCTCTAGTTTCAATCAGCGCTATGTTAATTGCAGGTATTGGGGTAGCAAATACTCTGCTTTCTTTTATCAATCAAAACAACATGTCAATTGCTGTTAGAAAAGCAGTAGGGTTTTATTCGGGTGACATCAAAATTTTGTATTACCTACAATTATTAATTCTATTATTTGTTGTAACTACATTGGCATATGGCTCTAGTTTTTTAATAGTCCCTTTTGTTGATCGATATTTATCTGATGGCCTAGGTTTGAATGTTTTACCAGTATTTTCAATTATTAACTTTATTAAGATTTTTTTAATTGGATTATTGGTTCTAATTATATTTTCAATTCCAACAATTAATTCAATTGACCAAGTAAAAGCTTCAAATTTATTTAGAAATGTGTTTCAAAATTTAGAATTTTATTATTCTAAAAAGTCAGTAATGCTTAGTTTTTTGTTACTATCTATTTTGGTTTTGGTCTTTAGTTATAATTCAGAAAACCCAATGTACAGCATAGGGTATTTTGCTGCCTTTTTTGTATGTTTAGGTGTATTTTTTTTACTTTCAAAATTAATCATATTTTTTCTAAAAAAATTTAGGTCAACTCCTAATATTTCATTAAAAGTTTCAATTAAAAATATTACTCAAACCAAAAGTATTACCCCTATTACCATTATGTCTTTAGGATTGGGGGTAACTCTTTTATTAACTTTAGCTTTAGTTGGAACCAACTTTAAAAGAGAAATTGCAAAATCTATTCCAAATATAGCGCCTGATTATTTCTTTGTTGGTATTCAAAAAGGAGAAAAAGAAAAATTTGAAACAAATATATTTAAGATGGATCCTAATGCAAAAGTTGAAATTGTGCCTATGGTTTCATCAGGGATTGTAAAAATTAATGGTATCAATCCAAACACATACATTTCATCTGATAATGATAGTTATTGGGTTATTGGTAGTGACAGAAGATCTTCTTGGGTCAATGAAGTACCAGAAGATAATCCTATTACAGAAGGTAAGTGGTGGGATTTAACAAAATCAAATGAACTACAAATATCTTTAGATGCAAAAGTTGCTCAAGATTTAAAAATTAATTTAGGTGATATTTTTACATTAAATATTTATGGCCGTGAAATTGATGGAAAAATTGTAAACTTTAGAAGTGTTGATTATAGAGACTTGAGTATTAACTTTGCAATGCTATTCAATCCACAATTTGCAAATAATATTCCTCACGAATATTTAGCCACTACTAAATTTAAAAACATAGAAAATTTTGATGAAATTTCAATGCTGGAAGTATTACCAAGTTTATCAATGATTAAAATTGCAGATTACTTAAATAAAGTAACTTCTGTTTTAAATAAAGTTTTTATGGCTGTAACATTAATATCAGCAGTGACCATTATCATTGGATTGATAGTTATTTCTAGTGCAATCATGGTGCAGGGTAAGGTTAAGGAATATCAAAATTTAGTTTTTAAAATTATTGGTTTTACAAAAAGAGATGTAATTTTATCTTCAATAATTGAGTTTTTAATAATTTTTAACTCAGTCATATTAATTGCGACCTTTTTTGCAGTAATTGCTTCTAAATTTATAATGGAAAATTTATTTGAACTTGTTTGGAAATTTGATTTTGAAGTTTTGTTAACACTGGGTTTTTCAATTGGGTTAGTAACTTTACTTTTAATAATGTTAACAAATTTAAAGTATTTAAATCCTAAGGTTTATCCTCTTATAAGAAATCAATAATCATATACTAAATTTGCAGTACTCTTATTTTTTAGAGTTAAAAGGTCTTATTTTTCAATAATTCTTATCATTTATCTTAAATTGAAATTTAGGATTTTCCCTGTGAACTTTCATCGGTCACATAAACAGATACACCTCTAGTATTGATATCTATATCAAATTTTTTGTGTAACGGAGGGAATGCTCTTTGTGAACAGTCTAATCTATCGCAAGTTCTGCATGAAACCCCTATTGGAATTTCAGTAGATTTATCATTAATATTTACATTTTCTGTATAAACAAAATCTTTTGCATATTTTGCTTCACAACCAAGACCAATTGATAATATGCTTTTTGATTGACCAAATCTTCCTATTCCTTTTTCAACTGTTCTTGCAATACAAACATATTTTTCTCCATTAGTCATTTTACTGACTGCAGCCTGAATAACACCAGGTCTAGTTAATGCAGAATAAACATTCCATCTTGGACAAGCTCCTCCGTATCTAGGAATATCAATTCCAGATAGTGAAAATCTTTTTGAAATATTTCCAGCCATATCAACTCTTAAAAAATGAAATGGTATCCCTGGAAGTTTTGGGTCTTGTAAACAAGTTACTCTATGAGCAACTTGCTCAAAAGAAGTTGCAAATGTATTTTGCAATAATTCTAAATCATATTTAAGTTTTTTACATTCTGTATGAAAAAGTTTATAGGGCATTAATATTGCAGCACCACAATAATTAAGCAAAGCAACTCTTGTTAATGTTTTAGATTCATTTGATGGAAAACTAAATTTAGATAGATAGTTATCAATTTCTTTATTTGCACCCTCTTGTGCAATTTGTGCTGCAGCATGAAGTTTTTTAGTTTCTAATGAACTATAGTCACTTAACAATAGTTCTTTTTTACTCTTCTTAAATATTTTTGAAAAAGGTTTATTTTCATCAGGTATCACATCTTTAACTTTAATGGAGTATTCTGATTCTAAATATTCACAAAGTGCAATATATCTTGTTCGATTATTTTTTTGAATTTTATCAAAAACTTTATTTGCAAAATCTTCTAATTTAGGAAAGTAATTTCTATTTTGTTGTAGAAAATCTGAAATAACTTCTCCTGGAAATGAGTTTTTTCTGTTATCAACAATCTTTCCAGAAATTTTTTCAACCTTATCAAACAACTCATGATCCTTTTTTTTCAAAATATCACCAAGTCTTACAATAGCTTTTCCAATTTTTGGATTTGTACTAACTAGGTCTTTAACTTCTGGTCCTAAAATATCTAAATCTTCAAACAGTTGATCATCTAAAATTTCTGAAATAGTGTTTTGTAAGTTAATGTCAGTTTTTGACGTAAGGTGTGATAGCTCTATGTTAAGTTTTTCACATACTTTTAATAATAAATCGCCATCAATTTTACGTTTACCACTTTCAATTAAATTCAAATAACTAGGAGATATGCTTAATTCTTCTGCTAATTTATTAGCTTGTAGTCCAAGCTGCCTTCTAAAAGCTTTGATTTTAGGCCCTATTTTTAAATCTAATTGACTCATGTTTTCTATTTGTAAATTTTGTAAATTTATATTTACAATTTTTTTCTACGATTTACAAGCATTTTGTTCTTTTTAGTAGCTTTTGTAAACTCTGTAAATTATAAAATTTACATGAACAAAAAATTAAATAACACTGAAAATGAAGCTCAAATCATAAAAAAAGAAGATTTTGATCAACATAATAGTAGAGGTATCTACATGAGAGATGATCATTGTGATTGGGGTTCAAGTGGAATGAGCGATCTTATTAAATCTTTAGACGATAACAGCTAAATCAAGTCTTTAAGAAATAATAATAACTCCATTCTCACCAATTCAATTTTCTCAAACAAACAACATCATAGGACTAAAAATAATGAGCGCAGAAAACATCTCTTACGACTTAAAAAGATTTGCCGGAATTAAACGTGACTACACAGAGGATGAAGTTGAGAGATTAAGAGGTTCTATTAAAATTGAATATTCAATGTGCAAAATGCAGTCACAAAAACTATGGAAATTATTAAATTCAGAACCTTATATAAATACACTGGGATCATTATCTGGTAATCATGCAGTTCAACATGCTAAAGCAGGATTAAAAGCAATTTATTTAAGTGGATGGCAAGTAGCAGCAGATGCTAATAGTGCTGGAGAAATGTATCCTGATCAATCTTTGTATCCTTATGATAGTGCCCCAAAATTAGTAGATTCAATGAATAACGCTTTAGTTAGAGCAGATCAAATTCAACACATGGAACTTAAAGATGGTGACATGAAAGAAGAAAATAAAGTTGATTATATGCTACCAATCATTGCTGACGGTGAAGCTGGTTTTGGTGGACCGTTGAATGTATTTGAACTTGCAAAAAAATTTATTAAAGCTGGTGCAGCCGGTGTTCATTTTGAAGATCAGTTAGCTAGTGAAAAAAAATGTGGACATATGGGTGGTAAAGTTTTGGTTCCAACTGGTACTATGATTAAAAATTTAAAAGCTGCAAGATTAGCTGCTGATATTGCTAATGTTCCACTTATTATTTTAGCACGAACTGATGCAAATGCTGCAAAACTAATTACAAATGACCATGATGAAAATGATAAACCATTTTTAACAGGTGAGAGATCTCCTGAAGGTTTCTTTTATGTTAAACAAGGAATTGAACAAGCTATATCAAGAGGCCTTGCTTATGCTCCTTATTCAGATTTGATCTGGTGTGAAACCGCTACGCCAAATTTAGAAGAAGCTAAAAAATTTGCTGATGCAATCCATGAAAAATTTCCAGGAAAATTATTAGCTTATAATTGTTCTCCTTCATTTAATTGGAAGAAACATCTAAATGATGATGAAATTGCTTCTTTCCAACAAGAGATTTCTAAAATGGGTTATAAGTTTCAATTTATAACTTTAGCAGGCTTTCATACTCAAAATATCGCAATCTTTGAGTTAGCAGAGAAATATAAAAAAGAAGGTATGACTGCATATTCTAGAATTCAAGAACAAGAATTTTTAAGAGAAAAAGACGGTTATACTAGTGTTAAACACCAAAGAGAGGTTGGAACTTCATATTTTGATTCTGTATCAAACACTATTAGCAGTGGTAAAAGCTCCACAACTGCGATGGAAGGTTCAACTGAATCTGAACAATTTTAACTAAAAAATTAATTCCCTCATATTTTTTAATAGCCCTTAACTGGGCTATTTTTTTATTTGTAAAGAATTGAAGGGACTGTTAAGGATCAAAAATGAGCAATAAAAACTTTGGTTTTGGCACACAAATAAGAAAATCTCCTTATTTCGACTCTACTGTAAAATGGGGTGCAACAGGTTTTTCGGTTTATAACCACATGTATATCCCTAGAGATTTTGGTAATCCTGAACAAAATTTTTGGAACTTAATTGAAAAAGCTATTCTTTGTGATGTTGCAGTTGAAAGGCAAGTAGAAATAACTGGGCCAGATGCTTACAAATTCACACAACTATTAACTCCTAGAGATTTATCAAAGCTTGCAATTGGCCAATGTAAATATGTATTAATTACAAATAATGATGGTGGTATTTTAAATGATCCAGTTTTATTAAGACTTGCTGAAAATCATTTTTGGTTATCACTTGCTGATAGTGATGTTTTACTATGGGCTCAAGGTGTTGCTGTTAACTCAGGTTTAAATGTTAAAATCAAAGAACCTGATGGTTCTCCATTACAATTACAAGGCCCAACGTCTGGTGAAATCATGGTTAAATTATTCGGAGAAGATATAAAAGATTTAAAATATTATTGGTTAAAAGAATATAATTTAGATGGAATTCCATTGATTATATCTAGAACTGGTTGGTCTAGTGAACTGGGATACGAAATATATCTTAGAGATGGTTCTAAAGGAAATGAACTATATGAAAAAATTATGGAAGCAGGAAAAGAACATGGGCTAAAACCAGGACATACTTCAACAATTAGAAGAATTGAAGGTGGAATGCTATCATACCATGCAGATGCAGATATTAACACAAACCCATTTGAACTAGGATTGGATCGTCTAGTAAGTTTGGATAATGATATAAACTTTGTAGGTAAAGATGCGTTACAAAAAATTAAACAAGATGGTGTAATAAGAAAACAAGTTGGTTTAGAAATTGATTGTGCGCCATTAAAAGGACCCAACACTTCATTTTGGCCATTAAATAAAGATAATAAAAAAATTGGTAAAATTACTTCTGCAGTTTATTCACCAAGACTTAAAAAAAATATTGCTTTAGCAATGATTGAAATCGAGCAATCAGAAATAGGAACTAAACTTGAAGTCATTACTAATGAAGGTAAATATAATTGTGAAGTTGTTGAAAAACCTTTTTACGATCCAAAAAAGAAAATAGCTAGTAGTAGTTAAGATTTAATATTATAGCCTTTTTTAAGAAGGACAGAAACTACAACCACACAAACAATCAAGAAAAAAACCATTGAACTGATACTGATCCATATATTAAAGTCAGATACCCCATAAAACGCAAATCTTAGCCCATTAATTAAATAAACAACTGGATTAAAGTATGTGACTGTTTGCCAAAATGGTGGCAACATGTCTAATGAATAAAGACTTCCACCTAAAAATACCATCGGTGTAATAATTAATGTTGGTATAATAGACATTTGTTCAAAGTTAGAGCTCATTAATCCAATTAAAAAACCAAATAATGCAAAAGTAAATGCTACAAGGATTAGTAAAAAAAATACTAATAATGGATATTTCACATCTACTTCAACAAAAAAAGTTGCTGTTATAAAAATTACAATTCCAACCAATAAAGTCTTGGATGCACCAGCGCCAACAAATGCAAGAACAATTTCAAATGTAGATATTGGAGCTGCTAAAATTTCATAAATAGTTCCATTAAATTTAGGAAAAAATATTCCAAAAGAAGTGTTGGTAATTGATTGAGTCAATAATGTTAACATTAGTAGACCTGGAACGATATATGAGCCATAACTAATTCCATCAATTTTTTCAACGTAACCACCAATGACAGACCCAAATACAATAAAATAAAGAGAGGTAGATAAAACTGGTGATAACAAAGATTGCAATAAAGTTCTTCTAAATCTATCCATTTCATGAAGATAAATTGCCTTAAATGCTGAATAATTAAATTTCATTATTTTCCTTTACTAAGCTAACAAAAATTTTTTCTAAAGTATTTTGTTCAGTTTTTAAATCTTTTAGTTTTAAACCAGCGTCTTTTATATCTTGTAATAAATTTGTAATGCCCGTTTGTTCAGCTTGAACATTATATGTGTAATCAATTGACATCTTATTTTTACCTAAGACTAATTTATATTTGTCTAAACTATCTGGAATTTTAGAAATCTCATATTGCAGCTCTACAGTCAGTTTCTTGTGTCCCATCTTTTTTAATAATTCTTTTGTTTCTTCAACAACTATTATTTCACCTTGGTTTATAACACCTACTCTATCTGCTATTGCTTCAGCTTCTTCAATATAATGAGTTGTTAAGATAATCGTAACACCTGTTTTTCTTAACTCTTCGACAATTTTCCACATATCTTGTCTTAACTCAACATCTACTCCTGCTGTAGGTTCGTCCAAAAATAATATTGAAGGTTCATGAGATAAAGCTTTTGCAATTAAAACTCTTCTCTTCATTCCTCCAGACAATTGTCTCAATCTTTGATCTTTTTTGTCCCAAAGACTTAGCTGTTTTAAAATTTTTTCAATATGAGGTGGATTAGGTTTTTTTCCATACAAACCTCTTGAATATGAAACATTGTTATAAACTGTTTCAAATTGTTCCAATGTAAGCTCTTGTGGAACTAAACCAATTCTTGATCTTGTTTCTCTATAATCATCAATAATATCAAATCCATCAATAGTCACAGATCCTGAAGAAGGTTTTACTATTCCACAAATAATACTGATCAATGTTGTTTTACCTGCACCATTAGGTCCAAGCATTGCAAAAATTTCACCTTTTTTAATATCAAGACTTATTGTCTTTAAAGCCTCAAAACCATTATTATAAACTTTAGATAAATTATTGATGATAATTTGATTTTCAGACATTTGGATCTTAGATATATAGGGCTTATTCAATATAATACAATATCGATATTAATTTAAAAATTATTTTAGTAACTCAAGTGCGGCTAATTAATTGATTTTAATATTTCTAATGGCAGTGGCGCTTCGGGGTATTTCTTTTGACACAACTCCTCGTAGCTTTTACAAAAACCTATAACTGTTTGATAAACTTCATCTTCCTTTTTTGAAAGATCTAATTTTATAATAAGATTATTACGGTTATTTTCTAATTCTTTGATTTGATCATTTGAAAAAAATTCACCTGTTTCTATTTCCCAGAAAGTACTATCGAGCTCTTCATCACTTAAATTGTTTAATTTATTTTGCAATTCCTGAATAGTAGCATCGTTTGTTTTTTTATTTCTCATTGGAGAGTTTTTTAATTTTCCAAGACATTTATCTTTTAAACCATCAATAAAATGATCATACGGTTTTCCATTTGAAAGATCTTTAAAATGATTGCTATTAAAATATTTATTAATAGCTAAATGTGTTGATACTTTTTCCTTGCCTTTAATAATAGCTATTTGCACATATACTTCTTGGTTAATATATTCTTCTAAATGTTCTTTAACTTTTTTAGGGATCATATTTACCTGGTATTAAGAAAATGATTAATGTTCTTCTCTATACTTACTGTGACAAGCCTTGCAGTTACCCCACATCAATTCTCTAATTGGAATGTTGACATCTCCAACAGTTTCAATAATTGAAGTTAATTTAATCATATCATCAGATGATTTCTGCATAAGAGTATTAAAATTCTCTTTGTCTTCCCAAATAATCGGCAAAGAGCCCGTTTTAAAACCTTCTTTTGAATTTTCAGGAAATAGTTCTAATAAATTTTTATAATTTTCACTCATTTCAATCATTAATTCTTTTGCTTGATCGAATTCACCTTTTGCTGACAAAGCTTGAACTCTTTTGGCAGTTTTATAATTCTTACTAAATAACGCTTTTCTCTCCTTAATAATATCTTCAGCGGATTGGTCAGAATAAGCATTTGAGCTAATTAGTATTGAAAAAATTAAAAACAAACTAATACCAAAATTACTCACAATATGTTTAATTATAAAATGCATGATAGAAATACTTTACCAGAGTATAGTTTAATTTCAAAACTATTGCATTGGGCAAGTGCAATTTTACTTTTTGTTCAAATTCCTCTAGGATTTTATTTAGTCGATTTAGATTTTGGACCAGAAAGAATAAATATTGAAAATATACATGTGCTAGTTGGTTTATCTATGTTTTATCTGGTTATTTTAAGACTAATAAATAAAATTATTAATCCACCACCAAAGTTAGAGCCAAGTATTTTTAAAGGACAGAAATTTTTAGCAAAAACCAATCATCTCTTATTATATGTGACAATTTTATTAATTACTATTTCGGGAATTTTAAAAAAATTATTTAATGGAGAAACTTTAGTCATTTTATTTAGAGAGATTAAAATACTTGAAAATTTTGAAATAGCTGATTTTTTTTATGATATCCATATTTTTTCAAATTATTTGTTAATTGTTTTAATTATTATTCACATTTTAGCAGTAATTGTTCACAAATTATTTTTTGGGGATAATTTACTAAAAAAAATTCTTTAGTTATTTTTTATAATCAAACAAATTAATTGATCTTTAAAATTTAATTTTTTTTTATATTTTTTATCAATTTCATTTAAACCATTTTGTATTTGTTTTTCTGTAAAATTGAGCAAAGTCGAAATATATCGATTTTTTATCATTTGAAGATATTTGTTTTTTGAAATTTTTACGTTAAATATAAATTTTTTAACAGTTAGATTGGTGTTAAATTTTTTAATTAATTGAAATAAACTTTTGTCTCTTTTTAATGATTGTTTTAATTTCTTTTTCATTAAATCAAATGCTGGTATTTCGTTTTTGTGAGGATCTAAACTTAAAATAATTATCTTACCATTTGTATTAAGTTTATTTTTACAAATTAATAAAAGTTTATTAATTTGATTTTTTTTTACAAGATGTATTGTTTGTTTTATTAAGATTAGATCAAAATTTATTTTAGTTTTTGACACAAATGATAATGCATCTGTTTTTTTAAAAATTATTTTTTTACTTTTATCTTTATGATTTTCAATATCAATTCCAATAGGTTTGTTGTGTAACTTTAATTTATTAGATAAATTGCTTATAATTTTTCCTCTTCCACAACCAATGTCTAAAACACGAGAATTTCTATCTAGTTTTATTTGTTTTAATATGAATCTATTAAAAGAAAGAATATATCTTTGAGATGAAAGCCAAGTTTTATTATCCCAATTTTTTAATGGTGCCATTTATAATATGTAAATCATTAGAAAATTTTTTTAAATAAAGTATTAAAGTTAAAATAATGCAAAAATCCTCTATCAAATATATCTTAAAACTCTCTATACCCATATTTTTCGCCAATCTTGCAGTGCCGCTAGTTGGAATTATTGACACATCATTAATGGGAAATCTTGAAGAACTTTCTTATTTATCAGCAACGTCAATTGCAGCAAATTTATTTTCAATGATTTTTTGGAGTTTTGGCTTTTTAAGAATGGGAACTGTTGGAATGGTATCTAATGCTTTTGGTCAAAATAATTTTCAAGAGATAACAAATATTCTTTTAAGAAATTTATTATTTGTACTCTTTTTATCTTTATCGCTAATAATTCTTCAAAACTTTATACTATTATTAAGTTTAAAAATATTTAGTCTTTCAAATGATACTAGTGAATTATTTAAACAATATTTCAAAATAAGAATTTACTCAGCACCTGGTGAATTGACTATTTATATTATAACTGGACTTTTTGTTGGGCTTCAAAAAACTAAAATTTCAAGTTTAGCTGTTGGATTTTTTTCAATTCTTAACATAATTTTAAGTATAATTTTTGTTACTAAATACGATTTAAATATTAAAGGGGTTGCATACGGTACACTAATTTCTGCAGCCGTCACTTCCTTAATATTCTTAGTTTATACATTTTGGTATTTAAATAAAATTTCAATAATCAATATAGATATTAAAAAACTCTTAAATATAAAAAGAGTTAAAGAAATATTTAATATCAATTTTAATATTTTTGTTAGAACAATTTTGCTAACTTTTTCTTTTTTATGGTTTACCTATTTAGGCTCTCAAATAGGAGAAAAGTTTGTTGCTGCTAATGCAATATTAATTAATCTTGTTTTTTTATCTGCTTTTATCCTGGATGCATACGCCTTTTCAACAGAAGGTATCGTAGGTTATTCTTTAGGAAAAAAAGATTTCAAGTTATTTAAATCAATTATAAAAAATTCTTTTATCTTGAGCTCGATTACAGGATTAATAATTTCTATTTTATATCTTATTATTCATGAAAAAATAATTTTTTTGATGACTGATATTTATACAATTAGAATTTTAAGTTTAGATTATTCTATTTGGTTAATAATAATTCCTTTTATTTCATCTTTTTGTTTTCAATTTGATGGAATATTCATAGGGGCATCTCAAACAAAAGAACTTAAAAATGCTATGATTTTTTCTGTGTTTCTTTATTTAATTATTTCTTTAATCTTAGTAAATTATTTTTCTAATACAGGAATTTGGATATCTCTTTGTATTTTTATGATCTTGAGAGCTTTGTCGCTATTTTATTATTTAGACAGAATTTACTTAAGATTTAAAAAATAGTTTATTGATTAATTACGTTCAATTAATACTAATGACAATTTATTCCAAACTTTTTAAGTCTCCAATAATTGTAGGGCCATGGTGTTAAAAAACCAACAATCAACATTATTGGAACTACCCACCACGTTAATATTGCACCTCCTGTTAAAATATAATCGGTTAAGTTCATCATTATTTCCATGCTTAACATTGAAATTAAACTCATTCCTGATGCAGTTTTCAATGCATTTATAAAAGTAAAATTTTGCCTAATTAATATAAATGTTTCAAGAATTATACTGGTTATTAACCCATTAACAATTGCAAGTATCATTATTCCCAATAATGGAAATGGTATTTGGGTTAATTGAAAAAATAAAATAGTTCCAAAATCACCAATTGCACAACCTAGCACACACCACATTGTATTTTTTGCACTTATTTTCCAGGTAGCTTTACAAGACCAATCAAATTTTTGATCTTCCATGATTATTTACTCAAGTTTATTTGATGATCATATTTATCTTTTGGCCAATAAGACTTAATATAAGCTAAAACACTATCAATATCTTTATCTGATAACTTGTCTTCAAACCCCATCATTTTTCCTTCATAGTTTTTTACTAATTTTGCTAAACCATTTTTAATTATAGCATGTAAAGTTTTGTCATCATGATGCCAAGTATGGCCCGTTCCATTTAGAGGTGGTGCTTTTCTATGACCATCTTCATCAACACCTTTCCAATTCTTTGCACCAGCTAAATTAATCATATGACAAGAAACACAATTATTTTCATATGCAATTTTACCTTTTGCAATCATTATTTTTGAGTCAATTGTTATGGGAAAATGATTGTGAGAATAAGCAAAATTAATCAAACTAAAATATACAGCAATTAATAGAATGGGTTTTAATTTCAAGAATTTTATATTTTTAATCATTAAATGTTAATTGTAATAGAAAATTAAACATATTCTGATATTAATCTACTCATGATTTTTAAACAAGAATTTGATACTAAATCTTCTACTTACACTTACATAATCGCATCGGCAAAAGGTCGCGAAGCGGTCATTATAGATCCTGTAATAGAAAATACAGATGATTATATAAAAATTCTTAGAGAATTAGATCTTCAACTTGTTAAAGTAATAGACACTCATATTCATGCTGACCATGTAACTGGTGCATCTAAATTAAAAAAAGTAACAGATTGTGCAACTTTAATGGGCGAACATACTCCAGCTGATACTGTTGAAATAAAAGTAAAAGATGGTGAGGTTATAGAAATTGATAGTTTAAAGATTAAATCACTTTATACACCTGGACATACTTCGGACAGTTATAGTTTTTTATTAGATAATCATCTTTTCACTGGTGACACACTTTTAATAAATGGAACTGGAAGAACAGATTTTCAAAACGGTAGTTCTGAGGACGCTTATAACTCTTTATTCAATAATCTTTTAAAATTACCTGATGAAACTTTAGTTTATCCAGGACACGACTATAATGGCAAATTTTCAAGCACTATTGGTAATGAAAAAAAATTTAATCCAAGACTACAAGTTAAAAGTGTCAATGAATATGTTGATATAATGTCTAAGCTGAACCTAGCTAGACCTAAAATGATTGAAAGTAACGTTAGTAGAAATATTCAATTGGGTGCTAACTAAAAATAATAAAAATTAAAAACCAATAAGAAATTAATCCAGAAAAAATTGTTGCTATTACATTTTTTGTGATCAAACCTACTAAAATCGCTATAATTGCTGCAAATATTTTTGGATTAGCTTCTAATAAAAGATCTCCAGAATTATCTAAAAATATCGCTGGAAAAATTATTGCAGGAAAAATTGCAGATGGAACATAGGATAAAACTTCCCTAATTCTATCTGTGAACATTTCTTTTTTAAGTATCGCAATCATAAGATATCTTGAAAAGAAAGTAATTATTCCACAATAAATTATTAATGACCACTCAACCATTATTTGATCCTTTAAATTTTGTTAAAATCATAGCCAATAATAAACCACTAACTGCAGCTACAATTACATATGCTTTAAAAGGTATAACTTCATAGCCAATTGTTGCGATCAATCCAGAAGCAATAATTACAATCACGTTTATTAATTTTCGAAAATCATCAACTAAAAGAGCTAAAAACGTTAAAGGAACTGCAAAACTTAAACCCAATTTTTCAGGTATTATTGAACCTAGAAATATTCCAATTAATGTGGTTGTTTGCCAAACTGTCCAACAGGTGGCCCCTGCTCCAAATGAATGAAATACCTTATCTTTATCATTACTTTTCTTTAAATAAGGATTTGTAACTGCAAAAGCCTGATCAACTAAAAAATATGAAATTATTATTTTCCATGTCATTTTAAAATCCGACATATGCTCTGATAAAACTGCTCCATATAGTAAATGTCTTGAATTTACAGCCCCTACCGAACTTAGTATTACTAGTGAGGAGGCACCTGCTGAAAAGAGTTGTAAAAAAACTATTTGTGATGCGCCACCAAAGATAATGATCGACATTGCCATTGTGGTAAGTGGTGATAATCCAAGATCAATAGCAAGTACACCAAAAATTATTCCAAAAGGTACAACTGGTATCATTAAAGGGCTTACATCAGTTACTCCTTTAAAAAATATCTTAAATCTATTGCTCATATATGGAAATAGTATTTATTAGAAACAAACTATATGATCAATATTAATTGGTCTTTTAATACCAAACTTTTCATCTACTTCATGCTGATGAATGTGATGAGAGTGAACAAATACAGGGATAAGCAGGTTACTTAAAGTTTTAAGGGTATAAATAAAGTTTGTTCCTCTAAATTTTCTATCAACAACTTCTAATTTCAAATTACTTTTATCATCATGTTCTAAATCTTCTGGTTGCAACAAAAGTTGAACTTCAGAACCTTTAGGGTAATGTTTAATAAAATTTCCCTTAATTGTTCCTAAATCTTCATTCTCCAAGCTATTTTCACCTGTGACTTTTGCTGGTATTAAAATTCCTCTATTTAAAAAATTAACAACTTCTATTGAATTTGGAAAGTGATAAACGTTATAAGGATCATCATACTGCTTTAATTGACTATCTAAAATTATCCCACATTTACTTCCTAGATAAAATGCCTCATAAGAGTCATGAGTTACAATAATTGTTGTAATCTTTAAATCGGTTAAAATTTGTTTTAACTTAACTTGTATTTCTTCTTTAAAACTTTGATCAACATTAGATAATGGTTCGTCTAACAATAATAAATCAGGTTTCGAAAGTAATGCTCTTGCTAACGCAGCTCTTTGAGCTTCACCAGAACTTATTTGATGTGGAAATTTATCTTTAATATGATCTAAATGTAGAAACTCAACAACCTCATCAATGGTTAAGGTTTTTTTCTTTTTTTTATTTCTTTCTGCTCCAAACTGTATGTTTTGAATTACGTTATAATGTGGAAAAAGAGAATTATCCTGAAAAGCTAAAGATATATTTCGATTTTCTGGTTCAATATGTACGTTTTTAGATGAAATAATTTTATTTTTTAATGAAATTGTTCCTGATTGAATTTTTTCAAGTCCAGCTATAGTTCTTAAAATTGTAGTTTTACCAATTCCAGATGGTCCTAAAAGACAGATAATATCTCCTTCATTTTCAATTGTTAAAGAGACATTGTTAACCTTACTTTTTTCGCTTGCTGCAAAAGTAACATTGTCAATTTCTAAAAAATTTTTACCCATAATTGTTAGTCTTTAAGAATATATCTAGATGTAATTAAAATAAAGAAACTTGCAATAAGAATAAGGAATAATGAAGGTGCAGCAGCCGCCTCTAATAAATCTTGTGAGGCGTAGATATATGCTTGTGTTGCAAAAGTTTCAAAATTAAAAGGCCTCATTATTAATGTAATTGGTAATTCTTTAATGATCTCAATAGCTATTAATATTCCAATCAATAAAATAGAGTTTTTCAAATAAGGGATATGTATATCTTTAAAAGTTTTGAATTTAGAATAACCAAGTAAATACGCACTTTCATCAATTGAATAACTTATTTTTAGATAACCAGATTTAATTCCATTACTAGCTAAAGAATAAAATCTTATAAAATAAACAACAACAAGACCGATGATTGAACCAATAAAAATAGATTTAATTGTTTCTAATTTAAAGTAAGCAACAATGTTATTATCAAACCAAGAAATAAATGTAATAAATGCAACGGCTAAAATTATGCCTGGTATTGCATAACCTGAAATTGAAAATGTAGTTAAAATTTCTAAAAATTTACTTTTTGAAAGTCTATTCCCATAATTAGAAATAAAAGCAAAACTAATCAAAACAATACTAGATAAAAAAACTAAAATAGTTGTGTTAAAAAATAATTCAATTAAATTTAAATCTGCTAAATGCTTTGGAAAAATAATAGTCCAGTATAACATTTGTAATACAGGAAATAAAAAACTTATAAAAAATATCAATGCACAAAAAGAAAACGCTAATACAGCTTTATATCCTTTTAAAATACTTTTTGATTTTTTTTTAAAACCACCCTTAGCTGGAGAGTGATATTGCGCTTTCTTTCTAGATAAATTTTCTAAAACAAATAAACCTAAAATAAATATTAATAGATAAAATGATAATTGATTTGCTAAAGCAAGATCATCAAAAGAAATCCAGGCATTATAAATTCCCGTAGTAAGAGTGGATATTCCAAAAAATGATACTGAGCCAAAGTCTGATAATGTTTCCATTGCAACAAGAGATAATCCTGCAACTATTGCTGGTCTTGCTGAGGGAAGAATTATTTTAAAAAATGATTTTTGTTTACTAAAACCTAAATTTTTACCAAGTTCGATTAAATTTTGAGACTGATAGTGGAACGATGCTCGCGTGAGAACATATACATAGCCAAATAAAGAAAATGAAATTGCAATTATTGCCCCCATCATTCCATCAAACTTTGGTATTTGAGAATTGTAATTACCTTCGCCAAATATGTTTTTTAATATAGTAAATGCAGTTCCATAATTTTCAAAAAAAGCAGTTAAAGAATAGGCATAAATATAAGCTGGAACTGCAAATGATAAAATCAATGCCCATTTAAAGAAATTGGCTCCTGGGAACTGATAAAATGAAACTAGATAAGAACATCCTACTCCAATAACAAAGGTTAAAATTAAAACCCCTAATAAAAGTGAGAAAGAATTAAAAATATATTCATAGAGAAATGTGTTTTGAATAATTGAAGAGTAATTACTTGTACTTTCAAAAAAGCTAGAAAATACAGTAACAATTGGTATAGCAACTGCTACAGAAATTAAAAATGAGCTTAAATACCAAATGTTTATTTTTCTTAAATACATATTTACCCTTTAATATTAAGTGAACATAATTAATAGAAGGGTAAGAACTATTAAATTATGTTCACTTTTTTTTGAAAATTACTTTGTTTTATTAAAAACGTTTAAGAATTGATCAATCTCCTCGTTTTTAATATCTGATAATTTTCTCCCATTTATTTTCATATTCATTTTTTCACACTCAAGTGCACATGGCTCACATGTTATCTGACCCACTAGTGAACCATTAGACTGATTCACACTTGTAGAAAGTAAATGATTATTTAATAAATTCTTTTTCACTATTAACTATTTCCAATTTGCAGCTAACATACACTCTAATGCTGTAGCTTGGTTTTTTCCATAGTTAACTACTTTAGTATTTAAATCTTGTTTGTATCCAAGACCCATTTGCTTAACTAAATCATGTGGCTCAACACCATCAATCATTGGATATTCAAATGTATTATTAACTATGTGGCTCTGTGCTTCTTTAGTTAATAAAAACTCAAGTAGTTTTTTTGCATTATCAGGGTTTGGAGCATTTTTAAGTACACCACCTCCACTAATATTCATGTGAGTTCCTCTATCTCCTTGGTTAGGAAAAAATGGTAAAACTTTTTTAGCTGCTGCTTGTTGTTCAGCACCTTTTTTTCCAGATAACATCAAAGCATAGTAATATGTATTAGCGACCGCTAAATCTGCTTCACCTGCTGCAACAGCTAAAATTTGAGCTCTATCATTTCCTTTAGAGTCTCTAGCCATGTTAGCAACTACACCTTTTGCCCAAGAACATGTTTCTTTTTTTCCAACATTTTTAACTAATGATGCTACAAGAGATTGATTGTAGATATTGTTAGATTTTCTTATAACAACTCTACCCTTCCATTTAGAGTCTGCGAGACCTTCATATGTCATGCCATTAAGTTCATTGGCATTAACTCTTTCTGGAGAGTAATACATAATTCTAGCTCTCTTAGCTATACCAGTCCAATTTGTAGATCTAAAGTTTTTAGGTACGGCTGATTTAATTACAGGTGTCATAGAGTTTTGAAACATTCCTTTTGCATCAAATGCACCTAATCTTCCAGCATCTGCGGTAATATAAATATCCGCTTTAGAATCGGCTCCTTCTTCAACAATTCTTTTTTGAAGAGCCTTATCTTTTCCAGAAATGACGTTTACTTTAATTCCTGTTTTAGCAGTAAATTTTTCATAAAGTTGAATATCTGAATCGTAATGTCTTGCGCTGAATACGTTAACTTCAGCCGCATTACCAAAAGTAGTAAAGAATGCTAAAATTAATACTATTAATGTTATTTTTTTCATTATTTTCCTTTTCTTTACCCTTATTATTTTGCGAATGATAACTATTCTCAATGCGAATGATTATCAATCGCATATATTGTCGCATTTGTAAAGTGTTTAAAGAGAATTGAGAGTTTTAATAAGGAAAATTCTTATTTCCAATCACCTATTTTACTAAACAAGAAATTTCTAAAAGCTTGAACTCTAGCGGTATTTTTTAATGATTGAGGGTAAACAAAATGTGCTTCAGTAATAGGTCCCTCTGATTTTGGAAGAACTTTAATAACATTGTTTGAGTTCGATACTAGATATTCTGGTAAAGCTGCTAAACCAACTCCAGATTCTACAGCTAAAAGTAATCCCATCACACTATTTACTTTCATTACAGTTTTTCTTTTTTTTCCATCGTGCATTCCAAGTTTTAATGCCCAATCAGGATTATAAACTGGTGATGGTGCACCTTTTCCAAAAGATATTAAATTATGTTTATTTAAATCAGTAATTGTTTTAGGCATTCCAAATTTTTCTAAATATTTATTAGATCCATAAATAAAATATTTGATATCAACTAATTTTTTTTGGATATAATTTAATTGTTTTGGTCTTCTCATAAAAATACCAATATCAGCTTGTCGAGTGCTTAAATCTAATTCCTTATCATCAAATACTAATTCAATTTCAATTTCAGGATTTAGTCTCATAAATTCTTGAATTCTTGGCGTAAGCCAGTGGGTACCGAAACTTCTAACTGTGGTAATGGTTAATTTTCCAGTTGGCTTATTTTTTTGATCTCCCAAAGATGTTTCTACTTCTTTTAATTTAGCAATAACTTCATGAGCTGTTTTAAATACATATTCTCCATTCTCTGTAAGAGTTAAACCTCTTGCATGTCTTTCAAATAATTGAACTTTTAAATCTTGTTCTAAAGATTGTATTTGTCTGCTGATTGCTGATTGACTTAGATTTAGGTTAATTGTTGCGTTAGTAAAACTTCCAGCCTCTGCTACTGCATGAAAAATTTTTAATTTGTCCCAATCCATTATTTATTCAAATCAACTAAAACTCTTCCAGAAATTTCCCCTTTTAAAATTTTTGGATAAGTTTCAAGTAATTCTTCTAAACTTACTGTTAGTATTGATTTCTCAAGTAAATCAAAATCAATTAATTTTGAAGCTTCTGCCCATATAAATTCTCTTCTTTTAATACTACAGTTTGCAGAGTCCATTCCCCAAAGTTTAATACCTCTAAGCATAAATGGAATGACGCTTGTATTAAGTTCATTATTATTTGCATTTCCACAAACAGCTATAATTCCATTGGGTTTTGTTTGCACAATTGCATTAGCTAAAATTTTTCCTCCAACTGTATCAACAACTCCGTCCCACAAACCTTTGTCAATTAGTCTTGGATCCTTGTCAAATTCAGCTCTATTTACAACGTTTTTGGCACCTAGAGATTTTAGATAATCAGTTTTTGAATCTTTTCCAGTAACCGCAGTTACATTATATCCTAATTTAGTTAAAGCCATAACTGCAACACTGCCAACTCCACCTGTAGCACCAGTAACTAAAACATCATTAACTTTATCACCTAATAAAATACTTTCTCTTGCTTGAATTGCAAAAGCACTCATCAATGATGTAAAACCTGCTGTTCCTAAAATCATTGCTTGTTTACTAGTTAAGTTATCAGGTTTTTTAACTAAGAAATCTGCATTAACTTTTGCTATTTGAGAGTAGCCACCAAAAAAAACTTCTCCTACTCTAAATCCAGTTAAAATTACTTCATCACCTTCTTTAAATTTTGAGTTTTCACTCTCTAGAACTGTACCTGAAAAATCTATCCCCGGTATATGTGGAAATTCTTTAACTAGTCTTCCTCCGTTTTTTAAAATCATTCCATCTTTAAAATTAAGATCTGAGTAATCTACTTTAATAGTTACATCGCCATGTTTTAAAAAACTTTTATCAATTGATTTAACTTCTCTAGTAAAATTTTCACCCTCTTGATTGATGATTAGAGCTTTAAATTGATCTGACACAATATTACTTGGTTGTAAATCTTAGATATCTATTTTGAATACTTAAATCTTCTTTAAACTGACCTAAAAAGTAATTGGTAACAGTTGTTGCATTTTCTTTCTTAATTCCTCTCATGGTCATACACTGATGAGTAGAGTCTATTGTTACGGCAACTCCTTTAGCATCTAACGACTCCATTAAAGTTTTAGCAACTTGCATTGTTAGTCTTTCTTGGGTTTGTAATCTTTTTGAAAAAACTTCAACAACTCTTGCAAGTTTACTTAAGCCAACTACTCGCTCTTTTGGAATATAAGCAACATGAGCTTTTCCAATAATTGGTGCCATGTGATGTTCACAATGACTTTGAATAGAAATGTTTTTTTGAATTACCATATCATCGTAACCATCGACATCGCCAAAAGTCTTGTCTAAAATTTTATTTGGGTTTTCTTTATACCCACTAAAATATTCTTTATATGCTTTCATCACTCTTTTAGGTGTTTCAAGCAGACCTTCTCTTTCAGGATCTTCACCCATCCAAGATAATATAGTTTTAAAAGCTTCTTCAGCTTCTTTGTCTGAAACTTTATTTGTCTCAATAATTTTATTGTCTGTGTCTTTAACTAATTTCATAGCGCCTTTTTATACAGTAAATACTTAATTTTAAAATATTTAATATACCGAGATATATGCTAAATAGTCACTACATATGTTCAAAAAAAGAGAAAATGTCCTAGAAATCGAAGAAGGCAATTTGTTATCACCAAAATTTGATAATGATGGCTTAATACCAGTAATTACGATGTGTTCTAAAACAAAAGACGTTTTAATGCACGGTTATATGAATGTTGAGGCCTTAAAGAAAACAATCGAGACGAAAGAAGCTCATTATTTTAGCAGATCTAGAAAAGCGATTTGGCATAAAGGTGCGACAAGTGGTTTTACTCAAAAAGTAACTGAAATAAGAATAGATGATGATCAAGATTCAGTTTGGATGACTGTTGATATTGGTGATGGATCAAGTTGCCATGTTGGATACAGATCATGTTTCTATAGATCTATTCCAATGGGACCAATAGAAAATGGCAGAGAAATTAAGATGAAGTTTGAAGAAAAACAAAAATCTTTTGATCCTGAAGAAGTTTATAAAGGTCAACCTAATCCAACCAAAATTTAGATGAGTGATAAACAAAAAAATGTTCTAGGTGAAGATCTGGAAGAATGTTCCAATAACCCTTTAACTGGATGGTATCGCGATGGTTGTTGTAATACGGATGAAAACGATCATGGTGTTCATACAGTTTGCGCAAAGGTTACAACCGAATTTTTAGAATGGTTAAAAGAAGCAGGTAATGATTTAATAACTCCTCATCCTGAATTTGGATTTCCAGGTTTAAAAGATGGAGATGGTTGGTGCGTATGTGCTATGTGGTATGCAAGAGCAGTTGAAGCTGGAAAAGGTTGTCCAGTATTTTTAAAGAGAACTCACAAAAATACTCTTAAACATTTGCCAATTGAAAAATTAAAAAAGTTTGCAATAGATCTATCTTAATCTACATATTTCCGTATTTAGGACCACCGCTTCCCTCTGGAGTTACCCATGTAATGTTTTGTGAGGGTTCCTTAATATCGCATGTTTTACAGTGGATACAATTTTGAGAATTAATTACAAATTTATTTACATCATTTTCTTTTTGGACTTCATAAACTCCAGCTGGACAATATCTTTGAGCAGGTTCATCAAATTTTTCTAAAGTGTAACTAATTGGCAAATTAGGATCCTTAAGTTTTAAATGGACAGGTTGATTATCTGCGTGATTAGTTCCAGTTAAATATACTGAACTTGTTTTATCAAACGTAATAATATTATCATACTTGGGATATTCTATTTTTGGCATTTCATTTGCTGGTTTTAATGTTTCATGATCAGCATGCTTATGTTTTAAGGTAAAAGGTAGTTTGCCTTTAAATAAAATTTGATCTATTCCAGTAAATATTATTCCAAGAATTAATCCCCAGCTAAAACTAGGTTTAACATTACGTGCTCTATGAAGCTCCTCATAAACCCAACTTTTTTTAAATTTTTCTTCATAAATCGATAGATTTTTTTTTTCTTTAATGTTTTCTATTATTGTTTCTGCTGCAATCATTCCACTTTTCATTGCAGTATGTGAGCCTTTAATTTTTGGCATATTTAAAGTTCCCGCATCACAGCCAACTAATAGTGCTCCTGGCATATACATTTTAGGTAAACTCTGAAGACCTCCTTCAATTAAAGCACGGGCCCCATAAGAAATTCTTTTTCCACCTTCAATTATTTTTTTAATTGCTGGGTGAGTTTTAAACCTTTGAAACTCATCAAATGGTGATAAATGAGGATTTTTATAATCAAGACCAATTACATAACCTAAAAAAACTTGTTTATTTTCCGCATGGTACATGAAGCTTCCACCATAAGTATTGTTATCTAATGGCCAACCAGCTGTATGCATAACCATTCCCTCTTCGTGATTTTTATCTTCAATTTCCCATATTTCTTTAAAACCTATTCCATATTGCTGAGGGTCTTTACCTTCTGATAGATTGAATTTTTCAATTAATTGTTTTCCAAGATGTCCTCTACATCCTTCAGCAAAAACAGTTACTTTGCCTAACAATTCAATACCTGGTTCAAAACTATCTTTTTGATTTCCCTCTTTATCTATACCCATATCCTGAGTTGCAACTCCTTTAACTGAGCCATCTTCATTGTATAAAATTTCACTCGCAGGAAACCCAGGAAAAATTTCAACACCTAAAGCTTCTGCTTGTTCTGCAAGCCATCTACATAAATTTGCTAAACTAATAATATAATTGTTATGATTTTGCTGAACCTTAGGAAGTAACCATGTGGGCCAACTTAATGATTTATTTTTTCCTAAGAATAAAAATTTTTCTTTTGAAACTTTAGTTTTAATTGGTGAACTTAATTCTTTCCAATTTGGTAATAACTCATCTAAAGCTCTAGTTTCAAAAACGTTACCGCTAAGAATATGAGCACCTATTTCAGATGCTTTTTCTAATAAACAAATATTTAATTGTGGATCTAATTGCTTAAGCCTTATAGCCGTTGATAAACCAGAGGGACCCCCTCCAATTATTACAACATCATATTCCATAGCTTCTCTAGGCATATCTTTGATTTTTACAGTAATGATTATTTTTGTATACTATTTAATTTATTCAATTCCTCTAAAAATTGAGGTAACGCTTCAAATAAATCTGCTTCTAAACCATAATCTGCAACACTAAATATTGGTGCTTCACCATCTTTATTTATAGCAACAATGATTTTGCTTTCTTTCATTCCCGCAAGATGTTGAATTGCCCCTGAAATTCCAACTGCAATATATAAATCGGGAACAACAACTTTGCCTGTTTGACCTACTTGATGTTCGTTACTTATATATCCTGCATCAACTGCAGCACGTGATGCGCCAATTGCTGCGTTTAACTTGTCTGCAATATCTGTAATTAGTTTAAAATTTTCTCCATTTTGCATTCCTCTTCCACCAGAAACTACAACTCTAGCAGTTCCAAGCTCAGGTCTATCTGATTTAACTTCTTCTCTTTTAATAAACTTTGATAGTGTAAATTCTTCAGTTGGTTCAATTTTTTCAATTTCAGCAGATCCACCAGATGTTTCACAAGGATCAAAAGATGTAGGTCTAATTGTTACACATTTTTTTGCATCATCACTTTTTACTGTCGCAAATGCATTTCCTGCATAAATGGGTCTTAAGAATGTATCAGGTGATATAACTTTGATAATATCGCTTACTTGAGATGTATCTAAATGTGCTGCTATTCTCGGCATCAAATTTTTACCAAATGTATTTGCTGAACTAACAATATGAGTATAGTTTTCAGAAATTTTTACTACTAATGGAGCAAAATTTTCTGCTAAATAGTTTTCATAATAATCAGCTTCGGCATGTAATACTTTTTTAACTGCTGACATTTCAGATAAAGACTTAGCAACCTCTCCACAATCTTTTCCAATTAACAAGACATGTACATCTGTATCAATTTGTGATGCTGCAGTAATTGCATTTAACGTAAAAGGTCTGATTTCTTTGTTGTTATGTTCTGCTATTAATAAAACTGACATTAAATTACTTTTGCCTCATTCTTAAGTTTACTTACTAACTCAGCTACATTTGCTACTTTAATTCCTGCTTTTCTTTTTGGTGGTTCTTCAACTTTAATTTGCTGAACTCTAGGTTTTGTATCAATTCCCAGCTCTTCTGCTGTTAAAATTTCTAAAGGTTTTTTTTTAGCTTTCATGATATTGGGTAACGAAGCATATCTTGGCTCATTTAATCTTAAGTCACAGGTAACTATAGCTGGAACATTAACTTCAATTGTTTCCAAACCTTCATCAATTTCTCTTGTTACTTCTAAAGTTTTTTCTTTTACTTCAATTTTTGACGCAAAAGTTGCTTGAGGCCAATTCAATAATGCACTTAACATTTGGCCTGTTTGGTTACAATCATCATCGATTGCTTGTTTTCCCATAAAAACTAAATCAGGTTTTTCTTTTTCAACAATTTTTTGTAATGCTTTTGCTACAGCTAATGGCTCAACAGTTCCTTCAGTTTTAATTAAAATACCTCTATCAGCACCAACTGCCAAAGCTTTTCTAACCGTGTCTTGTGATTTTTCTTCACCAACTGTAATTGCAATAATTTCTGTCGCCTTACCAGTTTCTTTAATTTTTACTGCTTCTTCAATAGCATTGTCATCAGGTGGGTTGCTTGACATTTTTACATTATCAGTAACAACACCCGTTCCATCTTCTTTTACTCTTACTTGAACGTTATAATCAATTACTCTTTTTACAGCGACTAATATTTTCATTATGCTCTCAATAAATTATTTTCTGGATCATATGGACTCTCATCCAATATTGTAGCATCGTACATTTTTCCTAAAATATCAATTTTCAATTTTTGACCTGTTGTCGCAACATTGGGATTTACCATACCTAATGCAATTGATTTACCTAATCTGAATCCATAATCTCCACCAGTTGCCCGTCCTACAACTTTTTCATTTTCATAAATTGGATTATTTCCAAGAACATCAGCATCTTCTACGTTGTGAATTTCCATAGTTACCAATTTATTTTCAAAACCTTTTTCTCTCCATTTATTTAGCGCTTCCAAACCAATAAAATTACCTTTGTTTGGATGAATAAATCTATCTAATCCAGATTCGTAAGGCGAATATTCAATTGATAATTCTGTTCCAACTAGTTTATAAGATTTTTCAAGTCTAAGACTATTCATTGCTCTAATTCCATACGGCTTTAGACCTAAATCTTTCCCAGCTTCCATTAATGTATCAAATATATGGTTTTGATATTCAATTGGATGATGAAGTTCCCAACCTAATTCACCAACAAAGTTTACTCTCATAGCATTAACAGGTGCATTCCCAACGTTCACATTTTTGGCACTTAACCATTTAAAGTTTTCAGCAGAAAAATCATCTCTTGATACTTTAATCATTAACTCTCTAGCTTTTGGACCTGATACTACAAGTACACCCATACTATTAGTTAAATTTTCAAATTGAACTGTACCATCTGTTGGCATCCACTTTTGGATCCAGTCATGATCTAATCTTTGATTGGCTCCCGCTGATACTAAATAAAAGCTATCAGGTGCTTCTCTCATTATTGTAAATTCTGAATGAACTCCTCCTTTAGTATTAAGAGCGTGACACAAACCAATTCTTCCAATTTTTTTTGGAAGTTTGTTTGCCACTAAATAATCTAAAAACTCTTCTGCACCGGGACCTTTAATTCTACATTTTGCAAATGCTGTCATATCTAAAAGACCCACATTTTCTTTTACATTTTTACATTCTTTTTTTATTGCCTCAAACCATTTGGATCTTCTAAAAGACCA
>Ga0213861_10000604_pt1 | contig 31668 bp, 17 predicted proteins | sample PICome_4_FD_160110 | JGI IMG/M metagenome (GOLD analysis project Ga0213861, IMG submission 160110) | Coastal seawater microbial communities near Pivers Island, North Carolina, United States - PICO131 | ecosystem: Environmental > Aquatic > Marine > Coastal | place: USA: North Carolina... | reverse complement strand
AAATACATTGTATAAAGCATCAAAACTACTTCCCATTTCTTTTGACATTGCTACAGGAATCGAATTTATTAATCCGCTATAACCACCACGAACACTTTTTATAATATTTTTAAATCCAGTTGTTATTTTTTGTACTTCTGAAATTTGCATTCCTGTACCATCTGCAAGTTTTTGCAATCTATCTCTGGCCACACTTGCTTCTTGTTGCATTGTGATAATTATACCTGCAGTTTCCTGCATGGGGTGACCTTGCAATCCTGCTATAACACTTAGTTGTTCCAACTGATCCTTATTAAGATCAGCGGCATTAACTAAATCTTGTATTGCATTTGGAACATCTTTTACACCTATACTACCTGATCTTAAATCCCTTGCTAGATCTTGAAATGCACCATTTAAATTACCACCTAAAGGTATTAGCATGTTAGCAAAATCACTAATTGCACTAATACCTGTACCAGATACTAATAGTAATGCATCACCTAATGCTTCACCACTTTCAGGGAAAACCGCAATTAGTCCTGCAACTAAATCTTTTGCTACTGTATTCATTGTTGTAGCATTAGGAGTATTTAAGGAATTCGTAAATGCTATAAAGGACTTATTAGATTCCATTACACTTGCCGCTGTTTGCCTTAATGCATCTGTACTTTGTCCAAGTATGGCAGAGAATCCCCTTAAATTTTCTATACTTTGTTGAGTAAGTTGAGCTGTAATGCTTGTATCTATTTTGTCTTTGTTTAATGTACGAGCTCTAAATTCTTGATCTTGTAAGAATAGTTCAGTTGCTTCTTCTAAGGTTACACCTAAATCGGTACCACCTCGTGTAAGTTCTAAAAAACTTCTGCTAAGTTGTGCAAGGTTTGTTTGTCCCAACGTACTCATTGCCCTTGAATATGTTTCCAGTGATGCTACTGCTTGTTCTGTTGTCAAACCCATTCTATTTAATAATATAATATTTTGCTCTGTAGCATTATTTCCTGTGCCTAATTGATCTCCAAATGCCTGACCGGTATCAGTGAGTGTTCTTAAACTATTACCTAAATTAGAAAATGCACTTCCCACAATACCAACTGATGTACCAAATACTACTGCAATTCCTTTAATTGCACTAACAATTAAATCTCCAGCAAATCGTCCGCCCTTTGTGGCACCTCTGGCAAATTCTTCACCAATCTTTTGTTCGTACTTTTCTCTGTCTGCCTTTTGTTGGTTTAAAGATTTAATTAATTCTTCTTGCCTTTGTTTTGCGAGTCTTTCCGCCTCAGTCATCGTTTCGTTAAGATCTTCTAAACCCTTTTCATTGGACTCTTTGCTTTCTTTTTGGGTGTCCAGTGATTGTTTATACAGTTTGGCTAGATCTTTTAAACCTTTTGTGTTTTCAGTATCAGAATCAGATATCGCTGTTACAAGACCCTCCATGACATCTCTAACTGTTTTATCTAACACATAGGGAGGCAAATTGGCAGAATACGAACCCCCTGATCCATCTAGAGAATTAATCGATGCTGTAAAGTTCTGTCCTGATGCTTTGTCTACCATAAATTACCAACTTATATTATATGCGTATTTAACTGTGATAAATACTTGTAGTACAATACTACTCTAGTATATTTATCAGAGTAATTAACAGGAGTTTTAACTATGGCAAATCAAACAAGTAATCCGTTAGCAGGACACTTTAGAACGCCAAAATTATATACAGGATTACCAAGTGGCGGAGATTATTATTCAGATGATGTTTTAGATACATCTGTTGAAGAACATGCAGTCCTTCCAATGACAGCAAAAGACGAATTGATTATGAAAAATCCAGACGCACTTTTAAACGGTGATGCTGTGATACAAGTAATAGAAAGTTGTGTTCCAAGCATTAAAAATGCAATGGCACTCTTTAGCAACGATGTAGATGCTCTATTGGTTGCAATACAAGGTGCAACCTTTGGAGATGATATTGAGGTCCAAGCAGTATGTGATAAATGTGAAGAACAAATTACAACTGTATTGAGTGTTGAGGGTGTTTTAACCACAATGACTAATTTAAAAGAAACTTATCAGTTCACAACTGAATCAGGTTTATTGATTAGTGTACAACCTTTTAGTTATAAATCTGCTGTAAAGGCAGGTATTGCTAATTTTAGAACTTCTAGAAGTTTACAGTCAATTGCAGACATTCCAGACGAAGTAGATAGAATTCGTGCCTTTAACGATAACTTTGTGGAATTAGCAAGTTTAAACTTTGAGCTCATGGTTGATAGTGTTAAAGATGTAACTATTAAAGAAGGCAAAGATACTATAGTTGTTTCAGATAAAAAACAAATTAAAGAATTTTTAGAAAACTGTGATAGAGCAGTTGGAAGTGAAATACAAACATTTATAGAAGAAATTTCTAATGTTGGTATTAACAAAAGAATGGAAGTAGGGTGTGAGAAAGAAGAATGTGGAGGCTCACCAGAAGAACCATACATATTTGAATCTGAGGTAAACTTTAATCCTGTAAATTTTTTCACCGCTTCCTAGCTCAATCAGAGCCAGAAGAGATTGTGGCATATCTTGGGAGGCTGAAAAAAGAAACAGACGCCCTAGAAAAAAATATTTGTGAACTTGTGATTTATAGCGGAGGCTCAATTGCATGGAACGATGTTTGGTATATGTCAACTCCTCAAAGAACCTTATTAGGTAAAACACTAGAAAATATGCTTAAACAAAAAGCAGGTAAAACTGTAACAGATGATCTCTAATGTCTTGGTTATATAATAACAAAGAAATTACAGAACTTCCAGAGGAATGCGAAGCCTTCGTATATATTATTACTAACCTAACAAACAACAGAAAGTATGTTGGTAAAAAGTTAGCAAAATTTAAAACAACTAAACCACCATTAAAGGGCAGAAAAAATAAACGCCGTGGCACAAAAGAAAGCGACTGGAAAACATATTGGGGGAGTAACGATCATTTAAAAGCAGATGTGATAGAATTAGGAGAAGACTCTTTTACAAGAGAAATATTACACTTTTGTCCTAGTAGAGGTGTTGCAAGTTATTTAGAAGCACAAGAACAATTTGAAAGAAAGGTATTACTTACTGACGATTATTATAACGGAATAATCAATGTAAGGGTAGGCGGTTCAGAAATCCTTAAGGAAGCATTAAGAAGTTGATAACTATTTGCTGATAAGAACACATCATGGCACATCACAGACGTTAAGTCAAACAAGGCACACATAGGACTATACACCGGCTCTACCGAGGCATTGAATATCGGGCTCTTTGACAATCCGGCAATGGAAACACCCGGTGCGAGATTCTGGAGATGTATAGCGGCAAAGATACAAACACACGTTAAACAGTATTAAAAGGATGTAGGCAATGAGAAAAAGCAACCTACAAGTTATGTAACTAAACTTACTAAGGTTATGTGGCTTCCGTGAGATTCGTGACGGTAGTGTATGGGGACAGAAGGCTCACCGGTTCCTAATAGCACCCGAAGTTAAGAAGGCGATGACATCACATGATGACACCTTTCTCACCTTTTATAGGTGAGTTATGGCTCCAACATACATGATAACGGTCTTTAAAAAACTTTCAAACAAATGAATGAGTTGAGTGAAACGAAACGATTGAATGTAGTTTGAAAAGGTCCGTAGGACCTAAACTGTTTGTAAGTGTTCTTTAATATGTTTGCAGTTGCCTCTAAAAGTATATCCAGGACAACTACATTTATTATCAGTAATGGTATAAGTTTTACCGCTAGAACTTTTTATAACAACCACATCTTCCTCAAATTTTTCAGGACGTTCACCTATCTTAGTAAACTTCCTTCTGGACTTTGAGAATTGTTTAATTGGGGTCTTAAAAACAGTATCGTTATGTTGCACTAAATAGCCTGCACTATTAATATGATACACGCCATTTGCAACAGGATATTTACCCCAATCAGTTATTTCTTGTAATATCTCTATCATTGGGATAAAAGAAAAATCAAGTAAACCATTAGAACACCTATAGCATTAAGTGTTGCAAAATTACTTCTTTGCACAACATTTACCTGAGGGAAAGTCCACTTAGGTAATCTCATGTAAGATATGATCCAAACAAATAATGCTATGAATAATACAGTAGAAGTCATTAAGCAACCTCTATCATTGAAAGTGGTACATTGTAACTGCTACCCAGCATATCAACAACACAACGTTTGATGTTTACTTTCTTAATAACACCAGGCGTTCTTTTTGTTTTCTGCACAACATAAACATTGTCACCAACATTTAATGTGGCTTTAGTTTGTGTTTCCATTACAGTTCTTGTATAACTGATAAGTGATTGCAACTCAGATGTAGTAAAATTACCTCTAAGAATTTCTTGTTTTATTTCATTTAATGACATATTAACTCCCTTAGTTTTATTTAATATGCTATTAGTATAGCACAAAAGCACAATATGTCAACCGTTTTTATGTTCTAAAAGGTTAATTTATATATTCTGTATCGGTGTTATATGCTGTAAATCCGCCTTCTTTGACAACAGTTAATACATTATTAACACGTCCTACTAGTTCTTCTTTGTGTGAGATAAGCATAATATTTTTACCTTGTTCTCTATGCATTTTCTTTAAAATACCCAATGCATTTTCAACACCCATGCTATCCATTCCACTATCAATAAGTTCATCTACACACATAAGATTCATTGGCCTATTTAAACTTTCATACATATCTCTAAATGCCCAACTTAATCCTAGTATAAGTCTATTACGTTCTCCCCTACTTAAATTATCAAAGTCTAAATCTCTGCCATATTCTGTAATTTCCACACCTAAATCACTTGCAAATTTCACATCATGTGGTAATCCTAACTTATCTAAATAATATGCAAGTCTATGATTCAGATATGCAATATTTTGATCTATAATTTTTTTACGAATAAAACTGTCTTTGCTTGTTAAAAGTTTATGTAGGAAGTCTTGATGTTCCTGCAAAAATGTAAGTTCGTTCATTTTATCAAAATTAACTTCTTGTATTCCTGTTTTTTGTAACGAATCTATTTGGTCTGTATATGGGTTTTCTTCTAAGGCTTTTTCCTCTAATTGGGTTTTCATAGTTTCAACATTATGTTTATGTTGTAACGCCTTTTCTAATGTATTGTAAAATACAACCGGATCTTCTTCTATATTTTCGAAGTCACTTAGACCTTCATTTATTTCGCTATTCCTTTCTTCTAGTTCAGAAAAGTATATTTCCTCTTTGTCTATATCATCTATAAGATCTTTAGTGTACTGTTCATGTGTATCTAAATGGGCAGTTTCTTGTTCACATGTTGGACATATTCCTGCTTTTGCACTCTCCAAAGATGATTTTAAATTTTCTAGTTTCTCTGTACTTCTTTTTAAACTGGTTGCAATACGTTTTTCTTCTGACGTTAATACTTGTAAATTTGTACGTTGTTCTTTAAGGTCACTGAGTAGTTTATGATTTTCTAACTCTTTGTCAATATCAATAGTTTCCAGGGCAACTATTTCTTCTCCCAAAGATATAATTTTATCTTCCTTATTCTTTTCCCATGCTCTACTTCTGCTTTCTATTTCTTGTATATTCTTTTCTATACGCTCATTGCTGGTATTAATCGCATTAATAGTAATTTCTTCTTCCTTAATTGCTTCTTTTGTAAACTTCATTCTTTCTTTAAGTATTTCTGCTTTTAAACTAAGTTCAGTAATACCTAATAGTTGTTCGATCATATCTCTTTGATCGTTTGCCCTCATACTAAGAAAAGGTTCTGTGTATGTGTTCAATGCAATTAAATGTTTGAACATATTGTGAGGGAAACCAATAATTTTTTCTATCTCTTTTTGTGTTTCCCTACTGTCGCCTTGTTGTTCTTCTGTAAATGCATCTTCTCCGTTTACAAGTAGTCTTAACACATTAGGACGTCTTCCACGTTCTATTCTATATGCACGTCCTTCTATTTCAAACTCAACAGTAACAATCATACCTTTACCGTTTGTTTTGTTTATGAGATTGTCTTTACGAATGTTTGTTAAGGCGTCTCCATATAATGCGTAACTTAATGCATTTATTATAGTAGTTTTACCAGTACCATTTCTGCTACCATCTCCACCCATATCTAAGTTGTGACCTAGTACAAGTGTAAGTTGACAGTTGTCAAAATTAACTGCCTGTGTGTTGTTGCCAACACTCATAAAGTTTTTTGCTGATACGTTTTTAATTTTTAACATTATTCGGTGTCTATGCTGTTATAAATATCAACCAATGTTTCTTTATCGATTGTATTTGATTCTATTGTGTCTAATTGTGCAAGTACAATTTGATTTACACTTTCAAACAGTACTTCTCCTCCTTCAAACTCTTCCTCTTCTTTTACAGGAATAAGTTGAAGTTCTCTTACATTATATTGTTCAGCAAACTTCTCTCTAATAAAGTTTGCTTCTTCGTAACTGATGCTGATATCAAGTTTTACTCTAGCATAAGTGTATTCATCCAATAAGTTTTGGTGATCATCTAATAATTCTTTTAAAGAAAATACTCTGTATTTTGGACATTCTGTCCAATTAACATATTGTGGTTCTTCTCCCCATGTTAAGAACATAGCACCACGTTCGTCATCTCTAACATCTGCGTAATTGTGTGGAAACGCATTTCCTATATAATGAATATTATTTTTGTATTGTCGTTTATGGAAATGTCCACTAAACACATATTCAGGTCCACTTAACATCTTATCATTAATGCCACCGTGATCAGGCATTTCTACCATTGCATTCATTTTAAAATATGGTAGTTCAAAGTGTCCAAACATATATTTGCATTTCATTTTGGAAACTGTTTTGTAATCATCTCCAACAAGCCATGGAATAATTGCAACATCGTCTTGCTCAAACATATCGTCGACCATTACAAAATTTGATAGGTCACGGGCATATTCTATACTATTCATATCTCGTTTATCTTTATAATAAAGATCGTGATTACCAGTTATAAAGTAAACAGTTTCAAATGCATCATTAAGTTTTTTAAGATCTTTAATTGAAGCATTCATTGTTGCAACACTAATACTTGCTCTATGGTGACTCCAGTCACCTAGAAATATACAAGTTTCTGCATTTCTGGCTTTTGCTTCTGCTATAAACCAGTCCACATATCTGTGGCAGTCTTCTAAATGTAAGCGACTGTTTTGCTTTAATCCGTAATGTATATCCGTAAAGCAGGCCGCTGTCTTAAACAGTTGAGCCATAATTAATCGTTTATATCACTTTGTGCAGATGTCTCTGCCGCTTCACGAATTTGTCTCATTTCTTCTTCGTGTTTTATTTGTCTGCCATAACTAGGTAAATGACCTTGTTCTATTAAAATGTCATCTCTAATCATTTGGTTTCGTTTCTCTAAATTTAAAATTCTAGTAAAACTGTTATTAACTGCCGCAGTATAATATGCAAACGGGTTATCAGATTTTGCTTCATTAAACTGTAGGCCTATTTGGCTAAGTTGAACCAATGCTTGTCCACGCATTTCGTCTACATAAGTATAACCTCTCCAGTTTGCTCTGTGACTGTATCTTTCAACTAGTTTTAAAAACATTGTGCCTAACTTGTTAGTGATCTTACCATGGTCAACACTAAAGTGACCATTGCTTAAACTTCCCTGCCAGTGACTTCTTGCAACTTCAGTTACTTCACCATTTACATAAGCATAATGTTTAAAAGAAGGAAAGTTTACTTTTGCCTTAGTTTCTGCTTCATTTTTAGGAATTCTTTTCCTTCCTGGTTCATCTGGAATATGCTCCATGGTCATTACACGGAATACTAATTCTTCCTGTGGAATGCTTTTTGGGTCAACTGCAAACTCTTTCTGTTTTGGTTTATTTTTATAATCCTTAGGATCATGTTCAGCCATTGCGGCCTGATAACCAATCGACTGCATTAAAGAAGCACGATTTTCTCTTGCTAATTTAATACTGTTTCTATTAATTTTATCCACATCTTGCAAAATAACATCATAGTTTGCATACATTTCATCTGTAATATAACAGTATGTCATTTTACTTTTATGGATTTCTTTTAGGATATCTTTATTATTAAGATAATTTACTTTTTTAGGCTGTGCCATTAACTCTCCTCAAAATTATAATTCATTTATATTGTTAGTATTATACACAACTATTGCGTATTGTCAATGTATATTTAGCCACTTTTATTAATTAACAATAGTTTTAATGAATGTGATAAATATATACACAGGAGATTAATATGTCGTTCTTTCAAAAGAGTGTAAACAGTTTTTTAAATAACAAAATTAGTGAAAAAGTATCGGGGTTAGATCCTAGGGTACAATCTATATTTTGGAATTTAATGGGTAAAGAAGGGTTTGGTCCTTACGACACTGGAACCAGTAAAGTTCATGTAGAAGAAAGAATTAAAAAGGCACAAGAACTGGCGGCGGCAACATCAGCCTCTGGACAAATACAAATAAATGATAGTGGCTCAGAAACAAACGGTGACATTTCAAACTTTGATTGGCGAGCAAGACTTCGTCCTAAAAATGGTGGGATGAATCAAGTATACGGTATGTCTGGCGAGGACGGAGATTCTAAAAGTTCTTTACTAGCACCACTTAAAGCAACAGGTGGTTTGGTTTGGCAAGTTACACCACAGATATTTTTATCAGGTGTTGCAAACTATAACGCACAACAACTGCATGGTTCTAACTATCCTATATATACATATATGAATAGTACTCCTCCTTCACTGCCTGTACAGGCAGATTTTTATGCTAATGATATGTTTGATGGCCATTACTTATTAGCAATGATGCATTTTTTAAAGACAGCAACAAAGAGTTATTTTGGTGAGAAGTCGGTTGTCCAACAAACTTATGGTACACCTCCTCCCACATTGATATTTGAATATTTAGGAGAACACGGATTTAACAAAGTACCAGTTATTATTAACGACTACTCTATACAGTTACCTGAAGATTGTGATTATGTTCCAGTTGTTACAAATGTTGGCGGTGGTGAAGGAACAGAAACAACTTATGTGCCTACAAGAATGAACGTTATGGTAAACTTAACACCTAACTATACACCTAAGAAAACAAGAAAGAAATTTGACTTGGATAATTTAAGATCTGGAAAGGGATATAAAGGAGGATTTGTTTAATGGCTAGATATAACAAGCAGTCCTTTATAACAACAAGCCAATTAATAGGAAACAAGTTTTTAGATGTAAATACTATCCCTAATATTCCCACATCAATTTACGATGAAGATTTTGTAATTACACAAGAGTTTGATCAAAGGCCAGATTTACTTGCATACAAATTATATGAATCATCCAGATTATGGTGGGTATTTTCTATGAGAAATTTAGATAAATTAAAAGACCCAATCAGAGACTTTAAAGCAGGAACTAAAATTAAATTGCCTTCATCGGATTCTATTAAAGATATATTTTCGAGGTAATTTATGTCTTCAGTAAACGAAAATCAAGCAGGTGACAAAGATTACGGCATTTATAAAAGTGACGTGCCAAACAGTGAATATAGAATTAAATCACATTGGGGTAAAGAATTTTTTGACGATTTCAGTCTCTACGGAGAAGCAGGTCCATCCTTTGAAGATATAGAAAGACGAATAGAAGCATATAGTAATCAAACAACTGATCAATTTAGTCAAGAGGAACTTGACGACTTAAACCATTTCAGAGCCATGGCCGGCTTAGCAGAATTGGACAATCACAAGGACGACAAACAAAATAATGAAACTATAAATGATCAAAAAAATGTGTACTCTAAATTCCTAAGAAATCAAGTACGAGGAAATATATTAGATGGTTACTATACTCCACAGTATGTTTTTACCTTGTATATGTTAAAAAGAAATAAATTAGCCGAATATCAACAACAGACTGGATCAAGGGACGGCGCAGGTAAAGATACAGGTGACTCCGACGAAGCAAGAGAAGATACACCTAATGAAAGCACGTTTGTAAAAAACAGAACACTTATAAAACCTAATCCTCAAGATTATGTAATAATAGCACAAACTGGCACTACTGATATAGGAATAGACGACGTTACTATACAAACATTTAATGGTCTAGACTCTGACGTTATACCATTAAAAATAGACTTTAAACTTACAGAGCCCGGATCTATATCTCTTTTAGATAGAATAGCAGAAGCGAAGCGATATTGCGGATACAACAAACCAATATCAACTATACCTGGATTATTTTTACAATTGGAATTTGCTGGGTATCCAGATGCATCCGCACATGACGGTGTTCCAATCGATTCTGAAGTAGATGGCAAGCCTGAAAGAATACCTCTTGGATTTCCTTCAGATGCAGAAGGAAATGCATCCAAGGTTCCTACAGAAATGTATTTTGAATTAGGCGGTGTAACATATGATATGGAAATAAATGCAGAAGGAGCCACTTATAATTTTAGTGCATATAGACAAAAAACAGGCGGTAGAGATAGATTACATACAAGGACAGCTCACACCATAAAGGGCAGAAACTTATCAGAACTGTTAGGTGGGCTACATCCGGTACAACCAGGCAGTTCTAAAGATAACACGCCTGATAACGCACAAGATCCTGATTCCGGGTCTGCAGGAGATGAAGTTACTGACTCTGGTAGTGATGCAACAGCACCAGCCGAGGAATGGTATGGATTGGAATATGCCTTTAATAAAGATTTTGAAGATTTAAGCGACGATATTGACAAAAAGACAGACGAAGAGTTTAAATTATTTTTAGACGGATTTATATCAAATTATGCTGTTAAAGAAGGCGATCCGGTTAAAATGACGTCAGATACAATTTCTGATGCATTATTAAAAGATTTTACTTTATTAGAAACATTTGCAAAATCAGGATCAATTACAAAAGAAGTTGATGGAGAATTAGTGTTGAATTGGCAAGCCAATACAGTACAGCAGTCAGTTGAAGATGATGCCAGAAGGGGGCCAAAAATTATTGAGTATGACGTTAGTAGAGAAATAAACGACAGTATTAGTGTTAATGGTGCTAGGGGCGACATAACAATTACTGAAGAAGTAGAAAAAACTATTGATGGTAAAGCCGTTTATTCAGACCCTCTAATTTCAATTACAATTCCTCCTTCTACTCATATCAAAGACTGTATATACTTGGTTTTATCTCTCAGTGAAGATTTTGTTAATAGAGCAATTAGAGTTAAACCTGGTGGTTATGGCAAGGAAGATGTTAAAACTGTTGATAGTGCATACTCAAGATGGCTTACGTTAGATACAGATCACTATGTAGATTTCTCAGATCAAAGTTGGGACGAGAAAAAAGGTTCTTACGATGAATACTTCCACGTAAGACCAGTATTATCTTATACTAGTAATCCAAATATGATTGTATTTGAAGAAGAATATGAGAAAATTAAAAATCCAACATTAAAAGAAATTTCAACACTATTAGATTCAATGTCCATACAAAAAGAATACTACTATAGTTATACAGGACTTAACACACAAATATTAGATTTATCCTTAACATTTGATGAGGCGTATGCATTAAATATACCAGCATTCGGATTTGGAGACTATGCACAACAGTCTGGTGTAGCCACAGCATCTGCATTAAAAGAAGAAGAAAATGCACAAAACACTAATGACAGTGAAGGTGTAAACGATATCATTAATAAAGATAAAAAAGCAGGTGGTATTTTTGAGACTCTTAAAGGACTCAGTGATGTAGAATTTGAAAAATTTGCAGAATTTGCCGGATACTCTTCAGAAGACATTTCTAGATTAGTGCAAGAAAAAAATTATGTAAATGAATTTGGAAGTGTAAGGGGAACAACTAATATAGAAGACCAAGAATACCTAAAAGAATTTGCCAGTGGTTTGGCTATGGATGATATAGGAGACGCAGTATTATCTGGATATACTAGAACCACAGCAAACAGTGAAGACCCGGTACCAACAGAAACCACAGAGTTAATAGCAGATTTAAGTAATGATTTAACTGTAGTTTCACCCTACATATATGCCTCAGCATTAGTTATGGGACTAGAAGGAAATGACATGGCGGCGGAATTTTACAAATCCCTTGATAATGAGCAACTTGGAGAGGAATTTCAAAATGTAATTAAGCCTAAATTAGAAACAGTTGAAGTATCTAATATTGTTGAATCCGCACCGGAAGAAAGAAACTCCATTAGGTCAACAACAATGAGTCATTTAATGAGACAATATACAAATGCGGCGTCTCTACAAATGATGGATCTGTCTGTTAGGGGAGACCCTTATTGGTTAGGTAACGATGTGTTTTATGACATTAATAAAGAAAGCGACGGACAGCCTGATTTTACAAAAAAGACACAGGACATTTTCTTTGTAATGGAAGCACCTAGAAAACTAGATTTTGATATAGAGGACGAAGATAATAATACCGGTTTATTTGATTATGGCAGTATAAATTACACACTAAGTGGGGTTTATCTGGTGTATAGATGTACATCCAATTTCAGCGGAGGATTGTTTACACAAGAGTTAAATATGGCACAGAACAAATTATATGAATTTTCTAAAATAGAAACTATTAAAAAAACTGGAACACAGAATCTTGAAGATATAGAAAATTATAAAGCACAAAAGGCATGGAACGAAAGTAATGCAGAAAAATATAAAGCACTAGAAGAACAACGCTCAGGGACACCAACAGAGTAAAGTAAAATGGCACAAACATATACAAGAGACCAAACTCCAACAGACGGAATTTATTTCGGTGAAGTTGTATCTGCACAAGACCCAGATATGAACGGTAGACTTAAAGTATATATTCCAGCACTACATAAAAGAAGAAAAACTCCTAAAGGTTCCAATGATAAAGAAATGGCAACATTTAATTGTATCTGGACCTCTCCATTTGCAGGTGGTACAAACTATGCAAATGAAAATGTAAATATGAAAGATGACTACAGAGGGTCTGGAAAATCTTATGGTATGTGGATGGTTCCGCCTGATGCAGGAACACAGGTTGTGGTAGCATTTGGACAAGGAAATTTAAAATACGGAGTTATAGTAAGTTGTTTATTTCCTGAAGACCGTGCATATATGGTGCCGGGTGCGGCGGGTTCTCCTTTTAACTATTCTAAACTAGGGTATAAATTACCAGTAAGTGAAAAGAATAAATTTGATAATGAAAATCCTGGTAAAGGAACAAACGTATTAAGGCCGGCACACTTAGATCATGCAAAACCTATTTACGAACAAGGATTATTAGGAGACAACATAAGAGGAGCATCTTCAAGTACCTCTAGAAGAGAATCTCCTAGTAGTGTGTTTGGAATAATAACACCGGGTAATATAAAACCACCCACAGGCGACGGTCCATCATTGCCTGGCAATAGAGGTGCAGGACACCAATTTGTAATGGACGACGGTGATAAAAACGGTGCCAGCAAAAATATAAGATTAAGAACAGGTGGTGGTAATCAAATTCTACTAGATGATAATGAAGGAATAATTTACTTTATTAACAAGAACGGTAAAGCCTGGATGGAATTAGATCAAGCAGGCGGAATAACAATATTTGGAGAAGGATCAGTAGATATTCGTTCTAAAGGAAATTTTAATTTAAGAGCAGACAGAAATGTAAATATAGAAGCCGGTGGTGATGTAAATATCAAAGCCGCAGGAGACACAGCAACTGGCGATGGTGATCAGTATGTTGGCTTACAGCCTATTCCCGGTCTTCCATCATTAGGTTATGGTGGTAACTTAAGATTTGAAAGTGTTGCACAAACATCTATATACTCTGGGCAGAGTGCCCAACTTACATCAGTAGGAGGAGATGTTGATATAAGTGCCGCAGGTAGATCAGCAATTACAGGTGGAACAACAGGCGTAGATATATTTGCAGGTGCAGGTGGGATAAAAATGATGTCTGCATTAGGTGGTATACATTTAAATTCTTCACTAGGAATAAATTTAACTAGTACGGCACCTATTAGTTTAGCAGGACTTCCAGTCTTACTAAATTCTCCTGGGGGCATACCAGGCATGCCGGCATTACCAGCCGTATCAGGTAGTGCGATATCAACAAACAAACATGACGACTGGTCTAGTAAAAATCCTGATTTTGGAGATGTAGACAATTTAATGCCAGACACTACAACAGAAAATGCCTCAGGTAGAAAAAAAGGTCCTACTGTTAAGTCTATAGTAACAACTATGCCTACAGCAGAACCTTACTTGAATCATTTTAAATCTGATGCAATGGCCCACCAACAATCTTCTATGACAGAAGAAGATTATGATGATGAATTAGGACCTAACGATGCTGATTCACCAGACGGATATTTGGGAGGTTAAGATGACAGAAAAGAAAGGACATAATCCAACACCTGTACAAAGTTTTAGTGACGGTCTTGATGCAAGAACTAAAAAAATAGAAGAAACTTCCAAAGCATTTACCGAGGCAGTTGGTGCCGTTTCAGGTGCAAGGGTAGACGCAGAAAGGGAAAAATTACTAGGCAAATTAAAAGGTATTGGAAATAGTTTACTTGGACCTATTAAAGACAAAATTAGTAATTTTAGTGATCCGGTATTTAAGCAGATAGAAGAAATACAAAGTTATATGGATGTACAAACATTACTACTTAAAGTATTGCCCCCAATAAGAGTAATGATGACCAATGCATTTGGTGATAAAACTATTGGGCCTTCTAAAATTTTAAAAGAAGCACAGGCGATGATTAAACAAGTGCAATTAGATATTAATAATTTAGAAACTTTAGTAGATGATGTAAAGGCTTTACCTGCACAAATGAATGCTTTAGCCAATGCCACAATTAACGACATCTATGCATCTGCAGGATTAGTAGGCGGTTCAATGGCAGACTTTTCTAATCTTGCAAATTCTTTACAAAACGAATTTACATTGGGTTCATTAAATGATTTAATTAAAAGCACACCCGGAGCGGCAGTAGGAGAAAGTGGTAGCGGAGACGGTATTACAAACAGAGACTTATTTGTAAAAGTTGTTGCCGGATTAAAAGAAAAAGGAATTACACCAATTATAGATGGACCGTCTATTATACTTGTAGACGATCAGGGAAATAAGGTTATAGATTTTAATAATGGCATAGGTCCTATAGGAATAAATCTTACAGCAATGTCTCTGTCAAAAGAATCGGAAAACAGTATACATGCTCTTGTAAAAGTCCCTATTAGCGACTTTCAATTTGTTGCTCTTGTAAGTTTTGTAAATCATATTGGACCTGTAAACTTTGCAGGTAGTTCTGTATTAAGACAATTAAATCAAGAGAACTATCACAGAGTACCAGAAATGATAATGAAATGGAGATCAGGTGCTTTGTCGCCTAATGCAAGTGCTGTAGTTAAACAGGACTATGTAGATAGAAGACTTTTTGAAGCGGAGTTATTCACTACACCAGACTGGGTAAACTTTGATTACAAACCTGGAGAGGGTGCTTCGTTAACATGGCCACAACTTACAACAGAATTAAAGGAAGCCAAGAAAGCCGCAATAGAAGAATTAACAAATAAAGGTATTGACCCAAGTACTGGCGAGCAATATTTAGAAGGTAAACCAGTGAAGAAGGACGACCCCACTGCTTTATACAATCCTAAAGGTTAACTACTTTTTTAGTTCTTTTTTAAGATCTGCATTTTCAACTAATAATCTATACTTTTGTTCTTGCTCGTCAGCAACTGCTTTTTCTAGCAAATCAATATGAGCTCTCAAACTATGATTTTCGTTGTTCTTCTCAACCAACATAATCCTTAGTTCTTCTTCTAAAGTATTATTAAGTGTTTTTGTGTCAGACATATTATTTCTCAATTATTTTTTCTAAAATATTAGTTACATTGTTATTTAACAAAACACCACTGTGACCTGCATGTATGGTAACATTTTCAGTGTTTTTAAATTTAGGTGGAGTTGCTAATTGACTGTCAACAGATATCATACCGTCGTTTGCTTTGCCCCCTAATCCAGCCAAAGGATTTGAACCACTTGTACAAACAATATTTGTATGCAATCCATTGTAAGACTTTTCTTGCAATAATGCTAGTACTTCTGCACCTGGTTTTGTATTTTCAAATACTTTTCTATTTCTAAAAATCATACCTAAAATTCTTGCTACAGGTGTTCCCTGCCAAGGTGTTGCTATTGTTACCAAATGTTCTACATTTTTTGGATACACACTTGCATACCAACTTGCTAATAATCCACCAAAACTATGCCCTACAAGTATTATTTTCTGCTTGCCGAACTCACGTTGCTTACGCATTCTTACCAATTCAACCAAATCGTAAGGGTCATCCTCCATATCATAGGCAGGACTTATAAAATTATGCTCAGGTAACTTTAAAGTGTAGTAATTAAAGTTATCTGGGTCTGCATTAGCACCATGTAGGTAGATTATGTTTTTCATCTTTGTATTATACAGTCTAAATCTTCTAAAGTCAACTACTAATTAAAACTAGTTATAATGTTTTTGATAAATACATGTATGGCAATATTTAAAGGATTTAGTACGATAGATAAGGTTAGAGCACCATATACTTTAACCGATATAGATCTAGTTAAAAGAGATCTACTCAACCATTTTTACACTAAAAAAGGTGAGCGACTAATGAAACCAAACTTTGGCTCTATTATATGGGATTTACTTATGGAACCAGAAGACACGGTAACAGAAGAAGAAATTAAAGACGATATAAGAAGAATTATTGATACTGATCCTAGAGTAACACTTAAAGATATCACATTATATATGATGGACCATACAATAAGAGCGGACGTTGCCTTAAAATTTAATCCGGGTTCAGAAGAAGACGTGTTATATTTAGAATTTATAAATGAATCAGAGGGTTTTGAATAATGGCATTATCACAAAGACAAACTAACTTATTTGCCGCAGAAGATTGGAAAATTGCCTATAAGGCATTTAATAATGTAGACTTTACATCATACGATTTCGATACATTGCGACTTGCAATGGTAAATTACATACGAACTAATTTTCCAGAAAACTTTAATGATTATATTGAAAGTTCTGAATTTATTGCAATTATAGAATTACTTGCATTCCTTTCTCAAGCATTAGCATTTAGAATGGACCTTAACAGTAGAGAAAACTTTTTAGAAACTGCTGAAAGAAGAGAAAGTGTCTTTAAACTTGCGAGGATGTTGGGATATAACCCAAGAAGAAATACTCCAGCAAGTGGATTAGTAAAAATTACGTCTATTAAAACAACGGAACCTTTAGTAGATAGTTTAGGTGCTAACTTATCTAACAAACAAGTATTCTGGAATGACGTAAACAATCCAGAGTCATATGAACAGTTTATTACAATATTAAATAGTGCATTTAGTAATACAAATAGATTTACTTCGCCAATTAAGAAGGGAGTAGTTGGAGGTATAACTACAGAACTATATAGAATTACAAAACAAATTAGTGCTTCACAAACCTTCCCCTATACACTAAATGTAAATGGCGTAAGTAGGAATTTTGAAATTGTAGATGGTGATTTTTTAAATGGAAAATATTTTTACGAAAGACATCCAGACCCTTTAAACAATTTAGGATTGTTTTATAGAAATGACGGCAAAGGACTTAATAGTAGTAACAGTGGTTTCTTTATGATGTTCAAACAGGGTACATTATCCTTTTCAGATTTTAATTTTAATACACCTATTCCAAATAGAGTAGCAGACCTTACTTCCTCAAACATAAATGAAACAGATGTTTGGGTGCAGGAAATTAATACATCGGGTGCTGTAATTAGTAAGTGGATTAAAATACCTAATACAGTAGGACAAACATTAAACTATAATAGCCAAGCATTTGGAACAAGAAATCTTTACGCAACAGAAAATTTAGATAACGATGGTGTAAGATTAAAGTTCCCTGACGGAAACTTTGGTAATATGCCTAACGGAATTTACAGAACATGGTATAGAACTAGTGACGGTGTAAGTTATTCTCTACAACCTGACGATGCAAGAAATATTTCTATTAATGTTCCGTATGAAAACAGAAACGGTTCCGCTTATACAATGACTATAACAATGGCATTACAAAATGCTGTAAACAATAGTTTACCAACAGAATCATTAGAAAGTATTAAGCAAAGAGCACCACAAACTTATTTCACTCAAAACAGAATGATAAGTTCTCAGGATTATAACGTTTTTCCTTTTGCAAAGAGCAGTAACATACAAAAATTATCAGCAGTAAATAGAACACATGCTGGACATAGTAGGTATATAGATATAAATGATCCAACAGGAACATTACAGAACATAGATTTGTTTGCAGATGATGGTTTCCTTTACAAAATGGATAAAACTACTAATGTAAGTACAATTATAAGTGGAAATAATACAGCAAATAATGTTGTAGAGAATATTTTACCTTTATATTTTAAAAATCAAAATCTTAATAACTATGTTTACGACTCTTTCAGAGATAAATGGAAAAAATACAAAACTAATAGTTTTGATATAGAGAGTTTAGGTGTTAAATGGAACCCTCTACCCGTAAAACTAACAGGAACAACAGGTTACTTTACAGAAACATCAAGTGCAGGAGCGGCCGGTACAGAAAAGGTATTAACAAATACATTTGTATCATTTAAACAGTTCCAAGAAAACAATTTCCTTAAATTAGTAAACCCAAGTGATATGACTGAGTATAAATGGGTTAGAATTACTAAAGAATCCAATGCAGGGTTACTATCTTCTGGACTTAGTACATCAACAGGTCCATGGACACTTAGTTCCTCTATTCCTACAGGATGGAGAGTAACAGAAGTTATTGTGACACTAAGAAAAAAACTACAGGGATCAGAATTACCAGACGTTCAGTCACAAATGGAGAACAAAAAAACATTTGGTATAGGATTTGCACCAACAAACATAACAGACGGCCTTTTAGCAGACCAATGGTATGTAATTGAAAATGCAAACCTTGATAAAACTGGTAAATTTGATGTAAGTAATGCAGGAAGTAAAAACAATACTCCAAATGATGCTAGTTGGTTAATATTATTTGAATACGAAGCAGTAGATTTAAATTCTTACAGATACAATGTGACTATTCGTGGAGAACAATACGTTTTTAATAGTAAAGAAGATATTAAATTTTACAATGTTAAAAATATTAAAGTTTTAGATAGTGATAACAAAGCAAATACAGATAAGATATCAATTACAACATTTAATAACCAACCTGGTAGTTCAGAAACATTTAGATGGTACCTAGACGGTACAGGAAATACAGGTAACAAATGGTTTAGTGAAGAAACAGGAACTGTTACAGACCCTAACCAGTATCAATTAGAATTACCATTAAGATCTAGAGATACAAATTGGTTTGATATCGAAATTGATTGGATAAGTAATTTTGGTATATTAAGGGGCGAAGGTTCTGCAAAAGCAAACGTGATTTCTAAAGATTTATTTGTAAATGATGCAACAGTAACGCTCAATACATATTTTGATGATGGCGTATCACCTGAAATAAGTGGAAACATGACCGTAGCAAACAATATGGGAAGAGTAAGTCGAATACCAGGCAAAATTAATGTAAGTTTTACAAATGCTACATTTGGTTATAACATTTTTGATAGTAATGGTAATATTACATATAAAGCATATAACCCTACAACATCACAGGTAGAAATTTACCATGGTAATACTATGGTAAATGGATTTAGCAACGCAAACAGTGATGTATATTCTTATGGTACAGCAGGTACAACGGTACCTATAGCACACGGAGGCAGTGGAACCAATTATAGAGGCAATGTGCAACTAGTTGAGGCAAATGCATCAGCAAAAACAGGTACTGTACAATATGGAAACTTAGAAGATAATAATTATCTTTATGCAACTGATATTACGGCTGTTACAAGTACAGATAAGATCAGAATTAGATACGAAAATTACAAGCAACGTCTTAAAGAAAACATAGATTGGCATATTGTTGACACATTCAAAGAAGCAGATGGATATACTGATCCTTCAAAAGTTATTGTTGCACCTTTTGATACAGATAACGATCTAGTGCCTGATAAACCATTACAATTTAAGGATTTTGTTGGAGAAGAAGACTTAGTATTTTTAGAAAACTATTTAGACTATGATGGATATACATACGAACGTCCAGTATCTGGTGGAATTTTAGATCTTAGAGAAGAAATAGATGTAGACATTATAGGTTCAGGTACAACTGCTACAATAAGTCCTAAAACTTATACAAACAATATAGCATTTAGTAATCTTAGTTGGTTAGTTGTTGACTCATACAATATAGTAACATCAAAATTAAATAATACTGATGGTTATGCATCAGGCTTAAAAGTATATGTTGCTGATACTGATAAAATATACCTAATGACACCAAGTAGTACTAACTCAGAACATGTAAACGCAGTTGAAACAACAGATTGTGCAGTTTACAATGGAAGAGGCATGACACAAAACAGTTTACTTCCTGAAGTAACACCTATGATATTTAAATGGGAACATGTTGCCAATAAAGATGTAAGAATAGATCCTAGTATTAGTAATGTAGTAGAAATGCTAGTACTAACAAAAAACTATTATGAAGATATTAAAAAATACATTAATGTTCCAGGAACAATTTATCCTCTACCACCAACTTCAAACGAATTAGCAACTGAGTTTGCTGAGTTAGAAGAATTTAAGAGTGCTAGTGATACTATTATATATAGAAGTGGTAAATTTAAAAAGATATTTGGTAGTGATGCAAGTCCTGAATTACAAGCAAAGTTTAGAATTGTAAAATTGAACGAAGGTATAAGTGATAACGAACTAAAGTCTAAAGTAATTACAGCATTCAATCAATACTTTGATGCAACAAACTGGGACTTCGGCGAAACATTTTATTTTACAGAATTATCTAGTTATGTACACTCTCAACTAGCAGGATTGCTAGGTAGTTTAGTTATATTACCAAGAAATTCTACAGGTAAATTTGGAGACTTGTTCTCTGTTAAGGCAGAAGCAGATGAGTTGTTCTTAAATACGGCAACAGTTGCCGATATTGAAGTTATAGATAAAATATCTAGAACAACATTATCAGGTTCTACATCAGGATCTGTATATACAACAAACAATGCATCAGCAAGTACGGGTCCATATGCAATTAACGGGTATTATCCTTTGTATTCAAACGAAACAAATTCAAATAATGCAGGAAATGGTACAAGTCATACTCATGTATTTTACGGAACAACTTTTTACATGCCTAACGGTTTAGTTATGGGCTCAACAATGTTCCATGGTACATATACAGGAAATGCAAGTACAACAACTAATACAACCAGTAGCAGTGGCGGGTCCGGCTCTGGTTCAAGCGGAAGTGGTTATTAATGGCTAAAATTTATAAACAATTACCTGAAGTTTTACAGACTGAGGCTAATAAGAACTTTTTTGAAACAACTGTAGAACAATTATTCAGTGCATCAAATATAGAAGTTATTACTGGATTTTTAGGAAAGCAGGATTCTGCAAACTACAATTCAGATGGTTCTTATATTAGAGAAGCAACAGCAACAAGGCATCATTATAGTTTATCTCCAGCAGTTAATAATTTAAATACAACAACAGGTACAAGTGAAAACTTTATTTTTTATGATGAATTAGTTGACACATTAAGTATTTCAGGCGTAAACACAAAAAACCATAATAGATTATTTGCTACAGAATATCAAAGTTTCTTACCTCCTATTGACATAGATAAATTTGTAAACTATCAGGAATACTATTGGAGTAATAATGATTTACCATCTATTACAATTACAGGTACATTAACAAATCCAATTGACATAGACACAGAAGTATTAGGCAAAAAGGATTTTACCTCACCTAACGGTATTACATTTAAAAATGGTATGGTAGTAACCTTTGGTGGTCAATATGTTATACCAGAAAATAAAACTAATAAAGATTTTTATGTAGAAGGTGTAGGCGAAAGTATTACATTAATTCCTAAAGAACAAAATATTGGTTCACCATATGCCATTGCTATTTTAAATAGTTGGGATAATACTAATTTTACAGAAACAGACAGCAATGTAAAATACACCGCTGGAAATATATCATCAGTTGTTATATCTAATCCTGGTATTGGTTATGTAAATCCAACAGTAAGTTTTACAGGAGCAAATACCACACTTGCAACAGCAACAGCGAATGCTAATTCCATTGGATCTATATCAGATGTTACGGTTACAAATTCAGGTGCAAATTACAGTGGTCAAATAAACTTAGTTTTAGATAGTGATACTGTTTCTACAAATATTAATACAGCAGACACTTATATAGACTTCTTCGATAACGATCTTAAAAGCATTCCTACACCATACAAAGTTTTAGCAATTAATAGCACCACTAATGTAAAAGAAGGACAACTAGCAACCGTAGACGGACAAAGTAGTTTAGTAGAATCAACTACTTCATCTGCAATACAGTCTATAGACAATGTGGTTGCTCGTTATGATACTAATAGAACAGGCGGTATTTATACAGTATCAGGTACAACAAGTGGTACAGGAACAGGACAATCATTTAGAGTTACGGTAATAGGTGAGACAAACCTTTTAAGTATACATAGTGTAGATGACGGTTATTCAACATGGTCATCAAATACAGCAATTAAAACAGCAAGAACAACTCTTATTAAAAATAATGTTGCAAGTACAACATCAGGAAATGGTACTGGAGCAACTTTCAAAGTTGTTTATGATGACTTTAGTGGTAATAGTCCTCATGTAGCAGTATCAGTTGATAGTGGCGGAACAGGTTACAGAAGAAACGACACAATTACTTTAGCCGGTAGTAGTATAGATTCTGTCGGTGGGCCCGATATTACATTTAAAGTATACGAAATACAAAAACCACAAGGTATAACAGCAGTAGCAGGTGCAACACTCAGCAATAGTAATGTAACAGGTACACACATAGTTGACATGACAAACTTAGGTCATATAGGTAATATATCAACAAGTGCAAATGGTGTAGATGCTATTTTTAAAATAGTTGCAGACGGTAATGGCAATGCAGTTGTAACAATTATTGACGGTGGTATAGATTTCGTTGATAGCGAAACAATTACAATTAATGACGGATTATTAGGAAGTAATAATTCAGGTACATTAACATTCAATGTAAGTGACGTAATTACGTTTGGTGATACTAATATAGAACTTTTAAACGGTGGTACTGGCCATGCAGTAAATGATTTAATTACAATTAGCGATAGTGATTTAGGAAACGGTGGTGGAAACGCTCTTAGATTTGATATTGCTAGAATTGGAGATGTAGTAGTATTAGATAATCCTGTAATATTAGATCAAAACTCAGAATCTACAATAACATTTGTAGGTAGAGGTGCAGAATTCCAAATTAGAACAAGCATGTTCCAACTAACATCAAATGTAGATGGAACATTTATTACTGGATTATCCTCAATGGCATTGACTGGCGTAGACCCAGTTACTGGAGAATTTTACCTAGGTGGTTCGCCTGACACAAACGAAGATTTTGGTTGGGATAGAGATGCCGACGGTGATGGTGACGGTGATGCAATATGGGGAGGAAAGACAGCACAAGAAAGTCCAGACTATAATGTATTACAAAGAGGAGCCGCTAACAGAAATATTTGGAGTAGAATTAATTTTTGGCACCATAGACAAAACTTTTTAGATGCAGGTGCCACAGTACCTGATAAAAGATATCAAGCAACAAGACCTATTTTAGAATTTGATAAAGACATAGAATTATATAACTTTGGTTATAAATTTGTAGGAGAAATATCAGTTGTAAGTAGAACTCTTTCTAAAGTAGAAGTAGACGGATTGGTAACGGGCTCATTAATAGATGATGCCCCACTAAGTATTGGTACAACCATTATTTTCCCTAACGATGAACCCATAGTTTCAAAACATGTATATAAAGTGTCTCATGTAAGTGGACTAATAAGTTTATCTAAAGTTGGAGACCCTAATTTAAATCCTGCGGGAGTTGAAGAAGGAGAAACTGGATTTGTTCCTCTTACATTTATACAAGGAGACCAAGTAAATATTAAAGCAGGTCTATTTGGATATGGTAAAGAATACTGGTGGAACAACAATAAATTAGAACTCTGTCAGGTTAAAGAACAACTACATCAAGCACCTTTAATGAAGATGTATGATGATAAAGGTCAAGACTTCACAGACGAAGATATATTTCCAAATACATCATTCAACGGTAATAAAATATTTAACTATAAGATAGGAACAGGTACAAATGATACAGTACTAGGATTTCCATTATCTTTCAAACCTTTTAAAAGTACAAGTGAAATAGATTTTGAAAACTTTTTAGGTACCGAAGTAGTTAATTATGGTAATGTAACAAAAACAGATGTTCCAGGATACTATTATTATAAACTATTAAAACAAACATCTGAGTACCATTCTTATTGGAAAAACTCAGACAATAAGTTTGAACAAGCGATTAAAACATTTTATTATGTAAATTCCTTTGATGTAACAAATGCATTTAACAAATTCTTCATAGGGTGTAATCCAAAAGTTAATACAGATAATGCTTCTGGATACGACATTAATGTATTAGTAAATGGTACACCAAGAACAGATTTTACCTATACATCAAATGGTATTATAGAATTTACAACTTACAACTTTGTTAAAGATGATATCATTGAGATAAAAGCAATTAGTGATAGAAACGGATTGATAAATGAAAGATCAATTAGCAAATATGAGACTCCACTAAGTTGGGCACATAATTCTGATAACGAAGATATAATAAGTATTTCCGAACCAGAGTATTTACAGCATTTTAAAAACTATATGTCTAACCAAGACGGATTTACTGGTAATGCATTAGGAAATAATAATTTTAAAGATACTAGTAAAAATAGTAAACATGCTAAAGATATTGTTAAAGCAGAAGAAGATTTAAGACTTGCATCATTCTTATTAAATGATCAACCTCATAACCTACTAGAAGCATTAAGATTTTCAGAGCAAGAATATATTAGATACAAAGGTAGATTAAGATCAGAACTTACAAAATATTTTACAGACTTTGATACAACAGATTTAAAAACAGATTTCATATTAGAGAAAGTATTAAGAAATGTTGTAACATTTAGTGTTGGCAATAATGTATTCCAACAGTCATATGTAATTCCATTTGGAGATAACTTTACTGAAGAAGTGTTTACAATAAACTCTATTGATGTTTTAAATTATCAAATAGCAAAATATTTAGATCTTAGCAAAATTGAAAATTCTTTATTAGTATATAGGCAACGAGGAACAGCTCAAGTACTTCTAGATGTAGACCATGACTACACTATTACAAATACATCAAACTCCATTACAGTAAACTTATCCAGCACATATGATAATCAACTAGGAGATAAACTTCTAGTAAGATTGTATGACAAAGAAAGAGATAGTGCAGAGTTACCGCCTACGCCTAGTACTATGGGACTGTTCCCTCTGTACGAACCTATGATTATAACAGATAATTCTTTTACTACTACAGTACAATTATTATTAGGACATGACGGAAGTAAGTCGGTGTTATTAGGTGATACAAGAGACGACGTATTACTAGAATTTGAAAGAAGAATTTATAACTCTGCTAAAAAAGAATTCAGAAGTGCAAATAGTTTACCTGGATATAATTATACTGATGTTAAATCAGGTTATTTTAGACCAGACAACTTATCGCAAAATGAATGGTTTGATCTATTAAGGAATAGTTTTGCAGACTGGGTACAAAGTAATAACGTAGATTATATTAAAAATGAAATATATGATTCCAGTGATGAGTTCACATGGAACTATAGAGGAACAACTGATTTACCAGGACATTGGAGAGGATATTTTGAATATCATTATGACACAGTAAGACCTCATACACACCCTTGGGAAATGCTAGGATTCACAGAAAAACCTAATTGGTGGGATACTCTATATATTACATCTACATATACAGATTATAGCAGTAATAATGTTCCTATGTGGGATGATTTAGAAGAGGGTATTATTAGAGACGGAGACAGAGAGAACTTCACATCAGGCTTATATAAATCCATAACAACAAATCCATATAGAAGAATTGGTTTATCAAATATATTACCAGTAAGTTCAACAGGAACCTTAAAGTCTCCTTATGATATACAGACTACCGGAACAACAACACTTAATAAGGCATACACTAATGCTACAGTAGATAATTCTTTAGGATACCTTACAACTAGTTTCTTATTAACAGACGGACTATCAGTAGGGTTTGATAGTAGTAATGTTTATGTAACAGGAAAAAACATTCCTAACTATGCAACTACTAAAATTGATACAACCTTAAGTAATGTAAAACAAGGAAGTGGTAATTATAATATACCTAGAGTAGACTTAGTTGCTGTTCCTAATAGTAATATATCCTTACAGAGCAATGCAATAGGTGTTCTAGTAAATGGTTTACCTTTATATAATATTAAAGATAATGATAGTTGGAACAGTGAAGATGTTTGGCATTATAACAACGAATTTAAAAATAGAAATAGATCAAGTAATACTATTGCAGAAACTGACGGTAACGGTGTAACAAAAACTTATGTACCAACTGTTGATATGTCAAATACATCTGCATGGGGTAATACAACAACACATTCGGGCATTATAGGCTGGGCATTTGACGGTTTGCCTATTTACGGCCCTTACGGATATTCAGATCCTTTAGATGCTACAAGTGATATAACAAATATTAAAAGTTCGTTTGTACTTAAAGAAGGTATAAGAGGGAGTGGTCCAGGTGGAGACCATACTGGTGCATTTGTAGAAGACTACACTTGGAACTCTTCCCTAGCAGGTCAAAACGGTTACGCAGGTAGATGGAATCAACGAGTTGGTGTAACCCCTGATTCAAGTGGTGCACAAATTAAATATTATGTTTGTACCATAGACGACAGTGGTAAACCAATGTTTCCTTACACAGTAGGCGGTGGAGAAAACAATGATACAACCAATCATAATGCATTAACATATGGTAACAGATATTATGCACAACCACAGAACAAAGAACTTAATACATTAGGAACAGGATATACCAGTTCAACAGCCACATCAGCAATTACTAGTTCTTATAGTGAAACAAAATCTAATACTGTAGCAATTAACGAAGACTGGAGATTTGGCGACGGTGCTCCTGTTGAAAATGCATGGAAATATTCTGAAGCATATCCATTTGCAATTTCACAGGCATTGTTATTAGCCAAACCAGGTATGTTCGCAACGATGTTTGGTGACCCAACAAGACTTGTTGTACCACCTATGAATAAAAAGGTACTAGTAGACAAAACATCTAGAAAGTCTTGGGATTACAAATCAGCAGATAACTTTACTGTTCACGGCACAAAGGATACAAATGGAAACTTCTTAACTAATATTGGTTATACTCAATTTATTAAAAGTTATCTTAACTTCCAAGGACTTGATATTACAACAGATTTTTATGATAAATTAAAATCCTTAAATGTAAAACTTGGACATAGAATGGCAGGATTTATTGATAAAGATACTGCTACGATAAGAACAGACCAATACAGTACAACAGGGACATCTACAAGTTTAATTATACCAGATGAAAACATACAACTGGAGTTGCACAATTCTCCATATAAATCTAGGAATGCTTATAGCGGTGTAATAGTTGAGAAATCTACAAACGGATATAAAGTAAGAGGTTACGATAAAAATAATACATACTTTAATATCTTAGAATCAGACACTTCCGGCCCAAGCCAAAGTATTACAAGAGGCGGAGATCCTGTAAGTTTTGCAAACTGGTCATCCACAGTTGCATATCCTCAAAATAGTATTGTAAAATATTTAGATCAATATTATCAAGCAAAGAATGATATAGATGCAGACACAGGCTTTATAACTGCTGAATGGACTTTACTACCAGCATTGCCAACAACAGGAGGCGCAACTGGTGTCGTTTATACGAACTCTACAGGAATAATTAAACGTATAGATTACGATAAAGAGTTCCTAACAGTACAAAGTGTATTTGATTTCCTAATTAGTTTAGGTAGATACCATGCTTCATTAGGATTTAATTTTGGTGAATATGATAATAGCATAAACGATGTCAGAGATTGGAACTATTCTGCAGAACAATTCCTATTCTGGGAAACAGGCGGATGGGAAATAGGTAATACATTAGATTTATCTCCATTGTCCAACAAAGTTTCCTTTGCTAAAACAAATGAGTTTGTTGCTGAAGTCAAGGTAATAGATCAAAACCAATTTTCATTATTAGATGAAAATGGAGTATCTATTAATCCTAAAAATTGTGGTATTGTAAGGGAAGGAAATAATATAGAAATAACTCCTCCTGCAGGAAAACAAATATACTCTGCTATATTATACACTAAGCAAACAGAACATGCTTTGATTGTCGACAATAAAACAGACTTTGCTGATACAATTTTTAATACATTATATAACCAAAAACAAGATAGACTTTTTATAAAAGCAAAAAGAACATTGGGTTGGGAAGGTAGGTTAAGCAGTGAAGGATTTATTATTAATGGAGAAGAATTACAGCCTAACTTAGACAATATTACATCAACAATGGGCGACTATCATAATCTAGGATTCATACCAGTTGATAAACAAGTATACCAAGCATCAAGAGGACTTTTTGGATTTGATCAGAAATCTTACTTAACAGATTTAGATATTCTAGATGATCAGCAAGTAGAATTCTTTAAGGGTATGATACAAAATAAAGGTACATTAACAGGCATTGGAAAACTTGCTAAAAGTAATTCTATTGTACAAGGTAATGTAACCGTATTTGACGAATGGGCTCTTAAAGTAGGTGAGTTCGGTGATATAGATAACGAACAAAGTATTGAACTTTCACTTACTAAGAAAGACATGGTTCAAGACCCACAACTTTTCAAACTAGAGTTTCCAGAAGATACGACAGGATTTATTAAAGAAATCCTAGTAACAGAAAACAAAAGTTCTTATGACACAGTTCCAGAAATAGAGATATCTGCACCCACAGAATCAGGTGGCAAACAAGCAACAGGAAAAGTAAATTTAATAGACGGTGTTATATCCAGTATAGAAATAACGGAGGGAGGTTCTGGATATAATGAACTTGCAACTGTTCAAACTATTTTAGGTAATGTAAATGTAACGGGTGCGAATATTAAATTTAATTCTGTAACAGTTGCAAGTAGTGACCTTATACCTGCGGCAAATATTACAGGTATTAATAATATTACTATTACAGATCACCTTAGTAGCAATACTGCACATACAATTGATTTATCTGGTGTAACAGAAATGGCGAACATAGCCACAATAATTAATAGTAAGATAGAAACAAATGCCAATATTGTTGCTCAAGCAGTAACATCTTTTAACGCAGACACTTGGACACTATCAAATACAACAGCATCTAATAACATGATTGCTGTAAGTACACCAACTACTTCTCCAACAACGTTAGAAGCAGGAATGCCTATTACATTTTCTGGTACTGGGTTAGGTGGATTAAATTTAAATACCATATATTACGTTAAAGACATAGACGTAATACAACCTGAAGACCTATCAGAATTTTATACAACATTTACTGTGTCAGCAACTGTAAATGGTTCAGTAGTAAATCTTTCAAATGCTACAGGCAGTATGGAGGCGGCTGGTAGTAAAACAACAGTACTACAAATTTCAGGACAAGATTTTACATTAGGCGGAAGCGGTTTAGCAAACTTAATGTTGCCAACAACCAGAAATCAACCTAAACAAAGATATGCAATCGATGTTGCAAACAATACACAAGAAAATAATATTATAGTATCAGTATCTGGCACATCACTAGAACCTTCCGGTAATTGGAGTTACGATAAAGGTGATAGATGGGAATTTACAACATCGTCAACTGTTTTATCAGGTGCATATACACAAATTATTAATACTACTGGTACAAAACAAGGCACATCTATTTTAAGTGATAACATTGTACAAATTGATGGCGAATATCCTTTTGTTGATGTGTATGTGAATAATGTTAAATTAGTAAATGAAAACGGAGTAAATGTTTATAATGTTGCAAATGCAACAGCAATTACTTTCCCAGATGTAACGTTATTACCAGGCGGAAATATTGTCCCGGATGCTAATATTACTATTGTAGAACGAGCAACAATTGACTTTGATGATGCATATCAAGGTGATATACCAGGTGCAGAACTTAATATTAAAGTACAGGCGCAGGATGGCCTAGCAATTAAAGTAGAAGGAAAACGTTTATATACAATTACTGAAGACATACAGAACGATGAAATTATTACAATAGACATAGACGACCCAACTAGATTCCTCAAGAAACCTACTGGTGTAAAAACAAATGCATTATGGCCAACAACAGATAAAGTTGATGCTACAGGTATTACAGATCCTAGTTACAGAGATATTCCTAATGCTGGATATGTGAGAAGGGAAGATGTAAACTATCAGGCCTATGCAATATCAGACATACAAGATTTATTTGCAACAGATAGAATTTATAAACCAAGCAAAGACGAATTAATTCATGTTGCATCTTCTGAAAATAAAGACTGGAATGTTTACAAATTAAGAGAAGCAGAAAACAGTAACATAAGTTTTATAGAGCAAGAAAGGAACGACATGTCCTCATACTTGTATACAACAGAAGATTTATTTAATTATGTAGATAGCAATCAACTACAACAAACAGATTTAAGTAGATTTATGGACTACACACTAGTACTTAAAAAAGCAAATGTATCTGATAATGTTGTAATTTGGACTAACCAAGAAGTAGTAGATAAGCAATCAGCGATTATTAAAGATTTTGGTGCTATAAGTATGATACAGGCAAATGTTGCCAATGTGGCACCTTTGAATACATACGATATTGTTGATATTGAAAAATATTCAGGGTTCGTAGCATATGGTACTTGTACAGCATCAACAAACAATACAGCAACTATAAATTATACAAGTGGTGCAGTATCACCGGTTAACGGAGATTATGTACAACTTATAGATTTAGATACAACTGATACAACTTATACAGCAACATCTTTAGTTCATAGTGATGTCGCAACAGCAAATGCAGATTATCACAATAGTAAAATTACTATACAAACATCTACATCTAATGTTTCAACACTAATAGCAAATGTTACACCTATAAGTCTTGACTTTACGGGTGCTGATTTAGTACTTGACGGAATCACAACAAAAGCAAGTGATGTAAAGGACTTAACCTTTGTACCACATAGTGTTGACTATTCTTCTGGTACATTTGTAATTGAAAGTGACGATACTTTATTCCAAGACTATTTTGGGTCTACTTATAATAGTGGCAATGTTCAAACTAATGCAGATTACCTAACCATAAATGCAGTCACAAGTAATATTACTGATGTTTCATTTACAGTAACTACAACAAGCAATGTAAATGGGCAAATGCATCAAATTTCAAATGTTAATGCATTAGAAAATACATTTACGATACCACAAGGTAACATTGCAG
>Ga0213861_10000603_pt1 | contig 31689 bp, 25 predicted proteins | sample PICome_4_FD_160110 | JGI IMG/M metagenome (GOLD analysis project Ga0213861, IMG submission 160110) | Coastal seawater microbial communities near Pivers Island, North Carolina, United States - PICO131 | ecosystem: Environmental > Aquatic > Marine > Coastal | place: USA: North Carolina... | reverse complement strand
GTGGGGTCATGTTCACCACCAATACATCGGCTTGTTCTAGAAGACTGAGCAGTAGCTTTCTACCCGACGCCAAGGCGACATCCAAAGTGATGCTGTGTTTGTTGCGGTTCATGCTCATGAACCAAAGCGATTCGCCATTTAAAAAGGGTGGGCCCCAAGCCCTTGCGTCATCGCCACCATCGCGTTTTTCGACTTTGATGACAGTGGCACCAAAGTCGGCCAGCAATTGGGTGGCATAGGGACCGGCGACAGAGGTCGTGAGGTCCAGTATCTTGACACCCTGCAAGTGGTCAAAGCCAGCGCCGGGGGTTTGTTGGGGAAGGGCTTGAAATGGCAGCATGGTAGCGACAAAGTAGTGGTTGATGAATAAAAAGTTTTATATGCACCGCAAGTATTGTGCCAATAAGAAATACAACTTCCAAGGGCGTCGGTGTCACAAAATGATCATTTTGTATCCAATTGAGGACATGCCGATCAATAAGTGTCCTCGTCAAGTACACTAAGTGTCGTCTGTGGGGTCTTCGCATCTGGAGTAAACAGTCTTGAGTCCAACCAATCGCGGTGTGTTGTTGCTCGATAACGCCGGTGACGTCAAGTTTGCATCGGGTCTCGGCCTTGAGTCTCTGGTGCAACGAGAATTGCTCGCTCGCCTAAAACGGCTCAGTTCGGGGCCGTTACCTGAGGTGTTTGCCATCGAAGGCCTAGAACAGCCGCTCAGCGTCATGGTCTCAGCGTCGGATCAAGGCGCGCTATTCATGATTCAGGGTAGCGATAGCGCCGATCCGCTGTTGGAGTTTGTGGCGGCTGTGCCATTTGCATCGGATATCCTGCGCCACTTTGTGACCAACCCCTACGAGGCCATGACGGTCGTCGACGCGGCAGGCTTGATTCGCTACATCAGCCCCGTTCACGAAAAATTCTTCAAAATCAGCCATGGTGCAGCGATTGGTAAGCCGGCACGCGAGGTGATTGAAAACACGCGTTTGGATTCAGTCCTGCGCACAGGTCGGGCCGAAATTGGTCAAACACAAGAAATGAAAGGCACCACACGGGTGGTGAACCGCACACCCATTCTTGATCGAACGGGCAAGGTGGTGGGCGCGATCGGACAAGTCATGTTCAAAAGCCCAGACGCATTGAACGCCATGAATGCAGAGCTTAATCGCTTGCGTCAAGAAGTTGATCTTTATCGCCGTGTTCTCACAACCAACCAACTTCAGCACCATGGTTTAAAGGAAATTGTGGGCAAAAGCCCGCGAATAGAAAAGCTAAAAGATCAGATCACCAAAGTGGCTGCCCTTGACGTTCCTCTTCTGATCACTGGTGAAAGCGGGGTGGGCAAAGATTTGGTTGCTCATGCGATCCATGCCTTGAGCACCCGATCAAACGCCAACATGGTGGTTATCAATGCCGCCGCTCTCCCAGAATCGCTGGTTGAGAGTGAGCTGTTCGGCTACGAGGGTGGCAGCTTCACGGGCGCTGATCGCAAGGGCCGTCGTGGAAAGTTTGCACAGGCCAACGGTGGCACATTGTTTTTGGATGAAATTGGTGACACACCCCTAGAAACACAAGCCAAACTCCTACGAACGCTGCAAGACGGCACGTTTAGTCGACTCGGTGGTGAGGCGCAGCATCACTCTGATTTTAGGTTGATCGCAGCAAGCAACCGAGACTTTCAGGCCATGCTGGCAACCGGTCAATTTAGGCTAGATTTGTTTTACCGCATCAGTACTGTGACATTGAAGGTTCCCGCGCTGCGCGAGCGTCTTGAAGACATTCCATTGTTGGTCGAGGCCGAGCTAGAGCGATTTGCTTCACGACACGGCACGTTGATAAAAAAATTCTCAGCAGCAGCAATGGATTACTTGCAGTCCTTGCCTTGGCCTGGCAATGTTCGGCAACTCCAGCATGTGGTGGCACGGGCAGCCATTTTTACCGATGATGAACGGATTAATATTCATGATCTGCAACCACAAAGGGATGATCAGTTCGAACCATTGGCATCTGTGTTGCCAGTCAGTACACTGCCAGCACAGGTTCACAATATGGCCCCTAGTGGTGGTGTTTATGCCGCCAAGAGTAGCGTTGAAGCAGAGATGATTCGCGCCGCGCTGACACTTTTTAAAGGCAACAAAAAGAAAGCGGCCGAGCATCTTGGCATCTCGCGTTCATACCTTTACAAGAAATTGGCTCAACTAAACGCCTAAGCAATTGAGAAAATAAAAAACACACGAGGAGACAGACATGGCAGTTTATGTGATTACGATGGTTAACATTACCGACGCAGAAAAGTACAGCAAGTACTCAGCCCTGGCGACGATTGCCAATCAAAAGCATGGCGGCGAGTTCATGGTGCGCGGTGGCAATCCGGAACCCGTTGAGGGGCAGTTGCCCTATCAGCGTGTTGTTTTGAATAAATTCGATACCCGCGAACAAGCTCGCCAGTTTTATCACTCGATGGAATATCAGGCCGCTAAAAAAGAGCGTGAAGGCGCCGCCGACTTCAACATGATTATTGTTGATGGGGTTTAAACGGATTTTTCGGTGGTTGAGTTTGGAAGCAAAACAATGGCCATGGCCAGTACGATCAGCAATAAAGCCGTGATGTCGAATGGGGTGAAGACTTCACCGAGTAGCCAAGCGCTACTGAATAGGCCGAGCACTGGTACGAGCATGATCGATACGCTACTGACAACAGGTGGCAACTTTCGCGTGAGTCGAAACCAAGCCACGTAACTAAAAGCGGTTGTCAGGCCTGCGTAGACCATGGCAAACCACTCACCCCACGACGGCCAACGCCGTGCTTCTGATTCGAAAATAACCGACAGCGGAATGAGCACCGCCGTACAGGCCGTTAGCGACCAAAAGGTGAAGCTGTGATTTGACAATGTCAGCGGGGTGTTTTTGGTCATGGCAGTACCAATCCCCCAAGCCATGGCAGCGGCCAGCATCACGATGATGCCTTGCGGTGAATTAAGAAACGCTTGAAACTCACTAAATGCCAGAATGGCTGTTGCGCTCAAGGCCAAAACCACGCCCATCGCACCTCGCCAACTCAAGGGGTTTCTGTATATCAAAACGCTGCCCACCAATGCCCAAACGGGCATGGTGTAACCGATGATAGCGGCGCGCCCTGAACTCAAGAGCAGCACACCATAACCCATTCCCACTTGCCAGCAGGTCATCATGACGGTAGAGACGCGTAAGACTGGCCAGCGCTCCTTCGGTGCAACGTAAAGTGAGAGTTTTTGTTGCCATAAATATAAAGCTAGGGCAGTCAGACCAATGATGAAAGAGACGGCGCGAAGCGTCAGCGGCGGGAAACCAGTCTGAAGCGCAAATTTCATCACTGGATAGCTCAGTCCCCAAAAAAAAGTAACCAAAACCAACAAGCTGACATCCAACTGGTTGATGCGATTGGAAGCGATCATATCGCGAGCTGTCGGCGCAGCTGACTTAAGACAGGCCCTAAATGGATTTGTAGTAAGCGGTGAGGGTCTTCGGTCATTGGAAAATGGCCAAATCCAGGCATTGCTTGAAAGACGGCACCAGGTATTTCGTTGGCAACGCGGCTCAAATGAAAACTTCAATGGCTTGCTGCGCCAGTACATTCCTAAAAAAAGACCCTTATCGACCGTGACCACTGATGAACTTAAAATGATTCAAGATCTTATTAATCACCGACCACGAAAACGATTAGGATTTAAAACGCCGCACGAAGTGTTTCACCAGTCTTTAAACTGTGTTGCACTTCGTACTTTAATCTAAGTCATTCTTAATCGTGACTTGTGAACTCTAACTGCCTTAATGACTGATGGCAAGCCTGCTTACATAAGTATTTTCACGGGGAAACCCAACAGCTTTTTACCGCCCCATTCCTTTTGAGAAAAAGCGATTTTTTTGGGTTATGACGAAGGTGATACCACGGCCGTCGAGCGTCCCCTGCATGGAATTTGTCATTTGTCTTAAACGGTTCTGCCGCCATCAACGACAATTTCTAGGCCGGTCAAGAAGTTTGCACTGTCTTCGGCAAGAAATAGAGCGACATTGGCGATGTCGGCGGGTTGGCTTAAGCGTCCCATGGGAATGGTGGCAATGAATTTTGCTCTGTTTTCTGGGGTGTCGGGTATGCCCATAAAATCACCAAGCATGCCCGTGTCACCCATGACGGGACAAATAACGTTGACACGAATGTTGTCGGGTGCAAACTCAAGGGCCAGAGACTTCGACATGAGGTTGGCAGCGCCTTTGGAGGCGTTATACCAAGTCAGGCCAGGTCTCGGACGAATGCCAGCAGTTGAGCCCACATTAATAATGCAACCCGATCGGCGCTCGCGCATCAATGGCGCAATCGCCATCACCATGTGATAAATCGCTTTGACATTCACATCAAACACCCGATCAAATGTGGCCTCATCCACATTGAGTAAAGGCTGATTTTTGTGTGTGTAGCCGGCGTTATTCACGACAATGTCGAGCTGACCAAAGTTAGAAAGGGTTTGGGCAATCAGATGATCAACATCTGCTCGTTTACTGACATCGCATCGAACGGCAAGTGCGGCCGCTCCGATGGCCTTAGCCACTGCTTGGGCGCCCGCTTCATTTAAATCTGCCAGTACAACCTTGGCGCCTTCTTGCGCGTACACCCTTGCGATTTCGGCACCAAAACCACTCGCTGCACCCGTAACGATGGCAACCTTTCCTTTTAGTCTCATGTCTTATCTCCATTGTTTATGACGCCATTCAATACCATCGACTCACATGACCGTCTATTCCTCTGCCTTGGTCATGAGTCCTTGATGGTTGGTAACAACAGGACTATTTTTGAAGGTACGACAGCAAGGTTGGTGACGGCAATAAAAATGGTGTGTCTTCTTTGATAGTAGCGTCAAGCTCAACCAATGTCACATGGTTAAATCAGTTGGTTTGTGCCAGGCATCGGTGGCGCGCACAACTGTAAAACAACAGTCATTTGAGTCGCCATGTGCCTTAGGGTTTTCCCGTCGTTACATTTGGTTCATCGGTGCTTTACAGTAAAAGTGAAATAACTCAAAACTAACTATCAACAGCTGTTTGTCTCAATTTGGAGCAATATTTCAAGGGGCTGGTCCCAATGGCACGGCAACAATCAGATCAGTGAGTCGGGGCTATTTTTAGGGTTTTATAGAGCACGTTCTAGCGGCAATGGCTGTGACGTTGTCATTGATTGGCGAGTAGTCCGGGCAGCGGTCATGCACATCAATTTTAAAAAAACCACAAAGGAGAGAGACATGAAAAAACGCTCACAGGCAGTGGCTTCACAGCAACGACGACAGGTCATCAAGGGATCGGTCGCAGCCCTTGGCTTGGCATCTATTGGATTACCCAGCATTTCTTTGGCGCAAAACAAACCCATCCGAATTGGCATGCCAACGATCCTGTCTGGTCGAGTGGCCATGCTCGGCGAGTCTTCGCGCAATGCCGCCATCATGGGTGTAGAGGCGTTTAACGCCGCTGGCGGTCTCAATGGTCGCATGGTTGAGTTGGTTATTCGTGACTCAAAAGGCCGTCCTGATGAGGCCGCTCGTATCACGCGCGAATTGGTGAACAGTGATGGCTGTGACATGATTCTCGATGCCGAAGCATCATCTGGTGCTTTTGCTGTGCACGAGGTCGCACGCGATTTGGGTTTTTTGGTGATTCACACATGCTCAGAGACCTCGTCATTAACGGCCGATCCAAAAATGCGTATTCCCAACGGTTTTCGTGCAGCGCGTCAAGGTGTGCACGACGCCATTGTGGGTGGTGAATACGCCGGCCGAGTCGCCAAAGAGAAGGGTCTTAATCGTTGGATGAGTATTTCCCCCGATTATTCTTATGGCCTTGACACAACGGCTGAATTCTTTGAATACCTCAAGTATTTCAACAAAGATGTTGAGGTCGTGAATTCAGTTTGGCCCAAGCTCTTTCAGGCTGACTACAGTGAACCGATCACCAGATTGTTGCAAGGCAAGCCACAGGCGATTTATTCATGCCTGTGGGGTGGCGACCTGACCTCGTTTATTGATCAGGCCAGTATTTACGGCTTGATGAAAGATCGGCAGTTTTTCGGTGTCAACATGGCTGACTACGCGGTGCTGACGGCCATTAAAGCTGTACCACCCAACATTCATTCTGGCAACCGGTACTTGAAGTCAATCCCCAAAACGGCGCAAAACGCGGCTTGGTGCGATGCCTACGTGGCAAAGTTCAAGACCATGCCACTGAATTGGTCTTGGGAAAATGCGGTGGGTATCGATTTCATGCTCGCTGCGATCAAGCAGGCTAACGGCACTGACACGGCGAAGATGTCTGAGGCATTAAAGGGCATGACGATTAAGTCGCCTTTCGGCACTGATGGCACCATCACCATGCGGGCATCAGATCACACCATCATTGATTACGCCATTGCTTGGGGTGACTTGACGACCAAAGAGCCTTACATGGCTAAACCCAATCTCGGTGACTGGAAGACTGTTCTCGAACTCGAGAAACTTTGGATGAAATCCAAAGGCTTCATCGCTTAAGCACATCGTTATTGAACGAAGTGGCTGGGTGGTTCATTAACCACCCAGCGGCACCCTATCGACGTTGACCCCGGAGATCATCTTGGACTCAGAAGCCCTTCTAGATTGCGTGACGTCATTGTCTTGCATTGTCACTCAAACCAGCACCGGCCTAATTGTTGGCTCGTTGCTGTTCTTGGTGGCCACAGGCTTAACACTGATCTTTGGTGTGTTGGGTATTGTGAATTTTGCGCATGGCTCGCTTTATATGCTTGGTGCTTACATTGCTCTGAGTGCTTTTCGGATAACAGACAGCTTTATTTTGGCAGCGATAGCAGGCGCATTGGGGGTTGGGCTATTTAGTCTTTTCTTTGAGCGATTTTTCATGCGGCGGGTCTACGGTGCTGACGTGCTCATGCAATTGTTGGTCTGCTATGCGTTTATCTTGATCCTTGATGATACCGTCAAAATCATTTGGGGCTCTGAATTCCAATCGATGGGTATGCCGGCGTATTTCCAAGAGCCCCCTGTTTTTATCGCTGGTGGGGTTATTCCTGTTTTTTATATCTATTTAATCGGGATATCGGCTTCTATAGGCATCGGACTTTGGTTACTGCTGAGTAAAACCAAGATCGGTAAGATTGTGCGCGCTGCGGCAGTCAATCCATCCATGACGTCAGCCCTTGGATTGAACACCAGTTTGATTTTTGCCGGTGTCTTTGCCTTCGGTGGTGCCTTAGCTGGTTTGGCAGGAGCCCTTGCTGCACCGGTGCGATCCATGTCGCCGGGCATGGGATTTTCCATCTTGATCGAATCATTTATTGTGACTGTTATCGGCGGCATGGGTTCTGTCAGTGGCGCCTTGGTTGGTGCACTGCTCATTGGTTTGATCCGGTCCTTTGGCTCCATTGGTTTTCCATACTTTATCGAAGGCATTATGTTCATCGCGATGGCAATCATCTTAGTGGTTAAGCCAAGTGGCTTGATGGGTAAGGAGACGCGCTAATGATTGCAGGTTCATTTACCCGTGAAGCCCTTATTGCTGCGATTGTTCTTGCCATCCTTATACTGATCCCGTTTTTTTCGGATTCTTCTGCCGTCGTGGATTTTGGTATTCGATTGGCCGCCTTTGCCGTGTTTGCCACTTCATTGAACATGCTCGTTGGGTTTGGTGGCATGGTTTCTTTTGGTCACGCACTATATTTCGGTGCAGGCGCCTATTCGTTTGGCTTGATCATGCAGCATTTTCAGCTGCCTATACCGCTAGCTTTTTTGCTGGCTGTGGGTTTCTGTGTAACGGTCGCCGCTTTGGTGGGCGCCATTTGTGTCAGGTTAAAAGAAATTTACTTCGCTTTCTTGACATTGGCTTTTCAAATGCTATTTCATAGCATTATTATTTCTTGGACGTCGCTAACGGGGGGGGACCAAGGTCTGATGGGTGGTTTGCCACGTCCGCCGTTTTTGGGCCTAGACCTGGTGAATCCAACAGATCTGTATTGGTTCGCGGTGGTCGTGGGTGTGGGTTCACTATTGGCCATGCGATATATCTTACAGTCGCCTTTTGGTTACACCTTACGAATGGTTCGTGACAATCCAGATCGCGCCAAGTTCTTAGGCGTTAATGTTTGGCGCGTAAAACTTTTGGCCTTCGTTTTGGCCGGTGGGTTTGCTGGCGTTGGTGGCATCATCATGGCTTTACTGGTCTCAGGTGCATTTCCTGAATTCACGTATTGGACGATGTCGGGCGAGGCTGTGTTCATGGTTTTGATGGGCGGTGTAAACACCTTCATTGGACCGGTTTTAGGTGCCGCCTTGTTACTGGGTTTCAACGACGTTATCACTCGCGTGACCGAACACCATGGCTTGGCGTTGGGCGCGATCATTTTATTGTTTGCGTTGGTTTTCAAGCACGGCATCACCGACTTTATTGTCCAAGGTTGGCAACGAATCACTGGGAAAAAGGTGCAATCATGAAACGTAAACAAGTGATGGTTGTTACCGGTGGCTCAAGTGGTATCGGATTAGCCACGGTGAAGAAACTGCATGAGCAGGGGCATCAAGTCATCAGTCTGGACTTGCCAGGTAAGTGCGATCTGCCACTTTTTATAACGCTTGGTATTCAGTCTTTGCCGATTGATGTGAATGACGAAGTGTCGGTGCGCGCTGCGCACGCGGCCATAATCAAGGAACACGGCGCTGTCGACGGTTTGGTCAATAGTGCGGGTGTTATTCAAAAGCGAGAGTCGCCTGATATATTGGCCATGAAAGACTGGGATTTTGTGGTTGACACGAACATGCGTGGTACTTATCTGTGCTGTGCCGTATTTGGCACACACATGGTTGAAAAAAAGAGTGGCGCGATCGTTAACATCGCCTCAGTCACTTCAACCAGTGGTGTGCCATTGCATGCGTATGCACCGGCGAAAGCTGGCGTTCTTTCTATTACGCAGTGTTTGGCCGGTGAGTGGGGCCACGCCGGTGTCCGCGTGAATGCGGTAGCACCTGGCTATACCGAGACGCCAGCCTTGCAAGCCGCCATCGATCGAGGAGATCGCGACCGAACACAGCTGGTTAAACAGGCCGCGTTGGGGCGTATGGTTCAAACCGATGAAGTCGCTTGTGGCATCGCCTTTTTACTATCAGATCAAGCCACTGCGATTACTGGTATCAGCCTACCCATTGATTGTGGTTGGCTGGCGAGCGTCGGGTGGGAGACTTATAGTGGCTTGCCGCATACGAAGCAGGGGGCGGTGCCATGCTAAAGGTGGAGAACTTAAACAAATCATTTGGTGGGGTAATCGCAACCAGCGACGTCTCTATGAATTTTCCGACTGAATCGCTGAGTGCCGTTATTGGCCCAAACGGTGCCGGCAAGACGACATTCTTTAATCTGATATCAGGCGCATTGCAGCCCGATTCAGGCCAAATTTTGCTTGATGGCCACGACATCGTTGGCAAATCAAGCGCTGAGATCGTGCACATGGGCATCGGTCGTGCCTTTCAGGTGGCGAAGCTTTTTAAAAGTTTGACAGTCGAGCAATCGCTACGAGGTGCGCTGCTTTCGCCGCTTGGTAAATCGATAAGCTTGTCTGGTCGATTCCCCTTAGCCAGCACACGTGACCGTGCCTATGAGGTGATGGATCAATTGGGTTTGACCTCCAAAGCCAACATCGTCAGTGGCGTGTTGTCTCATGGCGATCAAAAGTTATTGGACATGGCGCTGGCCTTGGTGCTGTCACCCAAAGTGCTCTTGCTTGACGAGCCCGTGGCGGGCATGGGACCCGAAGAGCGCGAAAAGATGATGGACACCGTCCATAAGTTATGGAAAAAAGGTGGTCTGACGATCGTGCTGATCGAACATGACATGGATATCGTTTTTAAAGTTTCACAAAATATTCATGTACTGTCCTACGGTAAGGTACTGGCCGAAGGCACACCTGAGCAAATCCGTACCAATCCGCAGGTCATTGAGGCTTATCTGGGATCGGCCAAAAAGGATGCAGCATGAGCGAGACCATTCTTACAGTTGCGAACATCAATGTTTTTTATGGCTCTAGTCAGGCCTTGTTTGACGCATCTTTGAGTGTGCCAGCGGGCCAAACGCTTGCCTTGCTTGGACGCAACGGCGCCGGTAAGAGCACCACCATGAAAGCGATCGCTGGGGTGATTCCAACCCGTGATGGCAAAGTGACCTTCATGGGGAAAAATATAACGGGTGTGCCGGCCTACAAAATTGCACGAAGCGGGATTGGTTACGTACCTGAGGACCGACAAATCTTCCCGACCCTAACCGTACAAGATAACCTCATCATTGCCCACAAACTTGGTCCCAATGGTGAAGACGTTTGGCCAATCGAGCGGGTCTATGACATGCTACCGCTGCTAGCGCCATTGAAAGACCGAATGGGCGGACAACTGTCTGGTGGTGAGCAACAAATGCTGACAGTGGGTCGTTCACTCATGGGCAATCCAACAGTTTTGCTGCTTGACGAGCCAAGTGAAGGCTTGGCGCCGATCATGGTTGAAAAAATAGGCACGCTAATCGAAACGCTTAAGTCACTCGGCAATACGATCGTCCTGGCCGAGCAAAACCTACACTTTTGTCTGGGTTTGGCAGACCGAGCGGTTGTGATCGACAAGGGTGTCGATGTGTTTCACGGGTCGATTGCTGAATTAAACGCTGATGACGACATCAAGCAGCGTTATCTTTCAGTCTAATGTTTAAAGGGTGGTAAAGCAGACTGACTGCTTCACCACCGTAGGTCTCAGCGTCAAACCCCCGCCGTCAGTTACGAGAAGCGCATACCACGGTAACCATCTGCGGCAACGTCATTACAAATTGAACGATAGTGGCTCAAGCCGCCCGCATACGGCATGAAGACCCGTGGCTTGCCAGGAACATTGGCGCCCAGATACCAAGAGTGTTTGACCTGTGGCAACAACGTCGCGTTAGCGGCCCGATCAACTTCTTGCTGCCATTGATCACAGGCTCGGTCAGAGGTTTGTACGGTTTCAAGTTGATGCGTGCGCATGTGTTTGATGCAATCGGTAATCCACTCGACGTGCTGTTCAATCGCCGGTGGCAGATTGCAGAGTACTGATGGGCTGCCTGGCCCGGTGATGGTGAAAAGGTTGGGATAACCCGGGATCTGTAAACCGAGGTAAGTACGAGGGCCAGCCTGCCAATCGTCGTTGAGTTTGCGACCACCCAAGCCTTCGATATTGAGCTTCAGCAGCGAGCCTGTCATCGCGTCAAACCCTGTTGCAAACACAATGATGTCTAGGGGGTAGACTTTTTCGGTGGTTTTGATACCAGCGGGAACGATCTCTTGCATCGGTGCATCGCGCAGGCTAACCAACGAAACGTTGTCTCGGTTAAAGGTGTCGAAGTAGTTTGAGTCGATGGGGGGGCGCTTAGCAGCAAAGGGGTGATCAATGTCCGCCAGAATTTCGGCCTTAACGGGGTCTTTGATCAGCTGACGTATTTTCCGCTGAATAAATTCAGCGGCAGTCTTGTTGGCATCATTGCTTACTAGTAAGTCCTCAAAGGTCGCTCTAAATTGCAGCCCACCCTTCTGCCAAGCCGCTTCATAGATCTGTTCGATCTCATCGGCGGGTGTTTCAACGGCCTTGCGCTTTTCAATGTGAAACGGGTGTCCGTTACCATTGGTGGTCATGATTTCGTAGATTTCATCAGCGTGGGCTTTGGCGTACTGCTTAAAATCCTCAGTTAGCGGTGCGTTATTGGCCGGCAAGCTGTAGTTGGCCGTGCGTTGAAACACGGTGACGTGGTCGGCTTCTTTGGCAATCATCGGGATTGCTTGAATGCCGGTCGATCCGGTCCCAATAACGCCGACATGTTTGCCTTTGAAGTCCACGCCCTCATGTGGCCACGCGCCAGTGTGAAACCATTGACCGGCGAAGCGATCAAGACCTGGGGTATTGGGTACATTTGCCGAAGATAGGCAACCCACGGCGGTAATTAAGAACTGAGCGCGCAGTGTTTCACCGGCTTCTGTTTTAACGACCCATTGATTCTTGGCTTCATCAAAATTTGCACCGGTGACGCGGGTGTCAAAAGAGATGTCGCGTCGTAAATCAAACTTGTCAGCAACGTGATTGAGGTAGCGTAGGATTTCAGGCTGTTGTGGATAGCGCTCTGACCATTCCCACTCTTGGACCAGTTCTTTTGAGAAGTAGTACATGTAAGAGTGGCTCTCTGAGTCGCAGCGGGCGCCCGGGTAGCGGTTCCAAAACCAAGTGCCCCCAACACCGGAGCCCGCCTCGAGGACTCGCGTGCGCAGCCCAAGTTTGTCGCGCAGACTGATCAATTGGTACATACCGGCAAATCCAGCGCCAATAACGATAGCGTCAAGCGTATTTGTGTTCTGCATGGTTAACCTACTATTCCAAGGTGAAAAGTGTTCGTTTCAAGTGGTTTTTATTTTTATAAAATGCGGTACTGATTTTTGTTGGGCATGTGATGCTCAGCAGCATCAAAATTTCTCTCTCAGGTGTACTTTTTATGCGCACCTGTGTCAACGGGCGCGGCTGGCCGAAGGGTTCTATTGATGAGGCATTGCAGTGATTGTGGCCAATCTGCAAAAACATTACCCCATGTAGACACCGCCGTTCACGTCAAGCGTGGCGCCCGCCATGTAATCTGAGCCCTTGCTGAGTAAAAAGGCGATTGGTAGGGCTATTTCATTAACCGTGGCCATTCGTCCCAGCGGAATAGAACTGAGATCAAAGGGTTGACCATTGGTCATGGCAGTGTCGGTTGCACCAGGGCAGACCGCATTGATTTGTACGCCTGCCGGTGCCCCTTTTCTGGCCAACCATTTCACCATGGCACTGACCCCACCCTTGGCGGCGACGTAGTGTGGGCTTGCCCGCAAGCCACCGCTGCGCGCGGCCACTGAACTGACAATCACAATTTTGCCTGAACCGCGTTGGATCATACCGGGTAAGAGCGCGCGCGTGAGATGCACCACGCTTTTGACATTGATGTCGATAACCGTGTCGAACACAGCATCCCAGTTGTCGTCGTCCCAACTATCCCAAGGACAAAAACCGGCATTGACCACCACCCCGTCGGGGGTTCCGACGTCTTGAATCAAACGTTCGGTTGCTTTGCGGTCACGAACATCAAAGGCAACGGCTTGGCAGGGTGCACCGGATGACTGAAGCGTGGCAGCCAAATGGTTTGGCTCATCGCGATCAGCCAATATCAGCCTAGCCCCAAGAGCCGCACAGGCAATGGCTGTTTGACCACCGATGCCACCACCGGCGCCTGTGATTAAGATTGTTTTATTGGTGAGTGAGAAAGGATTTGGCGCCATATTTTTTTCCTGGGCTATCGCCACACTTTCTTGGTGTTTGCATCAACAGCGATGGTCTTGGCTATTTCGATTGGGTCTGTCGTAATGCAATCAAAATAGATTCAGCCACGTCTTGGCGTATGGTTTTGGCATCGGTCATTCGTTGCGCCACCAATGCGATTTCATCGCCTGCAGCGCCGGCGGCGATGGCGACATTCTGTGCGTGAAGAGCCATGTGTCCTTGTTGAATACCGACCGTGGCAAGCGCCTTCAGTGCGCCAAAGTTTTGTGCCAAACCAACGGCCGCAGCAATGCCTGACAGCTGGGCTGCGCTAGTGACACCCAAGATCTTTAGGCAAGCCTGTGCTGTGGGGTGAACCTTCGTGGCACCACCAACCATGCCCAGTGCCATGGGCAACTCAATGCTGCCAGCCAGATCGCCTTGCGGGGTGACTTCGTAATGGCTCAAGCTGCGATATCGACCGGTGCGGGCGGCAAAGGCGTGGGCACCGGCTTCGATCGCACGGGTGTCGTTGCCAGTCGCTAGCGTGACGGCACTGACCCCATTCATGATGCCTTTGTTGTGTGTGGCTGCACGGTAAGGGTCAGCATCGGCAAAGTCAGCTGCCGCAATAATGCCTTGAACGATCTCGGTACCGCCGATGGCCTCGGCTTTCCAAACGGCCCGAGCACGGGCGACTCGACGATCGGCTAGGTTAGACAGGATACGCAAGTGGTGTTTGCCGCCGGTCCATTGACTGAGTTTCGGTGCCAGTGTTTCTGCCATGGTGTTCACAGCATTGGCGCCCATGGCGTCTCGTGTGTCAACAATCAAATGAACGACCACCATCGGGCCTGACCGAGTGTCAATGATACGAACTTCCAAGTCTCTGAAGCCACCACCAAGTTTAATTAGCACGGGATCGCAGGCATTGCAGATCTCGGCAATCTCGGCCTTCCGTTCAAGGACCTTGGCACGTGCCGTCCAAGGATCTGTCAGGTTGATGATCTGAACCTGCGCGATCATCTCAGTGCTACTGAGGGAGGTAAAAAACCCCCCAGTGTCTCGGCACTGTTTGGCAGTATTTCCGACCGCTGCAATGACCGAACTTTCTTCAGTGGCCATCGGGATGAGGATGTCTTGACCATCGATGATCATATTGGTCGCGATGCCCAGCGGAACGGTAAACCCACCAATGGCGTTTTCGACCAGACGATTGACAAGATCAAAAGGCAAGGCACTAGAGTCTTTAAGCGTTTGAATGGTGGCGTCGTCTAATGCGCAGCGAGATTTCAGCAGGTCGAGACGTTCGTCTTGGCCTAATTGGAAGAAGCCGCTTAAACGGGAGGAATTTTCCATCATGTCATCATAAAGGCACTAATTCGAACTCAACAGCAATCGTGGTAACCACAAGACAACATCGGGAAAGGCAAAGGCCGCGGCGAGCCCCAGTAGTTGCAAGCAGACAAAAGGTGTGACCGATCTGTAAATATCACCCATGCTGATACTCGGCGGTGCAATGCCTTTTAAATAGAAGAGCGCATATCCAAAAGGCGGCGTTAGAAAGCTGGTTTGCAAAGTGATGGCCACTAGAATTGCAAACCAAACCAGAGTGTCTGAGCTGTTCATGCCAAAATCAAGCGCCACCACAATGGGTGCAAACAACGGTAAGGCAATGTAGCTGATCTCGATCCACTCTAAAAAGAAACCGAGCAAAAAGATGATCGACATGATCATGAAAAGCGTCATGAATGGACCTGACGCGATCGACAACACAGCATCTTTCACCATGGCGTCGCCGCCGATGCGTTTAAAAATCACCGAGAAGCAGGTTGCACCAATAGCCACCCACAAGATCATGGATGTGGTTTTACCGGTTTCATAAACGCAGTATTTAATATTCGACCAAGTGAGCTGCTTTGAGAAAGCCGCAATCACCATGGTGCCAAAAGCACCAATGGCTGCCGCTTCGGTTGGTGTCGCAATGCCGAGCACAATTGAACCAAGCACACCCATGATCAGTAACACTGGCGCAACCAAATCGCTGGCTAACGCGAGCCAAAGGGGTCTGGTGTCGTTTGCATCAACCACACCAGCGGGTGCTTTGTGTGGAAAGAAAAAAGCAATGGCAAGAATATAGAGAATGTAGAGCACGCCAAGCAAAAGGCCTGGAAAGATGGCGCCTAGAAATAAGTCACCCACTGAAATACCCAGAATATCGCCGACCAGCACCAGCATGATGGATGGCGGAATCAGGATACCCAGCGTGCCAGAGGCGCAAATCAAGCCAGCGGCTAAGCCCTTGTCATATTTTTGTTTTAGCATGACGGGTAAAGCGAGTACACCAAGCAAAACCACTGAGGCACCAACAATACCGGTTGAGGCGGCCATGACAATACCTAGCAGTGCTACCGAAATGGCCAGGCCACCTCGCATTCCAGCAAAAAGCCTTTCAAGGGATAGCAAAAGTTTTCTGGCGGCATCAGACTTATCAAGCATCAAACCCATAAAAATAAAAAGTGGGACGGCAAGTAGCAACCAGTTCGACAGCGTTCCACTAAAAATACGGTTAACAACCGTACCTAGGAACATGATGTTGATGCCGCCAAAAAAGCTAAATAAGATGCCAATGCCAGCAAGTAATAAAGCCACTGGGTAGCCGGAAAATATACCTGCGATTAACGCAAGCATCATCATGATCGGCAAAAAATAATCGCCCACGAATCACCTCTAAGTGTCAGTTTGTGGCGGAATTGGCACCGCTAGTGGGGCTGTGTCTGCTTATTAGAAATCCAAGATTGCGCAGGACACGACCAAAGCCCGTTAAAAAGAGTAGCCCCAGCCCTATCGGCACAAAAGATTTCACCAAGTAACGATCGATCAGGCCGCCGTAATCAGACTGCTCGTTTGATCGAATTGACATGTCGACAAAGCGGATAGAGAGCCAGGCTACGATGGCGCAAAAGGGCAAAAGAAAGAGCAGATCGCCAATGGTATCGATGGTTGCTCGCCACTTCGGACTAACTTTTGCGTACAGCATGTCAACCCTGACGTGCCTGTCTTGTTCTAAAGCATATGCGCCGCCAAGCATCACCATGACGCTCAACAAGTGCCACTGCAACTCAGTCAACCCAATAATGCTCAGCTGGTCACCGAATAACAAAATCGATTGGTCCCAAGTGGCGAGTTGGGAAAGTCGCAAAATACCGCCGATGACAGCGACTAGGACGCAAATAATGATTGGCAAAATCAACCAAGAGCTGATTCGGCCAGGCCAAGCGCCAACTACCATCAGCACTTGGCCCAGCCGTTGCAATGCATTTTGTGCAGGGCCGGCGGCTTCCACCGCCGGAGTACTTGCAGAATCAGTCATGCTTAATTTGTACTCAGACTCTGTAGGTTATGCCACTGATTCACGCTGTTCATGTAATTCAGTAATGACTCGTAAGCCTCTTTGAAAAGAGGATCATTTTTGGCTTCAGCTGCTAGGACTTTTGCCGACTCTGCTTTAAGCGCTTGTAAGACCTGTGGTGGAAAGCGTCGGACGTCAGTGCCTGCGGCTTTGAATTTCTCGAGCACAGGTATTTGAGCGGCTGGTGCCACAGACATGGTGTACACAACGTTGGCTTTGCAAGCAACCTCAAGTTGTTCTTTCTCTAAATCAGAAAGCTTGTTGTAAACGTCTTTATTCATTATCAATGAGTTCCAGCTTGATGGTTGGTGCCATCCAGGGAAGTAATAATATTTGGCAACGTTTTGAAAACCCAGTGATTGATCGATGATTGGCAGTGAGAACTCTGTGGCTTCAATACGACCACGCTCTAGGGCCACAAAAATTTCACCACCCGCAATCAGCTGCGTTGAGGCCCCTAGATTGTTAAGCACCTTTCCGCCTAGGCCGGAGATGCGCATTTTCAGGCCTTTGAAATCGTCGACTGAATTGATTTCTTTGTTAAACCAGCCACCCGGCTCAGGTGCTGTTAAGTGGCAAGGGAAAACCTGAACATTAAAGGGATCGTAAGCCTTTTGCAGGATTTCACGCCCGCCGCCTTCCCACATCCAACCCAAAAATACTTCTGGGGTTGGGCCAAATGGCATTGCACCCATTAGGCCAGTAACGGGGACGGTGCCGCCCCAATAGCCAATCCAGTCCCAACCAGCTTGAACTGCACCCGTGCTGACAGCGTTAAATACCTCAAGCGGCGGGACCAGCTCGCCCGCGCCATACACTTTCAGGTTGAATTTGCCATCGGAGACTTCGGACAACAGTTTTGAAAGATTCTCAGCGCCTTCACCCAAGAAAACCATGTTCTTTGGAAAAGTACTGGCAACATCAATTGTCTTTGATGCAAATACTGGCTCAGGTTGAGCCACAAACAGCAGTGCCGTGGCAGCTGCGGTGGTTAGTAGTTTCTTCATTGTCTTCCTCATTTCCTTAGGTTGCAGTCTGGACCCCTCAAGATTTTTGGGAAAAATATCGTGGCTGCTTTGGCCGCGATGATCGCTTCTCAACGTTTCTTTTGGAGGCTTTGATGTTTCAAAGGTTTGCGGTTTTTATGACTAAACCGTCTTTCTTGATTAAACCGACAAGGCTCGCTTAAGTCAACGGATTGCTTAGCACCCTAGGGATATCACTGAAGAAGGTTGTGAAAATTAATGGCGTGAGACTTAGATCAATGCTTGGGTGTGACCGTCAACCACGAGTTCTTGACCGGTAACGTTACGTGCCGCGTCACTGGCGGCAAAGAGCGCCATGTTGGCAACATCGCGCGCAGGGATCAGTCGACCCAGTACCGCTTGCTCTTCGTGCCGCTTGGTTAATGCATCCTCAGGAACGTTCAAGTTTTTGGCTTTGGCGGCGATCACGGCCCGAATCCGTGGCCCATCGACGGCACCAGGCAAGATGGCATTGACACGTATACCAAACGGACCGAGTTCGATAGCCAGTGACTTGGTGAAACCAACCACAGCCCATTTAGAGGCGGAGTAAGGTGTTCGTCCGGCAAAGCCCAAGTGACCAGCAGCAGATGACAAGTTTAATATCACACCATGGACTGAAGATTTCAACAGTGGCACGGCTTCTCGGGCGCAGAGGAATTGGCTGGTAATGTTGACCGCGAGGGTTTGGTCCCAATCAGTTTTGCTAAGAGACTCCACTGGACCTGTGGGTCCCGCGATGCCGGCGTTGTTGATGAGTACGTCCAAGCCACCCAGCGTTTCTTTGGCCTGGGCAAACAAGTTTTTGACGCTGGCCTCATCGGCCACGTTTGCTTTGAGGGTGACCAAGCCCGGCAATTCGCGCTTGGCTGTGGCGAGTGCCGCTTCATCGATGTCGCAGATCATGACGCGACAGCCTGCGCTACTAAAAACACGGGTTATCTCAAGGCCAATGCCGCTTGCACCGGCGGTGATCAACACACGCCGATCTTTCATACTCATATCTGCAAACATGGTTTTGTCTCGTTATTTAGGGTTTGGTTGGCGATGACTTGAATCATCTGGATTGACCGAGAATCAGGTCAGCGGCTTTTTCAGCAATCATCATGGTTGGAGCGCCGGTGTTACCCGATGGCATATTGGGCATGATAGAAGCATCCACTACTCGCAAATTTTGTAGGCCAATCACGCGTAATGAAGCGTCGACCACTGAAGCGGGATCGTTTGCTGGTCCCATGCGGCAGGTGCCCATAAAATGCCAAGCCGTGCCACCCCGTTCGCGTGCGCACGCCAGCAGCTCATCGTCACTGGTAGCAGAAGAGGGTGGAAAATCATCGCCATCAATGTAGGGTGACAGCGCCGAGCTGTGCAAATATTGGCGGGCTAAACGCAAGCCGTCGATCGCCACTTGGCGGTCGCCTTCGTCATCCAAGTAGTTGGGCTGTACCAGCGGTAAAACCGTCGCGTCGGGCGACTGTATCCGGACAAAGCCACGGCTTTTGGGTCGCGTGTTGTAAAAACCCAAGGTCATACCCTCGAAATTATCGAGCTGGCCGGCAATGCCTGCTGCATAGCTGCCTGGTGAAAAATGAAACTGTAAGTCGGGTTCGCTGACACCAGCCGAAGATCGTTCGAACGCAAAGCACACCGAAGGGCTGATGGCCAAGATGCTGGGTTTGCGCAATAACCAACGCAGTACTTGTCCGGCCAGCGGTAGTCCTCGGGCGACTGAGTTCAATGTCTTGATCCCTTTTACGCGCGCCACTGAACGAACCATATAGTGATCTTGAAAATTTGCACCAACCCCCTTGACTTCATGCACGGGATTGATGCCGTATTGCGCTAGTAAATTGGTTGGTCCGACACCAGACAGCTGCAATAACTTCGGGGTGTTGGCCGCGCCAGCGCTGAGAATGACCTCGCGTCGTGCTTCAAAGGTTTCAATCTGATTGCTGGTAGTGCGCCGGAATTGGACGCCGGTGGCGCGTTTGCCGTCAAAGGTCACGGCCAACACTTGGGCATGAGTAAGGACTTGTAGATTGGGTCGGTTTTTGGCGGGTTTTAAAAAGGCTTGGGCAGCACTGACTCGCCGACCTTTGTGAATCCACCGCTGGTAGTAGCCCGCACCGCGCTGGCTGGCTGCGTTGTAATCGATATGGGCGGGTAACCCATGCTCGGCAGCACCCTCAATAAAGGCGTCGCAGAGGGGGTGGCGCCAGTCACAGTCGGTAATGGGCAGCAGGCCTTGGCTGCCTCGATAGTGTGGGTCATGCTCACCCAAGCGCTGCTCGGTTTTTTTAAAGTAAGGCAACACATCAGCGTAAGACCAGCCGGCATTTCCAAGCGCGGCCCAAGCGTCGTAGTCTGAAGCGATGCCGCGCGTGTAATTAAATCCGTTGATCGAACTTGAACCACCCAAGGTGCGACCCATGCGCGTGATGACTCGACGACCGAGTGTCTGGGTGGATGGCTCGGTCTGGAAATCCCACGTGTAAGCGGGGTCATGGCCTACTTTAATAAAACCCGCAGGGATGTGAATGTAGGGGTTTCGGTCCGGCGGACCGGCTTCAATCAAGCACACCGAAATTGCAGGATCGGCCGTCAGCCGGTTCGCCAAAAGGCAACCCGCAGCGCCAGCGCCCACCACAATAAAGTCCACTTGTTGATTCACGATCGGTTGGCTCATGATCATGTCATCCGAATAAGACAATCTTAACTTTCTACCATACGGCGAGACTGCCTGAACGATTGAGTGGCGGGTGGTGATCGTTTAAGCAGCAAGAAAAAATCCTGCGACCCCGAGACTCGCCGCTGGACCCAGACACGAAATCAGTTGATGGAGACCCCGCGATAGCCGTCTCGGGTCACTTCGTCGCATATTTTGCGATACTTATCGAGACCCGCAACGTAGGGCATAAACACCCGTGGTTTGCCCGGAATATTGGCGCCCACATACCAAGAGTTCGCCTTTGGGTAGAGTGTTTGATCAGCGACTTCATTGACATGCTTGATCCACTGCTCTTGTGCCTCGGCTTGCGCTTGGAAGGTCGCTTTGCCTGTGCTACTCATGTGTTCAACCAAATTTGCGATCCAGTCGACGTGTTGCTCGATGGCCGAGATCATGTTGGACTTAACCCCAGGACTGCCGGGACCTGTGATGATCGCTAAGTTCGGAAAGCCGTTGACCATCACACCCAAATAGGTTTTGGGGCCGTGCTCCCAAGCGTTGGCCAGACGAGCCCCGCCTTTGACACGAATATCCATATCAAGGATAGCGCCAGTCATGGCGTCGTAGCCCGTGGCAAAGATCAAGTCGTCTAAATGGTAGTGCTCGTCGGTGGTGCGCAAACCATCAGGGGTGATGGCTTCAATGGGCGCTTGACGCACATTAACCAAACTCACGTTGTCACGGTTATAGGTTTCGTAATAATTGGTATCAAGACACAAGCGCTTGGTACCGATCGGGTGATCGTTGGGCACCAGCCATTCAGCGACTTTCGGGTCTTTGACGGTGGCACGAATCTTATCGTGAACAAACTCACACGCCAAGTCATTGGCTGCCTGGTCGGTGAGCAAGTCTTTGTAGGCATAGAGAAAGCTGATGTTGCCACCGGTCTTCCACTTGGTTTCAAACAGGCGTTGACGCTCCTCAAACCCATCGTCAGCGGCAAACTTCTCCGGTGGCGCATGTCCAGCAATACCAAAAGGCGTCTCTTTGGCGCGTTCGCGCCACGCGGGGTACTGTGCCTTGTGTGGCATCGCCACATCGGGCGTGAGTGGCCGGTTCATGCTGGGCACACTGTAATTGGCGGTGCGCTGAAACACGTACAGATGCTTGGCTTGTTGAGCCACGATGGGAATCAGTTGTATGCCTGACGAGCCTGTGCCAATCACACCAACCGTTCGGCCGGAAAAATCAATGGTTTCTTTGGGCCATTGGCCGGTGTGAAACCAACGGCCTTTGAATTGATCAAGCCCCGGAAAATTGGGCACTCGTGGCAGCGATAGGTTCCCAACAGCCAGTACCAAGTGCTGTGCGGTAAATGTGTCACCGTCAACTGCCCGAATGGTCCACGTGGCCATGTCATTGTCAAACTCAGCGGATTCAATGCGAGTGTTGAACTGAATGTCTTTTCTTAAATCGTAGCGATCGGCCACATGGTTGGCGTACTTTTCAATATCAGGCTGCGCAGAAAACCGCTCAGGCCATTCCCACTCTTGCTGTAGGTCGTTGTCAAATGAATATGAATACTCAAGACTTTCGACATCACAGCGCGCCCCTGGATAACGGTTCCAGTACCACGTGCCACCCACGCCGTCGGCTGCCTCGAGCACTCGAACCCGATAGCCGAGTTTGCGCAAGCGATGCAGTGCGTACATGCCACCAAAGCCTGCGCCAATGACAATCACGTCATACTGCTGGGTCGATTGGGGTGCAGTCATCGTTTTCTCCTCTGTGTCTTTAGTCTGGTATTTGGGTGGTTTTTAGGCACGCTTTGCGTGCAGCAATCGCCATGTCACACACCGCTTGGTGGGCCACATCAATGAGATTGGCCATTCGGATGAAGCCATGTGTCATGCCGGCATAAACCCGCAGTTCTACATCAATACCGTTGGCTTCGAGTGCTTGGGCGTAGCGAACACCATCATCACGAAGCACGTCGTGGTCAGCAATGGCAATCCAAGTCGAAGGCAGTGATTTTAGATTCTCATCGCGCAGGGGTGAGATACGTTTATCGGTCCAGTCGGCGCCCGGTGCGTAGTGCTCGAAAAACCATTGCATGTCGCGCTTGTATAAGAAATAGCCTTCGCTGAATTGTTTGTAACTATCCGTCTCAAAATCACAATCTGTGACTGGGTAAACCAACAACTGCTTGGCAATTGGAATGCGATGATTCAGTGCATTAACGGCAATAGCTGCTAAGTTGCCACCGGCACTGTCACCCGCAATCACCAAAGGCACTGCCGAGCCGGCCAGTGACTCGCGTTCTTGATGGGCCCATTCAATGCTGTCGATCGTGTCTTCGAGGGCACTGGGATAGGGATGCTCTGGTGCCAATCGATAGTCCAGCAACAAAACCGCACATTGACTGTGTTGGCAGAGTAGGCGCGCGAGAGCATCAAATTCGGCCAAGGTGCCCAAACACCAACCACCACCGTGTAAGTAGACGATCAGACCGGACTCAGTGGGTCCGCTGCGATAAAGCGCGGCGGGCAATCTGCCCCATCGAACCGGCACGTCAATGGACGAGACGCCATGCACAGCAGGACCATCGCCCAGAGCGGCCGCGCTAGCGGCCATCACCTCTCGCGCCTGTTCGGGCGAGCACTCATGAAAGCTAGGGCGCCCGCTGGCTTGAATGGATGCCAATAGGTCTGCAATTTTGGGGTGTAAGGTCACGCCGGTCTCCATTTGTTGTCAAGCATCACCCATTAATACCGGCACTGAGCAACTGGGTCTATTTAAAGAGGGCGACAGAAATCGCTCTCTTACCCTCAACATCAAGCCATCTTGATCGTTTGATGGGTTGAAATGATTGTCATGAGCCGGTTGGTCAAGTGCGATCGATTTCATAAGTCAAATGACCAGTCATAAAAAGTGGGGATGGTCAGGTCCCTATTGACGGGCCGAAACGACTTTGAACAATACTTTTGGTCTTTTTGGGGTGTCGATAAAGTTGACATCAGCCATCTTCTCTCCAAGCGGTTTGGTCAAACTATGGTTTAAAAGCCATTGATTTAGTGCATTCCTAACCTATGCCAATTCGATTATTCAGAGTCTTTGCAAATTAATTGAAGTTTGGCGTACTCACTGCTATTGTCAGTAAGAAATGTCTTAGTGTCCAGCGATGGTGTGAGCCAGATGTCAATCAAATCCAAATGAGCGTTTTAACGGGAAAATATATTTACTGTTGGCTGAATATTTTTTAAGTTGTTGATTTTATTTGGTAATAAATGCCTTGCGCACCGTCAAGAGGTTTCTTTAAGTTGGTCCGATTGGTTTTTAAAAGTATGAATGTTGCGCATGCGATTCGCACGTGATTTGTGATTTTAGTAAAGCCATAAAACGTGTTTTTTCATAAAGCATTTCGAGTCATCCACTCATGTTGAGTTAACCCCTAACTGAAAAAACAACCAAAGAGACAACAAAAGAAGTATCAATAGGAGGCGGTATGAAAGGCGTCGTATTTGCTGGTAATAGACAATTGGCGTTTCAGGATTTTGAAGATCCCACGCCCGGCCCTGATGAGGTGGTGTTGGAAATCAAAGCATCGGGGATGTGTGGCAGTGATCTGAAATTCTATCGAGCCGCACCCGGACAAGCGGCGCGCGAACTGGGTTTTAAAAATCCGACGCCCGTGATTGCTGGTCATGAGCCTTGTGGTGTGGTTATTGCTTTGGGTAAAAATGTGAAGCCTGGCCAGGCCTACATTGGGCAACGTGTCATGGTTCACCATTACAAAGGTTGCGGATTCTGTCCCCATTGCGCCACGGGTTGGATGCAACTTTGTGTTGACGGCGTTGATAAGGTTTATGGCCTCACCGGACACGGTGCGCACGCGCGCTATATGAAGTGCCCGGCAACTACTTTGGTCGAGCTGCCCGAAGAATTGAGTTTTGAGACCGGTGCGGCCATTGCTTGCGGGACTGGAACAGCTTGGGGCGCACTCAAGCGTCTGGATCTGGCGGGAGAGCACACGATCGCCATTTTTGGTCAAGGGCCAGTGGGTCTCTCAGCCACTCAGCTGGCCAAAGCCATGGGGGCGCAGGTCATCGCATTGGATGTGAGTCCCGCAAGGCTCGAGAGAGCCAAAGCATTTGGTGCCGATCACGTCATCAACCCGGCCGAAGATGATCCGGTTCAAGCCATTAAAACGCTGACCCGTGGTTTGGGCGCACATGCCTCATTGGATGCATCCTCATCGCCGCAAGCGCGCAGCCAAGCCGTGCAGTGTGTGCGCACGTGGGGCAAGGCCTGCTTGGTTGGTGAGGGTGGTGACATGACACTGAATGTCAGTCCAGATTTGCTGCGCAGACAAGTGACTTTGATTGGCTCATGGACGTTTTCTACGCACGGTCAAGCCGACTGTGCGCGCTTTGTCGCCGATCGAAAAGTCGATGTCGATCAGTTGTTTACCCATCGTTGGTCGCTCAAAGATGCTGAACAGGCCTATCAGATCTTTGATCAACAAAATGAGGGCAAAGGTGTGTTTGTCGGCTTCGATTAAGATCACATGCGTTCGCTTAAAAAAGGCACCACAGCCTTTTAAAGCGAGGAGGTTATAAATGTGATTGACATTAACCAGTACCCCACCATCGGCGCCGCTTTTTTTGAAGCGGCGTCCCGCTACGCTGATCATTCTTTGCTGGCCGTGCCGCCCAACCAGAGCCGTCGGTATGCCCCACAGGGCCTTGAGCTGACCTATGCCGAGGTTGCTGCCCGGGTGCGTCCATTGATGCAAATCTATGCTCTAGCGGGTTACGGTCACGGCCATCGAGTGGCGTTGTCACTAGAAAATCGACCCGACCACGTCCTGCACAAACTGGCGTTGAATGCCTTGGGTGTCTGTTGCGTCCCCGTTAATCCAGACTATCGGGTGCAGGAGCTTGCCTTTTTAATCGATCACTCAAAAGTCGATTTGATCGTGGCGTTGCCTGAGTTGTGCGCCGCGATTAACGAGGCGCTCGAACACACGACGTGGTGTCCCCCACTGATCGCCATTCAAGATGTTGGCACGGGTCTCAGCGCACCCACGAGAGCGGCTTTGACGCAAGCAATCAATGGCGAAACACCCGCGAGTATTTTGTATACCTCTGGCACGACGGGTAGTCCCAAAGGCTGCGTGCTTTCACACCGCTACGAGTTAGCCTCAGGGGCTTGGTACGCATCACTTGGCGGATTGGCAGTGATTAGGCCCGCCCAAGAGCGACTCTATAACCCGTTGCCACTGTTTCACGTTAACGCATCCATCCTGTCGTTTTATTGCATGATGTTGACAGGTAATTGCCAAATACAATCCGACCGGTTTCAACCAACGCGCTGGTGGGACGAGGTTCGCCAATCAAACGCGACCATTGTTCATTACCTTGGCATCATCATTCCGTTGCTTCTGGCCCAACCACCAGACAAAAACGACCAAGCGCATCATCGGGTTCGATTCGGTTTTGGGGCCGGTGTCGAACCCCAATTGCACGCTGTGTTTGAGGCACGATTTGGTTTCCCCTTGCTTGAGATATGGGGGATGACGGAAATGGTTCGAACCTTGGTTGATTGCGAACCGCCCCGCCAAGTCGGCACGCGCGCGTTTGGACGTCCCCGTCCAGGCGTAGAGGTCAAGGTCGTGGATGGTCATGACAACGCGGTGCCCAGTGGCACACCCGGCGAGATGCTGATTCGGCATTCAGCACAAACACCGCGGCTAGATTTCTTTTTGGGTTATCTCGATGATGAGGCCGCCACTGCCCATGCTTGGCGCAATGGTTGGTTTCACACCGGTGATATTGTGGTTCAAGACCCAGACGGCATGATTCACTTTTTTGATCGGGACAAACATATCATCCGCCGATCAGGCGAGAACATATCAGCGGCGCAGGTCGAAGCGGTTTTACAAACGCATCCTTGGGTACAAACTGTTGCGGTGCTGCCAGTTGCTGATGAGATACGTGAGCAAGAGGTTCTGGCGTGTGTGGTGTTGAGCGATACGGCTCAAAAAACAGCGGGGGATTTAACAGCTGTCGGCCACGAAGACAAGGCACTGGCGTTATTCGAGCACTGTTACCAAGCACTTGCCTATTACAAGGCGCCAGGATGGATTTTGTTTTTGGATAGTATTCCGACCACGGCAACACAAAAAATACAAAAGCACCGTATTTTCAGTGCCAACGAAGACCCCAGACGGCGACCAGGGATCATTGATTGTCGAGACCTTAAGAAGCGTTATTAGAAAAAACAGGACAGCCAGTCTTTGTTGGGTTTGGTAGCGGCAAAACAAAAGGTGTTTCAAAGCGCGCCTGAGTCAAAGAGGGCTAATCCTAGACTTTAGTGACCGTTAGTTTGAGCAAAGGCACACCCTCTTGAACTTGATCGCCAACCGCAAAAAGCAAGGCTTGCACCACACCGTCATTTGGGGCGCTGATGGTGTGCTCCATTTTCATGGCTTCAATCACCGCTAGCGGCTGCCCTTTTGTCACGGTGTCACCAACTTGAACCATAAAGCTCACCATGCTGCCTGGCATAGGGGCTTGCAAATTGCCGACATCGTCGTGGGCTTGTGAGGCCTGTGACAAGGGATCTACTGCTGTTATTTGGGTTATGCCTTGAGCGCCAAACAGCGTGTAGCATTGGTCAATGGCATAAATCGAAAATAACAACGGCGGGTGGCACCATTGAACCGTGAACGCAGTGTCAGTCAAACATACGTAGCGCAGGGGCCCGATCTGATCACCCACTTGCAGGGTAAACTCGCCGTCTTTGCCGTAAGTTAGCGTGGCGCTCAAGGTGTTTTGTCGGTATTCAAAGTCAAGGCGGCGTTGCGTTTGTCCAAAGGCGCGCCAACCGTCGCGCACTGAAAATGCGTCGTGGGTTTCAGTGGCTGTTTCTCTTCGCAGTGCGTGAGCCACAGCGGCTGCCACGGCTTGATTGACCCCAATGTGGTCTTGATCAAATAGCGCATCAGCTTCACGGCTAATGAGCGCCGTGTCTAGCCTTGCTTTGGAAAAAGAATCGGTTCTGATGATATCGCGGAGAAATTGCACATTGGTGGTTAAACCGACAATATGCGTGTCGGCCAGAGCCGCCCCAAGCCGTGCCAGCGCTTGTGCACGGGTGGCGCCATGCACAATCACTTTGGCAATCATTGAATCGTAAAAAGGGGTGATCGCATCGCCAGCTCGAACCCCATCGTCAAAACGCACGCCTGCCATTGGGCCATCAAATGGCGCGACGGTGAAGGCGCTGTGTGGTGGTTTGTTATAAGTCGACACCAGACCGGTGACGGGCATGAATTGATTGTTGGGGTTTTCGGCGCAAATCCGAGCTTCGATCGCATGGCCGTTGATACGCAGTTGATCTTGGCGCAAAGGGAGAGGTTCACCGGCTGCAATTCGCAATTGCCACTGCACCAAGTCAATCCCGGTGACCGCTTCAGTTACTGGGTGTTCCACTTGCAAGCGCGTGTTCATTTCCATGAAATAAAAGCGCATGTTCTCGGGGTCGTCATGGCCGTTGGGTTGCTCGACAATAAACTCTACCGTACCTGCTCCCACATAGCCCACAGCTTGTGCAGCGGCGACCGCGGCTTGTCCCATTTGTTGCCGCATGTCTTCGGTCAGGCCTGGGGCGGGGGACTCCTCAATCAGTTTTTGATGTCGGCGCTGGACCGAACAATCCCGTTCAAACAGGTAAACGCATTGGCCATGGTTGTCGGCAAAAACCTGTATTTCAATGTGGCGGGGTTGTTGCACATACTTTTCGATCAGGACCGCATCGTTATCAAAACTGTTGGCAGCTTCGCGTTGGCAAGAAAGTAGCGCTGGGGCGAAGTCCTCAGCACTCACAACCACCCGCATGCCTCGGCCGCCACCGCCTGCGCTGGCTTTGATGATGACGGGAAACCCGATCTCGCCAGCCTTTGCTATCAACAGATCGGGTGATTGGTCACTGCCGTGGTAGCCCGGCACCAAGGGCACGCCGGCTTGTGCCATCAGGCGTTTGCTTTCAGCTTTTAAGCCCATGGCTTGGATGCTGTGTGCGGACGGACCAATGAATACGATGCCGCGCTCGCCACAGGCTTCTGCAAATGAATGGTTTTCGCTTAAAAACCCATAGCCGGGGTGAATCGCTTGAGCACCTGTTGCGATGGCCGCATCAATGATGCTTTGCCATTGCAGGTAGCTTTCTTTGGGTGAATCACCGCCGATAGGCACGGCTTGGTCGCAGCTGGCCACGTGTTTGGACTGTGCATCCGCGTCGGAATACACCGCCACGGTACGGATGCCCATTTGGCGGGCTGTCGCCGCGATGCGGCAGGCGATTTCTCCGCGATTGGCAATCAGGATTTTGCTAAACATGAAAGAGGCCCTTAGAAAAGCGGTCCGTCGCTGGGTTTGACTCATGGGGTCGCGTTGCTGTTCTAGCCCTCACATGCGGAAGATACCAAATTGGGTGTCTGAAATGGGTGCGTTTTCTGATGCGCTTAAGCCAAGCGCCAAAAGACGTCTGGTATCGGCAGGGTCAATAATCCCATCGTCCCACAGTCTTGCGGTCGCGTAGTACGGGTGGCCTTGGTCGGCGTATTGCTGGCGGATGGGGGCCATAAACGCTTCTTGTTCTTCTTCGCTCCAAGTGCCAGCTTGTGCCTCGATGCGGTCACGTTTGATGGTTGCTAAGACGCGTGCCGCTTGTTCACCGCCCATAACTGAAATGCGGGCGTTGGGCCACATCCAAAGAAATCGGGGTCCAAAGGCGCGCCCGCACATGCCATAGTTACCCGCCCCAAAACTGCCGCCAATGATGACGGTGAATTTGGGCACCTGAGCCGTGGCCACAGCGGTCACCAGTTTGGCGCCATGGCGAGCTATCCCCTCGTTTTCGTATTTGCGCCCCACCATGAAGCCGGTGATGTTTTGTAGAAAAACCAGCGGTATCTTGCGCTGGCAGCACAATTCAATAAAGTGGGTGCCCTTGAGTGCTGATTCAGAAAACAAAATGCCGTTGTTGGCAAGGATGCCAACCAACCGGCCATGGATTCTGGCAAAGCCACAAACCAAAGTGGCACCAAAGCGCGCTTTGAATTCATCAAACTCAGCCCCATCGACAATGCGTGCAATGATCTCTCGCACATCGAAGGGTTGACGAGTGTCTGTGGGAATTATTCCATAAAGCTCTTTTGTGGAATAAGCCGGCTCTACAGGTTCTGTGTTTGTGGGTATGGGTTCTTTGTGGCGGTTCAGATTTTTGATGGCTCGGCGGGCGAGGTCAAGCGCGTGCAGATCGTCTTGCGCCAAATGGTCAGCGACGCCTGACAAGCGGGTGTGAACGTCGCCGCCGCCCAAGTCCTCAGCGCTGACCACCTCTCCGGTGGCGGCTTTAACGAGCGGTGGCCCCCCCAAAAAGATGGTGCCTTGATTTTTGACGATGATGGCTTCGTCACTCATGGCGGGTACATATGCGCCACCCGCTGTGCATGAGCCCATGACCACCGCCACTTGGGCGATACCTTGGGCGCTCATGGAGGCTTGATTGTAAAAAATACGGCCAAAGTGGTCTCGATCTGCAAACACTTCATCTTGATTGGGAAGGTTAGCGCCACCCGAATCCACCAGATAGACACAAGGGAGCCGGTTTTGTTGGGCGATCTCTTGCGCGCGCAGGTGTTTTTTGACGGTCATCGGGTAGTAGGTGCCACCCTTGACGGTCGCGTCATTGCAAACAATCATGCATTCTTGGCCGTTGATTCGACCAATACCGGTGATCAGGCTCGCGCACGGCGCGTCGTTGTTATAGATGTTTAAGGCAGCCAGCGGTGACAGCTCTAAAAAGGGCGTGCCTGGATCAATCAACATTTGAATCCGATCGCGGGGCAATAATTTGCCGCGTGCACTGTGTTTGTCACGCGCCGCTTGGCCACCGCCCAGAGCGACCTGACTGACTTGAACCCGGAGGTCATCGACCAAAGCCTTCATGGCTTTGGCGTTGGCCTCAAAGGCAGCGCTTTTGGGGTTGAGTTGGGACCGAATTTGAGCCAAAAATTGTCTCCTACTGATTGTCTGGTATCACCAATGTGCTGATCGAATGTTCTGTTGCGAAACACTCACTTATTCTATGCATTTGATTGTAGGCGCATAACTGGGATGGTGAGCGGTTTAGGTCGAGCCAGCGGCAGCTGGCCATGGCGTTATCCGGCAGTATTACGCCTTGATGGCAGCGCCGTTTAAGGCGCTCGCCGTGTGTTTTGGGTGGTGTCGTATGAGCGCTGTGCTAAGTCGGGTCAACAGTTATGTCTCTTGAGATAGTTGACCTTCGGCCAGTAATGGCTGGCACGATGCAGTCGCTTACACTGAGCGCCCACCCAAAGGTACAGCCATGTACATCAAACCCCTGACTTCGCCTATTTCATCAAGCACCACAAAACCGACCCAAATTTGCAAGCGCTAACTTAGCTGGTTTATAACGATTTATGACTGTTGACCAATGCGTTGTTGCGCTTGATCGATTAAGCGCTCAGTGGTGTCGATCAACGTGCTGACAAAGTCATGACCAGCCGTCAGTGCATTGTGAAGGACAACCAAGTCCTCGATGTATTCATGCACCATTTGGTTGCGTAACTTACGCATAACCAGCCAGTCTTCAGTGGATGTCAGCCAACCCAGTTTTTCTGCTCGATCAAGGTTTTCAATTGCTGACGCTCGACGCTCAGCCATGGCATCAAGCAGCGTGGGCAGTAGCTTGTCTGCCAGGGTGTCTTGTAGGCGCCAAAATCGGCTGACAAACGCATCTAGCCGTTCAGCAAGTGCTGAGTCTTTGGTCAAATGTCCAAGTGCCTCGATATCCAAAGGTGTAGAAAAAAGCCTAGCATCGGTCTCTTGTAAGTACTTGGATTCCTTACGGGTAACCCGGCACAAGAAATGCAGTCTCGCTGTTAATGCAGGGTCTAGTTTCACAGAACAATTCCCGTTTGAGTCGCAACATCGTGAATGGGATGATTCATGAGATTGGGTGCTTTAAGCAAGACATCAACCCGACGTCCATGCATTGAGCGTGAAACACGGCTGGCAATGCGGGCGCTCACCAGAGCCGGATCCAAAATACTTCGATGAACCTCAACCATCAAATCCACATCCCCACCTTTGGCGTCATCACGCGCGCGCGAGCCAAACAAAGTGACACGTGCGTCATGTCACAAGG
>Ga0213861_10000602_pt1 | contig 31728 bp, 52 predicted proteins | sample PICome_4_FD_160110 | JGI IMG/M metagenome (GOLD analysis project Ga0213861, IMG submission 160110) | Coastal seawater microbial communities near Pivers Island, North Carolina, United States - PICO131 | ecosystem: Environmental > Aquatic > Marine > Coastal | place: USA: North Carolina... | reverse complement strand
ATTACAACGGAGAGTAATGAAAGAATTAGGAATGGCATTATTAGGAACACTAGCAATAGCGGTGTTCTTTGGATTTAAAGTATACCCAGATTTAGAATACACGGGTTTTTCCAGTTCGGGTGCCTGTACAGGAGAATGCTACGAAGAGTATGTAGCACTTAACGGCACAGTTGTTGAAATAGAACAACGTAAAAAAGAACTTGCTAACGCAGATGAGTTCAGCAGTATTAGAAGTTTATGGGCAGGTTGTGCCGCATGTCATGGACAAGCAGGTGAAGGTATGGGACCATTCCCTAAACTAGCAGGACAGAGTTCAGACTATATTGTAGGTAGACTTAACACTTACAAGAACAGAGGACAAGTAGGTGCTATGAGTAGCACTATGTGGGCACAGGCAGGAATGCTCAGTGACCAAGATATGGAAACAATCGGTAAGTTTATAGAAGCAGGCTTACCAGGAAAATAAGGACATATGGAATTGAAAGAATTAAACACATCCAAAGTATGCGATATACTTAACAGAATTGTGGAATTAGAAATGGCTGGAGTAGTTAGATATGCTCACAGTTCACTGATGGTTACTGGACCCAATAGGATTCCTATTGTGACATTTTTACAGGAACAGGCAAACGAAAGTTTAGCACATGCCTTACAAGCAGGTGAGTACATCACAGGCTTTGGTGGACACCCAAGTCAAAATATATCTGCTATTGAAGAAAATCACAATCATAGTGTTGAACAAATTCTCACTGAGAGTTTAGAACACGAAATGAAAGCAGTAGAGACATACAAAGAACTACTAATGGAAGTTGCTGATGCAAGTATTATGCTTGAAGAATATGCAAGAGGGCAAATTGGCATGGAAGAACAACACGCATTAGAAATAAGGAAAATGTTACAAGATTATTCATAATGGCAGATAAAATAATTAGAGCAACTATTACTGTAGAATTACCTTACAGTAATGAACTACTAAACGATGGTAGAAAGTTAGATAAAGAACTTAGGCGAGTTATAAAGAATGCTGATTTTATACCACATGAAACACAGGCAGGTAAATTAGATTACTGTAAACGACCGGTTATAAGAGATGAGACTACATTATAAAGATTGCGGTAAAATAGGATTTACATGTAGCACATTTGATTTGCTACATGCAGGACATGTTACAATGTTAGAAGAAGCCAAACGACATTGTGACTTTTTAATAGTAGGATTACAAAACGACCCTACATTAGACCGTCCAGAAAAGAATGCACCAGTGCAGAGCATTGTCGAAAGACAAATACAACTAGCGGCAGTAAAGTATGTAGATGAAATTGTTATCTACAACACAGAACAAGATTTAATTGATTTACTGCTCACATTACCAATAGACGTTCGTATCTTAGGTGACGAGTATAAAACAAAAGACTTCACTGGCAAAGACATTGCCAAGCAACGTGGCAGTAAAATTATATACAATGGAAGAGATCATTCTTTTAGTAGTAGTAGTTTACGCAAACGTGTATCAGAAGCAAACAAATAGGTATTACACAGTATGACACTTTTTCTAAAGTTTTTAGATGCTCTTGGACGAAAAAGGGTAATACTAGATAGACAAAGTAACATACCATATTTAACTAGGTACTACTTGTTTTTAAAAGAACGCAAGTGGTTCCCTTTCAACATATTTTTACATAACTTTCACAAAGGAGACCCAGATGATTTACATGACCATCCTTGGCCTTATTGCACTATTATCCTTAAAGGTGGCTATTGGGAGCACCTTAAAACTGGCGAACGAAAATGGCGGAGGCCCGGTTCCTGTCGTTTTGCAGGCAGTCGTAGCCTACACCGCATTGAGTTGGAGCCTGGCGTTGATACTTGGACTCTATTTATTCCAGGTCCCCATGTAAGAGAATGGGGTTTTATAGATAAAGGCGTTTGGAAACATCACCAAACGTACCTAGCAGAGAGATATAAAGGATGATGGATATAGGAATATTCATAAAAAGGTTGACCTTGTGTATAAAATGTGTATAATAGTATACAAGTTAGAGCAAGGGTGTTCTAACCAAAAAGTTGAAAATTAGGAGGTCATATGACTACATCAACAACTAAAGAAAGCAAAGTTTTAGCCGCTTTACAAGAAGGCAGAACTTTATCTTCAGCACAAATCAGAAGTTTTTTCGGTGCTGGTAACCCACAAGCAGTGATTCAATCACTAAGATTCAAAGGATATCCTATCTATTTGAACACAGTGACCGACACTAAAAACAGAAGCAGAAATGTATACCGTTTAGGTACACCTTCGAGAGCTGTTATTGCCGCTGGTTATAAAGCAATGGCAAACGGCTTAGTGTAACAACTAACTGTTAGAAAAAAAGCACCCTTAAGGGTGCTTTTTTTTGGATCGTCTAAAGAGTCTGCATAAAAATCGCACAAACTATTGATAAATAAAAGTCTTATAATATCAAAAAAAGATTCAAAATACTCCCAAAAAAAGGTTGACCTTAGAGTCAATTTTTAGTAAAATAGAATAGTTACTGTCGCAAAAGGCCGGCCTTAGTCGTCTTTAAAATTCAGTAACGTATATAAGAAAGGAGGAATATATGAAAGGTATATTCACATTTATGGTAGCAATTATGCTATCGACTCCAACATTTGCCGCTGATATTAGTGGTAAAGTTGGTATCGCATCTGATAATATCTTCAGAGGTGTAACTATGAGTGACGGTATTGGATATTCAGCACAAGGCTTAGTAAGTCTTGATAATGGTATCTTTGCTGGTGCAAAAGTTATGTCTTTGAATGAAACTTCAGATTTAATGACAACTACTATGGTTGGTTATGGTTTTGACTTAGGTGGCGTTGATTTAAACGTTGCATACGTTGACCGTGGCTACCAAGGTATTGACATTGACGGATGGGAAGAAGTGGGCGTTTCAGCAAACTTTGATCTATTTGGCGTATACTATGCTAAAGGACTTGACGATGCAGGTGATTTCTACTTAGTAGAAACAAGTGCATTAAAAGTTGTTGACGTTGCCTATGGCGACTGGGACAATGCAGGTTCTTACATTGAAGTATCTAAGTCTTTTGACTTAGCGGGTGGTTCAGTAAAAGTTGGTTTTATCGATCACGATAACAACGACGAAGACCTTTTAGATAAGGTACAAGACGTTGACAACTTTTATGTTGGCTACTCATACAAATTCTAAATCGACACCCCGATTATGAGTTTAAATACCCTCTTCGGAGGGTATTTTTTTGACTATATATTGTGAAAAAGGTTGACCTTACATACTAGATGTAGTACTATAATAGAGTAATTAAACACATAACAGGAGTAAATTTATGTTAGATATTATCAAAAAAACCTCAATTGGACTGGGTATTTTGTTCACTATGTTTGCAGTAGTGTATGGATATAACTACCTAATCAGTATGCTAGATGTGTCTAAAAACACTCAAATTGCATTGGCTTTCACACCCATATTATTGTTTGTAGCCTATACAATGGGTGATTTGAGACTACTTAATAGCAAAAAATCGTAAAAAAATACCAAAAAAAGTGGCAAAAAGGTTGACTCGTTCGGCCTTTTTTGCTATAATATATACATAATTTAATAAAACAGTAGGAGTTTTTTATGTTAAATGTTAGAATTTTAGGCGAACAACAAGAGCCAACAATGTTGCAGAAAGGTATGGAAATGTACGATATGCAATACAGAACTAATGATGCTGAAGCATTTGAAAAGGGTAAAAAGTTTGTAGAAGACTATGTGTCTAAGAACTTTGGTGAACTTGGTGAAGACAAGTTCTATATTATTGATGATCCAATGCAAATCACTTTAGGTGATGCTGATGGAGACAGTGGTAAGTTTTCACTCAACTCAGTTGGTCATGCATTAGAAAAAATGGGTTTCTTTGGTAAAGGTGCCGCTTACAGACCTGGTGTTACTTTTGATAGCGAGTTTGCTAGAGCATTTAACAGAGCAGTCAGTTCAGACGAAAACACTAACAAAGACGGTTCAGTGAATTGGAACTTTGTTGATGCTGACCTTTATGGTTCAGAACACAGACCAAACAGTGATGACGAGTACTATAACTTGTTTAACAGTATTGCTATCCAATACGAACTGTCTAACGGCATTATCCAATAAGGAATAATGACTAAGAAGCAAAAGCAAAAAATTCATAGTGTTGTTCAAACCACTTTGAAGATAATCGGTTGTTCCAGTTTGTTTATTGGAATGACCGTTGCACTAGGTAAAAGCAATCCTGACATGGAAATATTTGCATACCTATCAATGATTTTTGGAACCTTGTTGATTATAATTCACAGTTTCAGAGATAACGATCACATGTACCTACTAGTATCAAGTGCAGGCTTTTTACTAATTGGTAATGCATTCTTAGGCACAGAAACAGCACTTATGCTGATGCCTGAACTAGCAATGGCAGAAGATCAAGGGTGGTTTGCCAAATACGGTAAAGTAATAGTTGAAGTTTTAAGAACGGTGGTCAAATAATGTTAGATAAACATGTTTTAGAAGCAATTGGTTTTGAAAGGTCTGAGGATACTGCTGGTGATACACTAGACTTCTTTGAGGCACTTAAACATAGTCCTCAACTGCTAGACAAAGTTATCGAGTCTATAAAAACAGCAGACTTTCCTTTTTACAACTTGTATGCTAATTACGGTACAGGTATTGGTGAAACTGTTGAAGAAATAGTTGAAGATAAGTTTATTGATATCTTGACTAAGACCAAACAAACCAAAGTTATCTACGAGGAGTTTTACAAAGCAAACAACTGTAAGGCTACTAACTTTGATAGACTACTTGAGAAAGGCAATGATATGCTTAAAGTAGAAATCAAAGTTATAAGGGCGGCCAGTGGTAAGCCTAAAAATAAAGGCAAGAAGTATCAGGCTATTCCTAGCCTACTTGAAGAACGTGCATTATCATTTGCAGATATTTCGCAAAGTGGTAATGGCAGTTTTCAACAAACAAAAGCAAAAGAGTTTGATTATATTCTTTGTGTGCTAGTTTGTAGAGATCAAGTAAACATGTATCTTGTTCCTAGTGAGGACATACTTAATGGTACACTTAAAATTACTAACCAACATGCTGGTGCTATATTAGAAGACGGTACTACAAATGAAGGCCATTTATCTCTAAGTGATGTTATGGCTGGCGATTACTTAGTTGGAGAGTATAAAAGCGAAAAAGAATTGTTGACAAAAGCAAAGTTAGGAGTTATAATATAATTATGACAATGCATTTACAACAAGGTCTAAGTACTATCAACACTCGTAAAACTCGCAAGTTACCTAAGATGACTAAAGGTAAACTTAAAGAGTTAGAACTTAGGTGGCGTGAGTACAACAAATCTATGAAGCAAAAATATTTGCATCATATGAGATACGATACACTTGATGAGTATATTGAGTACTGTTACGGTCTCAAGAAAAAGCCTGATCCACGTGATCGTTCTACATTTAAAACTCGCATACCAGAAACTAACTGGAGAGCAGACGCAGATAGAGAACACAGAGAAAAGTATCCTAGTCTTATGGAAGAGGCTATGAAGAATGGTACTTTTAATACTAGCATGGACGGTAAAGGCACTAAGAAAGAGCCTATGAAGTACACAGGCGACCTTATACAAGGTATTGCAACTATGCACAAAAGTAATGCAGTACCAGTCATGAAAGGCACAGACCAAGCAAAAGATATTGCAAGGATGCGTAGAGGATGAGCTTTGATGACATAATGCAACTTATAGTAATACCATTATTGCTTCTCGGAGTAATAATCGTAGGAGGATTTGTTGTATTCCAAACCCAAAATAATAATGAGTTAAAAAATTATTTTGATGATGTTGAAATTAAAAAAACTGAAAATATAGTATGAGAAAGGAAGAACTAATAGAACTAATTGAAAAGGTACATAAAGAAGATACCCAAGGAAAAATGACAGGCGTGTTTATGGGTAGGCACGGTGAAGTTATTACTACCGATAGTATTCGTATAGATATGGATGGTGGTAGAATTATTTTAGCACAGGAAGGCTCAGGCCATGAGGCTATGAATGATAGTAACTGGCAACAAGAATTAAAGTTTGCTAGAAAAATAAAAGAATAAATACAAATTATGTTGAGGGAAGATAAAGAAACACATCCTTTTATAGATTTACCTAATCTAGAGTTACCTATAAAGTGGGAAGATGTTTTTGACGATCAGGATATAGATATAGCAGACGGCAGTTATCATGTAGATAAACCAACTGCTACTACAAGTTTTATGTGGTTGCCTCAACTTATAAAATCAGGTGACAGTGAACTTCCTTATTTATTAGCAGTACCTAACGGTAATAGAGTAGGTAGAACACTTTATGAATGGTTCCTAGATACTTTTCAAAGTAATCTTCTTATGTCTCCACAAAGAGGATTTGGTAAAGTACATTTTCCTATAACTTTAATTAAATTTCATGGAACAACTCTTTGGCACAGAGAAGGACATCCTTATTGGGCTGATGATCAGATGCGTGAGTACTTAAACAATAGAAGTAATTTTGCATTTAATTTTCCTTTTTATGGTGAGAAAGAAGAAACTAGTGTACAATTTGCTAAAGGTTCAATTGAGCTAGAAAATCTATCTAAAAAGTTACTATCAGAACATAAACAAAAACATAACTTACTGCAACAATCAGATGCAGAAGGGTTAGAACCTATAACGTTAAAACAGGATATACTGACAGCATCACATGGAGATTTTTTATTATCTAAAGAACATGCAGATAGTTTAAACGTGGTTGGCGAAAAAGTGAAATATGATTGTGGGTACATTATACCTCTAAGTAGTTGGCATAAAGTACATGCAAGTAGTGGTAATAGATTGAGCCTAAGATTTATGGGCAATAATGATTACACATTTAGCGATATCTGTCATATGTATGATAATAATAAATTATTAAAATAGGAAAATAAAATGAGTATGAGAGACAGCGACCTGTTAGAATCTTTTGAAACACACAAACCTGAATACGGTGGTATACAATATGTGTACAAGTTCAAGAATGGTTACGGTGCTAGTGTAATTAAGCATAAATATAGTTACGGTGGCAAAAAAGGTCTATGGGAACTTGCCTTACTCAAAGGTAACGAAATATATTACAACGAAGACTATCCAGATGTCAAAGGGCATTTGAATGATCCTGAAGTTGATAATGAGTTAAAGTTCATTGCAAACTATTAAGCACGTGGGTTACCCTGTACCAACAGAAATGTGGAATAGTATGGAAAAAGAACCTAAAGAAAATTTTGTAAAACACCAAGCAATTTGTGATATGTTAGATATTGATTTAACATGTCCTCATTGTGAAGCGGTTCTAGTAACAGCAGAGGAACGCACTAATAAGGCAAAGGAAAATGGCAACAAAAAATGACATTACTGGTGACAGTATTCAATCTAAAGTAAGCAGTGACAATAGCACTTACGCAGATTCTTGGGAAAGGATTTGGGGAAAGAAAACACCAGAAGTAGAAAAAAATTTCAAACACAAACAACAAGACCTTACGGAACTTAACAGTGATGGCAATCGTGAACGTGGACGTTATGGCGAAGACGAATCATAACGTTTATGGCAGATAATAAAGAAAACTTTTTAAAGAAGAATATTCACGAGAATACTATAGATTCAGTATTGTTGATTTGTGCTCCATGCAATGATGATGCAGACTATGAATGGATAACTGAAGCAGGTATCCACAATGCTCTTATACCTTTTAGAAAGTGGTTTGAGAGTATGGACACTGATTATCAGTTTGAAATAAACTATGGCAATCCTTGGGACGAGTCTGTTGTAGATAGTATGACATTGTATGTGAATGTGATTGCAAAAGCATCACTTAGAACTAGACCATGGTCTAAAGAAGATATGATGATGTTTAAATTAAAGTTTAGTAACAAGTTGCCTATACATGATTTAGGTCCTTACATAGAAGAAGCACTTAGATCTGAAGAAGGTACTGATTCAAATTAGCAATATTTTTCTCTTGGAACTCTCCCCAAAAGTAGTCATAATTATAATCTAGTATATCTTGTACTGAATCATACATATCCTGTACTTGCTGTTTGTTACATGTAGTTAGATGTAATAAGTTTTCAAACCAATCACGTTCTTCGTCCCATAAACAATCAAATGTTTTGAATCCCATATCCTGTAATGCCTTGTACTTTTCTGGATGTAAATGTAAGAAAGGTCTTTTTGCTATAATAGGCTTCCAAGTTTTTTCACTTAGAAATCTATCATTAAAAGTAGTTTCTCCTACAATGTAACAGAAGGTGTTTGCAACTACATCTTTATTACCTAAACCACCATCAGGCGGTGTCTTGTTGTGATCGTTAAATAATTGACCACCGTAGTCTGTAGGTTCTCTGGTGTTGCCTTCAAAAGTCATATAACGTTCACCATCATCAACAGTTACAATGCCATAATCAGTTAGGTCATGGTTTATTATATTATCTATTGCATGTTTTCTATGTAATGGTGCTTTCTTATTAAAAAACAAAAAGTGATTAAAGTCATCTTTTAAATTTAATGGAATAGAATTCAAGTTATAATATTCTCTGTCTTGTCCATACAACCATGCCCAAAAATTCCAATCACATGTAACATCACTTACACATGGCAAATGATTAAAATTCAATTGATCCATGAATTCATTATTTTTTAAGTAAGTACCAGGATCTAATTGTTGTACAAGTAATCTTCTATTAGGAATAGTATCATTATACAAAAATCTATTATCTGGGTGTTGCCAATATACTGGTTTTAGTCTAAATAAGTAGGTTGCATCTATGATATGCCACCCTGGTAATTGGTTTTGAATGTGTTCTAAAATCTGTATATTTCTATCACCAATCACCCCAACATGGCTATGTTTATGGAAAATCATGCAAATACTTATGGTTTTTTGCAAAAATAGGTTGATTTTTACCAAAAAAACACTATATAATATATAAGTTGTATAAATAACTTTGCAATTTAGAAATGCAAGGGCAATAGAATCGTAAGAAACTAAAGTCTACTGCAAATCAAAATTGCCCTCGATGTGCAAACGAAGGGAGCAATCGAAGTAAGGGCAAAAGGATCGTAAGTGAAATTTGCCTACTACGGATGATTGTGACTGGATAGTAATAAGAGGCTAGGAAGATTAGATCTTCAAAAGTGCTCGGGCTTTGCAATATAAGTCTTCAAAAGAGCACGGGCCTAATCGACCACGTGTAGAAATACAACTTGGCCCTACCAAGTACAGACTAATAGATGGCAACACCTGTTAGTAGAAAGCGAAGTTAGGGAAGGATTTAGCAGGACAGGACACACACTAACGAATGCCCTGCTAAAGACGATTTGTTTATTCGCCAATTGGGTTTAAACATCTTAGGAAAATAGAATATAAACTTGCTTAATTTAAGGAGATTATTATGGTAGCAAAACAACAATTCCGTGTCACGACCGACACACTTTCCCCACTTTATAAAGCCTCAATTGGCTTCGACCAACTTGTAAATGAATTCTTTAATGAACCTTCATTTGTAAATACATCTGGTTATCCCCCTTACAACATCTCAAAAGATGCAGAAGATGTCTATGAAATTACTCTTGCAGTTGCAGGATTTAAGAAAGCAGACATTGATATTGAACTTGAAGATGGCACACTAAAAATTACTGGTAAGTCAGAAGTACTTGACAGTGACAATAGAGAATGGTTACATAAGGGTATTGCTGAAAGAAACTTCGTGAGAACTTTCAAATTAGCAGAGTATGTAGAAGTTAAAGATGCCAAACTTGAAGACGGTATTTTGAGAATTTCATTGTTTAAGAATGTTCCTGATGCAATGAAACCACAAAAGATTTCAATCAAGTAGATCTATAGGTAAATATTGGGGAGACGGGAGAACTGTTCTCCCCTTTTTATTGAGTAGATTATGGCAAAGAAAGACAAGAGACGAACTACAGTATATATGATACCTGAGGGTGAAACTAGAGATAGTCACACCTACCATTACACCGCAGTGAAAACAAAAAGGTTGACTTCTGAAAATATTAAGTTAAAATTAAAGAAGTATAATCCGGTAAAGCAAAAACACGAATGGTTCATAGAAGCAAAGTTACCACCACACAGTAAATAGTATATGTCAAAACAACAAACAAAAACTAAAGTTAGAACAGAACTACGATATCCCTCTAACTATAATGTAATCATATTTAACGATGATTTTACTCCTATGGATTTTGTAATTAGAATCCTAGTAGAAATTTTTAATAGAAATCTTAATACAGCGAAAGATTTAACAATGCTTGTTCACAACAAAGGAAGTGCTATTGCCGGTACATATAATCATGAGATTGCAGATCAAAAATGTACTGAAGCCATTGCTATAAGTAGAGCATCAGGACATCCTTTGCAACTTAAAGTTGAACGAGTAGAATGACAGTAAATAATTTAAATCAAACCAAATACAAAGAAGGGTTTAGTACCGAAACAGATTCGGTAAGTTTACCTCCTGGCCTTGATGAATCCACTATAAGAAATATCAGTGCAATTAAAGAAGAGCCCGAATGGTTATTGGAATTTAGACTAAAAGCATTTAAACGTTGGCAAGAAATGGCTGAGCCTGATTGGAGTGAATTAAATTATGATCCAATTGACTATCAGGCCCTCAGTTATTATTCAGCACCTAAAAGCAGAGACAAAGATGATATCCCACAAGAAATATTTGATACATTTGAAAAGTTAGGTGTACCATTACACGAACGTGACGCATTACTTGGTATTGAAAAAGATCCAAATGTTATTCCTTCAGTAGCCATTGACGCAGTATTTGATAGTGTTAGTGTTGCTACAACATTCAAAGCAGAACTAGAAAAGTATGGTATTGTATTTGGTAGCATCAGCGAAGCCATACAATCACATCCAGACTTAGTAAAAAAGTATTTAGGTAGTGTTATACCATATACAGATAATTACTTTGCTACACTAAACTCAGCAGTATTCACAGACGGAACATTTTGCTATATTCCAAAGGGTGTAAGATGTCCTATGGAACTTAACACATATTTCCGCATAAATGCTCGTAACACAGGGCAGTTTGAACGCACACTTATTATAGCAGACGAGGACAGTTACGTTAGTTACTTAGAAGGGTGTACAGCACCAGCATACGATGAAAACACGTTACATGCGGCGTGTGTAGAGCTAGTGACCCTAGATAATGCTGAAATAAAATATTCAACAGTACAAAACTGGTATCCAGGAGATGAGAACGGCGTAGGTGGAGTATATAATTTTGTTACTAAACGTGCAAAGTGTGAAGGCAAGAATTCAAAAGTAAGTTGGACACAGGTTGAAACTGGTTCAGCAGTAACTTGGAAATATCCAAGTTGTATATTAAAAGGCGAAGGCAGTATAGGAGAATTTTTTAGTGTTGCTGTCACCAAAGGTAAACAACAAGCAGACACAGGAACTAAAATGATACACATTGGTAAGAACACCAAAAGCACCATTATATCTAAAGGTATTAGTTTTGGCGATAGTACAAATACATATAGAGGTTCTGTTAAAGTAAATCCAGGTGCTCACAATGCCAGGAACTATACTAAGTGTGATAGTTTAATGCTACAGGATAGTAGAGCACTTACATTACCTTATGTAACATGTCAAAACGATTCTGCTGTTTTAGAGCATGAAGCAAGTGCTGGTAAAATCAGTGAAGAGCAAATGTATTATTTGCAAAGCAGAGGATTAAGTGAAGACGATGCAATGAACTTGATTGTAAATGGTTTTTGTAAGGACGTTTTTCAAAAACTTCCTTTAGAGTTTGCCGCTGAGGCGAATGGTTTATTAGGTGTTACATTAGAAGGAGCAGTAGGATGAATTGGCAAGTTGTTACAACACATTTTGAAGGTGATAAAATATCGTATAGAGCAGTTTTATATAATGATGCTAATGTTATCATTAAGGAGAGAAAATTTCTCACCGAAGAAGATGCCAATAACTATATTTTAAAATTGACAAGCGAAGAGAAATAGTATATAATAACCTTATGTTAAAACTACAAAATTTTAGTATTAAAGATATATTCAGCAATGTTGATATTACCTTTGAGGAAGGTAAGACTTATGTTGTTATGGGTGCTAATGGCGTAGGCAAAAGCACATTATTACATGGTATCATGGGAAGACCTGATCTTGATACACACGGTGATGTAGAATTTAATGGTATAGACTTAACAGAACTTGAAACTGATGAACGTGCAAAACTAGGAATCTTTATAGGTTTTCAAGCACCTACTAGTATTCCAGGATTAAGTAACTTCCAGTTTATCAGACAAGCAAACAATATTAAAGCAATCGACTTAAAAGAAAACTTAGATAAGTTTAGAGATATTAGTACACAATTAGGCTTGCCAGAAGAATGGGATAAAAGAAACTTAAACACAGACGCAAGTGGTGGCGAAAAGAAAAAGAATGAGCTCATACAAATGCTTATGTTAGACACTAAAATTGCAATGTTAGATGAACCAGATAGTGGTTTAGATGTTGACGGTATAAAGTCACTTATAGAAAAACTATCTACCTGGAAAAACGAAAACAACACATTGGTTGTTGTTACTCACTACGAAAAACTCATTGATGGTTTAAACCCAGATGCTGTTGTCTTACTTAAAAAAGACGGTGTACAAATTGGTGATAAGTCATTAGCAGATAAAATTTTTAGTAGTGGGTTTGAAAATGTATAAGAATTTATTTGCAGAAGTATTACTAGCAGACCCTCAAAAAACAGACAACTACAAATTATCTGAGTTGTTTGAATTCACCACAGAAACATTATTACCAGGATTACTTGATGATAAAAATGTTGTAAGTTATGCTAATGTTTTTGAAAAACCATATATAGATAATTTAAAATATCTTAAACAAACAGGGTTGCCTAATCCTAAAAGCGAACAATTTAATTTTTCTAATCTACATAAACTATATGGTTTAGAGATTGCTCCTAGAACAGATAGAAAATCATCTTATGGTGATTTTGAATGGGTAGCAGATAAATCAAATGAAATGGTTATTGTAGATGGCACAGTTCTTGCTAGTAACAATATCTCTCACAATAGGTCGCCTAGTGTAACTATACTTGATGCTATTACAACTAATACTTCAAAACAAAAGGAGTATATAAAGTATATCAAGCAAATGGATAATTTTACAAACACTACATATTCACTTAGTCCTTTTGTAAACATAATGGTATTTCCTGCTAGTAGTAAACAGTTGTATGAAAAGAAACCATTGACTGTAAATTACTTAAATGAACTTAAAGAAAACACATTATCCAGCAATACAACTATGTTTGATATACAACATAACGTTAGTGTAAAACTAAAAGAAAAAGTTAGAACTAGTGCTGGACAAATGAATTACAGCATTTATATTTTACGTGAAGGTAGTAAACTTGAAATAGATAGAACAACAAAAGATAAAGGTGGTTGGAGTTTGTTTGATAGTGTATTTATTTGCCACCCTAATAGCGAACTAACAATTAAATCTACAAACACTGGTAGCCAATATACACAAGAAAATTTTTACATACAGAGTTCATCTGGTAACAAGGTTGAAGTGATAGGTAGAAACAATATTCACAAAGGAAACGATTATCACCAGTTCATACATCATATTAGCAACGATGTTGATAATTACAGTAATATAGATATTAAAAATGTTGGTAACGAATACGCCAACACTAGTTTTATTGGTCGTTATGATGTTGGTTCAATGAGTACAAATTTTAATGGTACTATGAACAATCAAAATCTAATGTTAAACAAGAATACTAAAATGCATACTAGACCAATACTAGATATTAAAACAAAAGAAATACAATGCCAACATGGTTGTACTATTAGTAATATAAATGAACATCAAAAGTATTACTTACAAAGCCGAGGTGTTGAAAACATAGAAGAAATTTTAATTGAGAGTTTTTTATGCTAAACGTATACAATAAAACAAAAGCAATAAAGGAGATAAGAAATTGTTTCCCTAGTTTAGCATATTCTGATTTAGTATATCTAGATAATGCCGCTAGTAGTCAAACAGTTGATAGTGCAATTAAGGCTGTCAGTGATTATCATTACAACTACAGAGCAAATGTACATAGAGGTGATTTTGAAACTAGTAGTATAGCAAGTGATAAGTTTGATCAAGCAAGACAACATATTGCAGATTTAATTGAGTCTGATATTAGTGAAGTAAGTTTTACTGCTGGTACAACACAAGGACTTAATATTATTGCTAGACATTATAAAGAAAGTAAACGTAAAGTAATACTAACAGAACTTGAACATCACAGTAACATATTGCCTTGGCTACAACACAAATATGAAATCGTTGTAGTGCCAGCAAGTGATCACGGTGATGTCAGTATAGAAGATTTCACAAAAGCAGTAAAAGATAATCCAGGTAGCATTGTGTCATTTTTAACACAAAGTAACTTAACTGGTATAAAATTAAAATGGCAAGATATGATTAGGATTGCCAAAGAGTATGACTGTGATGTTATATTAGATGTATGTCAAAGTATAGCACACGAGCCAATTAGTGTAGCAAAAAATAATATTGACTGGCTAGTATTTAGTGGACATAAAATGTATGCTACTACTGGTACCGGTGTATTATTTCACAGAGGCGGATTTGTAGATCTTGCTGAAGGCAGTCATGACATAGGTGGGGGAACTGTAAGTTTTGCAGACTTCAGTCAGTATTCATTATACCCTGACTTCAAAAGAGTAGAAGCAGGTACACCCAACGTAGCAGGAGTACATGCCATAGGAGCCGCGGCTAAATGGATACAAGATATTAGTTACAAAGATATACAAGAATGTGAAGCAGACTTCTTTAACATGTTAAATGATAAAGGTTTGTTTGATATTGAACAATTAAAACTAATTGGTGATATAGGTCCACGAAGTGTATACAGTTTTGTAACGCCAGGCATAAATCCAAGTGATATTGCATCATATTTAAACTTTGATAAAGTCTGTGTTAGGACAGGTCACTTATGTGCCCAGCCTGCCAGTAGAAGATTTAATAAAGAAAACACCGGTGTATTGAGAGTTAGTTCAGCACCATATAACAACGAACACGATTGTGTACAACTAGTAGAGGGATTATGGAAGACACTAGAGAAGATAAGTCATTACAAGAAGAATTCTTAGACTTAGTTGTAGCAAATTTAAAAAGAGTATTTGATCCTGAAATAAATTTAAACGTTTATGACTTAGGACTTATTTATAACGTTGAAGTAAACAAAGAATATGACTGTCAGGTTATAATGACACTTACTTCACCAAATTGTCCAGCCGCAGAAATACTACCAATGGAAGTAGAGTTTGCCACAAGGGCAGTCAACGGATTAAATCATGTAAAGGTAGTACTTACATTTGATCCACCTTGGAATCCAGACGCAATCAGCGATGAAGGAAAATATCAGTTAGGCATATTATGAGTAGAACAGTTAAACCACATTCAGAAAAATTAGATGATGTTATTATTGAAACTGCAAAAGGCCAAGAGTTCACTGTAGGCGAGATTAAACACTCTAACAGAATACAGAAAAGTGCCACACCCAAACAAGATTTAAGTTGGTATATAAAATGGATTGCTAGTATTTTTATTCTTTCCAGTATGAGCATTAGAGGAGTAGACGGCTTACAACAATATGACTTGATGTTAAGTTTAGTTGGTGTAGCAGGTTGGATGTGGGTAGGCTTTTTATGGAAAGACAGAGCACTCATATTGTTAAATGGTGTGGGAATTATTTTATTTCTTAACACACTAATCAGAGACTATGTAGTAATATGACTATAGACGTCCGCAATTTACAAACAGTACATGGTGATGTAATTGATCTAGGAGATTCTGAAGTAGATCAATATTCAATGTGGCAAATTGAAAGCAACATACCAAATCACAAACATCCTTTGATTGAATCAAATCATCCTGTTTTTATATTACGTGGATATACTAGAGAAATTTTAAATGAACACAAAGGTGATAATAAGTTTATCGCAGTACAATTTTTTATTCCTACAAGTGGTTATGCAAATTTTGATTCTGCTGGAAACTTGTTCACAGATTTTAGTTTTAGAGATCAACAAATAGATTTTTTAATTAGTTACTTTGAAAATTTTGATGAAATAAACAAGCCTTTATGTATTAGTTTTTGTGATGAAAGTCCAACTATCAAAGACAGTCTAGAAATATTATATAATTTAATGGCTTTGTATGATATACCTGAAGATAAAGTATTTTTCTTAGGTAATAATTTTGCAGGGCAAGAAGTTATAGATCAATATGCAAAAGATAATGGTGAGATACCATTAAAGTATATTGTATCTTGGTGGATGCTAGGCCACATGGATACAAATCAATTAGAGAAGATTTGTGATCCTTTAAGTGATCAGACATATAAATTAAATCCAGTTTCACTCAAACAGAAAAAACACACATTCACCTTTTTAAATCGTAGAGAAGTAGAAAACAGAGTAGCACTACTTTGGTTGTTATGGGAAAGACGTATTAAAGCATACAAAAATATCATAAGTGCATTTCCACCATTGAGACTATTTGGTATTGATCCTACTAGATCAGATGCAACACCTAGTGAGGGTGAAGTTAGAAATCATTACACAGAAATATTTTTTCAAACAGTTATGAAAAAATACTATGGTGGTCCTGTAACCCATATAAATCAAGAATTAGTAAACAAGTTTGTAAGCGAAATGAGAGTAGGTAAAACTATTGAGGGAGATGCACCATACATTGGTGATACGGAATCAAAGTTTATGCCACTAGATAACGATGCTTATGTATGGCTTACTTGTGAAAGCACAAGTGAACTAAACGAAAAAAATTATTTCTTTACAGAAAAAGTTTTAAAGCCAATAGCACATGGCCAGGCTTTAGTTGTTTATGCCCAAGCAGGATTTGTTGATGCATTTAAAAAATTAGGTTTTTATACGTTAGCAGAAGAATTGGGCATAAATGAAAGTTATGATAACATAACTGATAGCGGCGAACGTATGAGAATGATAGCAGATCAAATGGAACAGATATCAACTGTACCAATTGCAGAATTACATCAACGTTGGTTAAAATGTCAAGATAAAATAAATCATAATAGAAAAATGATATTTTCTATGTTGAGTAATTTACATCAAGCACATTTTATGAGAAATCAAAGTAGGTACTTTGTAGAGAACTTGTTGGACAATGAAAAACGTGCTGACACAGACCAGTCTCTAAAAGATTACAAAGATTTCTTCAATTTTGAAAACATTTTAGATAACTAACTACACACATTTACGGAGAATATAAATGGCGATCGAAATGACAATACCAAACATAACTTGGAATAAAAGAGCAATTCCTGAAGGTCAAGTAGATTATGATTGGGTAAAAGAGACATCAGAAGATATCTTTAAAGATAAAAGAGTTGTATTATTTGCATTACCTGGTGCATTTACACCTACATGTTCTAGCACACATTTACCAGGATATGAAGCAAAGTATGAGGATATCATATCACAAGACGTAGACGAGATCTATTGTTTAAGTGTAAACGATTCATTTGTAATGAATGCATGGATGGACCATATTGGTTGTAGTAAAGTTAAGCCTATTGCAGACGGCAACGGCGATTTTACTAGACACATGGGTATGCTTGTTCAGAAGAGAGCAGTTGATTTTGGTGATAGAAGTCAAAGATATTCTATGGTTGTTGACAACGGTAGAATAGAAATGATTTTTGTTGAAGAAGGTAAAACAGATAATTTTGCAGGTGATCCTTTTGATGTCAGTGATGCTGACTCAATGCTTACATACTTAACTAGTGTCAAGGATATAAGAAGAGAAGAAATCAAAAGAATGCAAAATGAAGAAAATTCAACTAATTCTTGAGAACGAAAATAAAACTAAAACTGATCGGTTAGAGTGGGAACTTTACGATACTCACTCTGCTGATAAAGTTTTTAATTTGTTAGAGTATACTAAACCTGCCAGCACAATGTACGGCAGAATAGATGTACGGCAAAAGAAAACAGAACAAACCACACTTAAACTTGCAGAAGAAATGAACTGGGTCATTGATGAAATCAATGCCGAGTGCGATGGTTGTGAAATAGATTTAGCATTAAAATTGGATTTAGCAATACCACCACATGAGCAAGTTAAGAAATTAAATACACTTCACGAAATATTTCAACTGTATAGTGAGAAGCACGGTACAGGCATAAACAGAACACAAGAGTTACTGGAACGTGTAAACATATTAGTTCACATGCTAGAAGCAGGTCCTGTAGAAATAGATCAAGTATTTTTTGTAGCAAAACAGGAAGGTGTTGTATCAACAGAACTTGATATTGACTTTACAGAAGATGATCATTTATTGAGAATGCCACATGCATTATGGGGTGTATTAGAATTAGATTATCATACTATAGGAAAGGATTTAGGTGCTTGTTACTGGACAGAAGATGTTGAACTAGTTAAAAGTGGAGAAATTAGACAGCAAACGCAACTAACACCTTGTGTTGCCGCTAATTTTATGACAGGCCCTCATATGGGCCCTACAGCAGAAACAGATGCACAAAAAATGCAAGATTACTACCATTGGTGTGAAAGAAATAATCTAGGAGATTATATAGATTATATGTCTCCAGAGTATCGTTTAGGACGTTTAAGACTGGGCGAATTAGTAGGGAACTATGACATAGAACAAATACAAACTATGGCAATTGAATTTCCTACTATCAAAGAAATTATCACAATCGATGATAAATAAAGTATATAAAAGTTTAACGGAGATTTTAAAATGACAGATTTTGTCTTACCTTCAAACGCAGACATAGAAGCAATTGATAAGAGTGGTTATACCCTCTCTTCAGATGATGCTGGCCTAATTGTAGATTATCAAGCCGCAGTCATCAAAAACCTTATTGATCAGATGAGTGCTGATGAAACTGTTCATATAAGATCTACATTCCAATCTACAGGAAAAACAGAAAAGTTTATAGTAAACGATTGTACAACAATACCAAATATTGTAACAACTGATGTATGGGGTAATGCAGTTTTAGATACTAGTACTTTCTTTACAATGTCAGGCAATCATGATAAGGTATTTAAACACACGGTCGTTGGTGGTTCAGCAGGTACAAACGATGATGATGAAATTGTTTCTATAACAACAAGATTACCAGGTGATTCAAGTGATTCAACTATTGATTTTACTGCAGACCCAGTTGCATTGAATTCAGCACAAATGGCAAACTTAAATTTTAAATCAACTTATGATTTATCAGAAATTAAAAATCATGCCGATGTTGCTCTAGGAACAGACAGTGATGAATTAGGTTCAAATCTAATTGCACTTTTTCCAAATGTAGTAGATGTTGGTGTACCTGATGCTTGGGTTAAAGATTATATTTTAAATTTAGTGTGTGCTGGTTTTAACGAATTACCAGTAAATGGTGTATTAGTTATAATGAATGCAATGTATTCTAAAGTAAATACATCTGTGTGGACAATGCTTGCCGCACAAGATTCAGTAGGTAGAACTTACGAAACATCAGAGATAAACGGTAGTGACGCAGGCGTAGACATTATCTGTATTAAAAGATTATCATAAAATATTAAAACTCCTTTTTTGTATCACTAAATAGTGTTAAGAACTAGGAGTTTTTTTATGGCCTTTAACATACCAACAGAAGAAGAAATCCGTGCAATAGACACAGCGAATTTTATCTGGGACGATATTGCAGATGGCACACTCACTATGGAGCAAGCCGCAGTTTTAAAAGCATTTGCTGATCAAATGACAGCAGATCAAACAATTTTACTTAAAGAGCCAAATGCAGGCACTGGAAAAACTGCTAAATTTATCATAGACAATGCTGATAACGATGCTAACGTTCCTAAAATAGTTGTCCAAGATACATTTGTAAATACATTTTTGTATTGCGATGACTTTTGGGAAACTGTAGAAGATGACCTTAGAGTATATCAAAACCCTCAAATACCAAATACAGTAGAATATAACGAAGCAGGTGAAGTTGTAAGCACTACAATAACCTATCCAAATGGTGCAACCACAAAGGTTGATCTAACACAAGATCCAGAAACAGTATCTGATGTTTATTATGGTAATTTTACCACAGATGCAAGTTACTTGCCAGAAAGAATAGTAAATGTAAATGGAGATGCAATTGGAAGTGAAGATGATGACTTTGTTGTAGACCTAACAGCAATTTTTCCTTTTCCGATTAGTTTGGGATTTGAATTACATGAAAGAAAAGGATTATTAAGTTCAATGTGTAGTTCGTTCAATAGATTGCCAGTTGGTGGAGTGATGTTAGTGTTTGATATAGCCTACGCAAGAGTGAACGAACCATTATGGGACCTTTATAGAATAATGGATGCGGCTGGCAAAGGACATGAAACAGAATGGTTACTGAGTGCTTTCCCACCACCAAAGACAGGTCCATATAAATGTGCCGCAATTAGGAGAACATACTAATGAAGTTAGCAATTACCGGGGTAGGTATTGTTTCACCGTTAGGAAACACATTAGAAGAAAATATAACAAATTTAAAAAACTTAGAAGTGCCTAACCAAGAGTATAGGCCTCAAGGACATTTCAGTGATTGGATTATTAAAATTGAAAGAGCATTTCATTGTAATTACAATGATGTTGATACAGATCACTTAGTAAAATCAAAAGATAGAAAATGGTTAGACCCAACTGTTATTACTAGTATGATAGCAGTAGATGAAGCAGTTCAGCAAAGTGGACTAGACTTTCCTGATAACACACCAGTGTTTGTAGGAACCATTAGAGGTGGTGCTCCTAACTTAGCAAGGTATGGACAAATACTACATCAACAACGCAGTAAGGTACACCCACAAATACTACTAAGCAGTTCGCATGAATATGTTAGTAATCATATAAGCAGTCATTACAAGTGGCATGGCATTAGCATGGGTACCAGTGGTACTTGCGTAAGTGGTGTCCAAGCATTAGACATTGCCAAAAAGTATATGATGACTGAAGGATATACATGTGCTATTGTAGGTGGTACTGATTTTATGACCAGTTCAATGAGCAGTATTTATTTCCAACTATTAGGTGCAATTAGTCCAACAGGCAGAAGTGTACCATGGGACGAAAGCAGAGATGGTTTTGTAATGGGCGAGGGTAGTGTATATTTGGTTGTAGAACCATTAGAACTTGCTGAAGCCAGAGGTGCTAACATACGTTGGGTAGTTGATGGTTTAAGCATTGCAAACGATGGTGCTCATGCAACACAACCTGACCTAGAAGGCACAGGTGCCAGAATAGCAATAGACAATGTGTTAAAGCAATCCGGCAAAGATGCCAGTGAGTACAATGTACTGAATGCTCATGCTACTAGTACACCATTTGGTGATCCTGTTGAGTATAACGTGTTGAAAGATTACTTTCCAGAAGGAAGTCACTTGTATGGTAATAAAGGACAAGTGGGCCATTTAATGGGTGCTAGTGGATTAGCAGAAGTAGTATTAGGTGCAGAAGCAATGACTCAAGGCTTTGTGCCAGCAAACGCAGGATTAGTAAAACCATTTACTGAAGATGGACACTTTAATTTACTAAGTCAAGTAATAGATAAAGATTATAATAACATGTTTAAAACTAGTTTTGGCTTTGGTGGTAGAAGTGCCGCAATTAGTGTAACTAAACATGAAGGATAAATTCAAATTAGCATTTATGGATTGTGCAGAAAGATTTGCACAACTGAGTAGTGCCAAACGTGCCCAAGTAGGCGCAATCATTGTGAAGGACAATCGTATAGTTAGCATTGGTTACAATGGTATGCCTAGCGGATGGACTAACGAGTGTGAAGAAGTAATCACTTGGAATGATGTACCTCACATGAGAAAAGAATATGAAGAGTCAGGTGCAACAATGCACGAATCTCCACACGGTAGTACATGGAGTAGACTAAAAACCAAAGACGAAGTACTACATGCAGAAACTAATGCCATTGCAAAAATGGCACAAAGTAATGAAAGTACTAAAGATGCTGTTTTATTTTGCACACATGAGCCTTGCTTAGATTGTGCAAAACTAATACATCAAAGCGGCATAAGGCATGTAATATTTAAAAACTCTTATAAAGCAGATAAAGGAAGTGGATATGACTTCCTGGAAAAAAGTGGATGCAAAGTTGAAAAACTGTCATAAAATACTTGACATTTAACAATATTTTGCTATAATATACTGAATGAAGAAATCTAAGACACAAATGACTAAAGCAGAACTAATAGAACTGCTAAAGGAAAAAGAACAAGCAATTAAAACGTTAGAATCAGAAGTTGAGGTTTTGCGTAATGATAGGATTGCATTAGACACTATCGTTGCAGATCAAGACACAAGTATTTTAATTGCTGGACTTAATAACCGAGTCAAGAAACTTGAAGAACAACTGGAAAACAAATGAGCGAATTAGTATTTGTATATGGCACACTTAAGAGTGGTGGTAAAGTAAGAGGACTGGATGGATTTCCAGGTGCAACTATTGTAGGCAAAGCAAAAACAACCTATCCTGATTATCACATGATTGATTTAGGTGCTTTTCCAGGTGTACTAAAAAATGGAGAACATCATATACAAGGTGAAGTTTGGGAAGTAGATGAACAAACAGCATTAGAACTTGATATGATAGAAGGATATCCAGAGTTCTATAACAAAGAAAAAACAGAAACAACACAAGGTAGAGCATGGATGTACTTCTTACCTGGTGAACAATACCGAGACTATTCTAAAAATGGAGAGTCAGACAACATTGCTGTCGAACAAGACACACTAATTTGGAAAGCCTAATATGAAAAGCACAGAAACACAGTCCCTTATAGAAGATGTAAACAATATTAAACGTTGGCATCACGATAGGAACTTAATTGAAGGCAGTGATGACAAAAGCCAGTTTGCTAAACTTATTCAAGAAGCAGGCGAACTGTCAGATAACATTTGTAAAGGTAATGACATTAAAGACGACATCGGTGATATGATTGTAGTCTTAATCAATATTGCTGAACGTAACAATATATCAATTACCGAATGTGTGCGTCAAGCATGGGACGACATTAAAGATCGTAAAGGGAGAATGGTAGACGGAGTTTTCGTCAAAGAAGGAGACTTGTAATGCTCGAACTCATGACTCTGTTTATAGTAAAACATACTGTAGCAGATTATTTCATGCAATACAGTTGGATGATCAAAGACAAAGGCACTTACGGTGCTAAAGGTGGATTGGCTCATGCAGGCTACCACGGATTTTTAACTTTTCTAGTTTTGCTTACTGTACCATGTGCAACATGGTTAGCCATTATAGGCTTTGCAGTAGCAGATTCAATTATACATTATCACATAGACTATGCTAAAAGCAATATTTGGAAGTCTAAAGGATACACATCAATAGATCAAATGTTTTGGGTAACACATGGTGTTGACCAATTATTACACTTACTAACTTACATTGGGATTATATACTTATTATGCGTATAGAAAATGATATTAAACTAGATTACAATAATGTTCTACTTAGACCTAAACGTAGTACAATGGGCAGTCGCAAAGAAGTAGACTTAACAAGAACTTATAAGTTTAGAAACAGTCAAAAGGAATGGACAGGCATTCCTGTTATGGCGGCAAACATGCAAGGTGTTGGTACATTTAAAATGGCAGAAGAACTTGCTAAAGTGCCAATGTTTACATGCCTAGATAAAAATTATCAACCGGCTGAGATTTGGGATTGGATAGGACATCATGTAAACAAGCCTGATATGTGTAAACACACAGCAGTTAGTACAGGCATCACAGATATAGATGATGAACGTATTGAAGCAACACTAAAACTTTGTCGTAGTATTCAATATGTTTGTATTGATGTAGCAAATGGATATAGTGAAAGATTCTTAGATTACGTTGCAAGGTTTAGAGATAAACATCCTGACATTACCATTATTGCAGGTAATGTTGTAACAGCAGATATTACAGAGGAATTACTCCTCAAAGGAGCAGACATTGTTAAAGTTGGTATTGGGCCTGGTAGTGTTTGTACTACTAGGATTAAGACTGGTGTTGGGTATCCGCAGTTATCCGCAGTCATGGAGTGCATGGATGCCGCTCATGGTCTTGGTGGACACATCATTGCTGATGGCGGTTGTTCAAGTGCTGGCGATGTAGTAAAAGCATTTGGTGGCGGAGCAGATTTTGTTATGCTTGGAGGCATGATGGCTGGTTGTGATGAGGGCGGTGGAGAAGTACTGTCTAAATCTTATTTTACAAATGAGCGTAATCCATCTGGAGGAGCACAAGCCACTAAGTCAGAACAAAAAAGTTATGTAAAATTTTATGGTAGTAGTACTACTGAAGCACAGAAGGAGAGTGGTGGTGTTCAAGAGCATAGAACAAGTGAAGGAAGGATTGTTGAGATTCCTTATAAAGGGCCGGTTAGAAATGTTGTCAATGACGTACTTGGAGGTCTTCGTAGCGGTTGTACTTATGTGGGGGCTCGTACTCTTAAACAATTAAGTAAGTGTACTACATTTGTGCAAGTAAACAATTCAACATACAATCAAAGTTTAGAGAGGTTTACAATAGGTGAATAGATTTAGTGTAACAGTAGAAGTACCAAAAGGACAAACCTTAGTACCTAAACCAAACAATAGATTAAACGAATTCCAACTGGTGTTGAATAATGGTTGGGCAACATTTTATGGAGAAGCAAATACACCAGAAGAGTTTGAAAATGATTTGCTCGAAGGTGTACACGGCATGCCTGAAAATATTAAAGCCGTTGAAGCATGGTAACAAAAAACAATGCACACAATGAACGTGTGTATTATAATGAGAAAGGAATGATTATACCAGATAGTGAAAAAGCAAAACATATTATATGGGAACTAGAGTTTGAAATGCTCAATCCACGTAATGATGGATGGACAGGTTCTGATATGAAGAAACGATTATGGGATATTAAAATGAGAGTTGATCAAGCAATTCTCAAAGCACCCGAATATGTAAATGACCCAGACTACGAAGATATTTATTTACTAGAAAGAATAAAAGGCAAAGTATGAAACTAGGTATTGTTGGAAATGGATTTGTTGGCTCTGCTGTAAGCAATGGCTTTAATAAAGATGTTGACCAATTTATTGTAGATCCACAGTTTAACAATAACACATTGGAAGAGTTAGTAGAATTTAGTCCTCCGTTGCTGTTTGTATGCGTACCTACGCCTATTGCAGAAGATGGTAGTTGTGATACCACTATAGCAAAAAACGTACTTACAGAGCTTAATAGACTGCAATACAAGGGTGTTTGTGTTATCAAGAGTACTATTATCCCAGATTATTTACATGAGTTTAAAAGAGAGTTTGATTTAAAGATTGTTTACAATCCAGAGTTTCTCACAGAAGCAAATGCTTTTGATGACTTTGTAAACCCTAACTTTCAAATACTTGGTGGTAAATGGAAAGACTGTGAAGTAGTTGAAAAAGCATATCTTAGACACAGTAAAGTAAAAATTGTGCCTACATTTAAAACAGATTTAACCACAGCAAGTTTAATAAAATATACAGTAAACAGTTGGTTAGCAACAAAGGTTGTATTCTTTAATGACCTTTACAATTTACACAAATCAAGTAGTAGTATGGTAAGTTGGGAACAATTCACAGACATACTTAAAAACGATCCACGTATGGGTAACAGTCATATGAGTGTGCCAGGACCAGATGGTTTATTTGGATTTGGCGGTCATTGTTTTCCCAAAGACACCGAAGCATTATTACACTATGCTAGAAAGAAAAATCTCAAATTAAACATATTAGAAAAAGCAGTTAAAACAAACTCCAAAATTAGATAAATACTATTGTCTATACGCAAGACGAAACTAGATACAATGCGTAGCAAAACGGGTTTAGACACCCTAGACGGAGAAAAAAATGTTTAGAAATATGCTTAAGAAGGCTATTCATAAAAGTCAACACGTTCAAAGAAACTGGGACCTATCCAAAACTATTCCACAAGAAGATTTAGATTTAATTGCAGAAGCAGTTACTGGTGCTCCTAGTAAGCAGAACGTTACTTTTTTCAAGCCTTACTTTATAACAGACAGAAAAACAATCGAAGCAGTACATAGAAGTACAAAAGGCTTCATGATACATGATGGTAAGCAAGGTGGTAAAGCACCTAAAGGCGATAGATTGACAACTAATACTCAAACTCTTGCTAATCTCTTAATTGTTTTTGCAGAAGATTTTAACGAAGATGATGCTAAGAATAAAACAGATATTAGTTGGGACGGAGATACAATGGAAAGCGATCGTCAAACAGCAATTGGTGTTGCGGCAGGATATGTAAATATGGTATCAGGTCTATTAGGCTATGGTACAGGATGTTGCTCTTGTTGTGATAAAGGTGAAATTCAAAGAACACTAGGTATTGACAAGAAGCCTGTACTCTTAATGGGTGTAGGATTTCCTGATGAATCAAGACCAAGAAGAGAACATCACTTGAATCCAGATTTAGTTTTCCCTACAAAGAGAAAAGCAATCGAAGTATCATATATTTAATTAAGAATTATATATAGGAAAAAGGGCAGTAGTAATACCGCCCTTTTTTTATGTCTTAAGGATAGAAAGGATTATCTGTGATATACTTAGGCCAATCTGATTTTTTCTCCATAGTGGGGAAACTCAGAGTTGACACATTCTTTTCTTTCTTAAGTTGTTTTTGTACAGCACGTCTTACGAGTACTGTTTCTTGATACTTAGTCATGTCATCTCCTTTTACAAAGATGCGTTCCTTCGGTACTATAACCTACTTCCGTTCACTGCTACATTTAGAGTGAATGAACGATTTCGGCGTTCCTTCGTCTTATAACTACTTCCGTCTCTTTCGAGATGAACGATGAGTTAAAATATTACTCAATATTATTTATCATATAATAATCGTTAGATAAATAATTTTCGTATTATAAAATGTAATACAACACACTGACACAGAAGGAGACAATTATGTCAAATAGTAAATCAGGGTTCGAATTAAGAACCGATATCTTAGGAATGGCAATGGGCCTATTGGAAAACAATAGAGAACAAGTCATGAATGCACACTTCCAATTACCAGATGAAGTTAGAAAGGCAGAAGACTGCCCTATAATTAGCATCACTACAGACGAAGTTATTGCTGAAGCCAAGAAACTATATGAATTTGTAAACGAGAAGTAAGAATTCATGTGGACTAAACTCTTTTGGTACTTAGCAAAACGCAGAGGCACTGAAACTTTAACTAATATATACACTGACCATGAATACATGCACAGAGTATTTCTAGGTAAACAAATTTTTCAGAAAGGTCTGGCTGGAGAATATGGTGCTGGAAGAGTTTGTCTGAATTTAATTTTAGGTAGTGATTTACCTGTAGAACATAATCATCCATGGGGTTACTTCACACTCATACTGTCGGGAGGATACTATGAGGTTCGTGGTGAAGAAAGGAAATGGAGAGGTCCAGGCTGGTTTGCTTGGCGATCACATAATGCCTTTCATAGAGTTGAAATACCCGATGGAGGACATGCTGTTACACTTTTCATAAAAGGTAAGCATGGTAAGATGGGCTCGTTCTTTATGGATGAAGGCAAGCCTACAAAGGATTTAAGATTCTGGTTACGCAGAGGTGTAAGCAGAGATAAAATTGGTGCGATGATTAAGTATAAATCGCCCGAGGAGATACAACGTGAACTTAGTTGACGAAATATTAGCAATAACTCCAGGTAGTGGTGAACCTATCGATGAATGGTTTATTACTAGACTAGAGGGATTGATTGATGCTGGATTATATCCTAAACGTGCAAGTTTAAAGAAAGTTGCTGAACAATTAGTAACTAATTTAGAAGAGTACAAAAAGGTTCATGGCATCGAAGATGTTGTAATTGGTATGAGTGGAGGTATCGATAGTGCCTTAACTGCCGCTTTATTTAAGCAGGCAGGTTGGACAGTACATGGTGCAACACTACCAATTCATCAAATAGAAACAGAAACAGATAGAGGTATTGAAAACATCGATGCTCTAAGATTAGAAAGACATAGTTTTGATTTATCAGAACAGTTTGATAATATGAGAGATTTTTTAGGTGCATACGATACTGACTATAAAGGGTTGCAAAGACAAGGTAACATACGAGCAAGATTGCGTATGCTTACTTTGTATAACCTTGCTCATAAAGTCAATGGATGTGTAGGTAGCACTGACAACTTTAGCGAGTTAGCGGCTGGCTTTTGGACATTACACGGTGATGTAGGTGATATTGCACCTATACAATCACTAAGTAAAAGTTGGGAAGTACCTGCTATTGCATCAATGCTTGGTGTACCACAAGCAACTATCACAGCATTACCAACTGACGGGTTAGGTATTAGCACTAGTGATAGTGATCAATTAGGTATGAGTTATTTAGAATTTGATATATTATTATTTGATATGTTATCGGAATTAAATAACAAAGGCGTCAAAAATTACATAAATAGTATAGATGATGCAAATATAAAGGCTAAAGCACAATTAGTTGCTGACAGAGTTAAATCTACAGCATATAAAAGAGCAAATCCTTTTAATTTGGTTCATCCTATCTTTGGTGATAGATTTGATAAATTAAACAAACTAGACAGGAGTTTATAAATGTTTACATGGTTAAAAGAACTTTTCTTTGGAAAACCAGAACCAGTAAAAGAAGTTAAGGTTGCAAGTAAACCTGCCGCTTCTAAGCCTGCCCCTAAAAAAGCAGAACCTAAAGTAGCGAAAGTTACTAAGGCAAGCCTTTCTAAATTGACTAAAGCTCAATTGGAATCAAAGGGTAGAGAATTTGGTATTGAAGTTGACAAAAGAAAGAAAAAAGACGATATCGTAGCAGAAGTATTAAAAGCATCAAAGTAGTACAGTGAACCAGATAGTACTTATCCAACCTAATTTCAAAATAGGTGGTGGTTCTTTCACTGGCTACTGGCTACCTTATTCGGTTGGTTGTCTTTGGAGTTATGCGGCTCAAGAAGATTGGGTACGTGATAATTTTGAAGTTGCTGATATTATCTATAAACGAGAAGAGCCTTGCAAATTAGTAGAACGTATTAAAGATTGCAAGGTATTCTTTTTTAGTTGTTACATGTGGAATTGGGAATACAATAAACATGTTGCACAAAAGATAAAAGAATCGAATCCAGAATCAATTATTGTATTTGGAGGACCTCAGGTTACAAGTAGACCAGAGGAAGAACAATTCTTTGCAAAGCACCCTTATGTTGATTCAATCTCCCTAAGTGAAGGAGAGCAATCCTTTGTGGAAATGTTAAACAAAATTCTCAAAGGCGAGACACTAGATAAAATATATCAAGGCGGTAGACTAACAGAGTTAGATATACCCAGTCCATACCTCACAGGCGTATTTGATAAAATTATGGCAGATGCACCAAAAGATGATTTATGGAATGGCACAATAGAAACAAACAGAGGATGTCCTTTTGCTTGTACATTTTGTGATTGGGGTAGTTTAACTTATGCTAAGATTAAAAAGTTTCCTGTACCTAAAGTATTACAGGAACTTACATGGATGTCTGAAAAGCAAGTAGACTATGTTACTATTGCTGATGCTAATTTTGGTGTATTCACAGACAGAGATTTAGAGTTTACAGAAAAGTTAGTTGAATTGCAAAACGAATATGGTTATCCTAAAGTAGTTGATGCCACATGGTACAAGAACAGCAGTGATGAAATATTAGAAATTGTTAAAAAGTTTATCAGTAGTGGCTTTAATAGAGGACTTACATTAAGTGTGCAAAGCATGGATATGGATGTTCTTGATGAGATTAAAAGACGTAATATGGAAATGTCTGATCTCAAAATGATTTTTGATAAGTGTAACAGAGAAAACATACCCAGTTACACAGAACTCATATTAGGCTTACCAAAAGAAACTTACGAAAGTTGGAAACGTGGTGTATGCGAAGTTTTAGATGCTGGACAACACAATGCTATAGAAAGTTGGTTAGCACAATTACTAGAAAATGCACACATGAACTTACCCGAAGAAAGGGAAAAGCATGGACTCACAACTGTTATTGTAGAAAATTACATTAGTGGTTTTGAGGAAGAAGATAACATTCCAGAGAAAGTAGAATTAGTTACAGGCACAAAGTATATGCCTACACCTAAATTTATTGATGCCTGGAGTTACAGTTGGATGATAAACAACTTTCATAACTTTGGTTGGAGCCAAGTAATAACTAGGTTCCTTAGAATGTATAAAGACTACAGTTATGAAATGATGTATGATAGACTATTAGAAAAAATCAAAGAAGATGAAGGTCCAGTTGGTAAGGCTTTTAATCAAGCAAGAGTTTTACTTGCAGAGTATTTAGAAACTGGTGAAATTGAAGTTGCTAGTGGACATACATTGATGTGGGAGGCACAAAAAGATTTTCATCGATTCCCACATGCAGTAGAAAAAATTGTTAAGGATACATTCACAGAAGAGTTTTGTGATTTAAAACCTGATTTATTTTATTCACTTATGACTGCACAAGAAAACTATACAACAAAAGAAGATCATTACTATCCACACCAAGTGTTGCAAGAGTATAACATTTACGAATATATAAACGGTATAGACGAATTAAAAAATTCAAATGTCATATACAATATAGATATTGGTGAAAATGTTAAAGGTGAAGAATACTTTAACAGGTTATATTTTAGACGCAGACAAGGGTGGGGTAAAAGTATTATAAAAAATACCACAAAAAACACTTAAAACATCATATAAAGATAAATACCCATTGGAAGTGTAATAGCAATCCTACTTCCACCAAGGGACGGTTGTGTGCTGTCGGTTGTAGCGGTGAGTATCCGCTGTAGATCTCAATGTGAAGATACAACATTACGAAGCACAATTAAAAGTTTAGAACTTTAACCCCCTAGCAGTGATCGTAAGATACTGTGAATGTGAGAGCTAATATTGATTTAGACTCAGGAGACGAGAAAATGACAACCGATACTATTAAGTCGGCTGTTGCGCCTACAATCCAAACACTAAAGAATATTAAACTAAAGTATTGTCCTGACGGTCAAACGTGCAACGATATCTTTACTTTAGGTGGTATTCTTTTTGTAATTTGGTTTATGTATGTGGCAATGAAGCCGATCATGTAACAACAAAAACAGATTTAAGAATATAATATTCATAATCCTCCCTAAAAGGCTACCTTGTGTAGCCTTTTTTTATGATAAATACTTGCGTAGACAAAACACAGAATTATGTAGGAGTAATTATGGGATGGTTAGCAGACTGCTCTGAATCAGAGAGAGCGAGTATTTTGGCCAATCTAGCAGGTAGAGCCTATCTTAGTGAAAAGGAATTAAAAGCCACTGAGAAGACTTTAAAGATGCAAAGATCAAAAGCCAAATTTATAAAAGACGGTGACGCAGAAGCATGGGTATTTGTAACAAGCGACGATGCAATTATTGTAAGTTGTAGAGGTACAGAGCCTACTAAATTTGCCGACATAGCCGCAGACTTAAAAA
>Ga0213861_10000600_pt1 | contig 31812 bp, 28 predicted proteins | sample PICome_4_FD_160110 | JGI IMG/M metagenome (GOLD analysis project Ga0213861, IMG submission 160110) | Coastal seawater microbial communities near Pivers Island, North Carolina, United States - PICO131 | ecosystem: Environmental > Aquatic > Marine > Coastal | place: USA: North Carolina... | reverse complement strand
GTTCTGAAATTTATTACACGCGCTAGAATCTTCCCCGCCTGAGGTGGACGATTCAATCAAGGATTACTACATTTCAAATCATTTCCATTTAACGGTATGCTTATTGCACTATCTTATTTAGAAACGCATGTAACTCACCTCTACATGGATAAAATGATAAAACTATGCTACTCACAAATTTGAATGACACAATTAAGAAGCACAAGAACAAAGGACTTAGTGCAATTGATAAAAATCTAATAAAATTAGGCCCTAAACTAAAGCCCATATTGCTTGTTAAAAAGGGTTCGTAGCAAATACGGACACTTCAGGAATGAATCCACGACGATCCATTTTTAACGTTGCGATTAAAACATCTGCAATTTCTTGTGGACGTAATTTATTATCTTCTAAAGGACGTTCTTGACGATCCGCGGCACTAAAGGCTGTTGGAACTTCTGACGGATTAATTTGAATAACACGCACATTATGAGGTCTTAATTCGGCTTGCCAACATTGACTCAACCCTCTTAAGGCGAACTTAGAAGCAGCATAAATGCTGCCCATTTTAAAACCTTTCAAGGAGGCGGTTGAGGCGATATTCACAATGTCGCCATAGTTCTGTTTTTTAAACATTTTAGCGGCATGTGAGGCCATCATTGATGCACCGAAAACATTTATTTCGAAAACATGTTTCATTTTCTCACGATCCATTTCATCAATTGCCGCCCAATCTCCTATCCCAGCATTATTAATTAAACCGTCTAACTTGCCATACTCAGCTTGAACGAATTCAAATAATGCTTCAATATCCGCATCATTGGCAACGTCTGCATGAAAAGCTTTGGCATTGATCTCTTCACCGACACGGTTGAGTTTTTCAAGATTTCTTCCCGTGATTACAACTTTTGCTCCATCAGCGATTAAAGCCATTGCCATTGATTTACCTAATCCTGAACTGCCACCAGTTACGATATATATTTTGTCTTTTAGTTCCATTATTTTTTCTTTTCTACAAAATTATCCAATTTAGCGGCCTTATCAAATTCCGTGAACTTGAATTTATAATTCATCTGTTTTATATTAATGATATTATAGGCCAATAGGATTTGTTTTAGACCTTTTCTCCCACCAAAATCAGCAATATAAAATAGAAAAAGCTGATTCAGTATTATTTTTTTATTTGAAATAAAAGCTTCCTGAATTAGATACGTTTTTGTTGCTTCTTCTATTTCTTCTTCGAAATTATCCATGCTTAAAGGAAACATGATGGGACAACTCACCGCACCGCAATTCAACAAAAAATGAATCCTAAAATCCAATTGCTGAACACGTAATTTCTGTTCCCATTTTTTTGGGAAGGGTTTGTTGATAAAACCAAGACTCAACTTCCATTTGGACCGTCTTAATATTCCATGTTCTATTTCGTCAAAACTGAGTTTTAAGCCAAATAATAAAATCTGTTTTTCCTTAAAAAAATCACTTCTTTTTACTAAGAGTTCTTTTGATTTTTCTGTTGCTATAATTTGAAAATAGGCGTTATAAATGTTTACCCAAAACACTATTTTATCAGCATCTGAATTTAATTGGGTTATCGCATTTTCAAAGTGAAAAGTCGCGAATAGATTTGAGATTCTCACGATTTCACTACTCTGCTTTTTTTTGACGGCTAGTAAAAGGGCGTTTGAGCAGTCTAACAACATGATGCGTTCGTCGCACTTAGGTGCAAATACTTACAAAACAAACTCAAAAAAGGAAATCCGTATTGATAATCAGACCATTAACTAGACAAAAGTGACAAGGTTTTGTACCAAATAAATCAAAAATTCTAACCGAAAGAATCCCTCAAAACCAAGTGCAAATGATGGATTCATGTAGCGCATAAAAAACCCCTACCCAAGGCCCTAATTTTGCTAAAAAAATGCTATCTTTGCACCACTTAATTCAGATCAGTATGTCAGCACAAAAAGAAGTTTTGAATTTATTGGATAAAAAATATAAAGCAGAAGTATTAGCCGATTTTCGTTTAGCGCGGGTTTCCAGAGAAACCTCATTAATGGGGCGTAGAGAGGTTTTAGGAGGGAAAGCAAAATTCGGAATTTTTGGTGATGGGAAAGAGATTGCACAAATTGCAATGGCCAAACAATTTAAGAATGGCGACTTCAGATCAGGATATTATCGTGACCAAACTTTTATGATGGCTATTGGTGCGTTAACCGTACAAGAGTACTTTGCTGCTTTATATGCACAGACTGACATAAACAAAGAACCAGCATCTGGAGGACGCCAAATGGGTGGACATTTTGCAACAAGAAGCTTGAATGAAGACGGGAGTTGGAAAAACTTGATGGAACAAAAAAACAGTTCTGCCGATATTTCACCAACTGCGGGTCAAATGCCTCGCTTAGTTGGTTTGGCTTTGGCTTCAAAAGTTTACCGTAACGACAAAGCCTTGCACGAAATGACCAATTTCACAAATAAAGGAAATGAGGTTGCTTTTGGCACAATTGGGGATGCAAGTACCTCTGAAGGTCCATTTTGGGAATCGATAAATGCCGCGGGAGTTTTACAGATTCCTTTTGCAATGTCAATTTGGGATGATGGTTATGGGATTTCAGTTCCGCGTGAATTCCAAACAACAAAGGGGAGTATTTCTACTGCTCTATCTGGCATGCAGCGCAAGAAGAACAGTCCAGGATATGAGATTTTTAAAACCAAAGGTTGGGATTATATAGACCTTTGTGAAACTTACGAAAAAGCAATTAAACTTTGTAGAGAGGAACATGTGCCAGTAATGATACATGTAGAAGAAGTCAATCAGCCGCAAGGGCACTCAACATCTGGATCGCACGAAAGATACAAATCAGAAGAGCGTTTGAAATGGGAGTCCGAAATGGACTGCATAGAGAAATTCAAGGAATTTATTTTAAGTGCTGAGATTGCAACTGCGGACGAACTTGCCGAAATTGAAAAGGAAGCGAAGAAACAAGTACGTGAAGAAAAAGGCTTAGCTTGGAAAGAATTTAATGGGCTGATTGATAGCGACCTAAATGAAGTAGTTCAGCTCTTAAATCAACTCGCAGGAGAAAGCTCAAACGGTGTTTTCATTCAAAAAATTGCGGGTGATTTAAAAGCCATAATGGGACCAATTAAGCGTGATATTTTCTCTGCGGCGCGCAAAGCATTGCGTTATAAAAGAGGAACAGAATCTCCAGCAAAAGCAGCAATAATTGCTTGGTTAGGAAACGGTGTTTCAGATAATTTTGACCAATATTCATCTCACTTATATTCACAGTCAAACCACTCTGCACTTAAAGTGGAAACGGTTGATCCTGTCTACGGAACAGATGAAAAAATAGATGGACGTTTGGTATTGAGAGATAATTTTGACGCCTTGTTTGCTAAACACCCAGAGATTTTAACCTTTGGAGAAGACGTTGGAAAAATTGGAGGTGTGAACCAAAGCATGGAGGGCATGCAGGACAAATACGGCCAACAGCGTGTATCCGATACAGGAATTAGAGAATGTACCATTATTGGACAGGGAATTGGAATGGCCATGCGCGGTTTAAGACCTATTGCAGAAATTCAATATTTAGATTATTTATTGTATGCAATACAAATCCTTTCAGATGATTTAGCAACGGTACAGTACAGAACAAAAGGTGGTCAAAAAGCGCCATTAATTATTAGAACTAGAGGTCACCGCCTTGAAGGTATTTGGCATTCAGGTTCACCAATGGGAATGATTCTAAACGCATTGCGTGGAATGTATGTTTGCGTTCCTCGAAACATGACCAAAGCTGCAGGATTTTACAATACATTGATTCAATCAGACGAGCCTGCTTTAGTTATTGAGCCATTAAACGGTTATAGGACCAAAGAAACTAGGCCAGATAATTTTACTGAATTCACGACGGAAATTGGTAAAGTTGAAACGGTTGTTGAAGGAACGGATGTGACATTAGTTTCATACGGATCAACCTTTAATATTTGCCAAGAGGTTGTAAAACAATTGGCAGAATTTGAAATCTCAGTGGAGTTAATAGATGCTCAATGTTTAATTCCATTTGATCGCAATCACGAAGTGGTTGAATCATTAAAGAAAACGAACCGATTGGTAATCGTAGATGAGGATGTATCAAGCGGTGCGACGGCCTACCTACTCGATCAAATTTTAGTCAAACAAAAAGGCTATTATCATTTAGATTCAGAGCCAGTAACCATCTCGGCGAAAGATCACCGCCCGGCTTACGGGACTGACGGGGATTACTTTAGTAAACCCAATGAGGAAACCATTTTTGACGGCGTTTATGCTTTGATGAATGAAACTGACGGTGAAAAGTATCCGTCTATTTACTAAGACTTCTTGTATTTTAAGCAAATGTATTTCAAATTCCACCTTTTTGGATTGTTTGCTTTTTTATTTCTCAGTTGTACGGAGTCCAATAACGAAATTAATCAAAGTGCAAATGCATTTGAAATTTCTATTATCAATACAGACGTGAATCATCCGGTTGCGGATACCTTAATAGAAATTATTGAATTAGACAGTGGGGCGCCAGATTTATTCTTGACGCATAAACTATATAATGTGCCAAGCGATCTGCCAAAAAGCTTCAGCTCTCGAACGGACAGGGATGTCTTAATAACAAACATCTATCAGCCAAACGACACTAACTATAGATTTAAAAGAGTGATAGGTTATGATCCTGCCTGGAGGGTCAATCAATATTCCCTTTATCCTTGTATAATTTCATCAACTGGAGGATATAATTATTATGTCTATTACAATGAAATAGGGCAAGTGTCAGAAATAAAAGATTCGTTTGTTCAGATCTTAAGTCGTGGTTTCCGTTATGAATTTGATTATTTTGAGAACGGGAACCTTAAAGAAATTCGAGAATTTGGTAATTATTCGATTGGAGGAAAACCAAGCCGAACAATTCAGATTAATTCAAGTTCATAACCGACAAAAGTCGGCAAGCGTCACTTTATAATTGTTTTATGCGTGGAATGATGTTCCGGCCCATCAACTTGCAAAAAGTAAACACCAGTATTAAATTCCCGAACCTTGATTCTATTTTCCCCCGTTGTCAATTTTCCATGATCCATCAATTTCCCGGTCAAGTCCAATAATTTGTAGTTAAGGGAATTATTGTTCACAGCTATGTTAACATAGTTATAAGATGGGTTTGGATAGATTCTAACCAACACTTCTGCATTTACTTCAGTCAACGATAATCCACAAAAGATACTGAACGTCTTGGTCTCAGTAAAATAGTTGATCCAATCTGTTTCTGAGATAACAGGATCATCCACCTCAATACAAGTTAGATTAGGCGTTTCTTCCGCATGTAAAATATCAAATGAATCTGGCATTCCATTTGCCAAATTGAGATAGATTAAATTCTCGTTATAATCACAGTAAACCTCTCTTAAGTTAGGTTTATCGCTTAAATCCATCTCTATGATAGACGGAACAATTCTAAATTCAAGATAAATTAATGAATCATTGGCACTGAGATCTAAATCTGTTAAAGGATTACGACCACAAAGCAAATATTCTAATTGGGTGTGTTCGGTTAAATCAAGACTTGTGAGTTCATTATCATCACAATAAAGTACTTCTAATTCCTCTATTCCTTCGATATTCAGATCGGTTAGATAATTGAGTTCACAACTCAAAAATTTAAGGTTAGTATTTGACGATACATCAAGCTCTGTTAAAATATTGTTTTTACATTCAAGAAACTCTAAAGCTAAAAAGCCCTCTATTCCTTCTAAACTTTCAATTACAAGTGCATTTAAATGCAGGGCAAGTACCGTATCAATCCTTCCACTAAATACAGAGTCATCCATTACATCATCAAGTCCTAAATCAATTAGTTCTCCCTCAAAAACATTATCTGGAACATATATATTTTGACTATAGACATTAATGGTAGCAGTTGCTATAACTAATATGACAAGGACTTTCTTCATTTTTTATAATTTAATTAGACTTAAGTTAACATTTTAAAAAATCGAATCATAACATACTTGATTGATGGATTAATGTTCTGCAACAAATTAAGGCTAAATCAAATAAAAAAATTGAACAAAAAAAATCAGTTTAGCACAATTTTATAGCTATCTACGCTAAAAAGTGATGAAGATCACGCAAAAACACAGTAAGGAATTGTAAATTTGCAGAACCAAATAAGATGTAAGATGAAACTAGCAACACTAAATAATAATACAAGAGACGGCCGTTTATTGGTTGTTTCAACAGATTTGACAAAGGCAGTTGAAGCAAAAGCTGCCAATACCATGCAAGGCGCATTAGATGATTGGGCAACAATTTCGCGCCAATTAAAAGCCGAGTATGATGAATTGAATTCAGGAAACGCTGCCGCATTTGACTTTGATGAATCGGCATGTACATCTCCTCTTCCAAGAGCGCCACAATGGCTAGACGGTTCTGCTTATGTGAACCACGTAGAATTGGTTAGAAAAGCAAGAAACGCTGAAATGCCACCTAGTTTTTGGGAAGATCCGTTGATGTATCAAGGGGGGTCCGACACGTTTTTAAGCCCCTATCAAGCGATCCATTTTGAGACGACAGATTGGGGAATTGACATGGAAGCAGAAACGGCGATTATTCTGGATGACGTGCCAATGGGGGTTAAAAAAGAAAAAGCATTGGATTATGTGAAATTGATCATGTTGGTGAATGATGTTTCTTTAAGAGGATTAATTCCGCAAGAACTTGGAAAAGGATTCGGATTCGTTCAATCAAAACCATCAAGTGCGTTTTCGCCAGTTGCAATTACACCAGATGAACTAGGTGATAATTGGAATGATGGCAAAGTCACCTTACCTATTTGCGTTGATTTAAACAATGCACCATTTGGACGTGCTGATGCAGGTGTTGACATGACATTTAACTTTGCACAACTTATTCAACACGCGGTTAAGTCTCGACCGTTAAGTGCTGGAACCATTATAGGTTCAGGAACAATTTCTAACAAAGGTGCAGACGGAGGTCCTGGTAAGCCAATTTCAGAAGGCGGTTTAGGTTACTCATGCCTGGCTGAAGAGCGCATGGTTGAAACGATTTTACATGGTAGTCCATCAACTTCGTTTATGAAGTTTGGCGATAATGTGAAGATTTATATGAATGACGCTGACGGTAATTCCATTTTTGGGATGATTGATCAGGATGTTGAGAAGTATAATCCGCCTAGCTAACGGGCATTTCGAGGGCCTCAATGTCCTTCCGCCTCGTTATATTTTTACTTGGAGATAAATTCATATTTATCATTTCTTTTGCAAGTAGAGTGGCGGTTTCGACATTATTTTCTCTACCTACAACTTTCTTAGCGTATGAAATATAATTCAGAAACTCCAATTTCCAATAGTTTGTTTCTAAAAAGCACCAGTTCAATACCTTTGTCGTACATTAAAGTACCAACAGAATTTAAAAGATCTACTCCTGATTTTTCCTTGTTTATCCAATTATTTAATTGATTTTCGTAAGATTCACTCATTTTTTATTTTTTATTTCACACAGAATCTCTAGTACCCTAATTCTGTAATATTTTCATCTACTTCTTTAAAGTTTTTGCAATCTTCAATTTCATCTTCCCATTCATCTTTCATTGCATCTTCGAGTTCATTCAACTTATCTTCTAGTTCTTCCATTTCTTTCTTGGCTGACTCTGGAATATCAGATTCATCTTGATCTTTATATTTTTCCATAAGGTCTATCATTTCACCAGATACCGTTCCAACAGCATCTACAAAATCACAAGCATTGTCTATTTTCTTAACATCAATATCTTTTGCTGATTCCGAACACGAGAATAAAAAAATGACGCTAAATAGTGTAAATAATAACTTTTTCATAATATTAATTTTTATTAATTTGCTTACTCTATAAGGTTTTTAGCTGCCCATATTTAAATCATTCCACAAAAATAGTATTATATATCAAATAATAAATAGCTTTTAAACTCTATTTTTTATTCCATTTAAATCTGTATTTTTACACTTAAATAAATTAGTTAAATGATATTAGATTTTTATAAATTCCAAGGTACAGGAAACGATTTCATCATGATTGATGATAGAGGGGGAGAATTTGACATGCAAGACTCTGTACTTATTAAATCACTTTGTGAAAGAAGATTTGGAATAGGTTCTGATGGTTTGATCTTACTTGGGGTTGATCTGGGTATGACTTGAATTGGAGTTGGGTTGACTTAGGTTCAACTTGACGTTGAACTGAGGTTGACGGGAGCTTGAATTGGGTTCAAATTTTAAAGATTAATCTGATCTTAAAGAGCAGCCATATTTATTGAGTGGCTTTTTTTATAGACTCGCTTTTAAAAGTTTCAAACGCATTTTAAATTCTCGATCTGGTTTCCCGGTTGGATCTTCGTGGATAAAGTTTTTTTCAGCCCAATGTAAAATTGACCCTGCCTTTTTATGTTGTTTATCCATCATGCAAAAATCGAACATAGCTGGGTATAGATCGGTGCCATTGCGTGACTCTAAAAGGACTATGGCGTCACTGATACTATTGCACTGCTCAAGCTGAGGAATACAATTGGTAATTATCTGCTCTAAAAAAAACGGCATCACTTTTTCTGTTGAGAAACGGCTCAAATCGTATGCATTATAGCCTTGATATTTTTTTTGGAATTTTTTAATCGTTTTTGATTCGTCCAAATCTGACCAAACGCAAATAGAACACCAATAAGGTTCTTCACGATATTTTTTTAGGTGCCATTTTTCGTATGGAAGGTAAGAAATTTCCCATTCACAATGAAAGATTAATTGCGCCTCATACTTATCTCTAGAAATAACGATTTTATCCACCATTCCTCCCCTATTTCTTTCGAAATACTGATTGACGAATAATTGATCTGGCAATAAAGTTACAGCGGCCTCTGCTTGAATCAATTCTATTGTACGCGCATCAAATGCTTGCTCTTTTGTCCATTCAAAACCCAGTTCCGATAATGTTGGAACTAAATATTTAGCGACAATTTTATGTAAACGTTCCTGATTTGGGCGATCCTGAAACTCAAGCTTTGGTTTTAAAAATGAAAACATAATTTAATCGCAACTTTCTGCGCGTAAATGAGCCGCCAATTTATGGCCATTTTTTTCCGCTTTTTCTAATATTTCGCACGTTTTATCCATTTGTCCGAGGCGTGCATAAACCTCTCCCAATTTGATGTAGGAATTTGCCCTTTCAGGTGCCATTTCAATGGCCTGTTCAAAATATGGAATGGCAGCTTGTAAATTTCCATTATCCAATTCTAATGCGCCTAAATTATTGTAATAAGTTGGGTCCTCAGGGGCTCGTTCAATTGCCATTTTGAGATACTTTTTTGACAATTCATAATTGCCTCGTTTTAACTCAACAAAACCGATAGCCCCAAAGGGCTCTGCAAAATTTGAATCTAAAGCAATGGCTTTGTTAAAATATAGTACCGCCTCATCCGCTTTAAAAATTTTTCGCAATACATATCCCTTTTCATAATAAAACAACTTATTGGTTGGATCTAGTGCTATTGCACTGTCTAAATAAGTCCTTCCGGTAATGAAATCGCCCATAGCTACAAATACACCGGCAGTATAAAAGCGTTCCAAACTTAACACCTCTGCTGAATCAATAAATTCGCCGCATTTGGTTAGCATAAATTCTTTACTATCTCCAATGTTCATAAAAGCTGGTTTTCCCATATCTTCACATGCGCCTTCCATATCTCCCAAACCTTCTTTCGCTATAGCTCGCATATAATACGACCGAACATCACTTGAATCAATCTCAAGTATGTGGTTCAAATCAATAATTGCCTCCTTAAACATTACACCAAGAAAAAAAGCATTTGCCCTTTGGTCAAGCGCATCAAAATCGTTAGGATTATTTATTAAATATGGATCTAACACATCACCCGCCAGCTCATATTTTTCTTGATTGGAATAGCAAATTGACAACTGAATGTAGGCATAAGCGTCATTCGGATCTAACTCAATTACTTTTTTTAAATCTGCCTCTGCCCCAAGAAAATCTTCTTGAATACTTCTTGCTACTCCTCGCTGGGCGTATACCCCGGAAAAAGTTGAGTCTCTTTCTATATAATAATCACAATCATCAATTACAGCATCAAAATTACCCAAATCATAATTTGGACTAGAGCGGTAATAATAAGCGAGTAAAAAGTCAGGATTTAATCGAATGGCCTGGTCAAAATCTTGAAGTGCACCGCGCTCATCCTCCACACAATCATCTCTCAATCGTCCTCTTTCAAGGTAACTTCTATAATCTTCTGGTGCAAGTGTAATAGCCTGATCGTAATCCTGAATTGCGCTAAAACAACTCCCCATTAAGGAGGATGTTTTCCCTCGGTTGAGATAACCCGAAATTTCATTCGGATGTGCGGTCACAAATTCATTAGATGCCTCCCAAGCCAACAAAACTTCACCACAACCAATATAGGCGATTACCAAATTTTCTTGGGCCTTAATGTTTAATGGATCTAAAGCTATAGCGCGTTTAAAGTCTTTAATAGCAAGGTCAATTTCATTTCTTTGAAGATAAACATATCCTCTATTATTGTGATTTTCTGATCCATTAGTATCTAATTCAAGTGCCTTATTCAAATCAAGTAAAGCCAAGTCAAAATTTCCTAAAATCGATTGCAAGCATCCACGATCTCGATAAGCGTCATGCAAAATTGGATCTAGTTTAATCGCAGAAGAATAATCAGCAACTGCGCCGATAGAATCTTTTTGTTCTAATCTAAAACTTCCGCGTAAATGGAATGTACTCGCTAAATTTGGTTCATTGGCAATCGCGAGATCAAGTGTTTGAATCCCCTCGCTTATATTGCCTTGCATCAATTGAAATTGCGCCTGCTCAATCAATTTGGTTGTTTTCTTATTTTGAGAAAATCCTGTTATTGGAGATGCAATCAAAAATAGAAGAACAGTAAAGAAGGCGTGTTTCATAAAGTGATAATCTATTTTTGTTGATCGATTAGTTCAAGCGCTTTTTTCATTGGAGAATCTGAACCACTTTTGTAATCTTCGAGCGTGTTTGACACTTTGTGGTCAGGAATGACTCCTTTATTATTTGATGGATCTTTTACGCTTAGTGAATACTTCGCAGTCGCAAAATGAATCATTAAGCCAGTGTAAGGCAATTGAATTCCCATAACCATGCCATGCGAGTCACTTTGACTGCCACCCATTTCGTGACCAATAAAAACAGCTTTAGTGTGACTGTCCATTAAAGCAGAAAAAACAGCCGCGCTAGAACGCGTCAAGTCATCAATTAAGATATAACAATTTCCATTGAACATATTTTTGGAAGCAGGATTGACGGTTAAAGATGGATAATTCACCCAGCTATACATTCCATTATCTCTTTTTTCCATTTGAAATGTATCTAAGTAACCTGGATCAGTTGTGATTATTGGAGCGAAAGAATAGTCTTCATATTTCATAGTTTCTACAGAATTAATATAAGCCTGTGGGGCGTTAATAAAATAAGAGAACAGATGCGCTCCATTTGCAGTCCATCCTCCCATATTCCCGCGGAGATCAATAATTAAATTTCCAATACCTTGGGTGTTCAAATCGCCGAAAATTGAATCTGTAAAGGCATAAAACTCCTGTTTATTATTCGCAAGTGTCTGGTTATTGAAAGATTTAACCGTATATACTGCCGAGTTGTTTGCTTTATCAACTTCAAACTGTAAAGGCTTCGGAGTCGTTTTTCCTTTATTTCGCTTTGTACGATTCGCATCAAGAGAAATGAGATGGAGCGGTTTTAAATCAAACGTAGATTCACGACCCGACCCGTAGCTTTTAAGTGTGATGTTTAATAAACTCGGATTTTCGAGGAAATTCGAATAAGCCATTGTAAAATAACTTTGAACAAGAGCTGTTCCGTCTGCGGCGCTTGTTCCATCCAATGCCATATGCATTTGTAATATTTTTGTGATTTCAGCAGGCGTTCGTCCATTGAGACTCAAAATTTCATCATAAGGTCTTGGCCGCATATCAAACGAAAAGCTGCTTTTAATAAAATATCGATCATCAATTGTATAAATGTCTAAGGGGAAAAACAGCATGTTTTCCTGGCGGTAATAATAATAATCAGGATGATGGCTTAAACCACTATGCCCGCAACTTACAGCATTAAACACGCGTGCAATCACTCGCACAAATTCCATATAAGACAAAGAGTCATCCGCATTTTCATTTGCACTTAAAAAAGCATTACTAAGGCGATCTTGATCTACGCTATCCAATCCCGTTTTAGCCTCTTCTAGGGCAGACTTTAGTACTTTCAAGTCCCACTTTATTGCTTGTGGATCATATTTTGCGTTAAAATCAAAATCGATTAATGGACCACCATTAGCCGTATACTGGTCATATAATTGTAGCAACTGCGTTTGATCTGAAGAGATGTTGCTCTGTCCTGAGCTTATTGAATCATTTTCCGTTACTTGCCCAAAATTGCTGTTTTGCCAACCAAAACAAAGCGAAATAAAAAGGATAATTTGAATGCGTAAATTTATTCTCAAAATAAAATGTTTTTCATTAAAAATGTCTGCACACTAAAGATAAGTAATACTGTACTATTTGGTAACACTTTTTAAAGAAAAACATATCTTTAGATTGTTTTAAGTGCTTGGTCCAAAATGCAGCTTATTTTATGCTTTAGCAAAGGCGCAAAATTAGCTCTTTTTCATCAACGATCGAAACCTTTGATGAAGAACATTGTATGGATTTACAAAAACCAGTCCATTTGCAAGCCATCACGTACAATTGAGTTAAATAATGAAAAAACAGATTAAAAATATTCTGATAAAAACGGGGCTGGCTTTGCTAACGATCTATGTTACCATTTGCACGGTTACGCACTTTGCTCAAGAAAAAATCATCTTTCATCCGCAGAAATTAGACCCCGGCTTCCCTTTTTATTTCGCACCATTAAAAAAAAGAGATGAATAAGTCGTAAATTGCGATTGAAATGATTCGGAAATTATTCATATTATTTATTCTACTTAGATGCTTCACGATTAGCAAGGCAGCACCGGTTAAAATAGATGTCACCTTTATCGATCATGAGAAATTATTGAGTCACAATTTTGATCCAAGAAGTTATGCCAATTACCAACAAGCTTTTCAGGACAGTGTTATTGATTATTTTTCAGAATTTAAGCAAGGGCAAAATGTGCGCATCATTCAAACATTTGATCCTAACCTTTATCCATTATACAGTTTTTCTGCAAAACCAGTATTGGTAGACAGTGTGCAACATCAATTGCAAAAACTTCTAATGAGTATTCGGTCCATTAGTTCATTATACATGTCTTTTACCAGTGAAATTATTGTAACAATAAATGGTGGCTGTAAAGATCGTGGATTAGATTATACACCAATACTAAAAAACCCACTGTTGCTCCGCCAAAGCAAATATGAATATGGCAGCTTTAAACAGAGTTTTGATTTTTTAAAAGATTGGCTAGAAAATTCCGGAATGCCACTTTTAATTGACATTCATAATAGTAATGTCCGACATCAGAAAATTGAATTGACGGAAGATGAGAAAAAAGCCTTTTCAACTGTTAAATTTGGAATCCTTAACACAACCCATCAAGATTATTTAAATACCTCATTTTATTGGCAAGTATTACGAAAAATGAAAATAGATTATAAAACTTTAATGGTTTTTAGAGCTATGGCAGCGGCTTATGATGGAAGAATACAGCACGCTCAAGCATTATTACAAATGATTTATCAATTTGAGTCCAGTAATACCTTGCTACTGTATATTATGGACGAATTTAATTGGCGGATGAATTACTATTTACAAAAAGAACAAGGTTTACTACAATCTATCGGCAAAACGTTTAATGAGCAAACTTTAAGTCAAGATTTACAACTACTCGAGGATATATTGAAAATTAACTACATGAGCCAGCCAGCCCTAACACGCTTATTTAAAATAGAACGGGCATCCGGTCAGAAAAGTCCTTTTCTTGTTGTAACTCGTGGAGACTACATTCGCTCAAATCCATCAAGTATGGATACCGTAGTGGCTAACTCACCATTTCAGGCATACAGAAACGGACTCATTTCTGAAGCTGCAGATCTGTTTATAGATGCTGAGACTTTTGAAGATGATTTTCCTAAGTATGCGGACATTTCACTAAAATTAAAAGATTATGAATTTGCTGCAGAACTGTATTGGATGCTAACCAATCAACCTCTAGGGAATTCAGAAAAAGATGTTGCCAATTATCGATTCAGACATGAATATGCCCTGCATAAGTTAAACCCCAATGCACCAATTGACAAAAAATTAAAGAAACAATTCAAACGTTTGGATAAAAAATTTCGTAAAGAGATGAAGAAGCACCCACGTTATAAAAAATTTAAAAAGTAGCCCATGAAACGAATTGCGTTATTCCTATCTTCAATCCCCTCCTTTGCTGCTATGGCGCAAGAAATCACCGTTACCACGGTCGTTCCACTAGACGGTTTAGTTTGGGAAACCTCTGGTTTAATTTGGTTAGAGGATCGATTGATTACTCACAACGATTCGGGCGGTGGACATTACCTTTACGAAATTGACACCGCGGATGGAGAAGTGATGCGGACCGTAATAGTTGCGAATGCTGCAACGAGCGACTGGGAAGACATTTGTTATGACGGCGATTACATTTACATAGGAGACTTTGGAAACAACGCCGGAACACGAACAGATTTGCGCATTTTTAGAGTGGCGATTACCGATTATTTAACAACGCCAAATGACACCGTTTATTGCGACACAATTGCATTCAATTATGCTGACCAAGTTGATTTTGAACCAGGCGTGTATACCACTAACTATGATGCAGAAGCAATTATAGCCCACAATGACAGTCTTTATTTGTTCAGCAAAAACTGGGGAAATCAAGAGACCAATGTTTATTCCATTCCGAAAGAACCAGGAACCTATACCGTTTCAATTGTTGATAATTTTGACACCAACGGTTTAGTTTGTGGGGCGGCTTACGATCCTGAAAAGAATGAAATTTTGCTCTGCGGTTATAATTTTATTACACCCTTTGTATTTTTTATAAAAGGCTTTAGCGGTAATGAATTCTCGGAAGGAGACCTACTTCGCCTATCCCCCGCTTTTGAAGGATCTTTTCAGATTGAAGGAAGCACGGCATTAGGCGGACATAGCTTTTTTGTAAGTTCAGAAAAAGTAGATACGGGTAATTCATTTTTGCACCGTATTGATATTGACAATTTTGCATCAATTCCAATGCTCCAAGATCATTTGATTAAAATTTATCCGAGCAGGGTAAAAAAAGACTTGGTTGTGTTTGGAGATTCAGAATATCAGATTCGCGTTTTTAGCACAACAGGCTTACTCATTGCGAATGATTTTGGGAATAGAATTGATTTGAGCGCTATAGCTCGCGGTGTCTACATTGTTCATGTTTCAAATAAGGAAGGTGTAGTTTTGGCGACAAAGAAGATTTTGAAGTACTGATTTCGGCCAAACCAAAGGATATCAAATCCTTCGAAACAGGCTTTCGTATTGATTTTGAAGCTGCTTTTGCATAAACTTGCAGCAGGTTTTTACTCGTTTCTTCATATTCCTTTTTGAAATGCCGAATTATTTCTTTAGACTCAAACTTTTAAAATCTCTTATCGTATCTTTCAAAACATATGGTTCGTTGATGTTTACCCGCATGTGAAGGTGAGTTTCCATTATCCAATAGGAATGAACATTTAGTCCTTTTTTTGTAGCATATTTTGTTCCGGGCAGGATGGATTAAAACTATGGAATTTTACTTGAACGTGTAAACTAGTATCTGTGATATTTCATTGTAAGCGCCCTCAATCCATATCTACATCTTCTCAGCGGAGATGTAGACCTTATCAGGAATTACACGACCGCCTTTGAAGGAATAAAAGAAAAGGAGCAATAATATCGATCCGACTAACATAATAGCCGGAATAGCAAGGTATATTCCACTTAGGCCGCGCATTAATGTTAAGGCGTAACATATGAGTGTTAAGATAGCCAACACGGCATAAATTAGCTTTTGACGTTTTTTAATTCTTGCCATAATCGTTTTGAAGTCTTTTTGAACGATTTCCTTTTTTACATCTGGGTGTTTCAAAACTTTCCTCAGTCCGCTTATTTTATCCATGTCGCGGTTATAACGATTTGCACCAAGTGAAAATATAACTAAATAAGCAAACGCAAAAATATATGTCAATACAATTGGGTCCATTTTATACTATCAGCGATTTGCCTTCCAAGCAGATGTTTGATTTGCAATTGCTTGTGGTTCGTTCTCCTTTTTAACAGATTTAAAAACCTTAAACGCCGCGAGTGCAACATCCGAGGAAATATCAGAACGTAACATTTCTGGCTTAAAATGATCGCCCACAAAGTTGATGGTAAAATCGCCATTCCTAAATTCGGGATGATCAATGGCAAAGCGACAGAAACCTAACGTTGTACTAAAGCCTGAAATCTCATAATCATCAATTGCAGCAATGGTTTTTTCAATTGCCGCATCTCTATCCTCCCCGTAAACAACCAATTTTGCGATCATAGGATCGTAAGTCAACGGAATAGCCATTCCTTGCTCATATCCATCATCCACACGAATACCAAGTCCTGTTGGAGGCTTATAATGCACCAACCTTCCTAAATCTGGCAAAAAATCGTTCTCAGGGTCCTCGGCATAGACTCGGATTTCAATGGCGTGCCCATTGAGTTGCACCTCATCTTGTGTGTATGTAAGTGCCTCACCACGAGCTACTTTAATTTGCTCTTCCACCAAGTCTAAACCTGTAATCATTTCAGTTACCGGGTGTTCAACTTGCAAACGCGTATTCATTTCTAAGAAGTAAAAATTCTTGTCTTTATCTAACAGAAACTCAACCGTTCCAACACCTTCATAATTGCAAGAGCGTGCAACGTTTATTGCCGCATTCCCCATCTTTTCTCGCAAAGCGGCATCAACCACAGGAGATGGAGCTTCTTCAACCACTTTTTGATGACGGCGTTGAATGGAACACTCACGTTCGTTCAAATGCAGCACATTATCGTGTTGATCGGCAATTATTTGAATTTCAATATGCTTTGGTTGCTGCACAAACTTTTCAATAAACACGGCCCCGTTACCGAAAGACGAAATGGCTTCAGAAACAGCACGATCGAACTGACTTTCAAACTCGGCGCTATTTTCTACAACCCGCATTCCTTTTCCTCCACCACCGGCAGAAGCTTTAATCAAGATTGGATAACCAATTCCTTCGGCAATTTTTTTTCCTTCAGCAATATCAGTGATCTCCGAATCTGTTCCAGGTACCATTGGCACATCAAATGCTTTAACAGCTTGTTTGGCATCCAACTTATCTCCCATCACATTTATGGCCTCAATTGAGGGACCGATAAACTTAATTCCAGCGTCATGCACGCGCTGAGTAAATACTGAATTTTCAGATAAAAATCCGTAAGCAGGATGAATTCCCTCAGTTTTAGTTTGAATGGCAATGTTTAGCACCTTATCCATATTTAAATAACTCTCAGATGGAGTTGCTTCGCCTAAACAATACGCTTCATCCGCATATTTTACAAAGGGTGCATCTGCATCCACATCCGAATAAACTGCAACACTTGTAATGTCCATTTTTCTTAATGTTTTCATTATTCGCAATGCAATTTCGCCTCTATTTGCTACCAATACTTTTTTCATGTCTTTAACTATTAAATAACTTAAAATTATTTGTTTTGCGCGCTAGTTTTGCCTGCGCAAAAGGAATATCAGTTGTATTTATATTAAACATTATTTCTTTCGAATTACCGTTTTCCAATTGCTTTTGAATCACAATCCCAACCTTAGTAGTGTCTTGTTCAGGAACCATATCATTTTTTGGTCCTGTATCTAATTTTTCGCGCGCATTTTTTACGGGCACCTTTTTACCGTTTGATTTGTCTTTTTTCAAATCCACATCATTTGACTTTCTGCGGAAGATATTAAGGAAGCCTTGCACCAATTTAGATTCTTTCCATGTCCCAAATGTCTCCTCATAATGTAAACTAACACCTTGTGTAAAAGGTCCTTGTTCGGCATCTGTGCCATGGTTTGATTCGTTAAATGCGTTTACTGTGAAAGTTCCATCTTCATTCAATTTATACTGAACCCTAATATCTCCAATTAATCCATTTGTTTCATTCTCATCAGTCACCACACCTAAACTAGTTATAATAGTCAATTTTTCGTTTAAATCACGCTCGTAATTTACACTTCCGCCATCTGCAATATCAACACTCAACCCTTTATCGAAACTATCTAAAATATCATTTAACTGACTTTCAACGGCTTTTTCAATGGCGCTGCCATTTCCGCCTTGTTTGCCGTTTGTGGATATAAAACGATCTAAAGCTACCAGTGCGAAAAACTGTTTGCTCAAATTATCCACATTTCCTTTAATGGCATCAATTGCATCTTTTCCTTCTCTACTTGCATTTGGTGCCGCAATATCAAAGGTTATTTCTGGATCCATCAATTTACGGGTCATAATTAGGGTCGCATCCACAGATTCTTTTGTATTGCCAACATCTGCCGCACCCAATGGCATTATAGGTTCTAAAGACGTGTTGGTATTATAAATTGCTCTAATATCGATAATGGCATCATAAGGAGATTTAGTCCATTTAAGAAGACTACCTTCCTTAATCATAAATTCCTTTTTCACCAATCCCTTTACATTCATTTTATACTTTCCTTTAAGAATAGTATAATCACCGAACATGTCCATATCTCCATATTCATCCACATTTAAATCTAAGACTCCTTCTCCCATTTCTACTTCTATTTGATCTTCAAAAATGGGGTCAAAAACAATGGTAGCTTTGGTTTCTTCAGTTATGTTAAAATGCATATTCATGATTAAACCAGAAGTTTGAAGTTGATCTGGATTTTCATTGATTTTATCTAAATTGAAAACGGGGACGATTGTATCATAAACTATAAATGAAGATTCTTCCAAGTCTCCACTACCATACATGGCCAACTTAATATCCGTACCCCGCTGGGTGGTTGCGTTTACTGTAACTTCTGTTATCCCTTCATATCCGAAAATGTTTACATCACCTGAAATATAGGCTTTTCCGTGATAAAAATCACCGTCTTGATAATACGTATTCATCACCAAAAAGCGTTTTGAAGCCAATGGTCCTTCCATTAATAAATTGACATCATAATTCCAGTCGCCCCAATTATAATGATTTATTTCCATGGATGCTGTGGCGTTATTTCCATCCTCATCAGTAACAATCATTTCTTTAATCTCAAACGCATCATGTTTAAAATGGATGAGCCCAGAAGCACCAAATGACACATTCAACATTGGAACCTTGACATTGGCGGTGATCACATCTAACTTCCCTTTAATAACGGGATCAACAAGTTCACCTGTTATCTTCAAATTCCCGTTTAGAATGCCTTCAATATTAGTGTATAAATCTGGATCTGAGAAGGCATTAAGAAAACCAATATCAGTATTATCAAAAGTCATGTTTAATTTGAGATTATTCCGTTCTTTCTCTGGGAAATAGTTTCCTTTAAATGAAAACGTTTCTAACTTATCTCGCTTTAGTCTGCCAAATAAATCAACACTATTACTCTCCTTATTCCATTTACTATCTGCCAATACATCTCCAATCAATTCTCCTTCTAAAACAAAGTTTTTGATATCTGATAAAGCCATAAAACTTATATTTTCGTATACATCAGCTACCCCTCCATTAATATTTAAAATACCGCCCATTTGTGTTACTCCACCAAGTAACCCATTTAAATCGGCTAAATTAAAATCTCTAATTTCAAAATTTAGCCAGTCCTTTGAGTCATGAGAAACACGGCCATGCACATCAATTAGATGATCGCCATTTTTAATTTCAAAATCTGTGAGTTCAAAAACATCTTTATTCCACAAAAGTTTCGAATCTGGTTTTACATCCCACTTATGCGATTTCAAAAAGAAGAATGAAGGTTTAAAATCTGTTACAACATCATGATCCTCTTCTAGGACTGTACTGAATGCAAATAAGGCAGGTTCTATGTTTCCTAATCCATCCCAACCTATGTGTGTTGAAAATTTATTGTTTTTCACATAGCTAAAAACTGCCGCATTTGTGACACCAAGGCTGTCGTTCAGCTCTATTTTTGAAATTTGGTATTGTACGTTTGCTCTTAAACTATCAAAATAGGTGACGAATTGAATATCCGTAAACTTCATCTCTTGATAGGTCACAAGATCTGAATTAAGTTCCACCTTAAGTTTTAAATCAGTTGAATTATAAGTTGAACGAACCCGTGAATCTTGCGCAATAAAAATGTTTTCATCAAAAAATTGCAATATTGGATTGACCTCTTTTAAGTCAATTTCTAAATCAAAAAATTCATTTTTTGTTTTACCAATATTTACGGGATCAATCATATTACTTGCGACTCGGGACAATTGATTTTGAACAACAGGCCATAAATCAAGCAAATCATATTTTCCAGTTAACCTCAAATCTATCATTTCAGACAAAACTGTAATACTATCCGAAACAAGATCTTTAACAATCAATAATCTTAGGCTATCCAATTCGAAATCAATGTCGTTTTCTTTATAAGACAGATCTTCAACAAACACCGATCCTTCAAGATTTTCGGGTGAAGTTCCTGCAATTTCAACATGAACTTTAGAAATTAATTTTTCTACAATACTATCGTGTTTGTTTGTCAGTTTAGAAATGACGGCACTATCAATTAATACGTCAAATTTAAATTTCATGTTCCCTTTTAAATCAACCGAGCCGTCGTAATGCAGGGCTAAATTATCATCTGTTACATCAATCACTCCATCAAATACTTCGTTTCCAAAGCGCCCTTGCCGAATGTTGATTCCTGTGTAGACATAATTATTTAAATCGATTTCTTCAAACTCTCCATTAAACCTGACGTCTATTTCATCCAAGTTTAATCCTTTCGATCCTTTACCTATTGACAAGTATCCAGTGGTTTTACCCAAAAGGTCATTCCCGGTTAGTGCGCCCAAATCTAAATTAGTGACTTGCACATCTCTCCAAAGCCCTTCTTTACCCGATTCGAAATAGTAAATATCTTCGGCGTCGTTTTTCATGAATTTGATTCCATATTCTGACGAGACATTTCCTATACTTGAAGTCAAATCACCATCCACTTGAAATTCATTTAAGTAGCCAGTGAAATGACCATTTTTAAGCTGAATAAGTCCTGCATTTTGCATGGTTGACGGAAGCTGCAAATAATCATCATCACCTAAGAATGGGGTCAATTTTAATTTTTGCAGATCTCCTACAGTGGTTTGAAAAAGCGTAATTTTATCTTCAAAAAACACATCTCCATGATCTAAATCTGGAATTTGAAAATCGCCTCGAATAATCGTTGAATCAAGCAAAGTAATGTCTGTGTTTCTTAACTTTAATTCATATACCACACCGCTGATGTCAATATTATTCAAGTTTACTTTGGCATCCATTCCTTGAATAATTGGAACAAAATAACCAACGTCTACCAGGTCTAACTTTGTGTCCCTCACGTTTCCGTTTATGGTCACATTATGTACAAAGTTTGAAAAATCGGAAGCGCCGTTTGGTGTTAAAAGCTCCAGGTTATCGGACAGTAATAATGAATTATTAAATCCTAAGACCAAATTATCGAGTCCAATTCGCGTTTTACTATATGAAACATCAGATGAGAATTTGGTTAAAACCAATCCACTGCATTCTTTAAAATGAAGGTTATTAATTTTTGCCTTAATCACACCTTCATCCATTCCAAATTCAGAAAATTCACCGCTTAGATGTTGAATGGCCAAGTTCGAATAATCAATTCCGTAGCTGAGTGGCTGACTGTTTGCGTCGTGATAAACGAAATTAATATTGTTCAAATTAATTTTTTGAACATTGACCTTGAAGTTAGATGCCGCCGTTGTATATTCTTCTTCACTCGCAAAATAATCTACGATATGCTGAAAATTAAAAGTAGAATCGTTCTTAAACTTTTTAATATTTACATGCGCGTTTGTCAATGCTACCTCATCTATATCTACAAATGAATCTGACAAACTAAAATCGCCAATATTCACACGAATGTCCTCTGAATAAAGCAACGTATCTTTAATTTTATCCTCGACATAAACACCCTCAATATCTACCAAATCAAAAAAGACAACATCTACCTTATCAATGGTAATTTCTGTTCCTAATTCATTCGATAAATACGAGGCAGTTTGCTGGGCTAAATAGGTTTGAAACCAAGAAGTACGAATAGCAAATGCAAAAATTATTAAACCCAGTAGTATCAATTCAACCAAAACATGGATAGAAGCACCAATTCCTTTCAGTATTTTCTTTAGTTTTGCGATTTTAAATAATTTTTGATAAAAATACGATTTTGAGCGGTAAAGACACCATAATATTGGGAATAGAATCTTCCTGTGACGACACTTCCGCAGCCATAATTAAAAACGGCAAAGTATTGTCGAATATTGTGGCAGGACAGAAAGTGCACGAACAATATGGTGGCGTTGTTCCGGAGCTCGCTTCGAGAGCACACCAACAAAACATAATTCCTGTAGTTGATGCTGCCTTAAAAGCAGCGAATATTGACAAGAAAGAATTGGACGGAATTGCATTTACACGCGGCCCTGGATTGTTAGGTTCATTAATCGTTGGAACAAGCTTTGCAAAAAGCTTTGCTTTGGGACTCGATATCCCGCTCGTGGAGGTGAATCATATGCAGGGACATATCGTTGCGCATTTCATACATAACGAGCAAGAGCGTTATCCTAAATTTCCATTTTTATGCATGACCGTTTCTGGCGGGCATACACAAATTGTGCGGGTCAATGATTATTTCGATATGGAAATTCTCGGTCAAACAATTGATGACGCGGCGGGCGAAGCCTTTGATAAGGCAGCAAAAATAATGGGAATTCGGTACCCCGGCGGACCGTTGATTGATAAATATGCAAAGACGGGAGATCGAAAGAAATTTAAATTTCCAGTATCAAATTTAGAAGGATATAATTTTACGTTTAGCGGATTAAAAACGAGCATCTTGTACTTTTTGAAAAAGGAGATGGCAAAAAATTCAAACTTCATTGAGGAGAACTTAGCGGATATTTGTGCCTCCTATCAATCCACCATTATTCAGTCGCTCTTTTTAAAATTAACAAAAGCTGCTGCCGATTATAACATAAAGGATATTGCGATTGCGGGCGGGGTTTCTGCCAACTCATTATTGCGGAGCGAACTTGAACGAATTGGAATTCGTGAAAAATGGAATACATTCATTCCGAGTTTCGAATACTGCACAGACAATGCTGCCATGATAGGAATTGGGGGTTATTATAAATTTTTGAAGGGAGAATTTGCTGGACAAGATGTTGCACCTAGCGCCCGACTAAAGTTTTAACAACCCTTTTGCCCTCTCCAACGTTTTATAGTGCAAAACGATTGCTATTTGAATGAAATACTTTTTTTGCCTACTTGTTATTACCCTCTTTTTTTCTTGCCGAAAGAAAAAATATGAACCTTATATTGGCACTTATCTTTGCCTGGTAACTGAATATTTAGACAGTACACACAATACTTTTAATTGGGATACTACCTATACCACTAATGCGGATTTAATTGACTTAGATGTTAAAAACATGCAGTTTCGTGATTTGCCAGTTCCCTATAAATACATTCAAGACAATGGCGAATATAAAACCGGTTATTTCGTGTCAGGAATTTTTTGGGGAAGAGAAATCATTTCAGCATCAATTCATGAACTATTTGCCAGCCCAAATTGTCCACTTAAAGAACCTAAAACGAACCGAATTACAACCGAATAAATTTTGGTATAAAACTCAGTACTGCCTCTCTTAATTGCCTTCAATATTCATTTATAACTTAAAATTCATGTAAAAGAAAGTAATACTTTTCGAGTAGTTGCATTGCTTTGCCTTTGCACTAAAAGGAAAGTCCAATGCGACAATTTAAATTGTGATTTACCTGTAAAGAAAGGTTTGTACCAATCAGTGCAGCCCTTTTTTTAACTATTCCGTAATGATTGCTGTTTTTAAAGCAAATTTTTCTTCCGCCATTTTAGAAATATATTCGCCAATAGCTAAGGAAGCCGTTGCGGCTGGTGAAGGTGCATTCAAAACATGAATACTATCTTCAGTATGTTCGATTCTAAAATCATCCCTAGTATCGCCATCAGCTCCTAGTAACAAAGCACGCACACCCGATCGGCCGGGTTTAATATCGTCCATGGTCAAATCCGGAATCATTGTTTGCAACGTTTTTAAGAATAAACGTTTAGAGAATGCTCGGCGGTATTCGTTAAAACCGAATTTCATATTGCCAAAAAACAATTTCCAAGTTCCGCCATAAGACAACGCATCAAAAGTATCCTTCCAACTAAAATCAGTTTTTCCATAACCTTCACGCTTAAACGTAAAAACGGCATTTGGGCCACATTCCGTTTCACCGTTTGTCATCCTTGTAAAATGAACACCTAAAAAAGGAAAATCTGGATTCGGCACTGGATAAATCAAATGTTTAACCTTATGCTTGGCTTGATCAGTTAGCTCATAATAGTCACCTCTAAACCCCACAACCTTCTCTTTCAACTTCACTTTGTCGGCCTTAGCCATTCTATCCGCTTGTAAACCCGCACAAAAAATTAACTTTTTCGCTTTTTGAGCTGTCTTTTCAGTCACTACTTCTTTGTAACCCGATATGTCATTAATGGCAATTACTTTCTCGCCTAATACCAATTTCGACTTTGGTTGTTTACCAAGTGCCACTTCCACCATCTTCTCGGTTGCGCCAACAAAATCTACAATACCAGTGCACGGAACGTAGATTCCTCCAATGCTTTTAACATGTGGCTCAATTTCTTTTACCTGATCAGCATTAATTATCTCAATACCTTCTGTATTATTCGCTTGACCATTTGCAAAAATCTTCTCCATAAACGGCAATTCAGATTCCTTTGTGGCAACAACCACTTTTCCGCAGACATCATGATCTACACCATATTCGTTAGAAAAAGCCACTAACTCATGTCTTCCTTGAACACAATTTTGTGCTTTTAAAGAACCCGGTTTATAGTACAATCCTGAGTGTATTACACCTGAATTGTGTCCTGTTTGGTGGTTTGCTAGTTTTGGTTCTTTTTCAATCAAAACTATTTTCAAATCAGGATTTCGCATTTGCAATTTATAAAGCGTTGCGGCACCGACGATACCACCGCCAATAATTGCAACATCAAATGTTTCTTTATTTTCCAATTTCCGTTAAATTTGGTACAAAATTAATGATTTTCTCGACACGCAACCTCTAGAAAGTAATAAGAACTATTTTGACTGATCTCGCTACTAAAAAATCTACATCAATCTACTTTCCAAATTTGGATGCTGCGAGATTTTTGGCAGCCTTCGCAGTATTTATGCTTCATTTTTCAAATGAAATTCGTGGACTTTATCCAGCTATCAGTGAATCGAGTATTTTCAAAGCCTTTTATTTATTTACAAGCAAAGGTAGTTTAGGCGTCAATTTTTTCTTCGTTCTCAGCGGTTTTCTAATCACATTTTTAATTTTGAATGAAAGAAAGAATTTTGGAAAATTTCATTTGGGTAAATTTCTTATTCGACGAACATTGCGGATTTGGCCGCTCTATTTCATTATTGGAATTATAGGTTTTGTCATCTTTCCAGTCTTGTTTTCAGATTATTTTACCTTGCACGATCCGCTTTACTACTTCTTTTTTCTTGCTAATTTTGATGAAATATGGGTTGGGAACAATGATTCTATCAACTTTTTGACCTCCCCTTGGTCGGTTGCAGTAGAAGAGCAGTTTTATTTGTTTTGGGGAATTGCATTATTCGCTTTGTTTAAACTAAAGACGATTAAACTAGAGTTCCTCATAGCCGCATTATACGTTGCCTCATTTATTTTTCAGTATTTGAACTGGACGGATGATAAAATCATTTACCATCACACATTAGCAGTTTGCCAAGATATTTTGATGGGCGCATTTATCGGTGTCAATTTATTTCACCGACGAAAATGGTTAGATAAATTAAAGAGTATGCGAAAAATAGGAGTTGTCATTATGTATGCGCTGGGTCTTATGCTCTGCCTTGCAAAAAACAAATTATTTGGCGGACAGCTGATTATTTTTGAACGATCTGTATTGTCACTTTTTTTCGCATTTGTTATCTTGGATCAAATCCGTGGAGCTCATTCCTTTTTTAAATTTGGACGCATAAAAGCATTCAATTATCTCGGTAAAATTTCCTATGGCATCTACATGTATCATCTGGTTGTCATGTATCTCTTACTTCGATTTATTCCCTTCGAAAATTTTTCTGTTATAGCGAGCGCTGGAATCTTCTTTATTCTGAGCGCTGCTTTAACTTTTATGGGCTCAGATTTAAGTTATCGATTTATCGAATCTAAATTTTTATCTTTGAAGCCTAAGCACAAACGTAAATGAAAAACCTTCTCTTTTTATTCCTTCTTTTTGTTCTTGCTGTTCCTGGTATAGCTCAAGAAGATACAACTTCGATTTCCGTTGTAAAAATTGATCCAAAAATTATTGGTCCACAAAAGGAATTTTATCGTAAACCAGCAACTTTTTTCTCTAGAGCGTGGGTGCCAATTGGGTTAAGTTTGATTAGTGTCGATTTAATGCGTGACTCCACAAAGTACGGCTTGCAAACATTGGCGCGTTCATTCGTTGCAGATACATTTCGCACGCATGTTGATGACTGGATTCATTATGCTCCGGTTGTAACCATGTATGCTGCCGATCTCTTTGGCGTACCAGCAAAGAACACGGTTTGGAATCAAACTAAATTTTTGGTGATATCCGAAGCGGTAACCGCTGGAATTGTCTGGAGTTTAAAACTAGGTCTAGGAATCCAACGACCAAATAATGGCGCTTATACCGCCTATCCATCTGGACACACTTCACAAGCCTTTGTGCAAAGCCAAGTTCTTTATAACGAATTTCGCGAAACGGCTCCTCTTTTAGCAGCAAGTGGTTTCCTTTTTTCAACAACTACAGGGGCTTTACGCGTATTAAACAATAGACATTGGGTGCCTGATGTTTTGTTGGGAGCTGGAATTGGAATGTTCGTGACAAATGCAGTTTATTATTTTGAACCCTTTAAAAGATGGAACCCGTTTAAAAACATGAACAAACGAAACAAAACGCACCAACTCAGCTTTATGCCAAATATCCGACAAGATTATGTGGGAGGATATTTAAGAATTGGGCTCTGATAATTTATAGAATTAGAAAACACACTTGACTGGTATTATTTTCTTTATTATTTTTAGTGCATATCCCCACCATGAAAACGACCACAAATATGACGCAGTGCACTTCGGTGTAAGGCTTCATATTGACCAGCAGAACCTAGTTCACCTTAAATTCCCACCGGATATTGACCTGAATGTGACTGAAGCGAAACATATCGACTCTGTCATTTTAAAGGAAATCGGCTCAGATTCCTTCAGTTTAATTGTTGATTTAAAAGATAGCTTTGGAAGTATGTCAAGAGAAGCGCAACATTTTTTTGCGAAAGGGGCTCCTTCTATTCCTCAAATTAAAGCATCAGCAATTATTGTTAATAATTTGCCCGTTAGAATTTTAGTTAAATTCTACATGAGTTTCTTCAAGCCAATCTATTTCACACAGATATTCGCAGATATTCGCAGATATTCAAACAGCGAAAAAGTGGCTAACCAAAGTCAGATCCAAAGAATCAATCCAAGCCATTTGATCAATTATGACAATGTAAATTAAAATTGTAAATTTGGATAAATAGCAATACGTTAAATTCAATTATAGTTTTTTTATGCTACTTGAAATAAAAGATTTTGGAATTTGCAACCTATCAGTAGCCCCCGTTCGGGCGTCTGCTTCAGATGCATCAGAGATAGTGACACAACTCTTGTTTGGAGATGCTGTTGAAGTTATTGAAAAGGGTCAACCCTGGGTTAAAATTCGATTTACAGCTGACAATTACGAAGGTTGGATGGACTTTAAGCAACTTACCTATATCGACCAAGAAGAATACGATAAAGTTTCTAGTATTCCATTACAATATTTACAAGACCCCTTACTTACGATTACAGGTCCCCGTGGTAAACAAAATATTATGTTGGGTTCAGCATTGGTGAATTTCAAAGACAATACCATGATTTTTGGCAAAGAGATTTACACAACTGAACAGATCGTAAATGCAGGCGCCTTAAATCTGATCCAAACCAGTTTAGATTACCTCAACACCCCTTATTTGTGGGGCGGAAAATCCATATTTGGAATTGATTGTTCTGGGCTTGTTCAAAACATATTTAAAGTACACGGCAAACTATTGCCAAGAGACGCCTCAGCGCAAGTACACGAAGGAGAATTGATTGCTTATGCCGATCGAAAAGTTGGTGATGTTCCGTTTTTCATCAATGCAAAAGGCATTGTTCACCATGTAGGAATTTTAACGAAAGAAAACGAAATTATTCACGCGGCGGGTTGTGTGCGGCTTGATCCATTTGACGAAAAGGGTATTTTTAGAACAGATTTGGATAAGTACACACACCATTATCAAAGTATTCGGAGATACTAGGCGTTGTTTTAATTGTTAGGTCTTAAGGAAGTATTTGATATTCGTTTTTTACTGCCAACCATGAAATTTAACGTTCATCCTCAACAAGTTTATTCTTCAGCCGAGTTGTGACTGAATAATTTCCAAAAGCGTCATAATTATTATAATTAACTTCAGAATCACAGGCATCTAATCTTCCGAGGCGTGCAGATAAAGTAAACCCCTCATTGCGTTTATCAATTGAAGTTGTATTATTCGTATCTATTTCCTCCATTTCTATAGGTTCAACCTCCCCCATTAAATGTTCCTCTTCAGGAACTCCGCAGCCCGAAAACAAACCTATTACAAACACAAGCATGCAGGCATATAAAAATTTACTTTTAAAAACAGCAGTCGATTGCGTTTCCCACAAATGATAATCAGTATTTACCAGATCCATTTGCACTGGCGAGATGTTTGCGCATGTTTTTTCACCGTTACGTTTTGTCAAAACGGCCCTAATTTCTTCAGGTTCCATCCGGCTAAAATCAATGACATCAATCTGACATTTACCACAATAAGCGCCTCGCTCAGTTGGTTTCATTTTGTTCCAATCTTCAGAACAAGGATTTGGGATTCCGATTTTAGATTTCATAGTATCAATTTAGGATATATTCCATAAAAAAGCAAAAGGTCACCCAAAATTGACTTTATTTTCAGTAAAAAGGATTAGATTTAAAGTAACTCATGGAACTATTCGGTAAAATATTTATCATTCTCACTACTGGGGTTTTCCTCGCATTGTTTATGCTTTTGGTAGAACATTCTAAACGTTGGCAAATTGGAGCAGGTCTATTTGCCATAGTTGTTCTTTTAACGCTGAGTTCAATTCCGGTTTTCATGCTATTTGCAGCACTATCTCCGCTCCTTATTTTACTGGACGCTAAACGGTTATCTTGGTTTGTTTGTTTGAGACATCTCGGATTATTTATACTCCTTGGTGCAATTTGGGCCCTATACATTATCGATTATATATCATTCTATTATTATCCTTTCATTGTATCAATATATTTAGTAATAGCTAAAGCAAATGCTCAAAGGTCTTCATTAAAAGTAAAACCAATTGATGAAATCAATTAAGCCCAACGAACTATGATGCACCAAATTGAAATTACCTTGCCAGCTTATTCCCGCGGATTTCATATTATAACAGATGAAATCCTCAGGCAAATTCCTAGTCTGCCGCAAATTGGCCTTTTGCACTTATTCATTCAACACACCTCTGCTGGAATTTGTATTAATGAAAACGCGGATCATTCAGTGCTTGCTGATTTGAATGCATGGTTCAATAAAATCATAAAAGAAAATGAAGCCTATTATAAACATACTTTTGAAGGACCAGATGATATGCCAGCGCATATTAAAACTATACTAACGGGATGTGAAATTACAATCCCAATTAGCAATGCTCGTTTCAATTTTGGGACTTGGCAAGGAATTTATTTGGGAGAATTTAGAAATTATGGCGGGGTGCGCAAATTAGTGGCAACAATTTACAGCTAAATAAGGCAATTCAATTCCGCTTGTTGAATCCAATTAAATAAAATATTTGAGTAAATACGACCGTAATCGAATTCAACTCCTTAATTTCGTATGACAAATCAAAATCACAGATAGTTGACAATTATTAAGCCATTTAAAGCCATACGTCCAACCAGAGACAAAGCCTATTTAGTCGCAACTCGACCTTTTTACGCGTATAATAATGAGGTGCTTCAAACTAAACTCAATCACAATCCATACACGTTTCTGCACGTAATTAATCCTGAATTTCACACGGACGATAAAACACAACCCAATACCCCAGAACGTTTTCAAAAAATAAGAAACAAATTTGTTGAGTTCATCAATGAAGGAATTTTCATGAAGGAAGACGTTCCTAGTTTTTACCTTTATAGACAAACAGTTGAAGGGCATGAATATATTGGGTTAATTGCAGGAGCATCTGTAGAACAATACAATAATGGACATATTAAGAGACACGAGGACACCATAACCGAGCGTGAATCTGTTTTTTCTAACTACTTAAAAATAGTTGAATTTAACGCAGAACCTGTATTATTATTTCACCGAAGACATGACGCGCTTAACCGACTAATGGCGCCAGTCATGTTAAACCGCCCTGAGTATGAATTTACGTCATGGGATCGCGGAAAACACGAAATTTGGATGATAAAATCACCCGCAGCGATTGAAAAAATTCAAACCTATTATAAAGAAATTGAAGACGTATACATAGCAGATGGACACCACCGTTGCGCTTCCTCTGCGGGTTACAGCAATAGCATTGAGCAGAAAACAAGTGAAAATCAAGATTTATTCTTAGCCTGTTTTATGTCTCAGGAAAGAATTAAAATATTTGATTATAATCGCCTCGTGCAAGATTTAAACGGATTGACGGATCAAGACTTTTTAGATGAAGTTTCTCAATCCTTTATAATTACTGAAGTGCATCAGGAAGATGCTGCACCATTAGGTTTGCACGAAATAAGCATGTATTTAGGGCAACAATGGTATAAATTAACGGCTAAAGAAGGAACATTTGATCGCGATCATCCTGTTTTCAAACTCGATACTGATATTCTTACGAAGAACATTCTGAACCCAATACTTGACCTTCATGATTTAAAAACGAATGAACGAATCAGTTTTATAAATGGTAAAAAAGGTATGGAGGGTATTAAAAATGCAGTAGATGCAAATAGAGCCAAAGTTGGTTTTGGCTTGTTCCCAGTTTCTGTTTCCGACTTAAAACGTGTATCGGATGAAAATTTAATAATGCCCCCTAAATCAACATGGATTGAACCTAAATTAAGAAGTGGTTTAACCATTTTCCCACTTGACGATTAAACTATGATTAAAGAAGATTTAAAAAAAATAAAAACCGCAATTCCGGAAAACGTTAAATTGGTTGCTGTGTCCAAAACTAAGCCTGTGCCAATGCTAGAAGAAGCATACGAGGCTGGACAACGGCACTTTGGTGAAAATCGGGTGCAAGAATTAGAAGAAAAGTATACGGTTTTACCTAAAGATGTTAAGTGGCATATGATTGGGCAT
>Ga0213861_10000598_pt1 | contig 31853 bp, 34 predicted proteins | sample PICome_4_FD_160110 | JGI IMG/M metagenome (GOLD analysis project Ga0213861, IMG submission 160110) | Coastal seawater microbial communities near Pivers Island, North Carolina, United States - PICO131 | ecosystem: Environmental > Aquatic > Marine > Coastal | place: USA: North Carolina... | reverse complement strand
AGATAAGCGTATCCTTGCTACAGGCTATAATGGTTTTCCTAAAGGTATTGATGACAGTCCTGAACGATATGAGAACAGAGAAGTTAAGTACGAATTGGTTGTCCATGCTGAAATGAATGCAATTTACAATGCAGCTGCTAATGGCATCTCTTGTAAAGACGCAACGTTATATGTTTATGGATTACCCGTTTGTTCTAACTGTGCTAAAGGAATTATCCAGACAGGCATAAATAGAATTGTGATGGATGCAACGGATGTTCCACAAAGATGGATAGATTCGTTTGATAAAACACAAGATATGTTTGACGAGGTCGGTATAGCATGGAGTTTGGCTGGTGACAAATAAACCATTGACATGCGGCCATGTTTGTGTTATAATGGTTAGTATATTATTAAAAGGACTACATCATGAGTAAATCAGCGCATCAGTTAAACGAATCTTATGACAGAGTCATTCAAAAGTTTAACGAAATAGATGACAGAATGGAGACCATCGAATACCTTATCATTGGTCTATATGCTTTAATACCGTTAATGGTTGCGATGGGTTGGTTTTTCTAAATGATTAAGACATTAGTAACAGACATTGACGGTGTAATGACCGATGGCGGATTCTACTATACTGAAGAAGGTAAAGTAATGAAGAAGTTCGGTCCGCACGATAATGATGGCATTAAGATGCTGGCCGCGGCTGGTATCAAGACATATGCAATCACTGCGGACAAACGCGGATTTCCGATTACAGAAAAACGCCTTAACGATATGAATGTTCCTCTCAAGTTAGTTTCAGAATCTGAGCGGCTTGATTACATTCAATCGGAATTTGGTTTTGAAGGTACAGCATTTGTTGGTGACGGATGGCATGACGCAGAATCATTACAACAATGCGAATTAGGTTTCGCTCCTTATAACGCAACAGCTCGTGCAAAACATCATGCTGACCACATAGTACCTTGTAATGGTGGTGAAGGTGTATTATTACATGTTGCGCTAACTATATTAAACAGGTCCCCTATATTATGAAAAAGATTTTTGAAGAAATAGAAGCAATGTACAAAGGTACGAAAGGTCTCGAAGGATACATCACTGCTTTACAAGAAGCATATGTTGCTAAGAAACCAATCATCGGTATTGGTGCAGGTCGTATGGGTTATTCTTTACGTGCTCACATTATGCGTCTATCACACATTGGATATGACACATGGTTCATCGGTGATACAACACTCCCACGAATTGACAGTAATTCAGTAGTTGTAATTAACAGCTCATCAGGCGAGACTCCAACGAACATACTATATGCTGAACAGGCACGTGCTGCAGGTTCATATATAATTACTATCACTTGTAACAAAAATAGCACTATTGCTAATATGAGTGATTTGGTCGTTGAGACTCCTACATTAGAATCCCATCAGTTGATGAAAACTATTTACGAACAATATTCATATATACTATTTGACTATGTTACTGAATCAGTTGTTTCTAATTTAGAACTTGACAGAGACATTATAACACATAACCATTCAATTTTGGAGTAGCCAATGAAAATACTAGAACCAACCTTTTCCGCGTCAGTCGTATGTACTGATCCTTTAAACACGCAACGTGATATTGCTGAACTACAGGCAATGGGCCATAAGTATCTACACATTGATATTATGGACGGTCATTATGTTCCACGTTTAGGAATCTTTCCTGAGATATGTCAACGTATCGCTACAGAGTTTCCTGATATGTTACAAGACTGTCATATCATGTGTGAAGATGTAGAATTTGTCATTGACCAATTTAGTGGCATTGATAACATTACAACCTTTACTTTCCATATTGACGGTAACGAAGCAAACTCAGTAAGAATCATTGATAAAATCCGTAAGCTAGGTAAGACTGCTGGTGTTGCTTTGAATATGGGTTCAAGCATGGAATCTACTATTCAGTTAGTTAAACATCTTGACCTTGACTTTGTGTTGTTCTTAGGTATTCACCCAGGTGTATTGGATCAAGTATCCAAACCCCAAGTACTTGCTGCAAAGATTCGTGAATTCAAAGAAAGACTAACCGCTGAAGGTATTGATCCTAACACTATCACCATTCAAGTTGATGGTGCGGTATCCTTTGATACGATTCCAGTATTAAAAGAAGCTGGTGCAACATTCTTTGTTGGTGGATCTTCAACAATTTATAAGAAGCCTTTTACTGCCGCGGAGAACAGTGCTGCAATTAAGGAGCATATGCATGTATAAGGTAGTTATTCCATCAGCAGGTATTGGGTCAAGAATTGGCCCTTATACTAAATTTATGAATAAAGCGTTGGTGACAATTAATAATAAACCAGCAATCGCTCATATCATTGATAACTTTCCTGATGCAGAAGAAATTATTATCTTACTCGGTTACAAAGGCGATTACGTTCGTCAAGTAGTGACTGCATTCTTTCCTACAAGAAACATTCGTTTTATTGAAGTGGACAATTGGGAAGGCGAAGGTTCAGGCCTTGGATACACTTTAAACTGCGGTAGAGAACATCTACAGTGTCCGTTTATATTTGTATCTAACGATACAGTTATTCCTAATGACCGATGTAATTTAGATCCTTCTGAAATGTCAAAGTTCGGTAATTGGATGGGATACAACAAAGTCAAAGGAGACACAACTCAATATCGTACATTGAGCGTTGTACACGATAAAGGAACCTGCCAAGATAAAGTAGGAAACATTAATGCAAAAGGAGTCGAGAACGACGGTAATGTCTACATTGGTATTGCTGGTATTCAAGATTACCATAAGTTCTGGCAAGACATGGAAAGCCCTCAAGCAGTGTCTATGGGTGAGTCTTATGGAATGCAAGGATTGAATAACATACGTGCCATTGAATTTAAATCATGGTGCGATATTGGTAATATGGAATCTCTAAGCAAGACAAGAGAGACTATGGATGAACATGAATTTAATATTCTCGAAAAAGAAAACGAAGCAATTTGGTTTAAAGAAGGTCGAGTAATTAAATTCTCTATTGATGAAACCTTTATATCAGATCGTATTAAAAGATTGGAAGTTCTTGATAAAGATTTGTTTCCAAAGATTACATATTCAGACACTAACTTATATGTCTATGATATGATTGAAGGCGATCTGCTTAGTAATGAAATCAACGAACCTGTAATGAATCATGTATTAGATTCTATCAATGCAAAGATGTGGCAACCTAATCTAACGGATGCAACACCAGAACTTATTGCCTCTTGTTATGATTTCTATAAAACAAAGACACAAGACCGTGTTGATCTGTTTCATAGCAAATACGAAGTAATGGATCAAGCAGGCAAGATTAATGGAATTGAGGTTCCAACTGCTCAAGAATTACTTGACGGCATTCGTTGGAATATGCTTTGTGATGATCCTTATGCAACTGCATTCCATGGTGATTTCCATAACGAAAATATTTTGATTGATTTTAACGGCGATCCCATTCTAATTGATTGGAGACAAAACTTTGGTAAAGGTAATCTTGAAATAGGCGATGCATATTATGACCTTGCCAAATTCAATCATGGATTGATTGTCTCTCATGGGATGGTTCATCGTGATTTGTTTAGTGTTGATTATTCCGACTCAAAGAATGTCACTATTGATATTCATCGTCCTTCTATCCTGGTGGATGCTGAGCAAGATTATTATAAATGGCTAAATAATAATAGATTCGACATTGAAAGAGTCAAGATTTTAACGGCGTTGATATACTTAAACGTTGCCGTGTTACATGAATTTCCATATTCAATGTATCTGTACTATCTTGGCAAAAGACTTCTACATAAATGGGGAACGGATAGTGAATATTGTAATTGGTAAGATCGGCCGCTCGATCTACTTTAACGAAAAAGGTCGTAGTATGACAGCGGGCGATGAAGAAGCGCCTATGATGTATACTATGTTGGCTAAACGCCATCCTGAACATACTTTTTATCTAATTGGTCGTTCAGATCTAACAAGGATTCGTCAAAAAGAAAATACTGATACATTGGGATCTTTCTTTGGAGAGGAACCTGAATCTAAAGTACCAAGCAATATTATAGATCTATTTGAAGATTGGGATAAGAAAGCAAATGATGCTGTGGGTATTGCTATTCACGATTGGTTATTAACTAAAGTTGATAATATGGGTTTAAAGCTTGATCTTGGCCTTATCTATTATGGTCCAATGCCTAATGTTGGTATTTCTAATAAAGGTATTATGAGACTTGATGGAACTGCACCAGCAAAATCCTTGGAAATGTTTGAGAACTATTATGCACCGATTATGCACGTGTTAAATATTCGACAAACTCCTTGGGTTGGTTTGTGTGGAGATCCTAAATACGTCCCTTCTATCGCAAGAGATATATTGAATGAACCTAAGGTTGTAATGAGTCAAACAGAAGGCAAGTTCAAAACAAAAAGAATTACTGCTTATGACGATTCTTTGAATAGAATAGATGTTGAAGAAGATCACAGGTATGCTGCAATCGAAACAATCTTTATGCTTAATGAAAAGAAAGTTGATTGGAGAGATATAGATAAGGATATCCTGTTCACTATTGGTTTGAATGGTGGTCAATCTCGAGACGGATTTATTAAAGATTGGTTTCTTGATAAAGGACGTACCGATGTTAAAGTATATGGAAAATGGGCTGAAGAATTTACAACTCAGTATCCACATATGTTTGAGGAAAAAAGAATTGCTGAAGTGGAAGATGAATTTTATAGAACAAAATATACAATCATTCCACCTCCGCATCAACCAACGGGCAACTTTGTCACTCAGAAATTTTGGAAGATGATAGTATATGGTATCATTCCATTCTTTCATCCAGGATACGATACTGAAAGTATTTTACCGATACCTAAGATATTGAGAATTGAGAGTGCTGAGGATATGTGGGAAAAGATAGATTACCTTGAAGAAAACCCACAGGAACGTAAAGCTATACAGGATAAACTTTGGAGATTCTTAGAAAGCGATGGTCTATTTGATGGATCATTTTTACATAATCGTGTTAAACACTTTGTAAAACAGTTCGCCGGTTTAGAATTATAATTAATAATATAACAATTAAATTTTTTCGTAATGGAGTTGAATAATGACACAGAAAATAACATGGGCGCCTCTTGTGCCTTTAATCGGCGGACAAATGCTTGGAGCAGAACGTGCTTTTGGCAATCCACCTGAAGCAGTATATTCATACGACGGCTTCAACGCAAACGATTCGCATTATGTGAATTATCAAAACAATGTAAAAGGTCGTAACCTTGAATATGTACTTTTGGATTCAGATGAACCGAGAGGTCAAGTTGACGTTGTTTCTGGAACTCCACCTTGTGCTGCTCTATCTCAGTTGAATACTGGTAAGAGCGAAGAAGTAAAAGGTTCAGGTTGCGCAAAGAATGAATGGATGTATAAAGTATTTGAAGATGGGATTGACCGTCTTGGTGCAAAAGTTGTTGTAGTTGAAAACGCTCCTGCATTATATACAAAGAAAGGTCAAGGTGTTGCTGAAAATCTTTATAAGATCTGTGAAGAACGTGGTTATAGCTTAACGTTATATAAAACAAGTTCTAAATATCATGGTCTACCTCAAGCAAGAGATCGTACTTTTGCGATTGGATGGAAATCCAAAACTGCACCTATTATGAATTGGTATAAGAAAGATCGTAAAACATTTACTGAATATCTATCTGAAATTCCTGATGATGCGTTACAACAAGATCTAATTATTAATAAGAACATTGATACTGAACCTTATTATAAATTCATCAAAGCAAAAACAAACCGCGATCCTCGTGAAGTATGTATTGAAGAAGATATTAAATCTACATTCCAATGGGTTCAACGTAACGGTATGTTGGAAGAAGCAAACAAATGGTTTAAAGATACAAACAATGAAAAGGGTACCAAACTATCTGAACACGCGATGATGAAGTTTGGTATGGGTAAAGGTATTTGGGATGGTTCGGTTCACGTCTTTGGCGAATATATGAATGCAGTCATCGGTCGTAATATGGTTGACTCAATCCACCCAAAACATGAAAGGTCATTGACAATTCGTGAAGCTTTACACATGATGGGATTCCCACCTGATTTTGAACTCGTAGGTGGTGTAGCAAAAGTAAATCATATTGCTCAGAACGTACCTGTTCCTACATCTTGTAGTATTCATACTGAAATTGCTAAGTTCCTTCGTGGTGAATTAGAATTCTCTGAAACAACATTCCTAAGACAGAATAACCATAAAGAAGAAATGGTATATGATCCTTTGGGAAAGGATATGACTCCAAATTTAGAAGAATTCTTTGGATAAAACTATTGACATTCTTGTAGAAGTTTGTTATAATAGTATTTAATATTTAGGAATAACACATGCGAAATGATTTAATTTTTGATTTTGAAACAATGGGACAGGACGTAAATAACTGCGCCGTCATTGATGTATCAGTAATGGTATTTAATTGGGAGAAGATGGTCACTGACGATCCTTACACTCTTGCTGATATCTCAAGATGTAAAAAGTTTAAGCTGAGTATTTCAGAGCAAGTAAAAGACTATGGATGGAAAATTAATGAGTCTACTCTAAAGTTTTGGAGCGAACAGAGTAAGGAAGTAAGGGCAAATATTTCGCCTAAGACTTCTGATCTTTCTGTTGCTGATTTTGTTAAACAGTTCACTGACTTTTTGATTGAAGGTCCTAAGATTAAGTATTGGTGGTCAAGGTCTAATACCTTTGATCCTATTATTCTTGCTAGGCTGTTTGAATCTCAAGGTAAGTTGGCTCATATGAATCAACACCTTAAGTTTTATAGCGTAAGAGACACAAGAACTTATATTGATGCAAAGTTCAATTTTGAATTAAAGAAGAATGGATTCGCCCCTTGTGCAAATGACGAGAAGTGGGATTCAGTATTTAAAGCACACGACAGCTCATGGGATATATTGGCTGATGTATTAAGGTTACAGTCAATTGTTCGAGCCGAAAACGATTTGGAGCAAATTACAGTATGAAGCTAGAAGTATCAACAGAAGAACTACAAAAACAAAGACTCTTTATTGGTACACCTATGTATGGTGGTCAGTGTACAGGAATCTATACTAAATCAACTAATGATTTAAGTATGCTATGTTCAACTCATAAAATACCACTGAAGTATTACTTTCTATTTAATGAGAGTTTAATTCAAAGAGCAAGGAATTATATCGTAGATGAATTCATGCGGTCTGACTGTACGCATCTACTGTTTATTGATGCAGATATTGGCTTTGATCCAAGAGATGCTCTTGCGTTACTTGCGTTACAAATATCAGATCCAGAAAAATACGATATTGTATGTGGTCCATATCCTAAGAAGACAATTGCTTGGGAAAAGGTATCAATAGCTGCCCAGCAAGGTATAGGTAAAGATAACCCGTTCGAACTAGAACAATATACATCAGATTTTGTTTTTAATCCAGTTGCTGGAATTAAGCAATTTAAACTCTCGGAACCTGTTCAAGTTGCTGAAGGTGGCACTGGGTTTATGTTAATTACAAGAGCCGCGCTAGAAAAGTATCGTGACTCTTATCCAGAATTAGCATATCGACCTGACCATGTAAGAACAGAACAATTTGACGGTTCTCGAGATATTCACGCCTACTTTGATTGTATCATTGACCCAAAATCAAGAAGGTACTTATCTGAGGATTACTTCTTCTGCCATAAAGCTCGAGAGATCGACTTGAAGGTATGGATGTGTCCTTGGATGAAAATAAACCATGTTGGTTCTTATATCTTTAAAGGTGACATGGGAACGTTGGGTCAACTAGGAGTAACGGCAACTGCAGATGAAAAATCTAATAAAAAAGCCTATAATCCTATTGACAAGTCTAAGTAAATGGTATATAATATACTATTAATAACAAAGAAACCGGAGAAATCTATAGTATGAAACTTTCTAACGAAACCTTGACAGTCCTAAAAAGCTTTACTGCAATCAACAAGTCTATCTTGTTGGCAAGCGGTAATGTTATTAAGACTATAACTCCAGAGAAAACCCTGATTGCGATTGCAGACATTCCTGATACAATACCATCAGATGCTTGCATTTATGATCTTTCAAGATTTTTATCAATTTTATCTCTGTACAATGATCCAGATGTGGAGTTTTTTGATAAATACTTTATTATATCGGAAGGTAAGAGACGTACCAAGTACGTTTTTGCTGATCTCTCAATGATCCACACTCCACCAGAGAAGGAAATTGTTATTCCTTCGGCTGATGTTGTTGTGAATGTAACAAATGGAGATCTTGCCTCGGTGCAGAAAGCTGCAGGGGTATTACAATTTTCGGAGATTGCATTTGTTGGCGAAGGCGGCAAATGCTATCTGAAAGCAATCGACAGTTCTAATAACGGTGCAGATGACTTTGGCATTGAAATTGGGGAAACTGCCGATGTGTTCCAAATTATCATTAAAACTGATAATTTGAAACTAATGCCTTTAGATTATGAGGTTACTCTTTGTTCAAAAGGTATCTCACAGTTTAAAGGAACAAGTGTCACGTACTTCGTGGCTATAGATTCAAAGTCGACTTATAACAAAAAATAGAAGGTAAAATTATGAACGAACCAGTAAATGGCAATTTTGGCCAGCAAGGTCAAGAACAAGAAGTGGTAATCAATCTTGGAGATCTATCTACACTGCTACAGATTATTGATGTAGTCTCGCAGCGTGGCGGATTTCAAGGTCAGGAACTAGCTGGGGTCGGTATGTTGAGAAATAAAATCGAAGCATTCCTCCGTCAGAAAAGTCCAAAACAAGATCCAAGTGTTAGCGAGCAGGATGTGGCAGTCGCTACAATTCCTACTGGCGAATTAGCTGGCAAGCTTGTTGATTAATTAGTTAGTCAACGTACATGCTTCTCGAGAAGCGGGGGTTGGTCGTTCTGATCAATCCCCGTGGCTTCCCGAATTTTTATATTATGTTATGGTGATTTTATGATGATTAGCGCAAAAACAAACGAAGTCTTATGGGTCGAAAAGTATAGACCGCAACTTATTGAAGACACTATCCTTCCAGACCAAATGAAAGAAACCTTCCGTAAGTTTGTAAAAGACGGCTCAGTTCCAAATCTATTATTAACAGGCGGACCAGGTGTAGGCAAGACAACTATTGCTAAGGCAATGCTCGAAGAGCTAGGTTGTGACTATATTGTAAAGAACGGTTCACTTAATGTTAATATTGATACTCTCCGATATGACATCTCTACTTTTGCATCTGCAGTATCTCTAACAGGTACCGGTCGTAAGTATGTTATATTCGATGAAGCAGATTATCTTAATGCTGCTAACGTTCAACCTGCTCTACGTAACTTTATTGAAGAATACTCTTCTAACTGTGGATTTATCTTTACTTGTAATTTCAAGAATCGTATAATCGGTCCATTACGTTCAAGGTTATCTGAAGTAGACTTCTCTATTGATACTAAAGAAAAGCCACAGATGGCAATGCAGTTCTTTAAACGTGTTATTGCTATTCTTGATAATGAAGGTGTTGAATACTCCAAGCCAGTTGTTGGCAAAGTAATTGAGAAACACTTTCCTGATTTCCGTAGAGTATTAACTGAATTACAATCATATGCTGCTTCTGGTAAAATTGACGAAGGTATCTTTGTTAATCTCAAAGAAGAATCTATTGATGAAGTATTCAGAATGCTCAAAGCTAAAAAGTTTACTGATATGCGTTCATGGGTTGCTAAAAACTCTGACCAAGATATGAACGAAATGTTTCGTCGTATCTATGATGCAATGAATGGCAAAGTTGAATTACGAAGTCAGGCTGGCTTTATTGTTACACTTGCTGATTACATGTACAAGTCTTCTTTGGTTGCTGACCAAGAAATTAACATGGTTGCTTTTCTAACTGAAGTTATGATTGAATCAGAGTTCGTTTAATGTTTAAACAAACCTGTTTTCAGTGTAACGCAAAGACAACCAAAAAGAAAGCTTGGACGGTTGAAATGATTACTGCTGACGGCAAACATAAAATTACTTTGTGTGAACCTTGTGGCATTGATTTTAATAAATTGGCAACTGAACTTAAAGAGGTGCTTGATGAAAGACCTTAACCCGTTTGATTTTATGAACGCGGCTTCTTTCACTAAAGAAGATCTGATTCGTGATAGTGATCAGCCAGAACATACGGTAAAACAATATAACGCATTCATTATAAATCGTGGCTTTGTAAACTTCGATGACTGTATTCTGCATGCTAACGAAATGAATATGCGGCATGGTCTTTTCCATGAAGCGCAGTTCGATTATTATAGATCTGTCCTAAGGAAACGTAAAAGATTTTCCAAGTGGCCGAAAGCTGACAAAGATAAAGACCTTGATGTAATTCAGCACGTGTATCAATGTAATAGAACAGTAGCAAAACAATATTTTAAAGCACTGTCTAAAGATCAACTTAATGCTGTCCATGATAAAGTTATTAAAGGCGGCTAAGAATTGATTATTATAAATAATGTTATATGGTGTATATACTACCATTGCCACTAAATATAATAATTAAAAAGGTGAATTATCATGGGCACAGATATTTTCAAAGGAGTCGGTGTCGAAGTTGAGTTACCTACACAGGATTCATTCCTAAAGGTAAAAGAAACGCTGACCCGCATTGGTATTTCCAGCCGTAAAGAAAGAAAGCTCTATCAGTCATGTCATATCTTACACAAACAAGGTAGATATGCGATTCTACATTTTAAAGAATTGTTTATACTTGACGGAAAGCATAACACGTTAACTGAAGAAGATATAGCACGTCGTAATACGATTGTGAACTTATTGGAAGAATGGGAACTTGTTAAAATTGTAGATCCTTCAAAGACTAAAGATCTTGTCGCTTCTATTAATCAAATTAAAATCATTTCGTTTAAAGAAAAGGACGATTGGGAATTAACAGTTAAGTATAATATTGGTAAGAAATAACTATTGGCATAAATTGAAGGAAGAAATTATAATGAATGTATTTAAATGTAGACCCAACGCAGAACTCCCCACTTATGGAACCGCAGGCTCAGCTTGCTTTGATGTTAAAGCGTGCCTCGAATCCCAAGACGGCAAAAGAATTAAAGCCTACGATGCGTGGAATAAGGAAGTTCCACTCGTAGTTAAGAACGGCAAAATCAAAATTCAACCGATGCAAAGAGTCCTTATTCCAACAGGCCTAATCTTTGATATCCCAGATGGCTATTGTATTGAAATGTATATTCGTTCAAGTGTTGCGACGAAGAAAGGTTTACATTTAGTAAACGGCGTTGGAATCATTGATAGCGATTATGTGGAGGAAACTCATATTATCGTAATGAATGCATCAGACAGCTTGGTTACCGTAGAACACGGTGAACGATTAGCCCAGTGTAGATTAACAGCAGTAGTCACATCTGAGTTTGCAGAAATTACAGAAAAACCAGTACAAAAAACTGACCGTGATGGCGGTATTGGTAGTACTGGAGTATAAATAGATTTGTAGAGTGCCGCAAGGGCTTTACATCTAACCGATGGTGTAACCATCAAATATAATTAATCTTGCTTAATAGGAGAATAACATGCCTGGATTAAACATAAATCAACTAACTCCCTTTGCTGTCGGGTTCGAGACTCTTTTCGACCGACTTGTGGAGTTCCCTCAAGTACATCAATCTCAAGGCTTTCCGCCTTACAATATCAGAACTACTAAAGGTGAAAAGTTCTTCATTGATCTTGCCTTAGCAGGTCTTGATACTGATGATGTAGAAATCGAAGTAAAACAAGACGTATTGACTATTCGTTCCACATGGGATGAAGCAGGCGATTACTTCAACGCTGGTGGCGAATACGTTCATCGTGGAATTTCCTTTAAAAAGTTTACAAGAAGTTTTACTCTTGCAGACGACATTGAGGTAATTGATGCCAACTTCAAAAATGGTCTTTTAACAATCTCTCTAGAACGAATAATTCCAGAAAGTAAAAAGGCTCGTACGGTAAAGATTAATACCAGCAAGGAATTCTTGAAAGGTTAATCTTTAATTAATGAGGGGATCTTCGGGTCCCCAACTAATTGATAGGAAAGTAAATTATGAGACAAGTACCTGACGTAACATTTAAATTACGAACACGTAACGAAGCAGCTGGTGGGTTCGATTGGTCGTATCCAACTACAAGCGATTACTTTAAAAATAAAAGAGTTGTTGTATTTTCACTTCCGGGTGCGTTTACGCCAACATGCTCAAATAACCAAGTACCTGGATTTGACGTATTATATGATTTGATTACAAAAACTGGTGTTGATGACGTATATTGTATTGCATGTAACGACACATTTGTAATGAATGCATGGGCAGAAGATCTAAGAATCAAGAATGTTAAACTAATTCCTGATGGTAGTTGTGAATTCACTGCTGGCATGGGAATGTTAGTACGTAAAGATAATCTTGGGTTTGGAGCAAGATCTTGGAGATATGCTATGGTCGTAGACGATGGTACTGTTGAAAGAATGTTTGTTGAGCCTGGAATGGAAGATGATCATGGGGAAGATCCTTATGGAGAATCAACCCCTGAAAAAGTTCTTGAATATCTAAAAGGCTAATTAAAAACAATCTCCGTGGATACAATCCGCCGAGCCGTTTATGGGATCCTTCGGGGTCCCTTTTTATTAGCCAGTTGGCAACGCGCCTAAATTATCTACTATGTACTTATTAATAGTCATAGACTTAGCTGATTTATCTGAGCTATCAACATACTGTTTAGATTCTGCCCCACCAACAATTACTTGAATCGCTTGACTTCCCGTAATTGCACCTTTAGAAATTGCCTCAACTAACCTGTCAAGATTTTCTTTACTGACATTATCATCCTCGGCAGAATCCGCTAGGAATTTTTCAAACTCTTCAATTCGGGCTACTCTCCTATCTCCACTACTTTGCCAGAAATCACGAGCTGCTTCCGCAAAGCCCTCGGGTGTAAGGAATATGAAATCATTATCTGTACCGCGTCCTGCTTCAATGCGTGCTGCTATCTGACTTTCAATGGATGTCTGAGATTTTTCAAGATCCGCAATCTTTTGTACTAACGCTTTTCTATTTTCTTCTGACTTATCCGCGTCGAACATAATCTGATCATACATCTCAACACCATCCTCAAAGCGCACATTGTACTTAGCACCTCTACTATAATCTTTATTAGCAAGTTGCTCTCGTGCAAGGGCAAGGTCGTCTTTTGTTTCTAATCTTGACCGTGCAATTTGCTCGTTCGTATCTCCGATTTCTTCTGCGGTTGGCCCGGCAGCCTGTTTTTCAAATTGCGCAATCTGTGCATCAGTATAACCAGTTAAATCACCTTCAAGTATTGCCTGTGCAGCTTTTGCTTTTCGATCCGCTATGTCTTCATCCAATCTCGCAACATCGATATCCTGTTCCGCAGTTCGCATGAGTGCGTCAACCGCTTTCATACCTATGCCATACATAGTACCTACTATAGCACCAACTGCTGCGCCTTGTGGTCCAAACATTGCCCCGAACGTCGCACCTGTTGCTCCGTAACCAACTACGTCCATTGCGGTACCAGCAGACCAGAAGGTCATATCCCTTGTAGCGATTTCTTGTTCTGTTAAACCGCTATTCTTATCAATGTAAGATCTTAATGCCATCATAGTCAATCCAACGGCAACTCCTGCTGCGGCAATTACCCCTTTTGACAAACCTGATCCCAACCCGGACATGCCTGGTGTTGAATTAGTAATCTGCATGTTACTTAATGTTCTTGTTAGCATGTTGGTTCTTAAGAACTCACCAGTTGCCGCAATTGCTAACGGTGCACCAACATCAATCATAGCCCAAGCCGTGATAGCCCCAGCGAAAGCTTTCCAAGGAGCCATGCCAAGGAGATTGTTAACATTAGTGAACCCGTCCGCAATTCCTTTCCAATCAATACTCTTTAGCGCCTTTGTTGCTGCGCCGTCCATGAATTGGTCAATTACCCCTCGTACAATATTAAAACCAACAAACCCAACCAATGCTCCTTTTAATACTTTGCCAAAGAAACCTAACGGGTTAGTAACCATCTGACCGGTAATTGTATTCTCTCTCAAATTTTGTAAATTTTCTCTTTTACGGTCGTCCTCTTCTTTTTCTTTTCTTTTTCTTTCTTCATCGCCTCTTCTTTCTTCATCGGCTATATTATTCCGTAGTGCAAGTTCAGCCGCTTGCTTCTGTAGTTCAGCCGTTTCTGGATCAACATTAATTGATCTAGTTAATTCATCGAGTTGCTCGGAGCTCATAAGGCTAGCCGCCTGCGGGCCAGTGTTAACTCTCTCAACTGTATATGCTTCAGCCCTCCCAAGGAATTTATCAATAGTGCTGTTAATATTAATTAATGAAGTATTAATGTTCTGAAAAACAGGAGCAAACTTTTCAAGGTTTATCTTAACCTGTTTAATAGAATTAGCATCGCCATTACGAGTCAGCTGACCTTCTCGTTTTAACCGATCTATAATTGCTTCTGTTTCTTTACTTAATTCAGCCACTTTGGTTACTCGCTTCTTTTTGTTTCTCTAAGAAATCTAATAACATTTGAAAGTATAAGTCTCTTTCATATGGTATCATGTTTTCTATATCACTCACACTCCACTTATGGTGTTGTGCTAAACCGAAAACAGATTGGTAATAATGCCCTAGACTCATATGGCTAAGGCCTATATAAAAAAACTTCGCATTCCTTCTACTACAAAAGTTTTATCGTCGCCATTACTGTTTGTATATTTTACTTCTTGTCTAATTTTAGGCATTGTATCAAAGAACTTGGATATCTTCTTAATTACATCGCCTGACATATTGTCCATGAAGTCTGAAATTTCATCGTCGCTATAATCCCTGAAATCATGCACTTCGTCTTCTGTTGCTAACTTATCCAAACAAGCAACCATTACAACATAATTAACCATAGGATCTTGTGGTGGCATTTCAACAATTTTAGTAAAATCATCTATGCTTGGATATTTTAAAATTATTAATAGATCTTCATTAACCCTGACTTCTTTAGTGTGTTCAGGATCACGAAGAATTTCCATTGATTCAACATCAAAATCCACTTGAATCTTTTCTTGGGTATCTGGATCTGTAATAACAAACTGTGCTGTATTATTAATTGAATTTGCTCTTAGCTTCATGAATATGTATTCAAGGTCGAGCATTGATATCTCTGTGATATCAATATTAATCAAACAGTTATTCACTACTTGTTTAATTGCCATCATTTCAGCGAGAGGATCTCTTGTCTCCGCCGCAATTAATAAAATCTTTTCTTCCTTAACCGTAAACGGCCTGTACATAATTTTATTACCTGTACTCGGTAATACTAATTCACTTATTGGTAAATCAATTTTTGGTAAAGCCATAATATATTCTCCTAGGTACCATTATCATTATTTGAAGGAATGCTACTTGATACATTATCAAGCGAATTTCCTATACGTTGTAATTTGTTTACTGCATCTCTAATACTTGTTGGACGACCACTTTTAATTGTTCCTCTTACCGTATCTACGAATCCTGCGACGTCACCAAGAAGATCGAGTAAACCTGCTCCTCTTGTTGAACGCGATCCGGTATGCCCTGCCTTATCTGCAGAGAATTGGTAATCATCAAATACAAATTCTACATCAATCGTCATGAACTGTTCACCGCCTGCCCAATCCAAAGACACTCCACTTACTGATTTTGGATATGCTTTTTGTAACGTAGTAGAGTAATAAGAACCAGGACGACTATCTGTTGAATAATGTTTTATTTCTAAATCACAGCTATAGTCATCTCTAAAACCAACTTCGTATCTTAACATGTCATTGTATTCAGAATGCATTCCGCCTGCAGCACTATAGTTTATCACGTGTCTCATCCAAAAGTGAAAGAACCTCATTGTATGATGATCTGAATCACAAATAAATGTTGCTTTAATAGGGCCAGGATGAACAAGGCTACCTGGTATGGTCTTTGCCGTTTGTCCTACATAATCATAAGTTGTGGTATTAACGTTTACACCAGGCATATCTATTTTAGAACAAAACATTGTGAATGTGCGTTCATCAAATAAACCTTTATCTTCATCAGTTGTATTCGCCATCCATTTTGGTCTTGTCATTGTAACTTCAAAGAGATTGGTGCGAGCAGGACCGCCAAGACGTTCAAAGGTTGATTTAAAATTGTTGATGTTAAAAGGCATTCTGTTATCCCTGTATCATTTTACGAGAATCAGCCCAAACTTTCGATGCCGACTGTTTCTCAAATTTCTGCACTGGCAAGAATAAAGCAATGTCCCACTCAGATGCTTCGATTTTAATAAATCTAGACCTGACGTGCGAATTTAAATAATGTTTAATACAAGGAGCAAATAATCGAAACTTCGAAGCGCTTGCTAAAATTTCATAGCTTAGTGCTAATTTTGTTCGTTCGTTGTATTTATCGTCTGTTGCCAAATCGTATAATGCGTCCATTAACCTTGCTCTTAGCGGAGGTGGTAGATAATGCATGTTTAATCCAATAAATCCACCCTTTGCTTTATTTATTGGAAAAATTAGTGGAAACCTATCGTAATACGGTAATGTTTCTTTATGCTTGGGATCGTATTCAAAAAAGTACATTGAACCAATAAAAGCAGAACCAGTTAACCTTGCCTTTACTCTGCCTTTATCATTAGTACTCAATAAGGTCTCAGCGGTAATCTCTTTGCCTGCGGCTGTCTTAGCTTGCTTACGATACCATTCTATCGACTCCTGTGAGCGACCAGGGAGTTCTCCGCGCCTTACGCCTTTAGCTAATATATCTGAAAATAATGTGGCCACTTATCGCGCTCCTGGTATATGTTTTTCTGTCATGATTGTAAATTGCCAACCACGGTCAGCGCAAAAAGATGTTGCTGCTTTCCATTTTGCTTCATTAACTCCCCACGTTTTAACTTCATTTAAATATCTTCTCGATACTCTGCCCGTTTTTGTCTTATTCATATTCTTTGGATCCGGTGGCTTACATTGAGAGCTTGGTTTAATCTCAATCATAATTGTTTGAGGGTTACCTGTGCTATCTCTTTTATGTACTATAACATCTGGAAAGTATCTATGTATCTTTCCGTCAATCGGTGATCTATATGGAACAATCACTTCTTCGGATTGCCACCATATTACATCTGGGTGTTCATCCATGTATCTAAATACTCTCAATTCCCACAAAGACCTATAAATAATTTTTGTAGGGTCGCCTTTATACTTGGAGTGGTGTTTAGGCCTAAATCTACCCTTATATGCCATAATGTACTTTCCAATTTTTGTTATAAATAATGGATATATCCGTATACTATATTTATCATAATTTTACGGGAAGGTTCGAGGAAACATTAAATGACAAGACCAGTAACAAGAGAATACGAACAAGGCGGAGATCGTCTGCAGTGGCCTGCGGGCCAATTTCCACACGGCATTCAATTTATATTTAAAGACTATGATTATTCAGAAATTGTTGGTGGCTCAAAGATAGGTAATCTAAGCTCCGATGGCGGAGCAGGTCAACAATGGTTAACCGCAAAAAATAGAAGAGCAAAAGAAAAAGATTCGTTTGTTTTAGAATTACCGTTTCCGACTTCATTGCAAGATTCAACTGGTGTACAGATACAAGGTTTCGAAAGAGGATTCATTGAAGAGTTTCTTACAAACGCAGCAGTTGGTTTTGCTGATGATCCAATTGGGGCTGCTACCGCGATGGGTAATGCAATTGCTTCAGCCGCAGGTGGAGCCGCAGGCGGAATTGCTGGTGGCGACTTTAGTGGTGTATTCGGTGATGATGCTAGCGGTAAACAAAACGCAGGCATGTTTAAACGATTAGTTGGTACTTTAGGTACAAGTATCCTTGGTCAATTAGGAATGGGCGAGAAATCAATCGGGGCTGCGCTGGGTTCAGTTACTAACCCTCTTACAACATTACATTTTAGTGGTGTTAATTTAAGAAGCTTTACCTTTGCTTGGTCATTATATCCAGCCAATGCTACAGAAGCAACAGATATACGTGACATTGTAAGAAGGGTTAAATCAAAAATATTGCCAATGACTCAAGGGCTTCGTCCAGCTGGTGAAGCGGCCGCAGGCATTACTGAGTTTACGCAAGGTGGATTGGCAAGAGCATATCTCAAATACCCTTCGGTTGTATTCATTAATTTATTAGGAGTTAACGAATCACACTATCCAAAATTTAAAGTTTGTATGTGTGGTGGTATAGATATTAACTATGCGCACAACGGCGGAGTTGCGATCGCAAAAGGCGGAGTACCTATGGGAATCAGCATTAGTATGTCTTTCCAAGAACTCGAGATTCAAACCGCAGAAGATTACGGTTCAGACTCAGCCAAGTCAATTGACATCCCAGAATTAACTGAGGTCGCAGATACAACGGCAGGAACAACATAATGGCTTACAAATACTTTCAAGATTTTCCAGTTATACAATACGAAGGAAGAAAGGTTAGAGATATAACGAGGAGATCAACTTTCCTTAAAGTAGTATCTAATAATCCATATCTTTATTATTCTTATACTGTAACAGACGGCGAAAGAGCAGAAGATGTTGCTTTATCGTACTACGGCTCGGTTGATTACATTTGGTTGGTTTATATGGCCAACAATATTATAGATCCGTATTATGAATGGCCAATGGATTCACAAACATTTAATGATTACTTAGTTTCTAAATACACGGCACAATCTGGTAGAATTGGCGAAGATGTAATTGATTGGACCAAAGATGAAACAATTGATTCAAATGTAATTTATTATGTTAAAAAGGTATAGGAAGTAGCAAATGGCAGTAGATAATATAGTTCTAGCACCGGAATCATTCCGAACAATTTATCTTCGTCGTGAGGACCGTGTTATTATGCGTACTGAACGCGGCGAGAAGATCATTGTGAAAAGAGTTATTCCCGAAGATTGGATCCCTGTTCGTATATATGATTATGAAAATCTATTAAACGATAATAAGAAAGAGATCTTTTTGTTTGATAACGAATATGTAAATCAATTGACAGAAGAACACTCAAGAGCTGTAAGTCAGTAATGGAAACATTTAACCCAGGATATTGTACAATAGAAAGCGCCATCATAGCAAACGCAAGTGGTGAGTCCGAGACAATCACTGGTTTGATTGGACGCTTTGATATTCAACAATCATTGGCGTCTTCAACCTTTTCAGGTTCGTTGGATATCTTAGATGGTATAGGTTTATTATCATCTCTTCCAATTCGTGGTGAAGAATCCTTAAAGATTAAATTAAAATCGCATGACTTACAAACTGAACTTAGTCTTGATTTACAAGTTATAGAAATAAGTAATGTTTCGATTCAAAAAGAATCAGGTGACCAATACGCGTATACATTAGGATTTATATCTAAGACTTCTTGGGGAGCAGTTAGAGAAAGCGTCATTACTGCCTTTAGAAATAAACCTGCTTCTTATTGTGCAAAAACTATTTTCAAAGACTACTTTGCTAAAAACCTTGGCAGCAGAAAGTTCAATTACGAAACGTCTCACGGTGATATGAGAATTATTATTCCCGATTATAATCCAATTCAAGCAATGAACTTTCTTTGTGCAAAAGCATTTACAAATAAATCTGCATCTTCATCATATAGATTCTTTGAAACAGTGTATGGATACTCCTGGGTTACTGATGAATGGTTATTAGAAAACGCACAAAAGAATGAAATTAAAAAATTAAAGTATTCACCGGTTGTAGATCGTAATCCAACAAGCGGTTCAACTATTATTGAAACACTTATAGAATTTGAAACCGCCAATCATGTAAATACACTTAAAGATATGAATGCTGGTGCTTATAGAAATACCGTAATGGAAATTGATTTAACCACACACAAGAAAAGAACTTTTGATTACGATTATCTAAGAAAGAAAAAAAATTATAAAGGAATGCAAGGCCAAGTTGGTGGTATTTCTGGAATGAAACACACCGAATCGTTTATTAAGAAAACATTTACAGAAGATAATGCACCTCAATATATTGTTTATAGAGATTGGTCTCCAATAGGAATGGAACAGAAACCTGGTCAAGTACCTCGTGATGATCAGCATATGACCGAAGTAATACAAAATAGAACTGCATATAATTATCACCTACGCGAAAATATGTGTTCAGCTGAAATAAGAGGAAGATTGGATATTCATCCTGGTGAGGTTGTTAATTTAAGTATATTAGAGCCTGACGCGGCATTAGAAGGAAAACAAAATAAAAGATTAAGCGGATTGTATTTGATTTATAGAACAGCACATAATATAAACGGTACCGACTTAGTCACAAGTATTGACATGGTTAAATTTGATTGGGAAACTGCAGTATGAATTCAAAAGACGGTTCAGGAATATCACAACCACAGTTCTTTATAGGAGTTGTAGAAAATAACGACGATAGATCTTTCGAAGGAAAGATCCAGGTTCGTGCGTTTGGTATTCATGGCACACATAATGATATTAACACAAAAGATTTACCTTGGGCTATTTGTGCTTCGGGTAATTACGATCCAAACAATCCACCCCCACCATTAAATTCATTTGTATATGGAATGTTTCTTGATGGAAGAATGGCACAACATCCATTAATACTTGGATTAATCCCAGGTAAATATAATGAAGAGATGGATCCTGTCACTGATGGATATGGTGTTGTTGCCGATAAAAATGGAGATCTATTAGGCGGAGCTTATTCTCCAAGAAACTTTAATGCAGGCGGAGGCCCTGATAAATTAGCATCGGGCGAAAAGTTATTAGAAACTTATTTGTTAGCAATGGGAGCAAATAGAGTCTACGATCAAAAGATTGCGAACTCAGATGATACATGGTCTGAACCACCTCCTGCTTACGCGGCAAAGTATCCTTTTAATAAAGTAATTAAAACATCAAGACATAGTATTGAAATAGATGATTCGCCAGGTGCAGAAAGAATCATGATTCATCACAATGCAGGTTCTTATATTCAAATAGACGCACTAGGATCTGTTACCGAAAGAGCCCAAGCAGATCGTTATGAAATTAATATCGGAACGAAACACGAATCGTCAGGTCATAGCGTTGTAACTATTAACGGTAATGCTCATGTATACGTTAAAGGTAATAAGACGGAAGAAGTAGAAGGCGATTACAAATTGCTAGTTCACGGTAATGCCGAGTTTGGTGTTGGCGGTCAAATGAATCTAAATGGTGGTGAACAAGTTCAGCTTCGTGGCGGTGATGTTAAGATCGAAGCTAATGCAGGTATTATGACGCTGATGGGCAAAAAAGAAATACAGTTCGAAGCAACGAATCAATTAAACTTTGTTTCTCAAAATATAAAGAACACTGCGTTATTAAGTTATGATGTTTATTCTAATAAGAGTATTAAACTTTCTTCTGTATTAGATATACATTTGTTTGCAAATAATATTATTAATACTGCGCTTGGAGTAATACCACCAACACCATTATCCGGTGGTGGCGCGACAAATGATCCGATATCCATCGCACCTGGGCTGCCTGGCTGGAGCTTAACCACGCCTGCCGTGCATATCCTTTCGGCAACAGGATCCTTTAGTGGAATATGGAATGCAGGTGTTATAAATGGTGGAGTAGGCACGTTCACTGGACTGAATGCAACAGGTGCTGCAATTACTCTCTTGGATGCTACTACTATTAACTCATCGGCCGTTAATGCTGTAAATCTAGCGGCGCCTCTGCCTATTAGTTCTGCACCAGGTAGTCCTTGTGTTCCAAATGTTATTAACCCTCTTTCAATTCGCGCCATAGCACTACCTACACCTCCAATAGTTGCTATACCAACATTACCGCTATTAACGCTTCCTGCTCAAAGCAAACTATTACCTATACCAGTTCCAGGAACTACTTCAGGTATTGCATATCCTACAGGTAACAGCCCAGAATTTGTTGCTAAGGTATTATCAAGCCCGTTATCATTAATAACAAGCTTAGAGCCGTTAGGATCAGGGGCATGGGGTATGACTCAAGTTAAATTGCCAGAACCACCAAGTAAGTCAATGTCTATTTTCCCAACAGGGTATTTCTCAATGGGTTATGCAAACGGAGTTCTATCCCCGCTCGATGATTCTGCAGTTAATGATATAATTGGAGGGATATTATAATGGAACAGTGTTTAGATCCTAACGATCAGATTGCGAATAATAAATTATCACTTTCCCCTGAAGCTGTTACTGACCAACAAGGCCGATATACTCTAGCCCAAATTGATGCGGTTGCCGCCGAAGTTGCGCAAAGTATTTTAGATGACGCAGAAACAAATCCGCTTACAAAAGCCATGCAAGCATACGGAACAGATCTGATTAGATCAGGAACATATTTAAATGGATTGCTTCGTCAGCAAATTGGAGATTTGAGTTCTTATCCTGATTTAAGTAGTAGATGGGAACAAGGAAATATATCTCAATTAGAATTAGCAGACTTTCTCGGTAAATATAATTACACCGCAACTGGCTTTCTAAATGAGAATGATAATCAAAGGTTGGCAAGAAATCTAGATTCATATTATAAAAACGATTTCAGTACAAGTTTGCTTGGTGGATTCTGCGATAGGTTTGATTCTATCTTTGCTTCAATAGATGCGTTCTTTGATTTAATTGGGGAAATTGATGCATTAATTACTAAAGCGTATGAAATAGCAGATAAGATATCGAGAGGCTATGATGGTATTAAAGATCTTACTACGCAAGAAATAATTGATAAACTAATTAAAGAAATAAAGAAAAAGATTCAATCCGTAATAGACGCAATCTTTCAAGAAGTACAAGATATGATTGATAACTTCGATCCTGCCGGTATTATTGCAGACTTTGAAACTTTTGTAGATAAGAATGTTATAAAGGCTATTATGACAACAAGAGAACAGATGTGTGCATTATTTACAGACGCAAACAAAAAAGGTATTAAAGACAAGGTTGGCGGCCTAATTGATTACGCATTAAGTTTATTTGAAAGTCCTACCCTTGAGAATATTCAATTTTTAATTGCTCGTATCTGTGCATTTGCCGCAAACATTGAAGCACTTATTAAAGACATTAATAAACCTCTTAATGATTACAGTAATAGGTATTCAACAGTTGTTTCTCGCCTTAAAACAATTTCAAGAATAAATGAATCTACCGCTGTACGAAATGGAGCCATACGGTATTCTCCATCAACTAGACAAGCGGTAATAAATAGATTAGAGGGCAGATGGACTGAGAAGGGCGGAAACACAATTACCAATACTGGTGAACCGCCTGAAAATATAGTTCCTATTACTGCAGCAGACTATAAAGGTCTGCCAAGATGCGGAAACGTATTCAAAGGTGAAGATACTACCTTCGGCGTGAAAGGAGATAGTTTTGACGAAAAGGAAGGAGTTGGTATCTACGGTTATACAAGAGTTGATCTTGATGTTAAAGTATATCTTCAAAGATTACAAAAACTAACAGGATCAAAACTAATTATAACAAACGGCTGGGTAAGTAAAGCTTACAATAAAAAAATGGGATGGGCTGAAGATAATTCCCATCAAAGCGGAATGGTTATTGATATTGAAAAGGCAGGTATCAAAGATGTTCCAAAGTTTTTGAAAGATGCGTTCGACAACGGATTTAAATACGTCAAAGAATATGATAAATTTATTCATCTAGACTTACGAGAAATATTATAAATGGCAATTGCAGATTACTTATCACCAAAAGCAAAGAAGATAAATCTTTATTCGGACTTCCACAAGGATCTTCGAATAAGTCCAATATCAAAAGATATTGCTTTACAAAAAGATGAAGCCGCAGTTAAAGATGCAATTAAAAATCTTATCTTAACTGATCGTGGTGAAAGACCTATGCAGCCATACTTGGGTGGTAGCATACGTGATATGCTTTTTGAGAATCTCACACCAGGTACAATCAAATTAATTAAAGACAGAGTAACATCTACAATTCAAACATACGAACCAAGAGCAGGCTTAATTGATGTTTACGTTCAAGGAGATATGGACAATGGTCATGTGACTGTTAAGATACTCTTTTATGTTCGTAATGAACAACAACCAATTCAGCTAGATGTTATATTAAAAAGGAATAGATAGAGATGGCAAATCCAAAAACACCAATTACCGAATTAGATTTCGATAGAATCAAGGATCAGTTTAAAGTATATCTTCAAACGCAAACGCAATTCAAGGATTATAACTTTGAAGGCTCAAACATGTCTGCGTTGCTTGATGTACTTGCATTTAATAGTTATAATAATAACTTTTATACGAACATGGCCCTTAATGAAATGTTTCTTGACTCTGCCGTGCTTAAGAACTCTATCGTTTCACATGCTAAAGAATTAAACTATATTCCAAGATCACGCAAATCTGCCAAAGCAATTGTTAACTTAAGGATTACCGACACGACGAATACAGCCTCAACGGTTACTATTCCTCAATACTTTTCTTTGGCCGCTAACTATCAAGGTGAATCTTATAACTTTGTTACTAATGAAGCTTATACAGCTCGAAGAACAGCTCCTGGAATATACGAAGTACAAAATGTAGAATTTTTCGAAGGTGAAATGTTAGCAAGTTTCCAAAGAGAAGGATTTATTGTTGACGCGGACGGAGTACTTAGAGTAATCCTTACAAACAATGAAGTAGACACGTCTAGTATTGTTGTCTTTGTTGATGCAGAAGCAACTGACAACGCAAATGTATTTACAAGAGCCAATACAATTTACGGCGTTAACGCAACAGATAGAGTATTCTATCTTGAGCCAGATCTTGATGATAAGTATTCTATTTACTTCGGTAAGAATCAATTTGGATTACAACCTGAAGAATTTGAAGATGTAAGAGTACGATATAGAATCTGTTCAGGTATAGAAGCTAACGGCGCGGATAATTTTGGAACAGGCACTGTCGGTGAATCAGGAATCGTTTCAGTAACAACTGTTGTTTCTGCTGCTGCCGGCGGACAAGAACGCGAATCAATGGAATCTATTCGATACTTTGCTCCTAAAGCATTACAGGTTCAGGAAAGAGCAGTAACAACAAAAGATTACGAAGTACTATTACAACAAGCATTCCCTGAGATTACGGCGGTCTCTGCTTATGGTGGTGAACAACTAGATCCACCTCAATATGGTCGTGTTGCTGTTACTGTATATTTAAATGACGATACACAAATCATATCTTCTACTTTGTCTAATTCTTATTTAACGTATTTAAAAGAAAGAGCTCCATTAGGTATTGAACCTATCTTCTTACAAACCCAATTCCTATATGCTAATATGGAATGTCATGTAACTTACAGTAAAAAGACTACGGAAAAGACAGCGGCAGAACTTGAGGCATTAGTTCGTACTGCAATTCAAACATACTCAACAGATAATCTTGAAGGATTTAATACGACATTAAGATCGTCCAAATTATCAGCTGCGATTGATTCATTAGATCTAGGTATTTTAAGTAATGAAATAGTAGTTCAGCCTATTATTGAATATTCGCCGCCAGTTAATTTTAACACAAATCCAACCTTTAGATTTGAAACAGAACTTGTTAAACCTTATTCTTATAAAGCAGCGAATGGATTTACAAATTTCAAGCCTGCTGTTAAATCATCTCCATTTGATATTGATGGATCTTGTGTATTCTTCCAAGATGATGGCGCAGGCAACATTATGATTATTACTGATGAAGTAACGAATCCACAAATTATTAATCCGACCGCAGGTACGATTGATTATGTTAAAGGTGAAATTAAATTAACAAACTTCCAAGTAGAAGCGTATACTGGTAATGCAATCAAAGTAACAGCGAAGACAATAGATAATGATATTAAATCTCCACAAGGGCGGGTGTTTATATTAAGAGATGTTGATGTTAAAGTTGTAATGTATCTAGATGAGTTCAAATCATCAGTTGCATAATCTGCCACTAACTAAGAGAGAAGTATAATGCCAACAGGGCCACTAGAAAAAAATATCTCGCTTTTTGTTAAGCGTCAATTCCCGGCTATATACAGGGAAGATGGACCTGAGCTTGTTCAATTAGTAGAAGATTATTATAAGTTCTCTGAGACTCAAGAGAATCAGCATATCTATCAACAAAGAAGATTTTTTGAAACTAAAGATATAGATTCAACACTAGAGAGTATGATTATATTCTTTAAGAAAAAGTTTCTTGCCGATCTTCCCCTTAAAGGCGATATCATTAGGTTTATCGTTAAAAACATTCTTGATCTTTATCGAGCAAAAGGTACTAAACGTGGTATCGAATTATTCTTTGCTATCTTTTATGGTGAACACGAAATTGAAATCGTTTATCCAGCTGAAAAAATGCAAAAGATATCTGATTCTGAATGGAGACAGGGTGTTTACTTACAAATGTTTCCAGTTTCCGATTTGTTTATTTCAAAGGTTGGTAAAAAATATAAGTACAAAGATTTATTATCTCGTAATATTGAAGGCTCGGTATCAAAGGCAAAAGCTTCAGTAAGATCTATTAACTTCTTTATCCTTAATGGAATTAAAACAGCGGTTATATATCTTGACGGGATTCAAGGTACATTTCAAAAGTATGAAGATATTCTTTGTAATATAGCTGGAGAAGTTGTTACGTTTGGTAAAACAAACGGTTCTCTAACTCAATTTGAAGTTGACATTAACGATAGAACGAATTTGGCAGGACGGGTTGTTGGTGAAGTATTGGAAGTTCATCAAAAAGACGGAACTTCAGGAAAGGCAATTGTCACTGAAACCACAGACGAAATTTCGGGTCAGATTGATTACGAATTAGCTGATGGTGGTTATGGTTACACGATTGCGAATACAAGGTTACTTGTTTCTAATCAAACTATGATTTTGGATAACGGTGAAGACGGTTATAATCAAGAATTTATTGTTGGTGAATTATTAAGAGATCAGGATAATCGTGAAGGTATTGTCATAGGACAAACTGAATATGCCGTCGGCGTTCGTATGAACTCGGGACAGCAGTTTACCGATACTTCTTTTGTATCAACAGTTAGGCCGCCAATTGTCGTTGGCGGTGTGTCTACACCTCAGCCTCAGATTACAATTAATTTAGCTTTACTTACAAACGCAATTACATCGCCAAACTCATCGTCGCCTGGAGATCTTTTTCCGGACACGGCAGATGATACTGATGTAATAGTTTCAGGATTATCAGATACATCAGTTGCTTCGGTTATTACAGATGTTATAAGTCCTTATGTAGACGTTACACTTGATGCGGCTGATTACGGCGCGATCACACCAATGTCTGGTACTGCGTCACCAGTAGTACTTACTACTGTATTATCAGATGCGTTTGATATTCAAGATTTTACAATAGGCCGCATAATTGGATTCGACAATATTAACCCAGGAAGTAACTACACTAATGACGTATTTGCAATTGCCCAAGATAGCGCAATTAAAAATCTTGACCGCAAGAATCAAATTGTTTCTTTTAACGACGCAGGAGACGCAGGTAGCTTCTCTGTTGGCGATAGGATTGTTGGTAAAACTTCAGGTGTTAATGGCCTTGTTAAAGAGACTAACCCGCAGCGAGGCTACATTGTAGTAACACCATTTAATTATAGTGGTTTAAATACACTCGAAGATATTGCATTAGTAGGATACCCAGGTGGCGCCTTTGCCGTTAAAGGAATTGAAAGTGATTACAGTGATCCACAAAGGTTTGGTGATAACGCTATTATTAACTCAACAACAGAGTTTGCGATCGGCAAAGTTAAAACAGTTAATATTCTTTCTTCAGGATTTGGCTATGTTAGTTATGGTACAGATTTTTATCTACCAAGTGATTCAACTACAGCACAATACGCAAAAGGTAAAGGTGAATTAAGAGATGCTGATGGGTTAAGAATTGCATCAGGATTTATATCGGCTGAAACTCAAGGCGTTACAGGTGGGTACTGGGCCGGACAAAATTCTCATATAAGTGGATATAAAGAACTAAGCGCGCCAGTATCATCAACGTCAATTAAGCCTCAGGATATGGGTATACTATCAACACAACTATTCCTTAATATAGATCCGCTGACGAATGGTTATCCAGGTCTTCCAATGCCTGCATATGAAGCGTGGTTTACAAGTATTGCTTCAGATGGTTTCGCAATGTTTGATATGACAAAGCAAGGATTTCCATTCAGCGGTACTTCAGGAATTCAATTTGAATTACTACGACAAAATACGGCTAGTGATAGTGTCACGACGAGATGGAATAATATTGTAGTTCCTAGTTTACAGTCGCAACCTTGGTATGCATCACAGGAAGACGTTGTTTGGAAAGTAGATCAAATTACATATACCTATGACCAAGAGTATTATGATTCAGGTAATAGAGTACAAGATAGCGACTTCTATCAGGAATATTCATATCAAATTAAATCAACTTTGCCTATAGGTGAATACGAACAAATACTCAAAGAAAATGTTCACTTGGCAGGTACAAAATTATTTGGTGACTTCTCATACAAGGCCTACGTAGGTGGAACAATTAAACCGCGATTCTTAAGATTGTTTAATGATGATGGCCGAGGCACACCGTTTGACCAAGCTGACATTACAGAACTAAGAGCTTCGGTAACTAACTATACCGCGGATAGTACATATGTTGCTGCTTCTCATTCTCCTGGTGGTGCAGGTGGATTAGTATTATCTTCTGATAAAGGTTCTGACTTAACTGTGACCAAAAATTGGAGTCAAGGATTCCATGATTACGATGTTACTATTGGAATGCCATCGTCAGGTTCGGCCCCTTACCCAGTTGCGATTCTATTACACGGGGAAGGCGGTTCTGGAGCAGACCTGGTTACTGAATACTCGACTGTATTACCTGGACATATATTGATTGGTGTAGAAGGATATGAGCAATCGTGGAACATTTCAATGGAAACTAGCAAGGGTCCTGATATTGAAATGTTAAAAGAATTACTTACGAATCTCAAACTATATAATAATATTGATGAAGAGAAGATTCGTATTATAGGAATATCAAATGGTGGTGCGCTTGCTCTAAGAGCCGCGGTCGAAATTGTCGATACGGGAGTTGATGTAATTACATGTATGATCTCACAATCAAATACAGATCAGTATCGTAATAACCTATTCTATTATCCTTCAAACGAAGAACAGACAGGTGATGCATATCCTAACGACGGATACGACTTATATAGAAACCCATTACCTCAAAGAAGATTATTATTAATGAACGGTACAACTGATACCGTTGTTCCTTATAACGGTGGAGTAGGTTCAATACTTAATAGCCAGGAGTACTTGAGCGCATCTAATTCCGCTTACAGATTCGCACAGGCTCAAGGATGGGTTGGTGGTCAAGCTGGATTCGGTGGACCTCAAGCTGCATACGGAAGCCTTTCGGTAATTAGTGATTACGGTAATGTGGTATGGTTACGTGATGTTACTGGTCACTCTGTAACTGATGATATGAAATACTTGCTTGGGCAGTACTTAGAAAACGATTATGATATTGTGACTCAACCATCATAATAAATATAACCATAACTATAAAGAATTTTAGGAAAACAAAATGTCTAAACAAATAATTAATATCGGTGCATCTGCCAATGACGGGACTGGTGACCCGTTACGCAACTCGTTCGATAAAGTAAACGACAACTTTAACGAATTATATCTCGCATTAGGTAATGCAAATAATCCAATTGATTTATTTGATAGCAACGGTGCTTTAGATTTATTAGGTAAACCACATAAAGTATCTTTCTTATATAATACTAAAGCATTGGTTGATGATGTGAACGCAACCACATATCGTGGTACGATAGCTCATGCTGTTGATGCTGCATCTATGTATTATGCTCATGGCGGGACGTGGCGCAAATTACTATCTGATAATTCGGCAGGTGATATCAGTGGATATGAAGATCCACTAGAATCGTTTGCATATAAGGTTAATGTAGTAAACGATGAAACTGATGGGCACGTTCTTTCCACAAGCGCTAACGGACAATATCAATGGGTAGCTGCCGGTGCGGGTGGTTCGTTTGCGAATAACGATATTGATCTTCACCTTAATACAGCTAGTGCCACAACTGATCAAGTACTATCATGGGATGGTTCAGATTATGATTGGATTGCTCCTGCTGCTGCACCAAACAGTTTTAGTCGAGTTACGGTCGGTGGATCAAACGTTGATGCAAATGCGTCAGGCGGTTCTTTTACTTTGATTGCAGGTACTAATGTTACCATTGCTGCAAATACATCTGCTGATACTATTACAATTAGTTCATCAGGCGGTGAGGGTGGCGGCGGTACAGATCTGAATAGTTTAGCCGCCGCGGATATTGCGATAACCGCTGATAGTATTGCGTTTATTGATGCTGACGATTCAGGTACATCCAAGAAAGAAACCGTTGCTGATTTTGTTTCAGCGATCGCAGGTACAGGTATTACCGCAAGCGCCGGACAACTATCGGTTGTAGAATATAACAATGCTGCAGTTGATACGCATTTAAATACAAGCGGTGCAGGTTCTAACGAAGTATTATCTTGGAATGGTTCTGACTATGCTTGGGTTGCTCAATCAGGTGGCGGTGGCTCTTCAACCTTCTCAGAACTAACTGAAGTTGCACTTGCTGATTTAGATGTACATGATATTGCGTATCCTGCATCAACTGTTCATGTTATGACTAATAACAATACAAGCGCATATCGTTCAGATCATTATGGCACAACAGATAATCCAACAATGTATGTAAATGCAGGCGAAACAATCGCGTTCGATTTAACAGCGCTGGGCTCTCATCCATTTAAAATTCAAACAGTCAATGATATAGCATATGATACAGGTCTTGTTCATGTTGCACCTGATGGAACTAAAACAGTAGGTTCCGCCGCGCAAGCAAAAACAAGTGGTGTTCTTTATTGGAAAGTGCCAGGCTCAATAAGTGGTGCTTACGAATATATATGTGGTAATCATTCTGCGATGAAAGGAACGATTACTATTGCTGATCCTTCTGCAGGCGGTGGTAGTTTACCAAGTCGTATTTCTCCATCACAAGCAACATCTTCAATTCCTAATGCGGCTTCTGCTAACATTGACATTACTGGATTTAAAGGATACGCTTTATATACAATTACAACGTCTGCCGCTGCTTGGGTAACACTCTATACAGATGTCGCAGCTCGAACCGCCGATGCTTCACGAGGCGAAGGTACTGATCCAACTCCAGATGCTGGTGTTATTGCGGAAGTAATTACTACAGGTGCTCAAAGAGTAAGACTATCTCCTGGAACAATCGGTTATAGTTTAGAAAGCACACCAACTACAAATATTCCAGCTACAGTAAGAAACAAAAGTGGTGGTACAACCGCAATCACGGTTGCCGTAGAAATTCTACAATTAGAGGCTTAATTTAAAATGCAAAAAGAACACATCGTCACTCTTTGGAGACACGAAGACTTACCGGGTTTCTATGATGACATGGAAACTCCTGGTGGCGACCTGTTCATTCCTAGTAGATCTGTAGAATTAACGTTAAGGAGAACTATAAGTCGTAACACAAACTACATGCTTACTCCGTTAGAAGCAAAATACCTATCACTAGATGAAAGAGTAAGAGATGTAATTGCGGTAGAAGATATACCACCGGCAACGATTAACGGGTATGAGAATTCTGGCGACTGGGAAAGAAGTTACACTGCCGCAACATCTGACGATCAGAACTGGGGTTTATATAGATCCAATGTTGGGACT
>Ga0213861_10000596_pt1 | contig 31880 bp, 29 predicted proteins | sample PICome_4_FD_160110 | JGI IMG/M metagenome (GOLD analysis project Ga0213861, IMG submission 160110) | Coastal seawater microbial communities near Pivers Island, North Carolina, United States - PICO131 | ecosystem: Environmental > Aquatic > Marine > Coastal | place: USA: North Carolina... | reverse complement strand
GTGGAAGCCATCATTTCAAAGTTCCGTGACGAGCTTGAAGCTGAAACCTCAGAGAAAAACGAATACCTCTCTGAAGAAGCTAAGCGACAACTCTCGTTCATTAACCTCTAAGCTAAGTTACCCGAGACTAACCAGCACTCTATTAAAATGAGCGATTCTACTACCACCAAGCTTCCCAAGGATACCGCTGCTGAAAAAGGCATGGTTAATATACAGGTTGACGGGCATTGGATTCAAGTGCCACGCGGCACGCGGATGATTGAAGCCTGTAAACTGGCCGAAAAAGAAGTCCCCCACTACTGCTACCACCCAAAGCTTTCCTCACCCGGCAACTGCCGCATGTGCCTCGTTCAGATGGGCATGCCACCTCGCCCCAATCCTGGCGACGAACCATCCTATGATGAGAATGGCTTCCAGGAAATCAGCTGGATGCCACGTCCAGTGATTGCCTGCGCCAACACCGTTGGCGAAAACATGGGAATCAGAACTCAAGGTGATCTCGTTGAGAAATGCCGTGAAGGTGTGATGGAATTCCTCCTTATCAACCACCCATTGGACTGCCCTATTTGTGATCAGGCTGGAGAGTGCGGCCTGCAGGAGTTTTCTGTTCAGCACGGCAAGGGAAGCTCACGCTTCAAGGAAGATAAGGTCAAAAAGCCCAAGAATGTGAAGATCGGGCCGCGCATTCGTCTCGACGATGAGCGCTGCATCATGTGCTCGCGCTGCATACGCTTCATGGACGAGGTTGCCGAAGAGCCTGTTCTTGGATTCTCGGAGCGTGGCACCCACACCACCGTGGGCGTCTACCCAGGACGCGAGCTTGATAATAACTACGGCTTGAACACGGTTGACCTCTGCCCAGTAGGAGCGCTCACTTCTAATGATTTCCGATTCCAAATGCGCACATGGTTCCTTAAGGAAACACCAAGCATTGATACCAATTGCGGCACAGGCGCCAATATCATCATTTGGACTCGCGGCAATAAAATCTTCCGCGTCACCCCGCGCCAGAACGACGATGTCAACTCTTGCTGGATGCCAGACAGTCATCGCCTCAGCTATACCTGCCCAAGCCATGACAATCGCTTAAGCGCGCCACTCATCAAAGCCGACGGTGTCCATGAGGAAACCTGCTGGAGCAACTCCATCACAGCAGCAGGAGACGCCATCAAACAATTTGAAAGCAACGAGATCGCCATCATTGCATCTGGCCAACAAACCAACGAGGAGCTCTTCATGATGCGCACACTTGCTGCCGAACTTGGCACCGACTTCATCAGCATCATCCCCCACGCGCAGGAATCTGACAACATGTTGATTTCTAAAGACCGCAATCCCAACACCACAGGAGCTGGTCTTATTCTAGAACTTGACAACCCGACCCAAAAACTAGCCGCCATCAAGGATGGCATCAGCAACGGTTCGATTAAGGCCGTGATCGTAGCATGCGAAGACCTGCTTGATGCTGGCTTCTCCGCTGAAGACATTGATGCCCTCGAGCTTCTTATCTCCATCTTCAATACCACTAACGCAACAGCCCAGGCTAGCGACATCGTTTTCCCCGGAGCAAGTTCAGCGGAAAAACGAGGCAGTATGGTAAACGTAACTGGCCGACTCCAAAAACTCAACGCCGCCTGCATTCCTCCTGCAGATGCTCGTGACGACTGGGAAATCATCAGTGAGCTCATCCTCGCCATTACGGGAGAAACTCCAGAGCAAGCGCCACTGAGTATTGACCAGCTCTCTGAGATCATTTCAAACAACATTCCACAACTTGAAGGCAAAAACCTCGCCAATATCAGCGACCTAGGAGAAGCCATCATTGATACCAACGTAACTATCCCTCTTCTTGATCGTGAAACCCAGCGTATCGCACAAGGCGAAATCGTAGGTTAAATACAGATAACTGATCATTCCATACCATGGATCCTGCAATTCTCTTCCTCATCCTCACCACAGCGGTAAAGATCGTCGTCTTCACCTTTGTCTTCACGCTGCCTATCATTGCATACTCAACCTATGCAGAGCGCCGTGTCTCTTCTATCATTCAAGATCGAGTGGGGCCTAACCGAGTCGGTATTCCCCTCACTCTCTTTGGAGCAAAAAAGGACATCCCCTTCGCTGGACTACTTCAGCCTCTTGCCGATGGCCTAAAGGCATTCCTTAAAGAAGACCTGGTTCCCGCACACGTGCGTAAGTTCTTCTTCTGGATTGCACCAGCACTCACCGCTGCCCCTGCCTTTCTCTGTATCTGCATCATTCCCTTTGGCAGCAGTATCACCGTCTTTGATCAGCCCGTTAAACTAGTCATTGCTGACATTGATGCCGGGCCATTATTCGTCTTCGCCATCGCCTCCTTGAGTGTCTATGGCATCACCTTCGCTGGCTGGGCTTCCAACAATAAGTATTCTTTCCTTGGAGGTGTGAGATCATGCGCCCAAATGATTTCCTATGAGATCTCTCTCGGCCTTTCACTCATCCCGGTCCTGATGGTCTTTGGACAACTCAACTTGTCCGACATCGTTCATTCGCAGGCTGAAAACGGCTGGACACTGCTCCCCCTTTGGAATGAACACGGCAGCGTCTTTGATGCCGCATACTGGCAAAACTGCAAGGAACAGTGGCTGCTGATGATTCCGCTAACTATCTCATTCATTATTTTTACCACCTCCATTTTCGCAGAAACCAACCGTATGCCCTTTGACTTGCCCGAATGTGAAACCGAGCTTGTCGGCGGTTACCACACGGAATATTCATCGATGAAATTCGCCCTCTTCTTCCTGGGAGAATATGCCGCGATGATCGTTGGCTCTGCTATTATCGTCACCTTATTCTTCGGTGGCTGGTCTCTAGGATTTGGCCTCGATGCCGCCATCTCCAACATGGCTTTGGGAGGACTGCTCCACATTCTCATCTTCCTCACCAAGGTTATCGCCTTTGTCATCTTCTTCATCTGGGTTCGCTGGACCGTTCCTCGTTTTCGTTATGACCAACTCATGAAACTTGGCTGGGTCGTATTTTTTGAGCTCGCCTTGGTTAATATCTTTATCACAGCCGGCATTATTATGCTGCTAAACTAATTCCCACGCATACTTCTTACGCCCACAGAACATGGCTATCATAAAAATCAAACGTCCTCAGCTCACCATTGCCGAGAAGCTTTACTTGCCGGCAGTTATCAAGGGCCTGAGCATTACTTTGGGTCATGCTATCCGGGCAGTGCTAGGCAAAACACCGGGTGCGAAGAGAAACTTCAACTCCTCAGGCATGGGAATCACCATGCAATATCCTGAAACAAAATGGGATGATCAACTTCCTGACTACTACCGTGGTGTCCCCGCTCTCGTGACTGATGAAAAAGGACGTGAGCGCTGCGTCTCATGCCAGTTGTGCGAATTCATCTGCCCACCCAAGGCTATCGCTATTATCCCCACAGAAATCGAATCCGATGATCCATGGGCTAAAGTAGAAAAGCGCCCCCAGGAGTTCGATATCGACATGACCCGCTGCATCTACTGCGGCATGTGTGAGGAGGTCTGCCCAGAGCAAGCCATCTACCTCCGTCAAGACTACGCCATGACCGGCCTATCCCGAGCAGAGATGGTCAATGACAAGGAGCGCCTTTACGAGATCGGCGGTGTCCGCACTGGTCTTGTCAACAAGTGGAACGAGATCAAATAATATTTAGACTTTATCACCATGCCATCACCTTTCTTCTATATCTTTGCAGCCATGATGCTCTCCGGAGGCCTCATGGTCATCTTCATGCGCAACCCCGTATCATCCGCGCTCTCCATGGTGCTTAGCTTTATTGGGCTGGCGGGCATCTTCATTGGCCTGAACGCTTACTTTGTTGGCATCTTGCAAATCCTCGTCTACGCCGGAGCGATCATGGTGCTCTTTATTTTCATCATCATGTTACTTGATGTCAAAGATGAGGAAAGCCATCCACGCAAGGGACTTGCCATCACCGCTGGCGTTCTTATTCCGCTTGCATTAATCATCCAGCTTGCCGGCGTCATCCTCACTGATGACAAGTCCCCCTCAGCTCCCCCATTAACACTTGAGGCAGCCGCGGCAGATTACAATCAAGAGAGTGTCATCCACAAAAAATTAGTGAGCGGCAGCCTACCCGATGTTCATCTCATTGGTCGCAAACTCTTCACTGAATACAACTTCCCACTCCAGGTTATTGCCGTGCTCTTGCTGGTTGCCACCGTGGGTTGTGTCGCCTTGTCCAAAAAGTCATCTGCACCAAAAGATGGCGCCAAGCCTGACAAGGGATAATCATTTAACGTAGAACTGTAGCTCTCATGCCCACTCCTTCACTCAACGAATACCTCATCATATCAGGCCTGCTTTTTGCCATCGGCCTGGGTGGTGTCATCATGCGGCGAAATATCATCGTCATCTTCATGTGCCTAGAGCTGATGCTCGCAGCAGCCTCACTGACCCTGGTTGCCTTCTCACGCTTCAACGTAACGGATAAGGGACTGCCAGACTACGACGGCCAAATGCTTGTCTTTTTCATCATTACCGTAGCAGCCGCTGAGGTGGCTGTTGGCTTAGCCATCATCGTTTCTCTCTACCGTGCGAGACAATCCATCCACACAGACGAGCTTACCTCATTGAAGGGCTAACGCACCACACTAGCCGCTACGCGCTCAAACGACCTATATAGACTTTCCATATGAATCCCTGGTTACTTCTCATCATTCCCATCGCCAGTGCTGTCATCATTCAGCTGGGGCTCAAGCGCAATGCAACCGCATCTGCGCTGCTCTCCACTCTGTCAGTAGCGTCCACCTTCATCATCGCCTACCTCTTATTAGGAAAAGAGCACAGCGCTGCGCCCATTGAATGGATCAACGTCGCCGGGCTGAAACTCGAAATCGGCCTCCAGCTCGACTCGCTTTCTAAGGGCATGATGATCGTCGTTACCGCCATAGGCATGCTAGTACACGTCTTCTCGCTCGGCTACATGAAGAATGATGAAGCCAAAGCCCGCTACTTTGGCTGCCTATCACTGTTCATGTTCTCCATGACTGGCATCGTACTGGCCTCCAACTTCGTCATGATGTTCATCTTCTGGGAATTGGTCGGACTTTCATCCTACCTACTCATTGGTCACTGGTATCATAAAGACTCCGCCGCAGATGCCGCCAAAAAAGCCTTCCTCACCAACCGCATTGGTGACTTCGGCTTCATGATCGGCATCCTCATGCTCTGGGGTATCATGGGCACCGTCGTTTTCGCCGACATGGATGGCAGCAAGTTCTCGCCGCTCTGCACCTGCCTTACCGGCACCGTTGTATTGCTGATCTTTTGTGGTGCCATCGGAAAATCCGCGCAGCTACCACTCCACGTCTGGCTGCCCGATGCCATGGAAGGCCCCACGCCTGTCTCCGCACTTATTCATGCCGCCACCATGGTTGCAGCTGGTGTTTACATGATGGCACGTTTCTACCTCTCTGTCGGCACAGAGCTTCTACCAGCTTGGTCATCCGAAACCATTGCTTGGATTGGCGGGCTGACCTCTCTGTTTGCTGCTTTAATGGCTACTCAACAGAACGACATCAAAAAGATCCTCGCCTACTCCACTCTCTCCCAGCTCGGTTACATGATCATGGCCGTGGGCCTCGTTGACGCCAACGCCGGCATGTTCCACCTCTACACTCACGCCTGGTTCAAGGCCCTCCTCTTCCTCGGCTCGGGCGCTGTCATCTACGCCTGTCACCACGAGCAAGACATCTGGAAAATGGGCGGACTGTTCGGCAAAATGAAAATCACGGCAATCACCTTCATCATCGGCACCATGGCACTTACCGCGGTTCCGGGAACTTCCGGATTCTTTTCCAAGGAAGGCATTCTTCACGCAGCACATGAGAGCAACCAAGCTCTTTTCTACATCGCCGTCATTGTTGCCGCATTAACGACATTCTACATGTTCCGCCTGATCTTTGTTGCCTTCTTTGGAAACGCCAAAAATGAGCACGCAGAGCACGCCAAGGAGGTTCCCCCTGTCATGTGGATACCTTTAGCCTTACTCGCCGTCATGGCATTTGCCTCACCATTCCTTGGCAAATTCATCCCCGCGACCGAGGGATACCATCCACATCTTGGTTTTGAAATGAACGCCGTCACCATCGCCTCACTGCTCGCATTTGCGATCGGCTTCATTGCTGCCTTAACCCTCTACAAAGGCAAAACATCGGACCCCATCAACATCCCCTTGTTCCGCAACAAGTTCTACTTCGATGAGCTCTACGCTTGGATCATCAAGATTTTCCAAGACGCGCTCGCCGCCATCATCCACTTCCTCGATGCCTTTATCATCAACGCCATGATCATTGGCGGCCTCACCCGCTCCGCTGTGGGAATCGGCAATATCTTCCGCCGATACGCCCAGTCGGGAAGCATCAGCGGTTACGCCTTCCTGATGGCCGTCGGTGCACTCCTGGTCATCTACTTCACCGTCTTTGCATCAAAATAATAAGTCCTATTGGTCAAATAAGACCTATTGGACACATAAGACCTATTGGACACATAAGACCTATTCCTCAATACCATGCTACTCGCTCTCATTCTCATACCGTTCTTGGCTGCCATCGGCATTCTCGGAGGTCTGCCAGCTAGACTCACAGCTGTCATTGCCTCGCTGGCCAATATCCTGGTCGCAACCTACGCACTCTCATGCCCCGCTTGCTGCGATGGCTTTAGTCTTCAAGTATTAGCTGATCCTAAGATTAACCTCTCGCTGGGAATTACTGGAATTAGCGCCATCATGCTGATCCTCAGTGTGATCGTGACCTTGGCGGCTGTCTACAGCGGCAAATGCCCGGAAGGCCGTGAAAAGCTCTGGTTTTCAAGCACCCTCTTTATCGCTGCGGGTGCCATCGGTGCCTTTCTCTCCACGGATGTCTTTTTCTTTTATGCCTTCCATGAGCTTGCCCTGATACCCACCTTCCTCATGATTGGCATTCTAGGCCGAGGCGACCGCAAAGAAGCCGCTTGGAAAATCACCATCTACCTCGCCTTTGGTTCGATCATTCTTCTCGCTGGACTATTGATGGCCACGATGCACACGGGCAGCTTTGCCTTCAGTGATTTAACCGCCATCCCTGCCTCTGACCAAAACACCGTCGCCCTCTTACTGATCATCGGTTTTGGCACTCTGGTCTCCCTCTTCCCTCTCCACAACTGGGCCGCTCCGGCATACGCTAGCGCTCCCACTCCTGTGGCGATGCTCCATGCTGGCGTGATGAAGAAATTTGGTCTCTATGGGCTTCTTGTCATCGGCATGAAAGTGGCACCTCAAGGCATGCTGCACTGGCTGCCCTGGATCTGCGTGCTACTACTCGGAAACATCATCTGGGTGGGACTTGTAACCATCAACCAGAAACGCCTCGACCTTATGTTAGGTAATTCTTCCGTAATGCACATGGGTTACATCTTCCTTGCCATTGCCGCTCTCGCTGCCAACCCAGCAAACAGTATCGCAGAACCTGCCGCCGTGCTGCTGATGTTTGCTCACGGCATTTCCATCGCCCTTCTTTTCTCACTCACGTCCTTAGTGGAGCAAAAAACGGGAACCCTCGAAATTTCCCAACTTGGCGGCCTCGCCAAAAAAGCCCCCGCTCTTGCCTTTCTCTTTGGCTTAGCTGGCATGGCCTCTATTGGACTTCCCGGCTTGGCTAACTTTGCCGGTGAAGTGATGGTATTCTTTGCTGGCTTTGCTGACTGGACCCCCGGTGAAAGCATGGACTGGGTGCAGATCACCACAATCATCGCTCTCTGGGGTGTGGTCATCAGTGCCGTTTACATGCTGCGGGCCTTCCGCAACACCTTCCAAGGTCCGCTGGTTAAGGCCACAGAAAACGCTGCAGACATTCATTACTGCGAAAAAATCCCTGCTTACATCCTAGCCGTGACGCTCTTAGTCGTTGGCATCTACCCAAAAATCATCCTTCAGTTTCTCTCGCTCTGATACACTCCTGAGGAACTCCAAGACTTTTTCATCATCACTATGCAACCGCACTTCATCGAATTTATCACTGTCGGCTTTGGCCTGATCCTGTTGATGTTTGAAGCCTTCACCAATGGCAAGAAATCAGAGATTGGGCTGCTTGCCGCGACAGGACTTGCTGTAATTCTCGCCATGTTATTCTGCCCTGCCCCTTCCTGCTGCCCCGTCCCTGAGTGGATGGAACGCTTCTACAGTGACGATCAAACTGCCCGCTTCTATAAAATCATCGCGGTAACGAGCACCATCCTCGTGCTGCTCATGTCGGTGGATTTCAGTAAAGTGCTCTGCAAGTTCACCACCGGCAGAGAAGATGACTCAGCCACTGGTGAGTTTTACTGCCTTCCCGTATTTGCCTGCGCCGGCCTGATGTGGATGGCCTCGGCTACTGATCTGGTCTCTATTTTTGTCTCTCTCGAGCTTGTAACGATCTCCTTCTATGTGATGGTGGCCTTCATGCGCCGCAATGTTGGTTCACTTGAAGCAGGAGTGAAATACCTTATCCTTGGTGCTCTATCGACCGGATTTCTCGTTTACGGTATCGCCTGGATATACGGTGCAATGGGAACCACTGACATCACCCTCTATAGCTCGATCCTAGAAAGCGAAGCTTATCACTTAAACTACCTGCTCTTTGGTATCGCACTCATCCTGTTAGCTCTTGGATTCAAAGTAGGAGCCGTGCCCATGCAACTTTGGATTGCTGATGTCTACCAAGGAGCCCCCACCCCGATCACCGCATTTCTCTCTGTCGCCTCAAAAGCAGCGGGCTTCCTTGTATTGATGACTATCCTCAGCCCTTTCTTAGCTGCCGACGCCACCGGCAGCACGGTTAGCTCTATCCTGCTCATTATGGCTGGTGCAACCTTACTCTATGGCAACCTCGCAGCCATATCTCAGAATAACTTCAAGCGGCTACTAGCCTATTCGTCCATTGCTCATGCTGGCTTCTTACTCATCGGTGTTGCCACTCAGGACTACAATGCCGTCTCATTCTACCTCGGCACCTACCTTCTGATGACCTTTGCAGCCTTCTTTGTGCTAGCTCTGATCCGCTCCGAGGAAGACAGCGACGAGCTTGAGGCCTTTGACGGTCTGGGCAAACGCAACCCATTGCTCGCTTTCGCTCTGACCATCGCCATGGCCGCCTTGGCTGGAATACCACTCACCGCTGGCTTCTGGGGAAAATTCCTCATCTTTAAATCGGCGATCGCCAATGACATTTCATGGTGGTTGCTGAGCATCGCCTTTGTCAGCGTAGCTGCTGGTTTTTACTACTACCTCAAAGTCGTCAAAGCCATGTATTGGAACACAGCCAAGGATAACACGATCATCACGGTTCCTGTGATCACCAAAGTCGTGCTCATACTACTCACCGCTGCCATTCTCATACTCGGCATTTACCCGCAGCCGATCTTCAACCTACTGGGGCAATAGAGAGCCTCACGTTCGATCGCCATCTTGTAAAAAACAAGAGCGCGCACTCGACCTGCAGCCTCGCTCGCTGTATGCTGAGTGCATGATAAACGTTGTAGTTCTCTCGCTGCTAACCGGATTAGCCGTTGGCATTCTTTTTACCGCACTCAAGCTCCCTCTGCCTGCACCTAATGCCTTCGCTGGCGTCATGGGCATCACCGGCATCTATTTAGGTTCTCTCGCCTGGCCAATGATCAGCAAACTTTTTTCTTAAGTCATGCTTCCTCAAGAGATCATACGCCACAAGCGCGATGGGCTCACACTCAGTGACGATGAAATCAGGCTTTTTGCCAATGGCATAGCCAGTGGTTCGATTACTGAAGGACAGATCGCAGCCTTTGCAATGGCCATTTTCTTTCAGGGAATGGATGCAGATGAAATAGCCTCTCTGACCATCGCCATGCGGGATACGGGCGACATTCTCAATTGGGAGGATCTGAGCTTACCCGGTCCTATTATTGACAAGCATTCCACGGGAGGCGTCGGTGACAGCGTCTCACTTATGCTCGGTCCTTTGCTTGCAGCATGCGGCGGTTATGTGCCGATGATTTCGGGTCGTGGTTTAGGGCATACCGGCGGCACCCTTGACAAGCTAGACTCGATCCCTGGGTATAACTCTACCCCCGACAATGACTTGTTTCGTAATGTTGTCCGTGAATGCGGAGTCGCCATCATCGGCCAAACGGGCAACCTCGCGCCCGCCGATAAGCGTTTCTACGCCACGCGTGACATCACCGCCACCGTTGAGTCCATCCCCCTGCTCACCTCTTCTATACTCTCCAAGAAATTTGCCGCTGGCCTCGATTGCCTCGTTATGGATGTCAAAACAGGTTCAGGGGCCTTCATGACAAATCACGATGATGCACGCGAACTAGCACTCACTATTACCAAAGTTGCTAATGCTGTCGGAGTCAAAACAAGCTCCATACTCACTGATATGAACCAGTGCCTTGGAAACAATGCGGGCAATGCATTAGAGATCCGTGAGGCCATCGAGTTTTTAACAGGTAAAGAGCAAGCGCCACGGCTCAAAAAGGTCGTTTTCACTCTGTGCTCGGAGCTGCTCATTCTCGCTGAGCTTGCCAAAGACAATCAACACGCCACAACGATGCTCAATGAGGCTCTCGAAAGCGGCAAAGCTTCTGAAATTTTCGGTCGAATGACCAGCTTGCTAGGTGGCCCATCAGATATGATAGAGAACTATGACAAGCACCTGGCTAAAGCACCTATCATACGTCCGCTTCTTCATCAGGCAACAGGCTACGTCAGCCACATTGACACCAGAGCTCTAGGTCTCTCCGTAGTCACCCTAGGTGGTGGCCGAACACACGCTGAGGATACCATTGATAGTGCCGTCGGATTAGAAAGCGTCATTTCCATAGGTGATTCATCTGAGCAGCCATTAGCCATTATCCATGCACGTGATGAAACCTCTTGGCAGGAAGCCGCTGACTGCATCAAACAAGCTATCAGTTTCCAAGAGGCTAAAGAGCCGGATCTGCCGATCATCTATGAGGTGATCCATTAAATATCTTCAGTATCTATCAGCCAACATGCCCATTAAACGCATCATACTCTTAGTGCTGGATTCTTTAGGAATTGGAGCCTCAGCAGATGCAGCTCATTTTGGCGATGTAGGAGCAGACACCCTTGGACACATCGCAGCTGCCTTCAACCAAGGCAAGGGACTAGAGCTACCCAATATGTGCCAGCTTGGCCTAGCTCATGCCTACCGCACCAGCACGGGTCAATTCCCGGCAGGCATGACCATTCCCACTAAGCTAAGCGGATCCTATGCCTGCGCTAAAGAGATTTCATCGGGCAAGGATACACCCAGTGGCCATTGGGAGATGACCGGTGTGCCCGCACTCTGGGACTGGGGGTATTTCCCTGACAAGACCCACTCGTTTCCTCATGATCTACTTGATGAAATCATAACTCGATCAGGCATTCCCGGCTACCTGGGTAATTGCCACGCATCTGGCACAGAGATCATCGCTAGACTGGGCGAAGAGCACATCAAAACCGGCAAGCCCATCTTCTACACTTCTGCCGACAGTGTCTTTCAAATTGCCTGCCATGAACAACATTTTGGGCTAGAAAACCTCTACCGTCTTTGCGAGCAATGCCGAGAATTACTCACGCCTCTCAATATCGGCCGAGTTATTGCCAGGCCATTCACCGGCAACAGCCAAGATAACTTCGAAAGAACCGGCAACCGGCATGACTACTCAATCCAACCACCTCAGCCCACAGTGCTGCAAAAACTTGTTGCTAACGGAGGCACGGTGATCGGCGTAGGAAAAATCGGCGATATCTTTGCCCATACGGGCATGAGTGAAGAGATACGCGCAACAGGCCACCCCGCACTGTGGCAAGAAACGTTGGCCGCCATGGACCGCACTCAAAAAACACAAACTACGCGAAGCATTGTGATGACTAACTTTGTGGATTTTGATGCTCTCTACGGACACCGCCGAGATACCATCGGCTATGGCAAGGCACTAGAAGAATTTGATCGCCAACTGCCCTCATTGTTTGAGAAAATGAACGCTGATGATTTGCTCATCCTGACTGCTGATCACGGCAATGACCCCAGCTGGCATGGCACAGACCATACCCGTGAGCACGTACCCATTCTACTCTACCAACATGACATGCCCTCAACTGACCATGGCTTCCGGGAAACATTTTCAGACATTGCTCAAACAATCTCTCGCATCTTCAAGCTATCACCATTTGAGCACGGTAAGTCACTCGATCTTTAAACCTTAAACGCAAACAACTCACTACCTCATGACTCCACATATCGAAGCAAAACCTGGCGACTTTGCCGCAACCTGCCTGCTCCCTGGGGACCCGCTGCGCGCAGAATATATCGCTGAAAACTTCTTAACCGATGTTAAAAAAGTGAATTCCATACGTAACATGCTTGGCTTCACAGGCAAATACCAAGATATCCCGATATCTGTCATGGGAAGCGGCATGGGCATCCCCTCCATCTCCATCTACGCCAAAGAGCTCATCACTGAATATGGTGTCAAAAATCTTATTCGTGTAGGCAGCTGTGGAGCCGTCAGTTCCTCCATCAAAATACGTGACATCCTCATTGGCATGGGGGCCAGCACCGACTCGGGAGTGAATCGTCAGCGCTTTCAAGGTTTTGACTACGCAGCGATCGCAGATTACCATATCATCAAAGCTCTCAACACAGCCGCCGAGACACTCAACATCGATGTCAAAAACGGTAATTTGTTTTCTTCTGACCTCTTTTACACACCCAATTCCTCGATGTTTGATACCATGGAAAAAATGAATATTCTGGGTGTTGAAATGGAGGCCGCTGGGCTCTACGGTATCGCTGCCGAATATGGTGCCAAAGCGGCCACGATTTGCACCGTATCCGACCATATTCGAACGAGTGAATCCACCAGCTCTGAGGAACGCAAATCCAGCTTTAAGGAAATGATGCATATCGCTCTTCATGCGGCCAAGCAATTGCACACTGACAGCTCAAACGCATGATGAACTCCACCGAATTAGCAAAGCTGGCAGCATCAGCTCGCCTACTGGCCTACGCACCTTATTCAAAATTCAAGGTTGGCGCTGCCTTATTAGCCGAAGACGGCAAAACCTACACTGGCTGCAATGTTGAAAACGCATCTTATGGCATGAGCATTTGTGCCGAGCGCGTAGCCGTATTCAAGGCCATATCCGAGGGACAGCAGTCATTGAAGGCCATTGCCCTTTCTCTCTCGGGATCGGGAAGCCCGTGCGGCGCCTGTCGACAAGTTCTCCACGAGTTCAATCCATCAATGTTGGTGTATTTGGCAGATGAAACAGGACGCATTCACCATGAGACCACACTCAATATGCTCATCCCTCACGCATTTGGCCCCGAAAACCTAGATTAAACACGACTATTCCCTTTCACGACAAGCCAAATTCGCTTATCTCCCATGTAACAAGTTGTTACCATTCATGCGTGTTTTTTTTATACTGTTCAGCAAGGAATTCAAAAACTATTTCCTCACCCCTTTTGGGTGGGTCATATTGGCCCTTGTCTCACTCATGCAAGGTCTCTCCATGACCACGGCAATGGAAAAAATGAAGGACGCCCCACTGAGTGAAAACTTTCTCTTCTTATCGTTTAGCGCACCGAACTTCTGGTTCTATTTTCTATTTATATTCCCTCTCCTGACTATGCGGCTTTTCGCTGAAGAGGAAAAAACAGGCACCCTCGAAACCCTCATGACGGCTCCTGTCACCAGCAGTCAGGTCGTGCTGTCTAAGTATGTGGCCGCCTTTGCCTTTTACGCCTTGCTCTGGTCACCCATTCTCTTGCATCTGAAAATATTCACCCTTGTAACAGGTAACCCTCCACCTGTTGAAATGGGGCACCTCGTTGCCAGCTACGCAATCTTGCTACTCATTGGCAGCTTCCTGATCGCCATTGGCTGTTTTGCCTCCACGCTGAGCTCAAGCCAGATCGTGGCAGGCATCATAACAATCGCCATCATCGTCATACTTTTTTTCCTAGGATTTGTGCCCTATTACACAGGTGAGGGATTCCAGGCGGTGTCTGTATTTCACTATGTAGCTATCCAAGAACACCTGGCCTTGTTTACACGTGGGGTCATTGATAGCCGGCCGATTGTCTATTACATGAGCATGGCCGCTTTCTTTCTGTTCCTCACTCATCTGACCTTGGATTTCCGTCGCTGGAAATCTTAACGCTCACCCTGCCTCCTCTATGCCTGACACAGCAACATCTACTTCATCTGCTCGCCCTGTTCGGCGTGTTGGACGGACCGTTAATGTCATCATCCAAACCAGCCTCTTTGTTGCCGCGGTGGTCGCAGCTAACTACCTCAGCTGCACGAACCACAAACGCTACGACCTAACGGAGAGAAGAAACTTCAGCCTATCGGACTTTAGCGAAAAATTCCTCAAAGGTAAGATGCTTCAAGAGCATCAGTCTCCCGTACAAGCCATTGTTGTCATGCAGCGCACATCGCCACATTATTCGAGAGTTTACCACCTTCTTGATGAATACCAACGAATCGCTGGCGATGCCATCAAGCTTGAGTTTATCGACCCACTCCGGCAAACAGACCGCACCCTAGAACTAGAGGCTATCTATGGGGTAAAATACAGCGAAGACATGATCATCATCGATGGTTTAGTCAATGAATCGAGCTCGAACGATGATGATCAGCCCAGCGATTTAAACACCGCTAATCCTATTGCTGACGATCCAAAAGCTGACAAAACTGACAACACAGCCCAAAAAACCTCTGGTCATCTGCGTATCGTGCGTGTCTCCGACCTTTACTTACAGGATGACAACCAGACGATCGTCGCATGGCAAGATGAAGATGTAATCACATCGAACTTCATCAGCGCCATCGAAGGCTCACCTCGTAAGATTTACCTCGCCGCTGACAAAATGAACATCCAGGCGGATGATGGCGAACCCGCATGGATTGTTCTGACCCGTATGCTTCTGCAGCAAAACATTGAACTCCGCCCGATACGCCTCGCAGATATTGAAACAATACCTGAAGACGCGGAGGGGCTTGCACTCATTGGACCAGCCTATGACCTCAATGAACGTGAACTGAAAATTCTCACAGAATACTGGGACAGACAACAATCGGCATTGTTAATCACGCTGGATCCCACGGCTCAACTCGACAACCTACGAATCTTTCTCCGCAGTTATGGAATCACTGCACGCGATGATAGAATTATCACTGTGAAAAATGGTCAGACCCTCTCCAACGTTCAAAGCATTTTCACAAGGGGGGCTGAAATCAATAGCTCGCTGGGTGGTAAAACAACAGTATTTGAAGGCGTCAGCTGCAGCCTAGAGGTCAGGGAAAACGATGACCGACTGCTCAACAAACGCATCCAACCCATTGCCCTCGTAAAAGCTACCACAGGCTGGTGGGGTGAAACACGTTTCGATGAACAGAATCCCGCCTTCAATGTCGAGGAGGACCATGCTGAACCCTTGTATCTCTCTGCAGCTATTCTTCGTGGGCAAGCTACATCTGACGAAACAGCCAACCTTGTTTCAAAAATGGTCGTCATCGGCAATACCGACTTCCTCGCGACCCGTAAAACACGACCAGAACAAGCCGACTTCATCAAATCGAGTGTCAATTGGCTCATCGGTCGTGAAGAGCTTATCGGAATCGGACCTAAAAAACTCTACCGGCATAAAATGACGATCCTGCCAGCTCACAATGCATTTATCACGAAGCTAGTGCTCATTTTCATCCCTGCTGCGGCACTACTTATCTCGTTGGTTGTCTGGAACACCCGCCGCGCGTAAGCCCCCCAACTACTCGCTTTCAACATCTGCCTATCACCTCTCGATTGTGCGCATCTCCTTTACCATATTCCTTGCTGTCATCGCTCTCGTGCTTTGTGCATTAGCGATAATATTTACAGGTGAAGAATACCGAGATCGCCTCTTTGGCAAGCCATTGGTTCAGCCTGGAGAAAAACTTTTCCCAACCGAAGAACTCGATAAGGTCAGAGAAATTACATTAAGCAATAGCGATGGCGACGTGGCCAATTTCATTATTGATGATAACCGATGGATGGCTACCAAGCCGTGGCAAGACCGCGCAGATCCTCTTTACATGAAGGCTCTGATTCATTTCACCGCCCTACTAAAGGTAGAGGAGATCATCCCAAGAGATGATATAGAATTAGCCGAATGCGGCCTTCAAGATGGATCCATCAGGGTGGAAATGCGTGATGCGCACGGAAAAATCATCTCCAATTACCAAATCGGCAGGCAGACCGCCTGGCATATACCGAGCAAGGGCGAAGACAATAGATTACTGCCCACCATTTTCATACGCATTCCAAAGGGTGAACAAAAAAATAACATTTACGTATGCAGCCAAGAATCCGCTGGCGCGATTGGCCAGCTTTTTAAAAATCAATTCAGCCGGTTTAGAGACCATCATCCGTTTTATTTCAGTCCAAAATACCTAGATAATATCCGTATTCAGAACAATCAAGGTGATGTCGTTGTCTCACGTGAGGATTTACAGTCGGCCTGGTCCATCAGCAAACCACTAGAACTGCGTATTGACCCTGCCAGCCTGAAAGCACTCTTTACTAACCTTGCCCAACTAACCGCGATCCGAGTAGAAGACCGAGCTAACGTAACGCTTCCAGCGGGTGAAGACACCACCGCCCAAACACGCGAAGTCTCCATTCACTTTGCAGACGCAAAAAAAGAGATCGTTCTGCGTATCTACCCTCCAGCTGAGGAAAATGACAATACCGTGCTCGCTACCGTCAGTGACCGCCCCGGCGCCGTCTTTGAATTACCCCTTACTACAGAGGCTGCGATACCTGACACCACAGCACTTAGCCAACTACAATCTGGCGTTAATGACCTGCGAGCCAAAACCATGACTCACCTCAATGGCCCTCAACTCAAAACAGTGATTCTGCGACCAGAAGCCATGACACCCATCATGCTACAGCGCACACCCAAAACGACCTGGCGCGTATTGCGAAGAACCGGATGGAAGGATGCCAACCAAGACGCGGTCATCAATCTGATGACCGCTATCACGCGAGACAAAGTACAGAAATTCGTGACGGATGCCGCCACTGACCTATCTCCATATGGCCTTCATCAACCCTTCCTTCAAATTGCATTTATCAGCTTTAAAGATGAAAGCATGAGGGTGGCATTTGGTCGCGATGCCGAGCAGGAAAACATATACGCTCACATCGTCGGAAAACCTAATATCTGGCAAATCAGCCCTGAGACTTTATCGAAAATATCACAACACTCATGGCAATGGCGTAGCTCGCACGTCTGGCACATCCCCAAAATTGATATTACTCAAATTACGATTCAGAAAAAAAATCAACCGTTCGCGGAACTCAACTACGATCATTTTACAGGCATGTGGAAAGCCACTCAAAATGGCAAAGATGCTTCAGCCAGTCTCAATCCCAACAGAGCCGACAAATTACTGATGTATCTTAATTCGCTCGAAACAACACGATGGCTGGGCCCCTTACACCCCCAGGCTATGATGGCACTTGAAAACCCCGAAATAACGATCAGTGTCTCCATGCGTCGTTTCGATGATCAGGCAAATGATTCACCCCCTATGCGTAAGACCTTAAGAGTCTCTCAAACTCCTGGCGGATACATCAATTTCGCCAAAATAGACAGCCTACCAATCAGCCCAGAAGATGAGGATGGAACGAGCTTTTTCCTCCTCTCTCCGGAAACGATCAACAAACTCAGCGTTGATCTATTTGAGTAACCTTCTTTTACCACCATGTCAGGCATCGACCCTCATATCATCCGCAAAGACTTCCCAATCCTTGATCAAACAATCAACGGCAAACCTTTGATCTATCTTGATAATGCCGCTACATCCCAGAGCCCAAGACAGGTCATGGAAGCGAGCACGCATTATTACTCGCATATCAATTCCAACATCCACCGGGCAGCTCATAAACTTGCGAGAGAGGCTACCGCGGCGCATGAAGCAGCAAGAGTGACCATCGCTACTCATTTAAACTGCAAATACGCTCACGAGCTCATCTTCACTTCTGGAACTACGGACTCGATCAACCTAGTTTCTAATACGCTAGCTCTCTCTGGCAAGATCTCTGCAGGTGATAAAATCATCATCTCTACGCTAGAGCACCACGCCAACATTGTGCCATGGCAAATGTTATGCCAGCGCACCGGAGCAAGTCTTGAAATCATCCCCATTCACGAAGACGGAACCTTTGATATGGATGCCTACCAAGGCATGCTTGATGAAAGCGTAAAGTTAGTAGCCATTAGCCACGTTTCAAATGCTCTAGGCACCGTCAACCCTGTCTCATCGATCATATCAATGGCCAAGCAGTATGACGCCCTCGTCCTCGTCGACGGCGCTCAAGCAGCCCCCCATTTCAAGATTGATGTCCAAGAACTGAACTGCGATTTCTATGTATTTTCAGGTCACAAAATCTACGGCCCAACAGGAATTGGCATCCTCTATGGCAAAGAACAAATCCTCAATGAGCTACCACCATGGCGTGGTGGCGGTGAAATGATCAAGGAGGTCACCTTCGAGCACACAACATACAACGATCTCCCCTTCAAATATGAAGCTGGAACACCTGATATCGAAGGTGCCATTGCTATGGCTGCTGCGATTGATTACATGAATGTCATTGGCATCGAAAAAATCGCTGCTCATGAGAGCTACCTTGAGCAAAAAACCACTGCTGCATTAAAAGAGATCAACGGCATCAAACTTTACGGCACGGCACCCCAAAAGGCGGCTGTTGTTTCATTCCGCATTGAGGGCATCCACCACTACGACTTAGGAACTCTACTCGACCAAATGGGAGTTGCTGTCCGGACTGGCCACCACTGCTGTCAGCCACTGATGGCACGCTATGGAATCACCGGTACGGTGCGCGCTTCATTTGCAGCCTACAATACCGAACAAGAGGTGGACGCCTTTATCGAAGCGATCCACAAGGCGACCAGCATGCTGAGCTGACCATCATCAGCTCCTCGCTTTCGCTAAACGATCAACACAGCTTTCCATCTCCGTCTGACGTTCTTCGAGTAGCTCCACAAGTCTGAATTGCGTTCTCGCACGGTCAAGATTTTGCCCGTCTTGCTGGATTTTGAAATACACATCACCCTCTAGGTGGTCGGCAAGAAAGCGCATACCCGTCTCCAGAGAAATCAAAATACCTGCAAAGGCAAGGTTATCGAGCTCGGCATCACATAAGCAATGGCAACCATCGATATAACCTTCCGCAAGAGCCTCGAACATAGGCATGCGCACATTCACCTTACTGAGGTCTCGCTCATCCTCGGCGGCAGGACTTACTGCGGTGCGCACTAGATCACCAAAATCATAGAGAGACAAACCCGGCATCACCGTATCAAGATCGATAACGCACACCGCCTCATCACTCTCTACATCCATCATCACATTATTGATTTTTGTATCGTTATGGGTAATCCGCACCGGCAGATCTCCACGGCTTCTTAAATCAATAAACTTAGAAAGCATTGCCTTACGCGCTGTGACAAAATCAACTTCTGCAGTCACCTCGGCAAGGTGGCCACAAGGATCCATGTCCACTACCCGCATCAAACGATCGTAGCGCTTGGGCGTATTGTGAAAATCAGGTATCGTTTCCTCGATATCTTCAACGGGGATATCACTGACAAGGTCTTGAAATGAACCGAAAGCATGCGCTGCTTGGTAGGCTTGGCGTGTATTTGCTGCGACCTCAAAGGTTCTACAGCCTTCAATAAAGTTATAACAGCGCCAGATACCACCCCCTGTGCCTGAAGCAAAAAAGCTCCCGTCTCTCGCAGGATAGAGACTTAAGGTCTGCCCTCCACTGTCACGTTTAACCCGCATTACCTTCGAATTGATATGGCTAGTGACCATCTCAACGTTACGCATGACAGCAAGTGGATCGGTGAATACCTTTTCATTAATCCTCTGGATAATGTAACGATGTCTACGCCCATCATCATTTCTAAAGGTCGCCTTATAGGTGGCATTAATGTGACCACTGTGCACCTCCTCACCTTCAATAAACTCACCAGCTATGGCAAATTCACTGGCAACCTCCTTAATATGACAATCGTCGTTAATCATAGCCGCATCGCTCATGAAGCTTATTGGCCCAGCTTCCGAATGATCCCAGGAAGTGCCAGTTCGATTACCTCAGCCACCTCCTCATAGGCTTCGATCCCCATGCCAATAGGGTCTGGAACATCTGCACCAGCAAGCCCTTCATCATTATCGATGAAATCACAGAGTAAGCTCACAGAGTCAGCGCGCTCGGGGAAATATTGCCTGACGATCGCCGCATGAGATTTTGTCATCGCAACAACCAAGTCAGAACTTGAAAGCAGATGCTCATCCACTTGGCGACTTTGGAAACCCTGTAGCGGAGCTTTTTTGCCCTCAAGTATCCTTACGGTCTCATCACTGGCAGACTGCCCAGGCATCGCCCCAACCCCCGCAGAGCTGATCTTAATATCAGCGACATCACCTACAGCCTTCCGCAGCAATGCCTCGGCCATCGGGCTGCGACATGTATTGCCGGTGCACACAAATAAAATATTCTTATGGGACATAGCTTGAAATTGAATCGGCAGAGCCTTCTCTTTTGCAAAAACGCTCAAGAGGCATTGAAAACAAAAGAGAAATTATTTACCTCGTCTTTAAATGTACGGACGTTCGTGTCTTTCCTTCCTCTTGGCGCATATGGTAAGTCAAACTATCGATCATAGCCAAAGCACCCATTGCCGTTTCAAGCATCTCCTTATTGGCATTAAAATCCTCAAGCTCTGCATCGGACATGAATTCGGCGGCATTTTCCTCAATGAGCTTCAACCACTGCTCTGCGTAGCTATGCAGCACCTTCATATCGACATCTAGCCAAACCCCTTGGCGAGCTTCCCCGCCCCCTTTAGCTGCAAGCGCGGACAATCCCTCTGCAAAGCGTTTTGAAGTCGACGCAAAAAATAAGTCGTCACTCACTGACACAGACGGAACAAAATCATCGTTCTGAAATGGAATCGGCACAAACCAGGTTTTCAACCCATCCTTCTCGCTACTCATTGGCACCTGCATGGGAATCTCAGCCCCCGTCATCTCACTTGCTTTCTTCAGTAGACTCTCCAGCGCTTTATTGAGGCGGACCCACGATGCTTGCAGTTTTTCACGGTCATCAACCGTACTGACGTATGCAACACGCGGCATTTTACCACCTTCGATGATCGCCTTGGGTAACATGGGCACCTTGGGAAGCGAACCATTCATATCGATCACAAGAGCGCTTTCTGCACCAAGCCCCTCTGCCATATTGGTACGTAAAGCTTGCCAAACATCCAAGAGATCCTTGCGGAACATTTGATCGAACATTTGAAGGCTGGAGTTATACTGAATGAAGTCTGCATGCGCCTCGTCTGCCGCAGCCCGTGATGCCAGAAGCGGCAGCACCTGCTTGGACATCAAGTAACTCACCTCAACAAAGCTATCAATAAGCGTCATGAGGCCCTCGTTATATTGAGGATTAGTCGCCCAATTGGCAAATAGGACCTTACCTTTACCTTGTGACATAGGTGCAAGTGTATGCGCTGATTGCAACTCGTATTGCGGCATATTAGAACCACCTTGCATCTCAATTTTGATACCATCTTCGAGATAGGCTACATACCCTGCATCCGCGTCCTTGAACATCGCCGCGAGGCCTCGAGCCTGCTTATCAATGCTATCAAGAATCACCTCAATCTCTTGGGTATCGCCAAGTGAATCTGACTCAGCTAGCTGATCGGACAAACCTTTCGCAAAAGAACCACCTAGGTTGTAACATATTTTCTCAATCGCTGATAAATCGTAGACCATTCCCCCACCATTGAATCCGTAGGTGAACAAATCATTATCTAGATAATCATCTGTGAATTTGATCTTATCGCTTGCACACAGCGAATCTTCAACATCATCAACCAACACAAAATCGTCTTCTGAACTCCCCATAAAAAGAACGACATAACCATGAACCTCACCAACTAAAGCAACGATCGTTTTAGTTTCGATAAGTTTGAGAAATTCTCCAACTTCGACGTCAGACATGCCCAACTCTTCCAAATTTGAAGCCCAGAGAAGGCCTAGGCCCTGCCCCTCCCCCATCTGATCCATCATTTTCTTACCACTAAATTTATAACCCTCGAATTGAGCACCTCCTCGCTCGACAACCACTGGCTCAACACCCACGTCGATCATACTGAAAAAATTCGGCACGGCCTCTAGCTGATCACGAACAAGTGCCCGGGAATCCTCATCCGACACCTTAACCCCTTGATAGTAGCTGGGCATGTCAACCTCACGAAACATATCAATGAAGTCAGCAGGCAGGCCCTTGAGCGGCTTAGCGAAGACTTTCTTTGGATCATTCATCGCTTCGGCCATTTTACCCGCTACGGCTGCATTACCGGCATAAACTGCCATTCGTCCCGCATAATATGATACACGATCGGAAAATTCTAGGACCTCCTGGCCCACCTTCGGAGTGCTCTCTCCGTATGCCACAAAATAGTCTTCGCCATATTGCGCGGCCTGCAATTGAAGTATTCCTTGGCCCGAAGAAAGATCATCGAAGGAAACACCCTCTTCCTCCAGACGTTCTTTAATCACTGCCCCCACTGGAGTTTTCCACATCCTGTCGATCACGCTACTACCATTGATCACCGCGCTGTAGGCACTCACGTTTGCAGGCAAGTATTGCGCAAATCCCAACTTGGCAGCGCGCTGCGCTGGACTCACCTCCGCATCAGAAACGGGCGGTGTTGGGACCTCAACTTGACCCTGAGTCGCACTTGATGGCTCTGTGGATTTTTTGTTGCAGCCTACAAATGCAAGTAGTCCTGTGAACAGAAACGGTATAATATATTTTTTCATCTTGTTAATCTAGTTAAATGACTTCAGCTAACTTAGCCAGCGAATGACGGCTTAATGCATGATGCTGAATAGCAAACACCATGTTGACGAGCCCCCTCACATGCTGTGTTGATATTCGGTAAGCTAGCTTCAGAATTCACTTTTCCAATTACAAAGGCAGATATTTTTTATAAGGCACACCCCATTAACATGCCAGAATTACCCGAAGTAGAAACCACTCGTCGCGGCATTGAGCCCTACATCATCAACCGTAGGATTCAATCCATAGAAATTAGGGAATCCAGAATGCGATGGCCTATTGAGGAGTGTGTTCGTGAGCTCGTTGGCCACAAAGCTGAGTGTGTTGAGCGAAGGGCTAAATACCTCTTAATACGCTCCAAAGTAGGCACATTAATCCTCCATCTAGGCATGTCAGGCAGCCTGCGCATCTGCCCCACTGGCCACGAGCTAAAGAAACACGATCATTTCATCGTCGGCCTGGAGGGTGACATGGAAATGCGACTCCATGACCCAAGGCGCTTTGGAGCTGTCTTATGGCATGGCATCAATGATGGCCCGTTGATGGAGCATCGCCTCCTGCAGCACCTCGGGCCTGAACCACTGAGTAGTCACTTCGATTCAGATTACTTGGCTGCTAGCTGTAACAACAGAAAGACATCTATCAAACAACACATCATGAATAGCAAAACTGTGGTCGGTGTTGGTAATATCTATGCATCTGAGGCGCTCTTTCGATCCGGCATCAAACCCACTCGCAAAGCTGGAAACATCTCCAAACCAAGACTCATTCGACTCAATGAGCAAATTAAACAAGTTCTCAGCGAAGCGATCAAACAAGGCGGCACCACCTTGCGCGACTTTCTCAGAGAGGATGGTCAACCAGGCTACTTCAAACAACGCCTGCAAGTTTATGACCGAGCAGGTAAACCATGCCGTGATTGCGGCAAAAGCATCCAAAAAATAATCATTTCAAATCGCTCGACCTTCTACTGCTCAAAGTGCCAGCGATAAGGACCATCTCACATCTTGACATTTTCTCAAATTAGCCCAAATTCCGCGCGTCCTCTACCAAGGATATACAGCACATGCCGGTGTGGCGGAATTGGTAGACGCGCGTGATTCAAAATCACGTTCCCTAGGGAGTGCGGGTTCGATTCCCGCCGCCGGTATTTTCATCACCTCATCGAGTTTCTTGATCTCGATTCTACTCTTGCCCGCTCGACCCTATTCTCGAACGCTCGGCCCGACTCTTGAATTATAGCCCCTCCTACCACAGGGCTTTTACAGCTCAGATGCTTTTTTCTGATCGGCGAATAATGCTTCAAGTGCCTCGACGACTCCTTTGCTTGCCACCCCTTTAGCGACATATCCACCTGAGCTCTGCACTTGAAGCTTAACCTCAGCACATGCATTAGCTGGACAAGCCAATAAGCCTGCCATCTCAGGGGTCAACATATCCAGATCATTGTGGCTATCGCCGATGGCAAAAGCATGTTGATTGGTTAAGCCCATCAAACGGGCCACCTCGAGCATCGCTGTCCCTTTGTGGAAATGCTTATGACTAAAGCGGAGATAGATGCCATTTCTTTGGTAGGAGAGAGCCGTCTTGGATTCTATCTCCTCATCAATCTTACCAACAATCATATCCATCTCGGATGCTGTTGAGGCGACAATCCCAGCAGGCTCCTCTTTCTGAATACCCCACACTGCGGCCGTTTCAGTTTCCACCCATTGTTTCAATCTCTTGAGAACCTTACGGCACTGACGAAATAGCTTATGATGCTCACGTTCACAGCGCTTGTTCCAATCTTCGTTACCTACCCAACGTCCAAACTTATTGGGCAAATAGATCTCACGTTCACGAGCAATGATGTAATCAGGCAGAATGGGAAACCTAGCATCCACCAAGCCCTGAACCGCCTGCATCAGGGAGCGCCCAGTATTGATACCCCAACACGACCCATGGCAACTCCGCATGCTTTTCATCAGCTCAAAAAACTCCGGGCTGACGGCAGGATCTTCATCAGGAGTGACGAGTGTCCCATCGAAATCAAAAGATAACAACCAGCGCGGCGTGTTACTCTCAGTAAATGGAGCTAGTAATTTCACAGGGAATAAGAGTCATCGACTTATCTCGTCTGACAAAGGTCCGTTTATTCATCCACAGGTATGGCCTTCAACGGAATACGTTCAGGCACGTCAGGCTCAGGCTCCTCAATAGCCCTTGGCGGCACGCCCCTTTGGCCACCTATGGAGTCATCTTCCTCAACAGGCACTGCCCTAGCTGGAGCACTCTCACGAGCTAGAGGAGCATCAGAAACCCCGTCAACGACCTTCACCTCAGAAAGGGGACGACTTTTGCGCATTTTTATTTCGACGCGCCGGTTGGGCGCTTGGGCCTCAACCCCACCACCGTCAACCAGTGCCTTACTTTTTCCAAAACCCCGGACGGCAATCCGCGATTCATCCAGACGAAGCGTATTTACCAACCATGATTTCACCGCCATAGCACGCCTCTGAGAAAGGATTAAATTAGGCTCTTCTGCACCGATCAAATCGGTGTGGCCATCGACCCAACATATCAAATTGGGATGTTTATCGATCAATAGAGCCACCTTCATCAGGCTGACCCGAGCACTCTGACGCAGTGTTGAACTATTAAAATCGAACAGGAGATCACTACCGATGAGCGCTTTACTCGTCAAAAGCGAATTACCATCCATACGCGTCATCGCGTCCAGCGATGTGAAGTCTTTCAACAATCCGTTTTCTGCATCCCCCCCCGCCCCTTTTCGCAACGCATCCGTATATACATCAGGGTCGTGCTCGGCCGCTTCCCGCTCACCCGGATCAACAGCAAGCTGACTATCCCGTGATCTCGGGAAAAAATCATCCGTTTTACCCATGTCTGGTAAGGATGGTTCGAAAATAGGAGCATCCATCTGCTCAAACATCTCTGCGTCGAGCTCGCCTGCAGCTGCGGGTTCAGACATCGGCACCTGTATCGTCTCTATGTCTGGGCGGATATCGATTTCCATCTCAGCCATATTTTCAAGCATATCGAGTTCATCAGCGGGGGGAACAACAGGGGCAGACTCCGCTAGATCATTGGGCTCAGGCCTATTAAGTTCTGGCCTAGCATCAGAAACATCAACCCTGTTCACCCTGATGACCTCCGTTTGAATCCCCGACTCATCAACAAACTCAGGGAGTTCGATATCAATGCGACTCAGCATGACAAATACAAACGCATGTAGAAGGATGGCAACCATCAGGGCTATAGCGACCCACTTACCAATACCTTCGTTCTCTGGAAGCCTGAATGAGGATGTCCCTCTCAAACCTCCATTCCAGCTGTAATCATCGTCCATCGGTGCCGCATATTAACGCATTTTAGATAAATGGCAACCGAGGGTTTACACCTAAAAAAGAGAGAAAACAGTCGTTGATTTTTACATCTCATCCATACGTTTTTATGTCTGGGATCATCTCTGTCCTTTGCCTATCATTGGGATACCCATGGAACCAGCCACCGAAAAAACAGAACCTCATCATGATGGCGGCAGCACCAGCCGCAGAAAAAAAATGTCTCCATGGCGTATCGTATGGGTCGGCATCACCCTAGCGGCATTGCTTTGGGTTGTCCCCAATATCTACTTTAAAAAATCCCAACAATTCACAGAAGTAGAGCTTCAAGCAGGCAGTATGAGCCAGTCCGATTATGATGCCATCACATTGAGTCATGCCCGCTATTCAATAGCTTGTAAAATAAGCGCCTCTGTTCTTCTGTTGGCATCCATTCTCTACCTTATCAGCCAATTGGAAATGCGCCCCAAACCTAGGCAGATTACTGATCATTCGAAATGAACCATAGAGGCTAGACACTCAACGAAAGTTCTAAGTCATTCATAATGGGCAATGTGGCTTCTTTCGAGCCTGAAATGGTGAATGGAAAAAGTCACAATTTAAAATTGTGTGATTGGCAAGGCCCTATTCACCGCATACAAATCATAAATAATTTAAATAATTCCATACTAAATCTATGCAAATTTCATGCCCACATTGTAACACGGCACTTGATGTCGCCCCTGAACACTTTGGCCAACAAGTTCAATGCCCAGCTTGCAACAATCGCTTTCAAATTCCAGAAGGCCCCACAGAACCGAGTGATCCAGACTTCCAGAAACCTGAGCGTCAAGGTTGGGAAGAAGGCGATCATGCCAACGTCAATTTCGGCAAAAGTTTCCTCATCGGAGCCAGCATCACGATTGCCTGGTTAATGCTGATGATGCTCTTCAAGGATAGCCGCTTTGGTGCCATATTCCTGGATCGTGGGTGGGTAAACTGGGCCGAGACACTGTTGTTTTTCTGGGGTCTCACTATCCTTTTCATGAAGCTGAAAAAAAATCAGCATCAAGGTCAGGCCACACTACTCAACCTGTTCCCTGAAAACATCGGTAAAGAAATCAATTCTTCTACCGTGGGCGCCTTTATTGACAATATTTACAACACGCCACTCAGTTTACGTGACAGCCTGATTGTGAACCGTATCCGAAAATCTCTCGAACTCTTCGAATCGCGTTGTGATAATGGTGAAGTAGCAGGTTTCCTCGGCATCCAATCAGACCTCGATGCCAATCGTTCCATGGGCTCCTATTCGCTTATCAAGGTGTTTTTGTGGGCCATTCCTATTCTAGGTTTCATCGGAACAGTGATGGGTCTGTCTGTAGCCGTTGGCTCACTGGCCATGGGAGACAATAGTGATCCCGAAGCGCTGAAAGAATCTATCAACAGCTTGACGGGAGGTCTTGGTGTAGCATTTGACACCACCCTACTTGGACTCATCTTAAGTATTCTACTCAGCTTTCCTTTGTCTGCCGTGCAAAAGAAAGAAGACGAGACCCTTACACTCATCGACACATTCTGCACAGAAAAGCTACTTCCCAAGCTCAACGACAGCAAGCAGCTGGGAACGGATGAACTGATTGCGCAGGCCGAAAGCATACCACAGCTAGTGGCCTCATTGGCTCGTGCCCATGAGACATTCCTGGTCAACCTCAACCAATCGACCATTCAGCTCAACCAAACGCATACCAAACTCGAAAGTTCATTGGACCAAGCCGTCTCGAAACTCTCTGACACAAGTAGCGAGATCTTCTTGAAATCACACAACAACCTCACCCGTTCCTTTGAGAGTATTGCCAGCGGTATTGAATCAATCAACCGTAGTCTGCGCCAACTCGGAGAACGACAGATTCCTGGTGCGGTCCCTAAGAAGCGAGGCCTATTTTCTAGAAAATAACCCGCCGTGCCCAAGCGTCGATCCAACAGTGACGAAGGGGTAGACCTCTTCTCTTTCATGAGCATCCTTGCGTGCCTCATTGGCATTCTGACGCTCATGATTAGCGTGATGATGCAGGCGCAGCAAGCAGAACAAGAAGAGAAAGCCGGCAAGACCAAAGAAGAGAGAGCTCTGGCCATGGAGAATCTTAATCTCAAGAAGAAAATTGAGGTCGCCGAAAAAGAAAAAGAAAAAAAGGAGGAGAAAATCAAAAAGGAAAAATCCTCTGTTGCCGCACTCCAGCACCTCAAGGACCGAACCATTGCTCTCTCCCTGAAGCTTGATGGTCTAAAAAAAGCAGAAGATCCTGATCAATCCGATACCGCACTGCAAAAGCTGATCGAAAACATGATCAAGGAAATTGCAGCCCTTAAAGAAGAGCAGCCGCCCTTGGACAAAAGACTCAAAGAACTTCAAGCAGAGTTAAAGACTCGTAAAGAAGCGCCCAAACCTCAAGAGTCTGTTAAAATAAAACCGCGTGGGTTTGGTCAAAAGGGTGCTAAAAATCTCTTTTTTGTAGAGTGCAACTCCACGGGCGTCGTCATTTATACCGACTCTCAACCTGGCAAGCCTATTTCCACGAAAGCCATTCCCACGAATGAATCGTTTAACGATTTCCTCGAGAAGGTCAAAAGATCAAGGGATTCCATGGTGCTCTTCCTCGTCAGAAAATCTGGGAAAACAGCCTATGATTGGGCCGCAGGCATCGCGGAAACAAAATACAACGTCAGTCACGGTAAATTGCCCATGCCCAACGACGGCAAAATCGACCTGTCGGCTTTCAAATAACATCACATGGCACGCAAAAGAAATTCCGATGGCGGCGGGGTGAGTTTAGACTCACTCATGGATGCGCTGACCAACGTAGTTGCCGTGCTCATTCTCGTACTGCTGCTCGTTTCGGCAGATGTGAAACAAAAAGTTGAGCAATTCTTTGATGATCTCGAACCTGCTACCCCAGAGCAGGTCGAAGAGTCTAAAAAGAAAATCGAAGAGCTCGAAAAAGAGCAACAGAAGCTCGATCAATTACTCACCGAGGAGCCGCCCAGCCCAGATGATATTGAGGAGGAAAAACGCAAACTTTCCCTTCTCCAGAAAACCATCGAAGATACCGAAAAGAAAAACCGGGAGCTGCTCGCAAACCTCGAACAACTCAAAAAACTCGAAACAGAGAAACGCAAGCAGCGAGACAAAGAAGAGAAAAAGACAACGTTTATGCAGGAGGAAATCGCTCGTCTTGAGTCTCTACTGGATGAAACCCCTGTGCTCAGCATTCCAGCAACTGAAGTCAGCATTCCGGTCAGCAGGCCAGTGCCAAATAATTCAGAGACCTATTATGCCATCGTGACCCAAGATCGCGTGCACTTCATTGACCCCTTTACTCCTATCGAAACGCTAGAGGATCAGATCAAAAAAAATGAACGCAAGTGGCTTATTGAAAGAGTGAAACGGGGTAACGATCGCATCAAAGTATATGATCAGGCACAGATGGCGGAATATTTTAAAACCTTTGATTTTAAAAACACGCGCAAACAGAAGATCCAAATAATCACCAACCCGATTAGCACAAAAATCTCAATGAATATTATCCCTGACCTCAAGGAAGGAGGTACCCACATTGATGAATTGAGTGCCCAGACGAATACCTTCGTTAGTATTCTCAGCAAACTGCGCAACAACAAAAAGGCAGTTATCTTCTTCGTCGTAGATCCAAAATCATTCAACACCTATTTGCAGGCCAGAAGCCTTACGGACAAGGCTGGTGTATCAGCAGGTTGGGAAATGAACGCTATGAACTTTGATACGGAAAAAGGAAGAGGCAATGTCAACCCACTGGGCAGTTTCGGCATGATGATCAAGGAGATTGAGGTCAATCGGCTCAAGGATCCTCCTCCGCCTAAGCCTAAGCCTAAAAACCCACCTAAAACGGAGCCAAAGCCTGAGGGTCCACCAAAAATAGGCCCCAAGCTGGACTAGCTTAGGCGGCTGCCTGTTCTCTGTCAGTCCTCCTCATTCTGAGCAGCCTTGATAAGGAATCTCGTACCGATGAGCACTGAAAAGTGTTTCCTGCATATTTATTCGCGGATGCCTCTTCATGCAACTGCACAAATGCTGTCATAGCACAGAGATTATCATGGCACAAAGATCGATGGATGTGCTATAAAGACATCAAGCTCTTACAATAACTAACAACATTCCTATTCACTGATATGCCCAAAAAAACAGTCAAAAAGAGCACCAAAAAGGTAGCAAAGAAGGCAGCAAAAAAAGCCGCCACAAAAAAAATCGCTAAAAAGGTAATCAATAAAACCGCTAAAAAAGCGGCCAAAAAAACCGTCACAAAGAAGGCAACAAAGAAAGTAGCCAAAAAAGCCGCTAAGAAAGTAGCCCAAAAAAGAACCCGTAATGCTCTATCTCAAGAAGTAAGCAGCGAACAAATCAGCCGCGCTGCATATCTGAATTACATCAGCCGTCTAGAGCAAGGGGTGCACGGGGACGAAAGTGGTGACTGGCTAGCTGCGGAAGCTGAGCTTCGAAATACGAAGAAGTAGAATTCTACAGTATCAACGTTTACAAGCCGTGTCCTTGAATGAGGCCACGGCTTTTTTTATGGCATAAGCACCAGATCTTCATTAGGTTATCGAAGTTGATACTTAAGGCAACGGCGCGCAACCTAGCCTGCTCTGCTTTTCATCGCTTGCCAGATTCATACAGAATTTCCGATCACATAAGATGACCTGTAAAACGATGAACAACGTTCCTGCTCTCTGCCGAGGCAGCCGGGCACTTTTACAGGATTGGCTTGAGCACAACCCAGTTCGCTCACTGAGCTTCTGTATTCCAGCCATCATCCTAGGCTGTGGCGCCTATGGTTTTGCCATGGGCATGTGGCAAGGGTGGACCATGGCCACGTATGTTGCCATCAAGTTTCCATTGGTCATTTTGGCCACCCTGCTGGTCAACGGCATGATCAACGGTATGCTTGCTATGGCATTGGGAAGTGGCATCGGTTTCAGGCAAAGCTTTCAGTTTCTCTTAGCTGGCTTCGCTCTCATGTCCATTATCCTGCTCTCTCTCAGTCCGGTGGCATTATTTGTTGTCTTTCATGCTGCAGACCCAACAGATCCTGGTGCAGACCAACTCCATAGCATCATCCTGCTCTCCCACACCTTGATGATTACATACGCGGGCATTGTCTCACACAGCTCCCTGCTGGGACAGGTTCGAGACTTTGCTACCAGTCCATCACACGGAACTCGCACATTCTTCGCCTGGCTCGCCGGCAACCTCTTTGTCGGCGCTCAAATCTCTTGGATCATGCGTCCCTTCTTCGGCACCCCGGGTCTTGAAGTCCAATTTCTACGGGATAACCCCATGAATGGTAGCTTCTATGACACCATCTGGAAAAGCCTCATGAATCTCTTCATTCTCTAAACCCTTCCTTGGATCAAAACAGCCATTCCTCAAAAAACAGCCATTCCTCAAATCACCGCTAACCACAATAAACCATGACAGACCAACAACCACCTGAGCTGCCAGTAAAGCA
>Ga0213861_10000594_pt1 | contig 31937 bp, 27 predicted proteins | sample PICome_4_FD_160110 | JGI IMG/M metagenome (GOLD analysis project Ga0213861, IMG submission 160110) | Coastal seawater microbial communities near Pivers Island, North Carolina, United States - PICO131 | ecosystem: Environmental > Aquatic > Marine > Coastal | place: USA: North Carolina... | reverse complement strand
TTGCCGAAGCCCGAATCTTGATCAATGCTTTAGCCGGGCTAGTTACTGCGGCGGCCCCAGATCTTGGGTCGGTACACGCCGCTCCATTGCGTGATGGTCTCCAAAGCCTTCAGCGGGCCTTTCGTGAAGGGTCGGCTATCCCTGATCCACCAGGGATGGGTCCGGGCGAGGCTCTGACCGGACCCGTTTACTAGACCGTTTGACCTGATCCTTGAACGCATATCGCGATCCCAGCAGGAACAAAACTATGCAGAGCAAGGTCGGTATGAATAATTCTTTCTACATTTTCAATGAGGAATTCAGGGACTTCCACCTGTAGGACCCCATCATCGCGCTGCACACAAACAACCCTCTCCCCTGTTTCTCCCAGGAGTTCCCGCAGAAGAAGCACCGCCCTAGACCGTTGGTCTTTCGCCGATAATTTGACGATGTCGGCCAAAATCAAGGTCATAGTGCTAACACCCGCCAAGTCAATAATGATCGCTTGGGCATTTTCATCCAACGCCGCTTCGGCCGCATCTGGCGCAGAAATCGGTACGGGCCGAGCACGCGGATTCCATTGCGTAAGAGCATCAATCCCGGTGAAGCATAAAAGTCCCAATCGACCATCTGTTGCCATCAGGCAAGCCACACTCATATCCGAGTTTTTATCTCCCTCACTTGGCTCACCCGCTACCTCGGCAACTAGTGCGATAAACAGCCTCGAGGGAGCCAACGCAGTCACGAGCGCATTGATGTCGCGACTTTCTAAGGCAGCACGAACCTGGGGATCAGCTTCCCCGTGGTCGCCTGCCCACTGGGATTGAAAGTCCCCCAGTCCCGCGCCTTGACCAAGACCAGTCCCACCACTGTTGGGGTGCTCGTGCATGCAAGAACTGTACGCACGGCAGACTCGATGGGTGACTTCAACATCGGGTACCCGAGAGGTTCCGGAAACCGTGGCACCTTCTTGGATGATTCTCGTTGCTGTTGCACTCGTTGCAGTAAATCTTCGCACTCTTCTTTCCAGTCTACCAACTGTTGCTAGCGACATTTTGGAAATAACGGGATGGAGTTCAGCAACCATCGGAATGTTAACCACCATCCCCGTGCTGTGCATGGGACTTTTCGCGCTCACAGTCCCAGCCTTGGCAATGCATTTTGGACGCAAATATCTTATAACTCTCGCATTGATCTCACTTATTGCAGCAGCTTTGCTCAGAGGAATCCAATCTCTTCCAGGCTTACTTTTTTTGTCAGCGTTCCTTGCAGGCGTCGGTATTGCCTTCGCGGCTGGGCTTATTCCAGGAATTGTTCGAGAACATCTTCCAAATTCAATGGGGCGAGCCACCTCAACGTGGACTGCAGCACAAGCCAGTGGAGCCGCACTTGGCGGAGCACTCACAGTCCCCCTAGCCATCTGGCTTGGTTCATGGTCACTGGCTTTAGCATTGTGGGCCGTTCCGGCAATTATCGCTTTGGCATTCTGGGCGTTCACAGAGCGAAAAACCGATGCACATGATCGCCCGACGGTGATTGTTCGAATTCGTGAATTGCCATGGCGCAGTAGAATCGCGTGGGCTATTGCACTGAATATAGGCCTTAATTCAATAATCTATTACAGTTCCCTCGCTTGGATTGTTCCTTCCTATGAGGCTCGTGGTTGGACTCAAGAAACCGCCGGTTGGCTGTTTGGCCTATTCACCGCGTCTCAGGTAATGTCCGCCTTCTTGCTTGCTGGCTTGGCAGCTCGAATGAAACGCCGTAGGGCATTGCTTGCTGTTGCAATCGGGATAACTGCAATATCACTCTTCGCCATCGCTTGGCTGCCAAACTTTGCGTCATGGCTGATGCTTCTCACTTTTGGGTTCTTTCTTAGTGGTGGATTTGCAATGACCGTTGGGCTTCTCAGTGAGTACAGTAAAGACGCCGCGAGTGCCGCTCGGCTTACCGCAATGGTATTTTTCATCACCTATACAGTGGGTGCTTTTGGGCCACTAATCTCCGGTGCGCTTTATGATTCATTCGATTCATGGTCCCTGGTTTTTACCGTCTTGGGAGTTGCAGCTCTACTACAGTTATTGACGGTGATTCCGCTTCGTCGAGGCGTCCACGTCGATTAAAGTCTGCACGCATGAATGTTGGTGACAAGAATTCCCTTTGCCCCTAGCGCAAAAAGTTCATCCATTATTCGATGAACATCAACGCTGAGAACCATTGACCGGACGGCCGACCACTTCGGATCTTGTAATGATGACACGGTTGGTGATTCAATCCCGGGTGTGATTTCACATGCTTGGGCTAGTCGGTCATTAGGAATGTCGTAATCGACCAAGACGTAGGACCGTGCCACATTCACACTATGCAATCTGCGCTCAAACGTGTCCTGTGCTTGTGTTTTCTCAGAGTTCGCTGGTCGAATCAATATTGCTTCCGACTGCAGAATTGGATCCCCAATAATTTCAAGACCAGCGGCGCGCAAAGTCGCTCCAGTCGCGACAACATCGGCGACAGCGTCAGCCACACCTAGCGCTACGGCGTTCTCAACGGCTCCATCCAGTCCGACAATCTGAGCATCGATTGAATGAGTTTCCAACCAAGATTTCAATAGACCTTTATATGAAGTTGCAATTCTCTTGCCATTGAGTTCTGCATGTGTCTTGATGGTTCCGGTCGGTACAGCAACCCGAAAAGTTGAGGGGGCAAATCCCAGCTGCATTATTTCCTCAGCAGGTGCGCCACTGTCCAACAGCATGTCACGTCCGGTTATTCCAAGATCAATTGTTCCCGCGCCAACGTAGACAGCGACGTCTTTCGGGCGAAGGAAAAAGAACTCAACGTCGTTGGCCAAGTCCGTCACAACCAACACACGCGGATTGGAAGAAGCCAGATAACCCGCTTCGCTGAGAAGTGCCGCAGCAGGCTGCGCTAACTGGCCTTTGTTGGGAAGTGCGACGCGCAGCATGACCGATCCTTTCGATTAACCTGAATGCTATAAATTTTTGTAGACATCTTCCATGCTCAATTCATGTGCGTGCATCAGTAATTGAACGTGATAGATCAACTGGGAGATCTCTAATGCAAGTGCTTCTTTACCTTGGTACTCAGCCGCCATCCATACTTCTGCAGCTTCTTCCACGATTTTTTTTCCAATTGCGTGAGTGCCAGCTTGGACAAGACGAACCGATCCGGACCCGGTGTCACCGGTTGAAATTTTTTGGGATAACTCAGCGTAAAGCTGCTCAAAAGATTTTCCAGATTGGATCGACGTCACTGTTGCAGCCTAGCGAAAGCCGGTTGGTATTACATTTCCCGCTAGGCCGAAGGTGCCCTGCGCTAACAGTGCCATGGCCAGCGCAGCCTCCACCGCTTCATTGCCCTTGTCCTCGCGTGAATCAGCGAGACCAGCTCGATCAAGGGCTTGTTCTTCATTGTCGACGGTCAACAAACCAAATCCGATCGGCATATGTGTGTCCAAAGCGACCCGAGTTAGCCCCTGCGTGGCACCGTCACACACAAAATCAAAATGAGGGGTGCCTCCCCGAATAACAACACCCAACGCAACTAATGCATCAAATTTATCGCTCCGAGCAGCCAACTGCGCACCCAGTGGCAGCTCAAATGCTCCGGGCACCCGAAACAGTTCATGGGATGCTCCCGCACGTTCGCAAGCGCGGATTGCCCCCTCAATTAACCCGTTCATGACGACTTCGTGCCATTGGGCTGCAATGACCCCAACGCGAAGCCCTTGTCCATCTAATTCAAACTTTGGGGCATTTGAGCCACTCATGGACCCTCCTTTGATGGGGTGAAGGCAAGAATTCGTTCAACATATTTTGCCAGTGCATCAACTTCAAGATTAACTTCACTTCCCACGCCGATTACGCCCAAGGTGGTGTCTTTCAAAGTTGTCGGAATCAGTGAAACACTGAACCATGGTTGCGTTTCGGCAGGTTCGCTGACTTTAACTACCGTGAGTGACACCCCACTAACGGTGATTGAGCCTTTTTCAACAACGTATCGAGCAATATCTGGAGGCAAATCAAATGTGATCATTGTCCAGTCTTCTCGCGGTTCAATGGATCGAACAGTTGCCACTGCATCAACGTGACCCTGAACAATATGGCCGCCAAGGCGGCCCGAAAGGGGCATGGCTCGTTCAATGTTTACCGAGTCACCCAGATTCAAAGAACCAAGTGCACTGCGCTTAAGAGTTTCTTCCATGAGATCTGCCGTAAAACTGTCCCCATCAAATTGGGTCACCGTTAGGCACACGCCATTGACAGCAATTGATGCGCCAATTTGTGCATCGACTAACACGCCTGGAGCGGCGAAGGTTATCCGAGATGAATCTGAACCTGGATTGATGGCAAGGACGGAGCCGGTTGTCTCAACTATGCCGGTAAACATGCTTCCAATCCTACCGCTGAATCGAGTGCGCCGATTTGAATAAGGTCCGAGCCCGAGGTGAACGTCGAAGTGATTCTGATTGGACGCTTCCAGGGTGCATGGGTAGCTAAGGATCGCGGACCTGCGCCCAAAGTGATGGGAGCGGTGACACTAATCACCTCATCGATGCAATCAGCTTGAATGAAGGCTGCCGCCAATGTCGGCCCACCTTCCAACAACACGTGGTTTATTCCCAACTCAGCCAGTGTCAGAAGTGCAACCTTTGGATCGTGGGTTGCAAGATGTATAAACCCGGCTGGTGCGATATCTCGCATTCCCATCACGACCCGCAACGGTTGGAGGTCTTTCAATGATCCATCAGTATCCCTCGCGCTCAGGCTCGGCTGATCCACCACGAATGTTTGAGTTCCTACCAGAATTGCCCCAACCCTGGATCGCAAGTCGTGATTGAATCTCTGTGATTGCGATCCACTTATAGCTGTCCGCTCCCCCAATTTAGCCGCGACTCTTCCATCAAGGCTTTGGGCAAACTTCCAGGTGACAAATGGAACACCCGTTCGCATACGGTGATTCCACTCCCTGTTTACCGCGGTGGAACGATCCACTGCAATTTCACCAATAACTTCACATCCAGCAGCAATCAATACTTCGGCGCCGCCACCAGCTTCATCACTTGGGTCAGGTTGGCCATAAATAACCCTACGAATTCCAGCTTGAATGATTGCTTGCGTGCATGGAGGAGTCCGACCAAAATGTGAGCACGGTTCAAGCGAAACGTAGAGATCTGCGTCCGCGGCCCGATCCCCCGCGACGGCAAGAGCCTCAACTTCGGCATGAGCAGTTCCAGCTCCACGGTGGTAACCGGTTCCCACCACAATTCCATTTTTTACGCATACGGCACCAACTCGAGGATTTGACGAGTAGGGTCCCAGCTCGGCCAGCTCGATGGCTTGCAACATGAATTGCGTATCCATGCTCACCTACTTTTCCACCATTGCCCTGAGCTCACGAACTACTTGGGCCGGGTCCGGGTTGGAGTAGACGCAAGATCCAGCGACGAAGACATTGGCTCCAGCATCTTTACATTCCATGATGGTGTTATGGGACACCCCACCGTCAACTTCAATCCAAATTTCTGCGCCCCCTAATTCGCGTGCCCGGGCCACTTTCGGCATCATGTCACTCATGAAAGTTTGACCACCAAAACCGGGCTCCACCGTCATGATCAGAATCATGTCAAGGTATTCGAGGATGCCATTGAGGGATTCGAGGTTCGTTTCAGGTTTGAGGGCCGCGGCAGCTCTTGCTCCTGTAGATCGAATGTTTTCGCATAGAGTCAGGGGATTCTTTGCCGCCTCAATGTGAAAAGTCACCGAATATGCACCCGCCTCGCCGTAAGCAGGGGCCCAGCGATCTGGATCATTGATCATCAAATGCACGTCGGCTCGCAAGGAAGTTTGCGCAATTACGCTGGCAACTACTGGGAGCCCAAATGTCAGGTTCGGCACAAAGTGGTTGTCCATGACATCAAGGTGAATAAGGTCAGCGACGCCCTCTACCTTGGAGATTTCCTCGCTCAACCGGCCCAGATTGCTATTAAGCACACTTGGTGAGATCAGCATGCTCACAGACTATCTGCCGTACCTAGATCCGGCGCAAAAGTGCGAAGAACATTGCATCGGTACCGTGTATATGAGGCCACAACTGAACGTAGGGACCGACGCCAAGGTCGCTCACTCCAGGAAATAGTTCTCGGGCATCTTCTCGCCTGACATCGGTCCGCGACTGCAACACGCTGTCAACAACGGCCCAGGTTTCCTCTATGTAGGGCGAACACGTGACGTAGGCGATAATCCCACCGACGCGAGTTGAATCAATCGCGGCCAGAAGTAACTCTTCCTGCAGCCCTGTGAGCGCTAACGTTTCCCGTTTAGTTTTGCGCCAGCGAGCCTCAGGCCTGCGGCGTAGTGCCCCCAATCCTGAGCAAGGGGCGTCAAGGAGTATTCGATCGAAAAAACGATTACCCCAAGGCCGCTCACGCGCATCACCGGTGAGTAACTGAGCAGATGTACCTACGATCTTGCTCATGAGATCCACACGATGTTGGTGTAGGTCAACGGCAATGAACTCCACGCCTTCGGGGACAGCGTCAGAGATGAGCGCCGCCTTGCCTCCCGGTCCAGCGCACATGTCAAGCCATGAGCTTTCAGGGCCTGTTGGTTGGGCACGTAGGAATGCCTGCGCGACTAATTGACTGCCTTCATCTTGCACAATTGCGCTTCCATCGCGCACTTGGTCAAGTTCCAGCGGAATTACGTCAGTAAGAACTCGTGCCTGATTGCTCCACCGACCGGGGATCGTTCCAACGATCTCTTGATCACCCTCACGAACCGCAATGACCGGATCAGCCGCGGTGTTGTTGGCTTGTAGGAGTGTCGCGAGGTCACTGGCTGCTAGTCCATTGTGAACGAGTGAATCAGCGAATGCCTGAACAATCCAATCTTGGTGTGAGTACCGCTCACCAAGGCTCAACGTTTCAATATCAAATTCAGATTTAGTGATACAGCGTAGAACCGCGTTGACGAAGCCCACACGAGCTTTAATATGGCCCGCATCTTTACCTTTGACCGATACCCGCGCCAAGGATGCGCACGTATCGACAGCCGCATGATCGGGAACTCGCATAGCGTAGATCTGATGGATTCCTAGACGCAAAATATCGATGATCTCAGGCTCGACAGCAACCAATGCGCGTGACGAGCATTTCTGCGCCATCGCGTCGTAGAGCGATTGATTACGCAAAACTCCATAAGCAAGTTCTACCGTAAACGCGGCGTCACGGCCATTTAGCTTGTACTTGCGAAGCACCTGTGGCAGCGCCAGGTTTGCATAGGCACCCTCGTCTCGCACCAGTCGCAATAACTCCAGTGCTGCCATGCGTGGCTGATCACTGCTGGGATAGTTCTTTGATTCTTCTTCCATCAGGAAAGTCTCACCACTTCTGTGCTCAATCCGCGCAATCCGCGCAGCCAGTCTGTTGCATCCATGAATTTTTTTCCAGCAGGTTTCACCTGTGTAAGTTCAAGTGCGTACGTCGCACTACCAACCATTACGCGTTTGTCCACCAAAGAAATGACGCCCGGATCTAAAAGGATCTCACGATTTATCAGGACTGGGGCAATTGACATTGAGGTGTCGATTTCACCGTCCACGATCCTGGTCCAGGCTCCAGGCGTAGGTGTCATAGCTCTAATTCGACGATCAATCTCTAATGCCGGCGACGCCCAATCAATACGCGAATCTGATTTGCTGATCTTTGGCGCAAAAGTGGCCAGATCATGCTGCTGAGGAATCGGCCTGATTATCCCTGCCTCTAGTGCGTCAAGTGTTTGTCGCAGTAAATGAGATCCCGTATCCGCAAGGCTGGCAAGGAGCACACCGCTCGTATCCCTTGGGTCAATAGTATGAGTTACGTGACCAAGAATCGGTCCAGTATCCATACCTTTATCGATGCGAAAAGTCGTGGCGCCAGTAATCGAGTCACCGTGCCAAATACTGTGCTGGACCGGAGCCGCTCCACGCCATTGGGGTAAGAGTGAGAAATGCAGATTGATCCAGCCATGTTCGGGAATATCTAGCATCGTCTCCGGTATCAACTGCCCGTAGGCAACTACTGGAATTGCATTTGGTTGAAGCGCTCGCAAAATAGAGTCAATTTCACGAACAGACTCGGGATGTAATACGTCAATTCCCCGGCTGAGGGCCAGTTCGTGGACGGGACTGCGCCGCAACTCACGTCCCCTGCCTGATTTTGCAGGCGGCTGAGTAATCACCGCCATGACTTCATGCTGTGATGAAATCAGGTTATCCAAAGATGGCAGCGCAGCTTCAGGTGTTCCAGCAAAAACTACTTTCAACTTACATCCACTTTTGAGAAATTGTGTGTGGACTCGTTTTAACTACCAAATCGTCACCGAACCATTCACTTGCTCGAATTTCTCTCATGGCCTCCTTGCGCTCCTCAGGTCCAAGCCTGTCGATAAAAATAATTCCGTTGAGGTGATCAGTTTCATGCTGGACACACCTAGCCATGAGATCAGAGCCCACCAACTCAACGGGCTCCCCATACATATTAAAACCCTTGGCAACGACGCTACGAGAACGCGGCGTATCAAATGAGAGACCTGGCAAGGACAAACAACCTTCCTCGCCCAATTCCGTGTCTTCCGAGAGTTTGAGGGTCGGGTTCACGAGATGCCCGAGTTCTTCGTCAACCCAGTAGGTAAAGACGCGTAACGATACCCCCAACTGGGGGGCAGCAAGGCCAACTCCAGGTGCGTCCTCCATCGTGTCAATAAGATCGGCCACCAATTTATGCAATTCCTTATCAAAGTCAACAACTTCGGCAGCGGGGGTCCGCAATACTGGATCTCCAAAGATTCTGATCGGTTGAACTGCCATGTCCTGAGTCTAGGACATAGCGTCTTCGGTCAGAAATCGCGCGGATCCATGTGGATGCGCACAAATGAATTTTTCGGATCAGCCGAACGAGAGTGCATAATCTGGCCTAGGGCCTGGGAAAGTGCGTTGCCATCTGCTCTACGCACCATAAGGAATACCTTCGAATTTTCACCATCAATTGGCCCCATAAGACGTGCCCCAACACGCTCCTGAACCTTCGCGGCGACCGCTAGCACCGCATCACGCTCACCAATAATCAGAGCAACACGGGTTGAGGGAGGTAGATGAGCTTGTGAACGATCTTGTAGTTCGCGGCCAGCAAACCAAGGACTATCCCACCGTGCCACCGCCTGAGATTCCCTTTGTCCAGGATCGCCTGTCACCACAATCGGGGCACCAACCTTGGCCCTAACTGCCGCCGAAAAAGTTCTCCGTAGAAGTGACTCACTTGCCGTCAGTGAAACCGAATGCGCGAACATGTCCACAATGACAACCGCAGCAAATCCATTTTTCGCGAATGGTTCTGCACCTTGTGTTGCAACGACAATTCTTGATTGCGAATCCACATCAGTCACCACGTGTTCCTGCTGCGACCACACAACCGGGGTGCCCGCAAATGCACGTCCAAGTTCCTCTGCCGTGCGCTCGGCCCCAATTGCAAGCGCTTTAATCTGTGTTCCACCACAGTCACAGCGCCAACCTGTTGTGCCGCATCGAGAACAGGTCAGTTGTTCACCACCGAGATTCCTATTCCCTTGTTGGATCGCGCCGCCGCAAACGCACATGGCACGTTCACCACAGTCCTTGCACAGGAAGGCTGGTATGTATCCACGACGACCGACCGACACCAGAACAGGTCCCAGCGGCAGTGATTCATGTATTGCCTGCCAAGCTATTTGAGGTATACGAGATTGATGTGGATCGCGCTCTATTGCGGTGTCAGTGAGTGTTCGCACTTGGGAGCGCACGGCATCAACTGCGAACTTATTTGCCGTGATGCTCTCGCACCACCCCGATTCACACCATGACTGTGTGGTGACCGAACGAGAGAAACCACCGACAATCAATGAACAACCGGTCTTATGGCTGCGTAAAGCAGCGACTTCCCGGGCATCCCAATAGGGAGCGTGAGCGTCTGCGTAGGCATCATTGAAGTCGTCCCACATGATGATTGCCTTAAGGTTTTCCACGGGAGCAAATACTGCCGATCGGGTGCCGACAACAATTCTTCCGCGCCCTGAATGCACTTCGAGGAAATTCTTGTACCTCTGACCCTGACCCAGGTGGGTTGAAATGATTTCCGAACTGGGAATTGCCTCAACCAAACGTTCAATTGATAGTGCATCGGGTACGAGAAGAATGATTCCGGCCTCTGAGTCAGATTCGTGCAAAGAATGGACCAGCTCTGCCATTTCTTCCCACCACAACGATGCAGGAGCGCTAGCCCAGATAGCACGAACACATTCACCTGATGAAAGTTTCTCCAAGAGCGCTCTGCCTTGCGAATAGGTCGCCCAAACGTTGACGCGAGACACGGGGGCTTCCGCCTTGATGGCGGATTGACGATTCGCACCTGCTCGTGATTTGTTGGGGACAGCAGCTCTGACGACATCCCAGAACATCCCCACATACCTGTGCGCAACCGCCTGCACTAGGTCGAGTGTCTCGGGAGTTAGTGCTGGTCCGATTGCGCGCTCGATGGGAGCCAATTTGGTGAATTCAGACTCAGGTATCCGGTCCACAACAATTGCATCGGCCAATTTGCCCGAAAAGCGTACCCTGACCCGATCTCCGATCCGACATCGTGCCTCAATGGCGGCTGGAACTAGGTAATCAAAATCACGGTCAAGATGTGAAACCGGAACATTAACGCGCACACGAGCAATGGGGTTTACCTCTGTTATTTCGACAATTTTTTTTACCACCGGTCTAACCCGTTTGCGCGCGACAACAGGATCAGCCAATAGAAACAGCTGGTCCTCTTGGTCCATATGCGCCTATTTGATCACGTGAGGAAAATACAAAGTTAATTCGATATCGCGGCAGTGAGTGCGTCAGCGCGATCCACTCGCTCCCAGGTGAATAGTCCACCTTCAGCGGGTCGACCAAAGTGGCCGTACGCAGCCGTGGAGCGGTAAATCGGTCGTAGAAGTTCCAAGTCACGGATGATCGCGGCAGGGCGCAGGTCAAAGACACTCAAAACAGCCTGCTGAATCTGTTCGTCGGGAACGATTCCCGTACCAAAAGTCTCAACAAAAACTCCCACCGGATGCGCTTTGCCAATTGCGTAAGCAACCTGAACCTCGCATCGGGATGCAAGGCCTGCAGACACCACATTTTTGGCGACCCATCGCATTGCGTAGGCGGCTGAACGGTCAACCTTTGACGGATCTTTACCGGAGAACGCTCCCCCACCGTGTCGTGCCATGCCGCCATAGGTATCAACGATGATTTTGCGACCGGTCAGGCCCGCATCACCCATGGGCCCACCAACGACAAAATTGCCAGTTGGATTAACTAAAAGGCGAACATTTGATGAGTCCAAATCGATTTTCGCCAAAATGGGATCCACAACAAATTTCTTCATTTCCGGAGAGAGTTGACCGTCAAGATCGATGCCTTCAGCGTGTTGACTACTCACCACGATTGTTTCAATGTGCAGTGGTTGATCATTTTCGTCATAAGCAATGGTGACCTGGGTCTTTCCATCAGGGCGGAGGTAGGCCATCTCTCCCGACTTTCGAACAGCCGAGAGTTGCTGGGCCAGTTTGTGGGCTAACGAGATGGGCAGTGGCATGAGCTCAGGGGTGTCGGTGCACGCGTACCCGAACATCAAACCTTGATCCCCTGCTCCCTGACGGTCTAACGGGTCAGCGCTGCCACCCTCACGCTCTTCAATTGCGTCGTTGACGCCTTGGGAGATATCCGGTGACTGTTGACCGATAGATACTGATATTCCACATGAACCACCGTCAAAACCTTTTTCAGAACTGTCGTACCCGATTTCAAGGACGGTGTCCCGAACAAGGCCCATCACGTCAGCGAAGCCCTCGGTTGTTACTTCACCAGCAACGTGGACTTGGCCGGTCGTCAGCATGGTTTCGACGGCCACCCGGCTTGCTGGATCCTGTCGCAGTAAATCATCGAGGATGGCGTCGCTGATTTGATCAGCCATCTTGTCGGGATGGCCTTCAGTGACCGACTCAGAGGTAAATAGACGATGAGCCACGTGACTCCCCTTCTTAGCTTTTCAAGAAATGTGTGTGAGCAATTGAAAATTCTTAGATATTGATCGTACGAGGACTAGAGTCTAACGGCCCCAGCAGTTCAGCTAGCCGATGAACCACGGCGTGGGCAACATTTAGTTTTGACCCCCGGATTGGACCGGTGGTGCCGTGAGCGTCAACGAATAAGACTTCAGTGCTGTCTGAGCCGAATATTTGGCCATCGCTGACGTTATTAACAATAATGGCATCCGCGCCTTTGGCAGCAAGTTTCCCCAATGCGAGCTTGGCTAACTCTTGCTGGCTCTCCGTGGTTTCGGCCGCAAATCCAACAATAAGTGGCGTTGATCCCCCGCCCCTTTGCGCGCAAATATCGGCCAGAATGTCAGTGGTTTGCTCAAGTTCAAGGCTCTGAAGACCATGTGCCTTTTTTATCTTGTGGGCTGATTGCGCAAGCGGCCGAAAATCCGCCACGGCTGCAGCCATGATTACGCAATCTGGCTGCTCGGCCATCAGGTCGACAAGGACTTTGTGCATCCGCTCACCGCTGAGAGCCGGAATAGTGTGAGCGCCCGCGGGTGGATCAATCTCCATGTGTCCGGCCACAAGTGTTACTCGAGCCCCAGCAGCTAGTGCGGCTCTTGCCAAGGCAACACCCTGTTTGCCGCTACTGCGATTTCCAATGAACCGAACGGGATCCCAATCCTCTTGGGTACCTCCGGCACTAATTACCACGTGTCGACCTAGAAGGGCTCCTGTATTGGCATGGAGTTGCGCTTCCACTGCATCAAAGATCTGTTTCGGGGCGGGAAGTCTGCCGCTTCCACTGTCTGATCCCGTCAAGGGGCCGCTATCTGGATCCAAAACAATGTAACCCCGTTTGCGCAAGGTTGACACATTCGCTCTTGTTGCCGGGTGCTCCCACATTTGCGTGTGCATTGCCGGGGCCAAAACCACAGGAGCGGTAGCGGTCAGAAGGATGTTCGACAGCAGATCACTTGCAATTCCATGGGTTGAACGTGCAATAAAATCGGCAGTCGCCGGTGCGATCACGATAATGTCCGCAGACAGCCCTTGGGACACGTGAGTCACGTTTCCGCCACCATCCCACAGACTGATGTCGACCGGATTTCCCGAGAGAGCCTCGAAGGTTGGTAAACCCACAAAGCGCAGAGCATTCCGGGTCGGTACGACGTTCACTTCGTAGCCTGCTTGAGTAAACAGTCGCAAAAGTTCAACGGATTTGTACGCGGCTATTCCACCGCACACGCCCAGGATCACCCGAGGCAAGTTAGTCCTTCTCAACCTCGACGCTTGCAGCCGTGAGACCGTTATCGGTGCCACCGGATGCAATCTGTGATTCTGGGAATGTGCGCGCGGAGGTCAAAAGACCTGCATCGATCTCGCGCAGTGAAATCGAAAGTGGCTTCTCCTGAGCGTGTGTCTCCACAAGTGGCCCAATGTATTCGAGAAGTCCTTCACCCAATTGGGCGTAGTAAGCATTGATCTGCCTAGCCCGCTTAGCGGCATAACTGACCAGGGAGTACTTCGAATCCGTCTTGGTCAGGAGGTCGTCGATGGAGGGGTGGGTAATGCCTTCAGGGCGTGCGTTCATGAATCCTCATTCCGGGGGGTCAGAACACAACTCTAGCAAGGCGGTGGCGGTGAGGCTGACATCGGCGTTCACCAGAACATGATCGAACTCTGGCATTGCCGACAATTCCTCGTGGGCGATCTCCAAACGGGCTGCAAGTGCCGTCTCGTCTTCGGTCCCCCTACCCCGCAAACGGGCATCTAATTCGGCAACACTGGGAGGAGCTATAAACACCAATGTGGCATCGGGTGCCTGCTCTCGCACCTGACGGGCACCCTGAACTTCAATCTCCAAAATCACCGGAACACCCGCTTGCCTGCTGGCCTGAACGGGCTGACTGGGTGTCCCGTATCTGTTACCGGCGTATTGAGCCCATTCAAGCATGTGTCCTGACTCAACCATCTGAGAAAATTGGGCATTCGATACGAATGAGTAGGAAGCGCCATCAATCTCGCCCGCACGGGGTGCCCGGGTTGTGACAGATACCGAAAGCCATAGCCGCGGGTTCAACTCAAGTGCACGGGCCACCACGGTGCTTTTGCCCACCCCTGAAGGGCCAGAAACAACTATCAACGGGGCAATGCGATTGTTTCCCTCGATTGACTTTTTCATATTGGATCAATTTCCCGAGCAATTGCGAGCGCGGCCGAATAAATATTTGCAGCGCCGGTTATGGGACGACCGATCACGAGTAGATCTGCACCGGCAGTGAGTGCTTGGACCGGAGTCATCACCCTCTTTTGGTCGTCAGCGGATGTCCCAGCGGGACGTACTCCGGGGGTGATTAACACGATATCGCCACCAACCTCAGAGCGGACCCGGCCAACTTCATGAGGTGAACAGACAATTGCCCGCGCTCCTGCCTCCACAGCAGATGCGGCCTGGCGCACAACCGTCTCTTGTGCCGGAGTGCAGATTCCGACTTCGCGCAGAGTCTGGTCATCAAGACTAGTTAAAACCGTCACAGCGGTTACGAAGGTTTCGGGGAGTGCCACACACGCCGCTCGAACCATTTCTGGTCCCCCGGATGCATGCACTGTGAGGTACTTTGGCGAGTATCGGGCTAATGCCGCCGCTGCTCCAGCCACTGTGTTGGGGATATCGTGTAATTTCACATCAAGAAATAAATCACATCCACTTTCGCGCACTAGGTGAATTGCTTGCTCGCCATGGCGGTAAAAAGTTTCTAGTCCAATTTTCAGGGTAGAGGCAATCTCCCGAGTTTGCGCAACCCACTCGCGCAAAACTTCAATCTCCCGTGAATCAAGTGCGATTGCAATTGGAGCGGTTCCTATTAAAAGCCTTCCTTCATGAACCAACTATTCGGAGATGAAATCCCAATTTTCATCCGTGGGATCTAAGTCATCAATCGCTGTATTGATCTGCAACGTGGAATCAATCTCTCGATGGGCATGAGAAACTGCTTGTGAAAATTTTGTAAAACCGCGAATGCGTAATTCATGCTCCAACTCATTCTGAATGCGCATAGGTGCCGACGGGTCATTAAAAATCGAAGTACCTACAGAGACTGCATTCGCACCAGCAAGCACCATTTCGAGTGCATCGTGTCCTGAGCGAACCCCTCCCATTCCGATAATAGGTAGGTCAGGGAGTGCATTTCGGATTTGCCAAATGCACCGAACGGCAACCGGCCTAATTGCAGGCCCTGATAATCCACCGGTAACCCCCGCAAGAGCAGGTCGCATTGAACTTGTGTTGATCACCATTCCCAAAAGCGTGTTTATCACTGACACGCCCGTTGCCCCTGCTTGGGCCACCGAGGCTGCTATCTCAACGATGTCTGTTACATCGGGTGAGAGCTTCGCAAAAATTGGGATTCTACCATCGCTATTTCGTCGAACAGTTTGAATTACATTTGCTGCTGTATCAGCGCGGCAAGCAAAAACTTGCCCACGGTCCTCGACATTGGGGCAGGAAATATTTACTTCAATTGCGTCGAAGCCACCAGCGATCCGAAGTTTCGCTGCGACTTTGCCAAATTCTTCGGCACTTCCCCCGGCAATAGAAACGATCGTTCGAGCTCCACGTTGCTGCAACCAAGCCAGATCATTTTCAATAAAACTTTCCACGCCAGGGCCCTGCAAACCAATCGAATTCAGCATGCCACTCGGTGTTTCGGCCATGCGAGGAGTCGCCCGACCCGAGCGCGGGGCCAACATGATGCTCTTGGTAACAATTCCCCCAATTGCGGTGATGTCGAAGTAGTTGTCCAGTTCACGCCCAGCCGCAGCACAACCCGATGCTGTCAATATTGGCGTGTTTAACTCCAATGAACCCACGTTGGTCGAGAAATCAAATGTGGGTTCACCCGAAGCGGCTTGAGACATTCCTGTAACGATGACCGAACCTGTCATGGGCGGACCACCTCTTTACCGAGAGTGCCATCGGGGATAGTCCCAACATCAGACCATCGCACACGATCACCTCGAAAGACAGGGCCCTCGACACATGAACGAAGCATTCGAGTGATGCCGTCGTCACCTACCACAGGAAGCACGCATGTCATGCAAACACCGATTCCACATGCCATGGACTCTTCCACCGAACATTGGCTGAAGACTTTGCGGGCAGTGGAAACCTCGGCAACACTTGCCAACATGGGCATCGGGCCACACGAGTAAACGACATCTACTTGCGAGGACTCCAAGATATTTTCCAAGGCGTCTGTGACTCGACCATGAACTCCGGCAGTGCCATCTTCGGTAGTCAGCGTGAGTGAAGTCGATACCCGCTTCAATTCAAGTTCGCCATACAGTTTTTTCTCAGTGGAGGCCCCAATAATCGTGTCCACGCGACACCCTCGATCACGCAAACTTTCCGCCAACATAATTAAAGGTGCTGAACCGTAGCCGCCTCCGACAAGAACACAGGTGACCGCTTTCGTAGGTAACGTAAATGGCTTTCCCAATGGTCCCACCAAATTTAAGGGATCATGGCGACGCAATTTGGTCAACCAGCGTGTCCCCTTCCCTACCGGAGACACGACGAATTCCAATGTCCCACCGTAGATTCCACGTGATTGCACCCGCTGGATGGCAAAGGATCTGCGGAGAATCATGGAGCTCTCCTCGCCACCCATACCAACGGTGACGAACTGGCCCGGCTGGGTTCGCTCTGCGATTCCAGGGGCAGTCACTGACATCACAAAATATTTACCGGTGCGCTGGACGTCAAGAACTTCGCCCATAACCTGGATTGCCCCGGAATTCATGGACGCCACGCTACACGCCATCCCAATGTACATCCCGTGCATGCTCTTGGATCGACTTCACGGCAGCCTGGTCATGAAGAAGTGAGTCGATTCCCTGAACCGCCGCTGCTAGACCGTGTACCGTTGTAATGCAGGGAACTCCACGCAAGACTGCGGCCGTCCGAATTTCATATCCATCTTTTCTCGGGCCAACTCCATAGGGAGTGTTGATAATGAGATCGATCTCACCATTATTGATCGCGTCAACTGATGTGGGTTCTCCCTCCGCACCGGTCCCTTCAAATTGTTTTCGGATGACACGCGCGGGGATACCATTGCGCTGCAAGATGTCAGCCGTTCCTGCAGTCGCCACGATGTCAAACCCCAGATCCGAAAGTCGTTTTATCGGGAATATCGCCGCTCGTTTGTCTCGATTGGCAAGGGACACGAAAGCTGTTCCTCGCGTCGGCAGTCCCCCGGAGAAAGCCGCAACCTGCGACTTTGCGAATGCGACGCCGAATGTGGCATCGATTCCCATGACCTCACCGGTTGATTTCATTTCAGGTCCGAGCACGGTGTCTACACCATGGAATCGACCAAATGGAAGAACTGCCTCCTTCACGGAGACTGGGCTCCCCTGCGGTAATTGTCCTCCGTCTCCACTTCTGGGAAGCAACCCAATCGCCCGAAGGGATGCGATGCTCTCACCAGCCATGATTCGGGCGGCCGCCTTCGCAATAGGTACACCCGTGGCCTTTGAAACAAAAGGAACAGTCCGAGAGGCACGTGGGTTTGCTTCCAAAATGTAGAGGACATCAGATGCCAGTGCGAATTGAATATTAATCAGTCCGCGAACACCAACCCCAGCGGCAATCGCGTGGGTCGACTTTCGAATGCGATCGATTTCCTCTCGCCCCAATGTAATGGGTGGAAGGGCACATGCCGAGTCACCTGAATGGATACCAGCTTCTTCAATGTGCTCCATGACACCCGCAAGGTACAAATCCGTTCCATCAAAGAGCGCATCTACATCAATTTCCACCGCATCATCGAGGAATCGATCAACCAAAACCGGATGTTCCGGATTGATTTGAGTGGCTGCCTCCAAATACTCCTTAAGCCTTTCCTCCTCGTAAACAATCTCCATCCCGCGACCACCAAGTACGTAACTGGGACGAACCAATACCGGGTAGCCGATTCGATTTGCAATCTCTCTCGCTTGCTCAAATGATCGGGCGGTTCCGTGCGCCGGCGCAGGAACTTTCGCCTCGGCCAACACTTGGGAAAACATTTCTCGATCTTCTGCTAAGTGAATCGCGGCGGGTTGAGTACCAATGATGGGAACACCCGCATCGGCGAGGGACTGAGCCAACCCCAAAGGTGTTTGTCCTCCCAACTGCACAATCACACCCACAAGTTCCCCTGCTGCGCCTTCTGCATCAATGACTGCCATCACGTCTTCGAATGTCAAAGGCTCAAAATAAAGTCGATCAGAAGTGTCGTAATCCGTAGACACAGTCTCGGGATTGCAGTTGATCATGATCGTTTCATATCCCGCTTCACTCAATGTCATTGCCGCATGAACACATGAATAGTCGAATTCAATTCCTTGACCAATACGGTTTGGACCAGAGCCGAGGATGATTATTTTACGACGTTCGGATGGAACAACTTCGGTTTCACTGTCATAAGACGAGTAGTGATATGGAGTCTTAGCGGCGAACTCGGCAGCACACGTATCCACCGTTTTGAAAACGGGGATAACTCCCAATTGTTTTCGAATTTCGCGGATCTCAGCTTCGCCTGCGCCTCGTAAGTCCGCTATCTGTACGTCGCTGAATCCAAGTGACTTTGCCTCGAAAAGAAGTGGGGCGGTCACTTCATGACTCTCATGAATCCGATCTGCCATTTCGTTGATCCGCTCAATTTGATCAAGGAACCATGGGTCAATATTGGTTGCCTCATGTATTTGGGCATTTGTGGCTCCCAACCACAATGCTCGCTGAGCAAGTGAGAGTCTCACATCGTGTGGACGCTTCATATCTTCAATCAAATGTGGGATTTCTCCAGCGTCCCGAGGCTTATCCCACCCAAAGATTGCCGACTTTTGTTCGGTGGAACGCAGTGCCTTTTGGAGTGCCTCAGGGAAATTTCGACCAATCGCCATTGCTTCGCCAACACTTTTCATGGTGGTTGTCAAAGTAGTATCCGCACCGGGAAACTTCTCGAACGCAAATCGGGGAACTTTAACGACAATGTAATCAAGAGTTGGCTCAAATGATGCCGGCGTCTCAGCGGTGATGTCGTTTTGAATTTCGTCGAGTGAATAGCCAATTGCCAAACGGGCGGCAATTTTCGCGATAGGGAATCCAGTTGCTTTCGAGGCTAGTGCTGATGACCTTGAGACACGAGGGTTCATCTCGATCACGATTAAGCGACCGTCGTCGGGGTTAATTGCAAACTGAATATTGCACCCGCCGGTTTCCACACCGACTGCCCGAATAATTTCAATTCCTACATCCCGTAACTTTTGGAACTCGCGGTCAGTCAATGTCAGAGCTGGTGCCACCGTGATGGAGTCTCCTGTATGGACCCCCATGGGGTCAACATTTTCTATTGAACAAACCACAACCACGTTGTCATTTTTGTCGCGCATCAACTCAAGTTCATATTCTTTCCACCCAATGATGGACTCCTCCAGCAAGACCTCAGAAGTTGGACTGGCTTCGAGTCCAAGTCCGGCAATTCGAACAAGGTCTTCCTCGTTGTACGCGATTCCCGAACCGGCCCCGCCCATAGTGAATGAAGGGCGAACGACAACCGGATAACCGAGTTCAGTTACACCTGCAAGTGTGTCTTGCATAGAGTGACAAATATGCGAACGTGCACTCTCCGCACCGATTTCTTGCACAATCTTGCGAAACTTCTCCCGGTTCTCCCCCCGTTCAATTGCGTCTATGTCAGCACCGATAAGTTCCACGTTGTACTTTTTTAGAATTCCAGCTTTGTCCAACGCAATCGCCGCATTAAGAGCCGTTTGCCCACCAAGTGTTGGTAGAAGGGCATCTGGGCGCTCTTTAGCGATTACCAATTCCAAGTACTGCGTTGTAATTGGTTCTATATAGGTAGCATCCGCGAACTCTGGGTCGGTCATGATGGTTGCAGGATTGGAATTCACCAAAATCACCCGAATACCCTCTTCGCGCAACACTCGGCATGCCTGAGTACCCGAGTAGTCAAACTCACATGCCTGCCCGATCACGATTGGGCCAGACCCAATCACCATGACTGACTTAATATCGTCCCGCTTAGGCATGTGAACCCATCTTTTCTAGAAATCGGTCGAAGAGGTAGTCGGAATCGTGCGGGCCAGCGGCCGCCTCGGGGTGATACTGAACGCTAAATGCATTTTGATCGAGCAATTCAATGCCCTCCACCACATTGTCATTGAGACATATATGTGAAATGCGGGCGCGGCCAAAGGCAGTATCAAATTCCAATGATTCGGGAGCACGAACTGCAAATCCGTGGTTGTGCGCCGTAATCTCTACTTTCCCCGTCGTGAGATCTTTGACGGGCTGATTAATTCCTCGATGGCCATATTGCATTTTGTAAGTTTGTAATCCGAGTGCTCGCCCCAAAATTTGATTCCCGAAGCAAATTCCGAATAGGGGCATTTTGGCTTTTAGGGCCTGCTGCACTATCCCGATTGCACCCACGGCCGTTGCAGGATCTCCTGGTCCGTTTGAGAGAAAAACGCCATCAGGGTTTAGTTTCTGGATTTCTTCCCATGTCGTATTTGCGTTAACAACATGGACTTCAATCCCCCGTTCCGACATCCGTTGGGGGGTCATCGTTTTGATTCCCAAATCGAGTGCAACGCAAGTCGCTCGTTTCTTTCCCTTGGCTGCAATCACGTAATTTTTCGAAGTGGTAACTTCTTCGGTAAAACTTGCGCCCAGCATCATCGGTGAGTCATTAACGGCTGCAATCAACTCGCCGAGGTTCTGACCCGTGGAATGCGAAAAAATGCCCATGCGCATTGCACCACGATCGCGCAGGTGGCGGGTGAGGGCTCGGGTGTCAACACCCTCGATTCCAACAATCCCATTGATGTCAAGTTCATCAGCGAGAGTGCCGCTCGCCCGCCAATTGGATACAACGCGGGATAACTCGCGGACAACAAAACCGGAGGGCCACATACGGCGAGATTCACCATCCTCACCATTGACACCCGTATTGCCAATATGCGGCGCTGTCATGACCACGATTTGACCGCAGTAGGACGGATCCGTAAGAGTTTCTTGGTAACCGGTCATCCCGGTTGAAAAGACCGCCTCACCAAAGGCTGTTCCACTTGCTCCGAATCCCTTGCCTACTAATGAATATCCATCTTCGAGGACCAAGATTGAAGGAATCACACTTTTCATTCTGCACTCATCTCACTTTCGAGTAGTCCTACCAACTGCTGGTGACCCTGCGCGGTGTCTGCTCGTACCCCGGTTGCAATTCGATATTCACCTAAATCCCAAACAAAAATTACGACACTGTCCTTGGCTCTCACGCTTCCCGCGATCCCTGAACCTAGTGACACCCCCACCAAGCTGGACCGAGGAATGTACACATCTGATGCGCCACCGCGTTCAATCAAAATCCCATGCACATCCCAACTCACCCGCGCCCGAGAACGGGTTCCCAGATCATGGATCAGTACTTTGGACAGCCATTGACCATGCAACGATGTGCCCAAGAAAAGTGCGTCAATTCCCTGACTTGACTCAAAACCCTCTGGTGCTTCCGTCAATGGAGCAGGCAAATCAGTTATCCCGAGTCGATCACCACTTCGCATCTTCCGCCAGCTACGCAGCATGAGCAACAGAACACCAATAATTATTAATAGCATCACGGCAACTAACGCAAGCCGCAATGGCCACTGCGTTACTTCCATCGAGGACTCATCCATTCAACGCACCACCCCGCACTTGATGGACTCCGTTGAAAAAGACATCCGTCACGCTTACGGGAAGTGTCATGCCGGCATACGGGGTATTGCCGGAGAGCGATGCAAGTTGTGCAGGAACGACCTCACGAGTTCTCTGTGGATCGACAAGAACAATGTGGGCTGGTTCGCCCGCAGCAAGAGGGCGTCCATGATTCACAGCCCGTCCAATTCTCGCAGGTGCAACAGACATGCGATCACTCAATGTACGCCAACTCCAATCTGGTGTCTCTGCCATGGCCGCTACCACCACGCCCAACGCTGTTTCAAGGCCTAACATTCCAAAGGCGGCACTATCCCACTCACAATCCTTTGACTCATGTGGGTGGGGCGCGTGATCCGTTGCCACAATGTCTATCGTGCCGTCAGCTAACGCCTCCCGCAACGCCAGGGTATCCGCGCGCGAACGCAGCGGTGGGTTTACTTTGTAGACCGGATCGAAGCTTGACACCAAATCCTCCGTGAGCAACAAATGGTGTGGGGTGACTTCCGCGCTCACTCGAATACCCATTTCCTTCGCCCAGCGAATAATTGCGACACTTCCAGAGGTCGACACGTGACATATATGTAGCCGCGAGTCCACGTGTGAAGCCAGAAGCACATCACGGGCAATAATCGCTTCTTCAGCCACTGCGGGCCAACCGGTCAAACCTAGGATCCCCGAAAGTTCTCCCTCATTCATTTGCGAACCTTGAGTAAGACGCGGATCTTGCGCGTGTTGGGCGATCACTCCGTCAAACGTCTTCACATATTCCAATGCACGGCGCATCAGAAGTGGATCAGATACGCAATTTCCATCGTCACTAAATACGGTTACCTTGGCTGCGGAGGCTGCCATAGCTCCTAATTCTGCTAACGCTTCTCCTCGAAGCCCCACACTGACAGCACCGATGGGAAATACGTCAACGAGACCTGCCTCACGACCGATTCTCCACACTTGCTCAACAACGCCAGCGGTGTCGGCTACGGGCGTCGTATTTGCCATCGCAAAAACAGCGGAAAATCCACCCAATGTTGCCGCTCGCGACCCTGATGCAATCGTCTCAGCATCCTCTCGCCCTGGTTCGCGCAGATGCGTGTGCAGATCAACGAGAGCAGGAAGACTAATCAAGCCACTTCCCTGGATCACCGGTAGGTTACCGGGCTCCAAATCACTACCCATCTCGGAAATGATCCCGTCAGTGATCCGGATGTCGGCGACCTGCTCACCATAGGCCCGCGAACCAACAATGAGATACGAATTAGGCAACATTGACTTCTCCTCCGATCAGTAGATACATGGCTGCCATTCGCACTTTCAGTCCGTTGGCAACTTGATCGGTAATCACACTGCGAATACCGTCTGCAACTTCAGCAGTGATCTCGACACCACGATTCATGGGTCCAGGGTGCAGAACTATCGCGTGATCAGGCAGTGATGCTGCCCGAGCTCGATTAAGCCCAAATGCCCGACTGTACTCAAGTTCACTCGGAAAAAACGTGCCGTTCATCCGCTCTTGTTGCACGCGTAGCATCATGATCGCATCCAGTTCGGGCAAGGTGGCGTCGAGTGAATAACTGACAGTGCATGGCCAATTTTCAATTTTTACCGGCAATAAAGTCGGTGGGCTGACAACCACGACTTTGGCACCCAGACTGGATAAAAGAAAGATATTGGAACGGGCAACTCGCGAGTGCAGTACATCACCCACAATTCCAATTGTTAATCCATCAAAATCCACCGCGTCTGGGCGTAGATGCGCCCGAATCGTCAATGCATCCGCTAGCGCTTGGGTTGGATGCTCATGTTTGCCATCGCCTGCGTTGATCACACTTGACTCCAACCACCCTGCATGCGCCAGCCTGTGGGCTGCACCGGGTGAAGGATGCCGGACAACGATCATGTCGGCACCCATTGCCTTCAGGGTCAGAGCGGTGTCTTTGAGACTCTCCCCTTTTGAGACGCTCGATCCCTTCGCCGAGAATGTAACTACATCGGCGGACAACCTTTTTGCAGCTCGTTCAAATGAAAGTCGAGTTCGCGTTGAATCTTCATAGAAAAGATTTACAACAGTTCGACCTCGCAGAGTGGGCAGCAATTTACTCCCACCGTTGGTTACGCGGTCAAGTTCACGCGCTGTATCAAGAATGTGCAACGTGTCGTTGCGGCTGAGATCCTGAACTGAGATGAGATGCTTCACGCGGTGCCTTCAATTGACTGTTCTTTGGGTTGAATAATCACTTGATCAACCGAATCAATTTCGCTCAGGTGGACTGACACGTTTTCACTCAGTGAGGTTGGCAGGTTCTTGCCGACATAATCTGCTCGGATTGGTAATTCTCGGTGACCCCGATCCACCAAAACGGCCAATTGCACAACTGCAGGTCGCCCATATTCATTCAATGCGTCAAGCGCCGCCCGAATTGTGCGCCCCGAGAACAGGACGTCATCAACCAAAATCACTACTTTGTCATCGATTCCCACACTGGGTATCAGTGTTTGCTCTAACGCTTTGGAAGGACGAAGGCGAAGGTCATCACGGAAAAGGGTTACGTCTAAGGACCCAACAGGGACCGTGAATCCCTCTATTTCCTCAATATTTTTTGCCAAGCGCTGGGCCAGTGGAACCCCTCGAGTAGGAATTCCCAAGATCACTAGATTGCTGACGTCTTTGACATTTTCAACTACCTGATGCGAGAGTCTGCGAAGAGCCCGGGAAATGTCGTCGGGGTCAGCGACTATGCGGCTCGCAATTCGGGGATACCCCGGCGCGGTGTTATGCGGTTCTGTCATGTGCGTGCCCTTCCCCGCCTCACTGGACGGGCATTAAAGGAGTATGTACCTGATGAAATTGTGTTACGAGAAACTTACCTGATTGACTCCACCGGGTTAAACACCGCCACTCTCTGCCGTACCAATTTTATGTACCCGCATGCCATTGGTGGTTCCGGGAACACCAGGTGGCACACCAGCCACAATCACTACCCGCTGGCCTGACGTTGCCCGGCCGATATCCAGAAGGGCTCGGTCGACCTGGGTCACCATGTCGTCGGTGTGGCTCACCTGTGAAACCAAGAATGTTTCAACACCCCACGTCAACGATAGTTGACTTCGAACTCGGGGGTTTGGCGTGAATGCGAGCAGTGGCGTGTGGGCACGCCATCGGGAAATTAACCGCGCTGACCTACCGGTTTCCGTGAAAGCGATGAGATAGGAAGAACTCGTCCCCTGAGCTACGTCGACCGCTGCATGGGTGAGTGCTCGAGCCGTTGAACCCGTGGGTGAATCCATCAATGGCGGGATTCGATCGAGGGCCTCTGCTTCAAGGTGCTCCATAATTGTTGACATAGTTTCGACTACATGTGCGGGGCGTACGCCGACGCTGGTTTCACCGGACAACATCAAAGCATCGGCGCCGTCAAGCACAGCATTAGCAACGTCACTCACTTCAGCCCGAGTTGGACGGTTTTCAGAGATCATCGAATCAAGCATTTGCGTGGCCACAATCACCGGCTTCCCCGCTTCACGGCACATCTGAATAGCCCTTTTTTGCACCAGAGGAACCATCTCAAGGGGAAGTTCAACCCCGAGATCGCCTCGCGCAACCATGACGCCATCAAATGCGGCGATGATGTCCTCGAGGTTTTCAACAGCCTGAGGTTTCTCCACTTTCGCTAGGACGGGTATACGAATACCCTCTTCGTCCATAATCGTATGAACGTCGTGGATGTCAGCAGATGATCGAACAAACGAGAGTGCGATGAGATCAGCGCCAAGGCGTAAACCCCAACGCAAATCCTCACGATCCTTCTCCGAGAGGGCTGGAACACTCACTGCAACGCCTGGTAGATTGAATCCTTTGTTATTGGAGACGATACCGCCATCAATGACAACCGTGTGGACTCGCGGCCCGACCACTTTGGTGACCTGCAATTCAATTCGTCCGTCGTCGACCAGCACTCGATCGCCAGGGTTTACATCACCGGGCAGCCCACTAAAAGTTGTGGACACCATTGTGGCGTCACCAGGACAATCTTCAGTGGTAACAATAAATTCCTCTCCGGTCACAAGCTCAACCGGTCCGGATGCAAACCTTCCGAGTCTAATTTTCGGACCTTGAAGGTCAACGAGAATTGCCACACTGCGCCCAGAGGCATCGGATGCTTCCCGTACCCAGTGGTAGGCAGCTTCATGATCCGCGTATTCGCCGTGGGAAAGGTTTAACCGAGCGACATCCATTCCAGCGTTAACCAGTTCGAGTACGGCTTGCGCGCTCGCCGTAGCAGGGCCAAGCGTTGCAACAATTTTGGCTCTTCTCATATTCGAACCATACTGTAAACGGTTGCACACGGTGTTCTCATATGGTCAGAGGTCGGTCAAAGGCACTCACAGGACTTGGCAGGTTGGTTGAACCCATGAGGAATTTATCCACCGCGGCCGCGGCCGCACGCCCCTCTGCAATCGCCCAGACGATTAATGACTGGCCGCGTCCTGCATCGCCAGCGACAAACACCCCTTCCGAATCGGTTGCGAACTGGGAGTCACGCATAATATTGCCTCGCGAATCGAGCTCAAGTCCCAACTGTTCAACATACGGTGCCGGTTCGGGACCTGTGAATCCCATCGCAAGCAGAACGACATCAGCTTTAATGACCTGTTGTGTTCCAGCGATAACGGAGAAGTTGCCATTGACGAACTCAACTTCGGCGAGTTCAATTCCTGACAGTTTCTTGCCATCTTCGGTGAGGAATTTCTGAGTGGACATCGAGAAAACCCGCTCCCCACCCTCTTCGTGCGCGCTGCTAACGCGATAAATCGTGGGATAGGTGGGCCAAGGTGAATTCTCACTTCGCTCCAACCCCGGGTTGGGCATGATCTCCAACTGGGTCACACTCGCCGCTCCTTGGCGCAGCGATGTTCCCAAACAATCAGCGCCTGTGTCGCCGCCACCAAGGATGACAACATGTTTGCCAGCAACGTCATATGGTGAGGATTCCAGATCACCCTCCTGTACCCGGTTAGCAAGTGGCAGAAATTCCATCGCTTGATAAATTCCATCAAGGTCGCGACCAGGTACCTCAAGTTCGCGGGCCACGGTTGCACCAATGCAGACAACGATCGCGTCATAGCGGTGGCGCAAATCCGAACCGGTGAGGTCCACGCCAATCTCAATTCCAGACCGAAACTTAACGCCCTCCGCCTCCATTTGCTCGAGCCGCTGATCAAGGTGGTGCTTCTCCATTTTGAACTCTGGTATTCCGTAACGAAGTAGTCCCCCGATCCGATCCGCCCGTTCATAAACCGCAACCGTGTGCCCGGCTCGAGCAAGTTGCTGTGCCGTAGCAAGCCCAGCCGGGCCTGAACCAATCACTGCAACGGTCCGACCCGAAAGACTCTCAGGCGGTGCGGGTTTGATCCAACCTGATTGCCAAGCCCGATCAACGATAGAAACCTCAATTTGCTTGATAGCAACCGGATCCTCATTGATTCCTAAAACACATGCCGATTCACATGGTGCAGGGCACAGCCGTCCGGTGAATTCAGGAAAATTATTTGTTGCGTGCAAACGTTCAATTGCCTGACCCCAGTCACGGTCATAAATCAACTCATTCCATTCTGGAATCAAGTTGCCCAGAGGGCAGCCGTTATGGCAAAACGGGATACCACAATCCATGCAACGACCAGCCTGCGATTCAACATCTTTCGGCTCAAAATCTTCATAGACTTCGCGCCAATCCCTAATCCGAATGTCAACCGGGCGGCGCTTGGGTAGTTCCCTGTCAGTTGTCATAAAGCCACGTGGATCACCCATTGCTACTCCTTAACGTAAATGACATGACTAAATCCTGCTCATAATGGCCAACATGGGATCCTCGCCACGACTAATGGCATCAGCTTCAATTTCTAAGACTCTCTTGTAATCCCTTGGAATCACCTTTGTGAAGCGAGTAATCGAGGAAGTCCACGTTGCAAGAAGTTCACTCCCTCGTGTTGATTTCGTCTGCTCAACATGTGCAGAAATCAGTTCAAACAGCTCCTGAGCATCCGATTCATCGAGTTGATTCAGTTCAACGAGTTCATGATTAATCAACGCTGGGTCGAGGTCGAACAAATAGGCGATCCCGCCTGACATGCCTGCACCAAAGTTTCGGCCCGTCGGTCCAAGTACGACAACTCTTCCACCCGTCATGTACTCGCAACCATGATCACCCACACCCTCGGCCACTGCAATCGCCCCGGAATTGCGGACACAGAATCGTTCACCCACTCTGCCACCCAAAAACAATTCACCTGAAGTAGCGCCATAACCGATTACGTTGCCAGCAATTGTGTTTTCGCTGGGATCAAATGGAGCATTGGCATGTGGGTGCACCACGATTCGACCACCGGAAAGCCCCTTACCGACATAGTCATTTGCATCCCCCACAAGTCGAAGGGTCAACCCTTGGGGAATGAATGCGCCAAAACTTTGTCCAGCAGAACCAGTAAAGGAAATATCAATTGTTCCATCTGGCAAGCCACCGCGTTTTGTGATCGCACTTCCTAGCATCGTGCCCACGGTGCGATTCACGTTCCGAATTGGGACATTGATTTTGGTAGGAAGACCGGTTGCTAAAGCATCGGCACTCATCCGGATCAACTCTTGGTCGAGAGCATGCTCCAATCCGTGATCCTGATTCTTCATATGTCTGCGGTCACCAAGCTCTCCCAAATCAGGGATATGCAGGATTGGTTCTAAGTCGAGTCCATCCGCTTTCCAATGGGTAATTGCTTTGTTCATGTTGAGAACTTCAACCTGTCCAATTGCCTCATCGAGTGAAGTGAAGCCCAACTCAGCGAGCAACTCACGAACTTCCTGCGCAATGAACTCAAAAAACGTTTCCACGAATTCCGGTTTGCCCGAGAACTTTTCGCGTAGCACAGGATTTTGTGTGGCGACACCGACAGGGCAGGTGTCAAGATGACATACGCGCATCATGATGCAACCCATGACAACCAGTGGTGCAGTCGCAAAACCAAACTCCTCCGCGCCGAGTAGCGCAGCAATCACGACATCTCGTCCGGTCTTAAGTTGACCATCAGCTTGAACGACAACCCGATCTCGCAAACCATTGAGGAGAAGTGTTTGCTGGGTCTCTGCCAAACCGAGTTCCCATGGTGCACCTGCATGCTTCAGAGAGGTTAGTGGCGATGCACCGGTTCCACCGTCGTGACCAGAGATCAAAATCACGTCGGCATGGGCCTTTGCTACTCCGGCTGCAACCGTTCCCACCCCGACCTCAGCCACCAATTTCACGTGAATACGCGCATCCGCGTTAGCGTTCTTCAAGTCATGGATCAATTGAGCCAAGTCTTCAATTGAATAGATGTCGTGATGTGGTGGCGGCGAGATCAACGTCACACCAGGTGTGGAATGTCGAGTCTTTGCAATCCACGGATACACCTTGTTTCCTGGAAGTTGGCCGCCTTCACCCGGCTTGGCTCCCTGAGCCATTTTTATTTGAATATCGTCACTGTTGACCAAGTACTCGCTGGTCACACCGAATCGACCCGACGCCACCTGCTTAATCGCTGACCGCTTGGAATCACCATTAGCCATGGGTAAGAAGCGTTCTGGATCCTCTCCACCTTCCCCAGTATTGGATTTCGCACCAAGTCGATTCATCGCGATCGCGAGTGTTTCGTGTGCTTCCGCCGAAATTGATCCGTAAGACATGGCACCTGTTGAGAATCTTTTTACGATGCTCTCAATGGATTCAACTTCATCTATTGAAATTTTGGCTCGTGGTGAATCGAACTCGAAGAGTCCACGCAGGGTCATGAGTCGTTCAGACTGATCATTGACTCGATTCGTGTAATCGCGGAATATGTCGAACCGTTTTGATTGAGTGGCATGCTGCAGCCGGAATACTGTTTCAGGGTCAAATAGGTGCGGTGATCCCTCACGTCGCCACTGATATTCACCTCCATCACGCAAGGTTCGATGTGCTGGGGAGATCCCCGAAATTGGGTAAGCATCAGCATGTCGCGCAGCATTTTCTTCAGCGATTACATCAATACCGATTCCACCGAGTTGCGAGATCGTTCCAGTGAAGTACGCGTCGATGAATTCGTGTGACAGACCAATCGCCTCAAAAATTTGTGCACCACGATAGGAAGCAACCGTTGACACTCCCATTTTGGACATAACTTTCAAGAGCCCCTTGCCCAACGATTTGATCACGTTGCGCATGGCTTTCTCAGGAGAAGTGTCGGAAATCACATTGCGTCGAACAAGATCCTCAACGCTTTCCAGCGCCAAATAAGGGTTAATGGCAGCTGCGCCATAACCGATCAAGAGGGCAACGTGATGCACTTCGCGCACATCTCCCGTTTCAATCAAAAGGCTGATCATGGTGCGGTGCTTGGTACGAACTAAGTGGTGATGCACTGCAGCGCACAGCAATAGCGATGGGATTGGAGCGAGGCTTGCATTGCTGTCACGATCTGAAAGAACGATGAATCTCTTTCCTTGTCGAATAAGTGCGTCAACTTCATTGAAGATTTCCAGAATGCGCTTTTCGAGTGCCGGTCCACCGCCGTAAACGTTATAAAGACCCTTAATTCGTGCCGCGGCAAACTCCGGCAATTTTCCGTCGGCATTGATGTGCAGAATTTTCGCCAATTCATCATTGTCAATAACCGGAAATGGTAGAACGACTTGGCGACAGTGAGCCGGAGAAGCTTCCAACAGGTTTCCCTCGGGACCGATGATGCTCCCTAAAGACGTGACAATCTCCTCGCGGATCGCGTCAAGTGGGGGATTTGTCACCTGGGCGAAAAGCTGACTGAAGTAGTCAAAAAGCAAACGTGGGCGGTCTGATAACGCGGCTATGGGGGTGTCCGTTCCCATGGACCCGATTGCCTCCGCACCGTTCTTAGCCATCGGTTCAATAATGAGCCGCAACTCTTCCTGGGTGTACCCGAAAGTCTGCTGACGCCGAGCCACCGAATCTCGCGTGTGGATGACGTGCTCCCGTTCGGGCAATGCATCCAGATGGATGAGCTCCCTTGACAACCATTCCTCATACGGGTTTGCGGCAGCCAGTTCGTCCTTGATCTCTTCATCTTCGATCACTCGGCCCGTGGCTGTATCAACCAAAAACATTTTGCCCGGTTGCAGCCGACCCTTGCGAATCACAGTACTTGGATCTATGTCGAGAACCCCAGCTTCAGACGCCAACACAACGAGTCCGTCCTCGCAGACCCAAAAGCGACCAGGTCTCAAACCATTGCGGTCAAGCACCGCTCCAATGAGCGTTCCGTCAGTGAAGCATACGTTTGCGGGCCCATCCCATGGTTCCATGATCGTCGCGTGGAATTCATAAAAAGCTCGCCGGGCAGGGGACATATCCAAATTGTTTTCCCAGGCCTCAGGAATCATCATGAGTACTGCATGGGGCAATGAACGTCCGCCAAGGTGCAGAAGTTCCAGTGCTTCATCAAATGAAGCTGAGTCACTCGCATTGGGTGAGCAAATGGGGAACAATCTGGTTAGGTCCCCCGGCAAAATATCGGAGGTCAGCATTGCTTCGCGAGCGGTCATCCAGTTTCGGTTTCCACGAACCGTGTTGATTTCACCGTTGTGTGCGATCAGTCGATACGGGTGCGCGAGTGGCCAAGAAGGAAATGTATTTGTAGAAAATCGAGAATGAACGAGTGCCAAAGCGCTCCGCATGAGCGGATCAGTCAACTCAGGGAAAAAGGGTGCCAACTGACCAGTGGTCAGCATGCCTTTGTACAACAGGGTGCGACTTGACAATGATGAGAAATAAACATTGAGGTCGTGTTCCACGATTTTACGAAATCCGTAGACCGCTCGATCAAGGGCAATGCCAGACGATGCATTGTCGGTAATGAAAAGTTGCCAAAACTCTGGCATGCACGACCTAGCCATTGCACCGATCATCGAGTCATTTATTGGAACCTCACGCCAACCAAGAATGCTTAAGCCTTCAGCGAGGGCGAGTGCTTCCATTGCCGCCATAGCGACCGGGGCTTGCCCCTGGTCAAAAAATGCAGTCACAACGGCGTATTGG